>Ga0207644_10002198_pt1 | contig 12649 bp, 5 predicted proteins | sample KBSS73metaG_FD_184326 | JGI IMG/M metagenome (GOLD analysis project Ga0207644, IMG submission 184326) | Switchgrass rhizosphere microbial communities from Kellogg Biological Station, Michigan, USA - KBS S7-3 metaG (SPAdes) (version 2) | ecosystem: Host-associated > Plants > Roots > Rhizosphere >... | reverse complement strand
CACGACGACGACGTCCCGTCGCCGCAGGCCGTCCCGGAAGGCTGGTAGCCGTTGTCGTGGCACGCGCCGCCCAGGCACGTGTCCTGGTTGGTGCACTGCGTCCCCGTGTCGCCGCACAGAGTTCCGTCGCCGGCGTGGTTCGCGGTGCACGAGCCCGAGCCGTTGCAGGTGTCGGGACTGTCGCACGACGACGACGTGCCGTCGCCGCACGCCGTCCCGGAGGGCTGGTAGCCGTTGTCGTGGCACGCGCCGCCCAGGCACGTGTCCTGGTTGGTGCACTGCGTCCCCGTGTCGCCGCACAGCGTTCCGTCGGCGGCGTGGTTCGCGGTGCACGAGCCCGAGCCGTCGCAGGTGTCGGGACTGTCGCACGACGAGGACGTGCCGTCGCCGCAGGCGGTTCCCGCGGAGGCCGGCGGGTTCGTGCAGATCCCTGTGGCCGGCACGCACGTCCCGGCGACATGGCAGGCATCCTGCGCGGTGCAGGTCACCGGGCTGGAACCGACGCAAGCGCCTCCCTGGCACTGATCGGTCTGGGTGCAGGCGTTCCCGTCGTCGCACGAATCGCTGTTCGGCGCGTTCACACACGCTCCCGACTGGCAGGAGTCGTTCGTGCACGGGTTTTGGTCGTTGCAGTCGGTGACGCCGTTGTCGGCCGGATTGCAGTCGCACGCGTCCCCGAACCCGTCGTTATCGCCGTCGACCTGGTCGATGTTGCAGACGGAGGGACAGTTGTCGCACGCATCGCCGACGCCGTCGTTGTCCGCGTCCTGCTGGAGTGGGTTTACCGCGGCCGGACAGTTGTCGGCGTCGTCTCCGATGCCGTCGCCGTCGGTGTCGGGCGGCGGCACCTGAGAGGCCACGAGGGCCTGGCTCGCGTCCGGTCCGGTGGCGAAGGTGACGCGCTTGCGCTGGGGAGGCGTGGGAGCGGCGCAGCTCGCGTCGCACCTCTGGATGCGGACGCCGGGATGGAAGTTATCCGATCCGAGCAGAGTGGCCGGCGCCGTGCCGGGGTTGCAGTCCCCGTCGAGCTGCGTTCCGGGGGGCACCGTGATCAGGTTGAGCAGCGGATCGGGAACGTCCACCCAGCCCGCGCCGTTGATCGTGAAGAGGAAAGGCGAAGACGGCGTGTAGGTACGTACGGCGTTGTCGCCGACGCGCGTGAACGTGAACTTCGGAAGGACGGGGAGCGTCGATGAGAATGTCCCGCCTTCGCCCGGACAGAGGCTCGAGTCGATGGTCATCGAGCCCAGGGGCTGCGGCACGACGTCGGACAGGCAGACGCGGACGTTCCACTGCTCCGGCGGCGGACCGTTGTTGTAGTTGACGGTGATCGGACTCACGCTCTGGAGGCTGAGCCCGACGATCTCGATCGGAACGGTCGCCGAGCTGCCGGGCGTGGGCAGGGAGATCGTGCCCAGGCGCTGGATGACCGTGTCGGTCGCTCCGAATGCGCCGCCGAGGGGTAGCGGGCCGAGCTGGATCGTTCCGTCGAACGGCTCGGAGCCCGGATCGAAGAACCCCGGAGGAATCGGGGTCGTGTCGAACCCGTAGTCCGCGCCGGCGCCCGGAGGCGTCATCCAGAGGTCGTCGCCCGGGTTGAAGACGTAGCAGCCGGATATCGGGGTGTACGTGCACCCGCCTGTCGTGTGGCACTCGTCGGTGGTGCACGAGTTGCCGTCGTCGCAGGTCATCGGCGGCCCGCCCGTGCAGGTGCCGCCGCTGCAGGCGTCGCTCGTCGTGCAATCGTTGCCGTCGCTGCAGGAGGTCCCGTCGGGGGCGTTCGGGTCCGTGCACGTGCCGGTGCCGGGGTTGCACGTACCGGCGACGTGGCACTGGTCGAGCGGCGTGCAGGTCACGGGGTTCGACCCCGTGCAGGTACCCGACTGGCAGGCGTCGGTCTGCGTGCACGCGTTGCCGTCCGAGCAGGACGTGCCGTCCGAAGCATCGGGATTCGAGCAGGTCCCGGTGCCCGGGTTGCACGTGCCCGCGACGTGGCACGGATCGAGCGGCGTGCACGACACGGGGTTCGACCCCGTGCACGTGCCCGACTGGCACGTGTCGGTCTGCGTGCACGCGTTGCCGTCCGAGCAGGCCGTCCCATTCGGGGCGTCCGGGTTCGTGCAGATGCCCGTCCCCGGATTGCACGTCCCGGCGAAGTGGCACGGATCGAGCGGTGTGCACGTCACGGGGTTCGAGCCCGTGCACGTGCCCGACTGGCACGTGTCGGTCTGCGTGCACGCGTTACCGTCCGAGCAGGCCGTTCCATTCGGGGCGTCGGGGTTCGTACAGATACCCGTCCCCGGATTGCACGTCCCGGCGACGTGGCACGGGTCGAGGGGCGTACACGTCACGGGGTTCGATCCCGTGCAGGTGCCCGACTGGCACGTGTCGGTCTGCGTGCAGGCGCTACCGTCCGAGCAGGTCGTGCCGTCGGAAGCGTTCGGGTTCGAGCAGATCCCGGTGCCGGGATTGCACGTCCCCGCAACGTGGCACGCATCGAGCGGCGTGCACGTCACCGGCGCGCCGGACTGGCACGTCCCCGACTGGCAGGTGTCGTTCTGCGTGCAACCGTTGCCGTCGCTGCAGGAGGTCCCGTTCGGGGCGTTGGGGTTCGAGCAGACGCCCGTTCCCGTGTTGCAGGTCCCCGCGACGTGACACGAGTCGAGCGGTGTGCAGACGACGGGGTTGCCGCCGACGCACGAGCCTCCGCTGCACGTGTCGGTCTGCGTGCAGGCGTTGCCGTCGTTGCAGGCGCCGCCGTTCGCGGTGACGCTCACGGTGGTCTGCCCCGCAGGGCCGGCCGCGCAGCCTGCCGTCGTGGCGGTGACGGAGTAGGTCCCCGCGTTGACCGGCTGCACGTTGGCGATCGTCGGGTTCTGCAGGCTCGACGTGAATCCGTTGGGGCCCGTCCAGCTGTACGTCGCGCCGGCGATCGTGGACGCGGTGAGATGCAGCGTCGCGCCGGCGCAGAACGGACCGTCGTTGCCGGCCGTCGGCGCGCCCGCGGGCGCGTTGACCGTGAGGATCCCGTTTCCGGTCGCGGACTGACCGTCGGGGTTCGTGATCGTGATGTTCTTCGTTCCCGCCGCCGCGGCCGTGGTGTTCACGCTCAGCGTCACCTGGGTCACGGGGGTCGTCGAGGGCGAACCGGGCACGACGATCGCCACGCTGTTCACGGTCACGCCGCCGCTGGCGCTGGCGGCGATGTGGTTGGCGTAGCCGGGCCCGCCCGCGTCGGTTCCGGGATCGAAGAACTCGGAGCCCGAGGACGACGTGCCGGTCACGGTGACGCTGGCCGAAGAGAGCCCGGTGCACACGGCCGCGGAGACGCTGGCGGGCGTGGCGGGCGGCGGCGCCTTGAGCTGGACGGCGCGGATCGCCCAGTTGCCGGCGAAGCCGCTACCGGTCGCGTCCAGCGCATACTCCTGGAAGGTCCATATCGTCTGGTCGTCGTTCGGATCGACGTCGGTGAAGGAGTAGTCGCCCCACCGGTTGCGAGGGCACGCGCCGCCCGACCCGTCGCAGAGCCGGTAGGTGCCGGTGCCGGCGAGCACGACGGTCGCCGCCTGGGTGGCTCCGGCCGTGTCCGTCCGCAGACGTCCCGCGGCCGCCACGCCGGGATTCTCGTTGGCGGTCGAGCTGGCATAGCTCGCGCCCAGCGCCATGTGGCCCTGACCGTTCTCCGCGACCGACGGATAGAGAAAGCCTCTCAGGCTGTTCGCCGTCGAGCTGCTGCCGGCCGTGCAAAGAGTGCCGAACTGCGTCACTGCGGGTGTCGTCGTGAGGCTTCCGATCTCGTACCAGCGCGAGCCGAGGCGCTGCTGGGCACCGCTCGCGAGCGCGACGCAGCTCGCGTCGGTCTCGACGCTCTGCGCCGTCCACAAGGAGCTGACGCCGGTGAGCTTGTTCTTGTGGATCGACGCCATGAACAAGCGCTGATCGGACGCGTCGATGCCGTTGGTCTGCGTCGTGTTCGTCGGGGAGAGCTGCCGATTCAGGTTCGTCGTGGTCGCGACCGTGAGCGTGATGTTGGCGGAGAGCGTCGGTGTCCCGCCGGGCGTCGAGACGCGCCGGATCTGGATGCGGCTCAGCAGGGCCACGTCGGTTCCGACGATGTATCCCTGGGTCGCCTGAGGATCGTCGTTGTCGACACCACGCGGCGCGTACGGTCCGGCGGTCGTCCCGGTCGTGATGTTGCCGAATCCCGTCACGACGATGGGACCGCCGCCCGTGATGCTGGACTTCCGGATCACGAAAGCGCTCGTCCACCGGAATGCGCCGCTGGAGGCGAACATGTTGCAGCCCGTGTAGACCGCGTTCACATCGATTCCGAGGCTCGGATAGTCGCAGAAGCTCGTCGCATCGGTGGCAGACGGCGTTCCGATCGCGAACGAGAAGAAGGTGAAGCTGCTGGTGGACGTGATCGTCGGACCGGAGCTCACCGCGATCAGGATCTTGTTGTTGGTCGCCGCGAGGTCGATCGCGAGCACAAACCACTTCCCCGAGAGACGGTCGTAGCGCACTTCGGGATCGCTCGTGCCGCCGGTCGGTGCGAGCGACGCCCAGAAGGTCGCATCGGAGACATTGAGCGCGCCGAGCACGCCGGTCTTGTCGAAGACCTTGAATCGGCCGTTCGCGGCCGCGAGGATCTGCGTCGGCCCGACGTCGCCCATGCTGTCCGGAGGGATGTTCCCTGATTCGTTGAAGGTCGGCGGATTGAGAAAGATCGCCTGGAAGCTCACGCCCGTTGTCTGGGGGAGGAAGAGCGAGGGCGCTCCAGACTTCCCGCCTGGGGACGGAGGCCATGAGGAGATGGCCGGCGCGTTCGGGTCGTTCTTGAGCTCGAGCTCCGCTTCGTGCTCCGGCTTCATGACGAGACGGCCGACAAAGGGGACGGACGCCTCCCGCTCCATGAGCTGATCGACGGTCTCCGTCACTCCGGCGGCGCCCGTCGTCGGGACTCCCTCGATCTCAGGGCCGGGCTGAACGACGGTCTTCGGAGTCTTCGTGGTGGCGGCGCGCGCCACACCGATCGAACCGGAGGTGAAGCAGACCCCCACCGCAAACGCTGCGGCCAGGAGACGGAGATATCCACACGAATGGACGAGCCGTCCAACGCGGCGACGTGGTGGCATTTGAGTCCCCTCCCCCGGAGTTCGGACCCCTCCACACAGGTCCGATATGTCGAGACTTCTTACGCTGGCTGTGTGGAAAAAGCAATCGAGATTTTCACGCGATACAGGCGCTGGCACGTATGTGCCAACCGCAGCCGCCTATGCCGAAATCCCGGTGGGCTACGTCTTGGGGCCGGCGAGCCGGTTCTTGTAGGCGTATACCAGCAGCTCGAGCCTGTCGGAGACGCCGAGCTTCGCGAAGATCGAGGTGAGATGGTGGCGAACCGTCGTCTCGCTGATCTTGAGGCGCTCGGCGATCTTCTTGTTGTTCAGACCCTCGCCGATGAGCGTGATGACTTCCCGCTCGCGGGGGCTCAGCGCTGCGATCCGGGCCACCTCGGGATCGGGACGAGAGGAGTCGACATCGGCGATCTCCGAGAGGAGGTTCGCGATCGAGGAGCGGTCGAGCCACGCTTCTCCCGCGTGGACCTTCTGGATGGCCTTGAGGAGCACTTCCCCCGCCATTTCCTTCTGGACGATCCCCATGGCCCCGAGCCGCAGCGCGTTGCGATGGACCTCCGTGTCGCGCAGGCCCGTCAGGACCAGGATGCGCGCCTGGGGAGCCGCGCTTCGCAGATAGGGGATGAGGTCGATCCCCGACTCGGAGCCGAGGTCGAGGTCGAGCAGGACCAGGTCCGGCCGCTCGCGCGAGGCGATCGCGAGCGCCCCCGCGCGGTCCGAGGCTTCTCCGACGATCCGCAGGCCGGACTGGCTCTCGATGAGCATCTTGAGGCCCGAGCGGATGATGGCATGGTCATCCACCAGAAGGATGCGCACGAAGTCTGTTTCGTTGGACGCCAGATTCATCGTTCCCCCAGGGTTCGAGGCGGATTCTATAACGGAACCTCGATGCTCACGACCGTCGTTCCGTTTTCCCGGCGCAGGACCTGGGCCGCTCCGCCCAGGGCCGCGGCGCGCTCCGAAAGGGATCGCGGCACGAACGGCGCGAGGGAATCCCTCGTTCCCTCGTTCTCGATCCGCAGGTGCAGGCTACCATCGCGGCAGGCGAGCCCCACCGTCGCGTGCGCCGCGCCGGTGTGGCGCCGGACGTTGCTGAGCCCTTCCGCCACCATCTGGAAGGCCTCGGCCGCGAGACGGTCCTCGACCTGGATGTCCGCTTCCGCCTCGACCTGGACGGCGATCCCCGTCGCCTCCGTGAAGCGCGTCGCGAAGCGCCAGACCGCGGGGAGCAGGCTCCCTTCCTTCCCGCCCTTCTCCTTGAGCGCCGAGACCTGACGCCGCAGGTCGGTGATCCCCTGATTCGTCATCTCCATCAACCGCTCCATGTCCCCGCTCAGCTCGCTGCCGTTCGCCGCGAGCTTCTCGCGCAGGCCCGCGAGGCCGATCTGGAGCCCCACGTAGGGCTGGATGACGCTGTCGTGGATGTCGCGGGCGATCTTGCGGCGCTCCTCTTCGGCCGCGTCCGATGCGAGCTGGTTGACGAGGCTGATGTTGTCGACGAGCGGGAGGACCTGATCGACCGCCTGCTTGAGGAAGCGCGCGTCGGAGGCGTCGAACACGCGCGGCGAATCCACGGTCAGGAAGATCCGGCCCGAGATACGGTTGCGGAAGCTGAGCGGGACGGACACGAACGCCTGGGCGTCCAGCGCCGTGGCGATCGCCTCGCAGGAGGCGACGTCGATGCCGTCCCCCGCGGACGGCGCGCCGGCTCCGTCGCCGGCGTCGGGTCCGATCGGCGCGTTCGCCGGGTCGAAGAGCTCGAAGGCGCGGCAGACCGCACCCGCCCCCAGCCAGGGCCTCTCCGTGGAGGCGCTGTACACGACACCCTTCGAGCCGGGCGCGCTCAGCAGCAGGACCGCCACCTCGGAGGGGATCGCCCTATGCCGGGCCGCCTCCTCGGAGCTGGCGCGGCCCGAGCGGCGCAGGCTCGCGCCCCCCGTCACGGGATCGGTCGTGATGATCGTGCACCCATCGGCCTGATAGAAGTGGATGAGGCGGTTCATGATCACGCCCAGCGTCCGGTCGACGCCGAACCGCGGGTTCGAGATCGCCCCCACTTCCTGAAGAAGCGACATACGGCGGCGCAGGCGCACTTCGGCCCCGCCCCAGTACGCCATCATGTATCCGACGGTGACGAAGTAGATCGGCCGGATGAGGAACCGCTGCTGCTCGACCTCTCCTCCCGGCGGCGCCGACCAGAGCCCCACGAGCGTGGGGAGGATCGCGGACGTGAGGACGACCCGGATCCCCGCCCAGAACCCCCACCGGAACGACGCCACCAGGATCGGGAAGAAGTACCAGAAGAAGATGCTGACGGTCCCCCGGCTCAGAGCGATGAGGCTCGTGTAGCACACCACATCGATCCAGTGTCCCCAATCGGAGAGTGCGCGCGTCGGCGCGACCCCCTTCAGCTCGAAGAGCCAGACCGCGATGCTGTAGACGGCGTAGATCACGAGCGCGAGCGACACCGGCGAGGCGAAATGCTCGGGTCCCGCGGGCACCAGCGTCACGACGGTCAGCCCGGACACGGCGAGCACCACCCGCATCAGGGCGACCATGCGGCTGTCGGAGGACCAGCTCCGGAAAGGCTCGGCCCTCTCGTCGAGATAGCTCAGGGTGTCATCCTCTTGGCGTCGTCTGTGGCCTCTGGGCGGCTGGGCGGCGGCGCGGCGGCCAGGCCCACGATAGGGCGCCGAAGGGCGACCGGCAAACGCCCCAGGACTCGATTCGAGGAACCTGGCCTGATTCTACGCGCGTTCGGAGTCCGCAGTTGCGGCCCTCGGGGTAAGATCCAAGGATGCCGGATGTGCTCGCACCAGGGCTGCTGATCGCGGTCCCGCAGCTTCCCGACCCCAATTTCCACCGCTCGGTCGTCTTTCTGATGGAGCACGACGCAAGCGGCGCCCTCGGGGTCGTCGTCAACCGCCCCTCCAACCTCAAGATCGCCGAGCTCTTCATCAAGCTCGGGCTGACCTACTCGGGCCCCCCCGAAGCGCGCGTCCTTCTGGGCGGTCCCGTGCAGACGGAGGGCGGGCTCGTCATCCACGCCGAAGGGAACCACGCGGAGGACTCGCGCGCCATCACCGAGTCCATCTACGTCTGCAGCAGCCACGACGCCCTGACCCGCCTCTTCGAGCGATCCGCCTCGCGCGCCCTCTTCCTGCTCGGCCACGCGGGATGGGGCGAGGGCCAGCTCGAGCGCGAGGTCGAAGCCGGCGTCTGGATCCCCGCCGCCGTCGACGACAGGCTCGTCTTCGACGTCGAGCGTCCCGCCGTCTGGGAGCAGGCGCTCCGAAGCCTCGGCATCGACCCCGCCACGATCGTCTCGGGAGGAGACTCGGAAGCGGGAAGCAACTGATCTCGCAAGCGGGAAGCAACTGATCTGATGAAGTAGTCGCAGTCGCTGGGATGGGGGCGATTCATCCCTGGGTCGGATTCTTGCGCCTTCCTCCTGCTTTTCGCGCTCCCTCCTGCCTGCGCCAATCTCACCAATCCCTGCTATCCCGGGTTTCCCTCTGCTGCTGCGCGGCCGTTCTCTTCCGCTGCTTCTCGTGCCTTTCGCTGTCCTGCTTCTCCCGGCCAATCTCCCCTCCGCTCCTTTTCCGGCCTTCCCCCTCTGCTGCTACCCGGACCCTCTGCTTCTCCCAACCTTCTCCTCTCTGCTGCTGCCCTCCGCTGCGTCTCCAGAGCCGCCGCCTCTCCCGCCTTCCACATTCCTGTTCTCCTTCCCTCTCCTGCTTCTCCCGCCTTCCACATTCCTGTTCTCCTTCCCTCTCCTGCTTCTCCCGTCTTCTTCCAGGTCTTCTGCTTCTCCACTACCGTTCTTCCCATCTGCCCTGTCCTCCACGCCTTTCTCTACCTTCCCTATGCCATCCGTGACGTCGAGGTCGTTTTATCGGTGAAACGCAATCATCAATCCCCCCTTTTTTGTTCGCTTTACTTTCGCTATGCTGTCGTCATGATTGCGAATGAGGCCGTCTTTGGGGCGCTTCTGAAAAGAGGATGGGATCCGGTCTTCATTGCGGATCGCCTGGCTCTAGCGCTCGCTCGCGCCCGTTCGCGGCTCGCTCTTCCACTCGCCCGGGTGGCAGCCCAGTTCATCGAGGATCGGGGCTGGGAGAATCTCGGATACGCACGGCTCGAGGACCACGCACGCGAGCGGTTCGGACGATCCGGCAGATGGCTGCGGGATCTTCGGGCACTGCACGAAGCGACGATGCGGTGCCCGGCCTTGGCTCACGCGATGACGGGTGACGACGGCGGCGTGCCCTTGGGGACGGTCGCGGCTCTCCTCGTGGGGCGAGTGGCCAACGCGGAATCATGCGACGCGTGGATCGCCCTCGCGCGGCAGGTGACGGTGCGAGAGCTGCGAATACGGGTGCGGGAAGCGCGAAGAGCGGGGCCGGAGCCCGAGCCGTCATCATCGGACCCGGCCCTTGAGACGGGACCGCCATCGGCACCCTCGGAACCGGGCCTGCCGTCAGCGTCCGATCCACGTCCGGAGAGTCCTCTCGACGAGGATGACGAGGGAGACGCCGACATCGTCACCCTTCGTTTTTCGATTCCGCGCGCGGTCGGGGCCGCGATCGACGAGGCGCGGGAGCTCCATCGCGCGATCAGCGGAGGGGAAACGACTGCGAGCGAGTTCGTCGAGGCGCTCCTCGCCGAGAGCCAGGCTGGGCCGGAGACCACCTTGTCGAACGAAGGATGGATCGGAGCGCGCCCGAGCCCGAGCGAGCGCGAGAGCGCGATGGAGCGGAAGGGCGAGGGATGGACGTTCCTGCGCGACGTCCGGCTCGATGGCGAAGAGCTGTGCGAGGCGCGCCAGACCCTCGAGGACGTCGATCGTTTATGCCGTGAGGCGGAGAGCGCGTCGTTCCGTGGCGATCCCGCGATCCGCGCGTTCATCCGCCTGGAGAACGAGATCGAGCTGCGCCTGGGGGACCTGCTGGCCTGCATGGGCGAGAGCGGCGCGTGGCGGGGACTTCGCTTCGCCGGGGTCGGGCACTATGCCGAGGAGCGGCTCGGCCTGTCGCGGTCGGTCGCTCAGGGACGTTCCCACCTCTCCCGCGTTCTGCGTGAGCACCCGGCGCTTCGCGAGGCATGCGAGGAGGGTCTCGTCGGTCTGGAGGCGGCGGCGCTGGTGGCTCGCGCGATGGGATGCGGAGCGGGGATCGAGCGCGTGGCTCGAATAAAGCCGGAAGGCGTAGCGGATGACGTCCCGGGCTTCTATGCAGCTGCACTGGACGCAGCTGGACTGGAGGCCGCCTGGGTTGCGCATGCCGAGGAGTCCACGCTCAAGCGGCTGCGCGAAGAGCTCCGCCTCATCGAGCGAGCGCGCGCGCTGGAGCCGCGCGGCTCGGCCGCGATGGCGCCGGTCGACGATGCAACCTGGCAGCAGGGCCGCTCGCGGCGGCCGGGACAAGCCATCGAGCGGCTTGGGCGCCTGATGAACGCTCTTTACGCATCTCCCCGAGCCGACACGGTGATCCGCTTCCGGCTCCCTCGCGATATCGCTTCGGACCTGCTCTCCGCGGTTCGCGGGGAGCGCCGCCGGATGGAGGACATCTGCCGCGAAGTACGCAGACTCTGCCCCGAGATCGACGGCGAGGAGGTGGTCGCGGCCTTCGTCGCGCGCCTGGGCGGCGTGGCGGGCACAGCGGATCCGGCGGGCATGGCCGCTACGGCGGGTATGGGCGGCATGGCGGGCATGGGCGGCACGGCGGGCACGGCGGGCACGGCGGGCGTGGCGCGCGGTGCGGGGGGCAGGTCCGGCAACGGCGCGCAGGGCGGACATGCGGCGAGCGAGGATGCGGACCGCGCTGCGAGTGGCCCGCGTCCTGCGACCGAGCCGGGAGGGGCAAGTCGACGCGATGAGAGCGGGCCGGGCGCCGGAATAACTGGTTCGCTGCGCGCCGCCCTGATGTTTTCCAAGAGGCACTGCGGCGTCCCCGAGTGGCTGGCGCTGCTCGCGCTGATAGAGGACTTCATCGCCACCTGGGACGACCCCCGGATGAGCCCCCGCCGGGCCGCCGACACGATCTACAGCCGCGATGGATGGCGTTGCACGGCGCCGGGATGTTCCTCGCGGCGCAATCTCCAGGAACACCACATCGTCTATCGCTCGCAGAGAGGCAGCAACGCATCCTCCAACCTCGTCACGCTCTGCGCGTTCCACCACCTGCAGGGCGAGCACGGCGGTCTGATGCGCTGCATGGGCGAAGCACCATTGGGCATCACGTGGTGGATGGGGATGGGCGCGGCGGGAGGCGTCTTTCAGAACGAGCGCCGGCTCGATGGGCGCGCGCAGCGCCCCGCTCGGCTAAACTTGTACGCATGAGCCTGACCCTTGCGAAGATCTGGACATCCCTGCCGTCCCCCGTTCGAAGTCTCGCCGCGAAGAGCTTCTTCGCGCACGACCCGAACGATGGCGCCTCGCGCCTGCAGGCCGAGGTCGCGATCGCCCGAGCGATCAAGGCCCGCGACGTCTTCGTACGCCGCCTCCCGGAAGAGAAGAAGATCGCCTATCTCGCGACCGCCGTCCGACCCGACGAGGTCCTCGCGACCTCACTGTTGCTCGCGCTGCACCTCGAGCACCGGCGTCCGATGCTCGCGGCGTTTCTCGACGCTCTGGGCATCGCGCACGAGAATGGGCTCATCTCGGATGACGCCGAGGTCAAGCCTCCGGACGCCGCGCGGCTCGACGCCGCCACGAAGACCCTCTACGAGAAATTCCCCGCCGAGGAGGTCGCGCTCTACCTCAAGGTCCTGCAGGCGATGGACGAGGAGATGTGGGGCGGGCTCGCGGCCGTCAATCCGCGGTGAGGACTTGCACCCAGACCTCGGGATCGATCGGGCCCTCGTTGCCGCTCTTGGGGTTCTGGGTCGCCGTCGCACGGATCCGCGCGGCGGGGATGTCGGACTTCGGAATCCCCTGAGCGAGAAGCTGCTCGCCGCTCACGATCTCGCGCTGGACCGTCCCCTTCAGCCCCATGTACGAGCCCCATCCGAGCGACCGCCACCCGTTGACGAAGATACCGGGGGTGCCGGGCGCGCCGAGCTTCACGACCGAGTCGGCTTCCTCCGTGATCTGGTCGTCGAGCACGGGGTCGGTGCGGTCCTCTTCCCACTTGTCGAGGTTCAGCCCGAGGTTCTCCGCAATGTGGCGCAGCGAGGCGTCGTCCAGCGCGCCTTGGTTGGCGAAGAGGCGGTCGTGGTACTGCCAGAACTTCCCCTGGCGGCCGGCGGCGGCGGCGGCCCTGGCGGCGGCACGGGCGCGCCCGTGCATCTTGAGCGGATTGTTGCGGAAAACGACGCGAACCTTCCCCGGGAAATCGATCGCGAGCTGCTTGATCGGGTCGGCGGCGCGGCTGCACACGGGGCACTGAAAGTCGCTGAATACGTTCACCACCACGAGCTCGTTGCGCACGCCGAGGTACGGGCTGCCGTGCTTCGGCGAGACGGCGATCTTCGAGAGATCGGCGGCCTTGCCGGCGGTCTCGTCGGTCTGGTGC
>Ga0207644_10002195_pt1 | contig 12655 bp, 14 predicted proteins | sample KBSS73metaG_FD_184326 | JGI IMG/M metagenome (GOLD analysis project Ga0207644, IMG submission 184326) | Switchgrass rhizosphere microbial communities from Kellogg Biological Station, Michigan, USA - KBS S7-3 metaG (SPAdes) (version 2) | ecosystem: Host-associated > Plants > Roots > Rhizosphere... | reverse complement strand
TTCTCGGCGAGACCGCGCCGCTCCTCTTCACCGCGCTCTCCAACCAGTTCTGGACCAGTGATCTGGCCCAGCCGATGGCGAGCCTGCCGGTGACGATCTTCAAGTTCGCGATGAGCCCCTACGAGAACTGGCAAAAGCTCGCCTGGGCGGGAGTTTTCCTGATCACCTTGGGCGTGCTGCTCTTGAACATCCTCGCCCGCGTCTTCCTGCGCAACCGCCACTAGGCAAACCGAGACCACCGATGGACGCCAAGGTCAACCTGCCGGTCACCGAGAAGCCCAAGCTCTCGGTGCGCCACCTCGACTTCTACTACGGCGGCTTCCACGCGCTGAAGAACATCACCTTGGACATCCCCGAGCGGCGCGTCACCGCCTTCATCGGTCCGTCGGGCTGCGGCAAGTCGACTTTTCTGCGCACCTTCAACCGGATGTACGAGCTCTACCCCGAGCAGCGGGCGACCGGCGAGATCCTGATCGACGGCACCAACCTTCTGACCACCAAGGAAGACGTCTCGCTGATCCGGGCCCGGATCGGCATGGTGTTCCAGAAGCCGACGCCGTTCCCGATGTCGATCTACGACAACATCGCTTTCGGCGTGAAGCTGTTCGAGACCTTGCCCCGGATCGAGATGGACGAGCGGGTCGAGTGGGCGCTGAAGAAGGCCGCGCTCTGGGGCGAAGTCAAGGACAAACTGAACCAGAGCGGCTCCGGCCTCTCGGGCGGCCAGCAGCAGCGGCTCTGCATCGCGCGCGGCATCGCAATCAAGCCGGAAGTGCTGCTGCTTGATGAGCCGTGCTCGGCGCTCGACCCGATCTCGACCGGCAAGATCGAGGAGCTGATCCATGAGCTGAAGACCGACTACACCGTCGTCATCGTCACCCACAACATGCAGCAGGCCGCGCGCTGCTCCGACTACACCGCCTACATGTACCTCGGCGACCTGATCGAGTTCGGTCCGACGACCGACGTCTTCATGCGGCCGAAGAAGAAGGACACCGAGGACTACATCACCGGCCGCTTCGGCTGAAGAGCCCGGAATAGAGCGAGAAGGAACAACCATGACCGACAAGCACATGTCCACCCAGTTCGATGCCGAGCTGAGCGGGGTCTCGACCCGGGTTCTCGAGATGGGCGGCGTCGTCGAGTCGCAGGTCGCGCGCGCGGTCTACGCGCTGACCCAGTTCAGCAGCGAGGTCGCCGCCGAGGTGCTGGCGACCGAGGCCCGGGTCAATGCGACCGAAGTCGAGATCGACCGCGACCTCTCGACCATCATCGCCCGGCGCCAGCCCACGGCAAGAGACCTGCGCCTCCTGATTGCGATCTCGAAGACGATCGCCAACCTGGAGCGGGTCGGCGACGAGGCGGCGCGGATCGCGCGCACGGTCCAGCGCCTGGTCAATTCGGGCGTCTCGAGCCGCATGCGCCTGCCGGTCAACGACCTGGCCTATGAGTCGGAGCTCGCGGTCGCCCAGCTCAGAAAGGCGCTCGACGCCTTCGCCCGGCTCGACGTCGACCGCGCGGTCGAGGTGCTGAAGGCGGACGACCTGATCGATCAGGAGTTCGAGGGCCTGCTCCGAAAGCTGATCACCTTCATGATGGAAGACCCGAGAACGATCTCCTCGAGCATCGACCTGGTCTTCGTCGCCAAGGCGATCGAGCGGGTCGGCGACCACGCGAAGAACCTGGCCGAGCAGATCATCTACATCGTCAAGGGCACCGATGTGCGCCACAGCAGCGTCGGCACGGTCGAGACGATGGTGCGCTGAAGAGAAGAGAAGGAAGAAGAAACATGAGCCGGATCCTGGTCGTCGAGGACGAGTCGGCGATCGCCGAGCTGGTCGCGATCAACCTGCGCCACGCCGGCTTCGAGGTGGCGATTGCGGCCGATGCCGAACAAGCACAGGCGGAGGTCGACGCCGTGGTCCCCGACCTGGTGATCCTCGACTGGATGCTGCCCGGCCAGTCCGGGCTGCAGCTGGCCCGGCGCTGGCGCGGTCAGGCCCGGACGCGAGCTTTGCCGGTGATCATGCTGACGGCCAGGGTGCTCGACGTCGACAAAGTTACCGGGCTCGACGCCGGAGCCGACGATTACCTGACCAAGCCGTTCTCGCCGACCGAGCTGATGGCGAGGATCCGCGCGGTGCTGCGCCGGAAGTCGCCGGAAGCGCTCGACAGCCCGGTCGAAGTCGGGCCGCTGCGGCTCGATCCGGCGACGCACCGCGTCAGCGGGCATGGTCAGGAGGTGAAGATGGGGGCGACGGAGTTCAAGCTGCTCCACTTCTTCCTCAGCCATCCCGAGCGAGTCCACAGCAGAACGCAGCTGCTCGACAAGGTCTGGGGCGATCACGTCTTCATCGAGGAACGAACCATCGATGTGCATGTCAAGCGGCTGCGTGAAGCGCTGACTCCGGTGAGATGTGCGCATCTGATCGAGACGGTCAGAGGCGCAGGGTACAGGTTGAGCGGGCGAGCCACCGAGCTATCGCTCTAGGCGCCCATGGGATGGTTGCTGCGTCGCCTCCTTCTGGCTCTGGTCGCGATGGCAACCGGCGGGCTCGCCGGTTTCGGCCTGCTCGGCCGCAGCGGCGCGACGATCGGCCTGATCGCCGGCGGCTTGATCGGTGCTGCCGGACTTGCGCTCTACGAACGACGACGTGGCGAGCAACTGCTGACCTGGCTGCGGCAATCGCGCGAAGGCCCCGCGCCGCGAGATGCCGGCTTCTGGGGCGAGCTCGGCTATCGCATCGAGCGCGCGCTGCGACAGTCGGAACTCGAGATCCGAAACGAGCGGGCCCGGCTGAGCCAGTTCCTGTCGGCGATCGAGGCCTCGCCGAACGGCGTGATGCTGCTCGATGCGCAAGACCAGATCGAGTGGCTGAATTCCAGCGCGGCCGACCACTTCGGCCTCGACCCGCTGCGCGACCGACGTCAGCGTGTGACGAACCTGGTTCGTGCGCCGGCTTTCGTCGCCTACCTGCAGAACGATCGGTTCGACGAGCGGGTCTCGTTCCAGGCACCGCGGGGTCACGCCTCGCTGTCGGTGCTGGCGCGCCGCTATGCCGACGGCATGAAGCTGGTGCTGTCGACCGACAGGACCGAAGAGGAGCGCACGGAGGGCATGCGGCGCGACTTCGTCGCCAACGTGTCGCACGAGATCCGCACGCCGCTCACGGTGCTGTCGGGCTTCCTCGAAACGCTGGCGAATCTGCCGCTGTCGGAGGCCGAACGCAAGCGCGTGCTCGCGATGATGGCGCGGCAGACCGAACGGATGGGCACCTTGGTCCATGACCTGCTGACCCTGGCGCAGCTCGAGGGCAGCCCGCGGCCGGCCGCCGATCGCTGGGTCGATCTGCAGCCGCTGCTCGGCGTTGTCGAAGCCGATGCGCGCGCCTTATCGGCGGGCCGGCACCGCATCGCCGTCGATGTGCCCGAGCGCATCGCCATTGCGGGTTCGGCGACCGAGCTGACGAGCGCCGTCACCAACCTCGTTCACAACGCGATCCGCTACACGCCGGAAGGCGGTGTGATCGACGTGTCGTGGCGCCTGTTGACAGACGGCGCTGGCGAGCTCGCGGTCAGCGACACCGGCCCCGGCATCGCCCGTGAACACCTGCCGCGATTGACCGAGCGCTTCTACCGCGTCGATGGCAGCCGCTCCCGCGAGACCGGTGGCACCGGCCTCGGCCTCTCGATCGTCAAGCACGTCGTGCAGCGCCACGGCGGCGAGCTCGTCATCGATAGCGAGGTCGGCAAGGGCTCGGTGTTCCGGCTTGTCTTCCCGGCGCCGCGCGTGCGCATCGAGAAGCCGATGGAGGACGAGGTGGCGGACGAGTCGCTGGTGTCCCAGCTTTGACGCCGTTACAGCGACGCATGAAGATCGCAACGATGCGGCCATGACCGGCTGGAGAGACCTTCCCGTGACCACCGAGACCGAGCTGAAATTTGCGGTCGCTGCCGACGCCGCGATCGCACTCGAGTCGGCCCTGCGCAAGGGTGGGGCAACGATGCGCACGATCCGCTCGCGCTACTTCGATACCGAGGACGGTCGCCTTGCTGAAGCGCACCTGTCGCTGCGGCTGCGCAAGGGTGGCGGCGCGTGGGAGCAGACCTTGAAAGCGCCGGGACCGAGCGCGATCGTACGCGAAGAAGAGACGGTTGCCCGCCCCGGCAAGTGGGGCACTGCGGGACCGGAAATCGATCCGGCGCTGCACGCGACGACGCGCGCCGGCAAGGCGCTCGATGCGGTGCTGCGCGAGTCGAAGAACGGGCCCGGCGCGCTGCTGCCGGTCCATGAGAGCGTGTTCAAGCGCCTCGCCGTCGATGTGGAGATGGGCGGCGCAGCGATCGAGGTCGCATTCGATCGCGGCACAATCCGCGCGGCAGACAAGGCTGCGCCGATCAGCGAGATCGAGTACGAACTGAAGGCCGGCCGACCGGCGGAGCTGATCGCTTTCGCCAAAGCCGACGTGGCCCAGCACTGCCTCTGGCTCAGCACAGTCTCGAAGGCCCAGCGCGCCGATCGCCTCGCGCGTGGAATCGAATTCGGCGCGCCAATTCAGGAGCCGCGCCCGCACATCCCGGCCGACGCTGACGGGCCGGCGCTCTACCGTGCCGTTGTCGCGGCCTGCGTCGCGCAGATCGTCGGCAACGCCGCGGAGATCGGCGAAGGCGCGCGCGATGACGAGCTGATCCACCAGCTGCGGATCGGGATTCGCCGCCTGCGGACAGCGACGCGCGAGCTCGCCGCGCTGGACGGCGCGACGGACGGTGCCTGGGAGCCGGCGCTGACCGACGCGTTCCGCGCGCTCGGCCGCTATCGCGACGCGCGTACCGTGGCACCGGTGATCGAGGCGCGGCTGCGGGCGGCGGGCTCGCCGCGCGCACCTGAGGCGCTGGCGCCCCCCGCTCTGCCCGATCCTGTGGCGCTGATCCGCGCTGCGCCCTTCCAGCTCGCGCTGCTCGATCTGCTTGCGCTGACGCTCGATCCGGCGCCAGCGGGTGTCGACGCACCGGCGCCTGACGACGTGAAGCGACTGATCGTCGAGCGCCTCGATCGACTGCGTCGCCGGTTACGGCGCGATGCCGCTCGCTTCGAGCAGCTCGACGAGGACGGCCAGCATCGCGTGCGCAAGCGCCTCAAGCGGCTCCGCTATTTGAGCGAGCTGGTCGCGCCGCTTTTTTCACGCGGCCACGTCAAGGCTTACCTGGCCGCGCTGAAGCCGGCTCAGGATGCCGTCGGCGAGCATGTCGACCTGCTGTTGAGCCGGCGCGCGGCACGCGCCGTCAGCGAGCGCGGGGACCCGAAGGCGTGGTTCGACGTCGGCTGGCTATGCGCCGAAATCGCGCGAAGTGCCAAGCGCGCGCGGAAGGCGCTGAGGCGGGCCGGCAAGGCGCCGGCGTTCTGGTGAACGGGCCGCCGGTCATCGCAACTTCTTGAAGCGGATCGCGGTCGTCAAAGGTATCCGCGGATCGCCTGATGTCTGCTCGTCGACCACCGCCACCAAGCCGCGCTCAGCAAGCGCCTTGATCTCTCGCGCCGCCGAGTCATAGACGTAGGGGTTCTCGAGCGAGCTTCCTTCGCGGCGGAGCTCGGAGACAGCTCCGACATCGGCTTCGAGGTAGGCGGATGTGGCCAAGGTCTGCATCGCGAAAGCCTCCTGGTGGATTTTTAGTTTAGCGACGCACGACCGCCCGTCGACGACAAAAACGATTTGTTACGGGCACCGCCGCGGTGCCTTAAGTGGCCTCTCGTGCGCGGAATCGGTGCGACGTTTCGAGAGCGTGCGCCGGCCGCTGTCACGAGGGTGTCATCGCGGCGCCATAGCCTGCCGGTACCCCTCAACGCTTCAATCCGCCATGACCTTTGCCTTCCGCGCCGTTCCTGTACTCGTCGCTGCGCTCGCCGCCACTGCGGTGAACGCGGCGCCGACGTTCGTCAACGGGCTTGCGCTCACGGCCACCTTGCTCGACCTGAGCGGGGGCACGGCGGTCAACACCGGGCGGGTGGGCTTCTTCTCAGACATCTACTACGACCCGAACCGGTCGGAGTGGTGGGCGCTGTCTGACCGCGGGCCGGGCGGCGGAGCGCTCGACTACGCGACCCGCGCCCAGCGCTTCACGATCGACGTCAATGCGGCGACCGGTGCGATCTCGAACTTCCAGATTCAGCAGACCGTGCTCTTCACCGATGCGGCCGGGCAGGCGCTGAACGGCAAGGCGCCGTCCCCGGCCAGCGTGCTCGGCGGCGCGTTCGATCCGGAAGGCATCGTCGTCCATCCGAAGACCGGCAACCTGATCGTCTCGGACGAGTACGGCGCCTCGGTGATGGAATTCACCCGCAGTGGCCAGCTGGTGCGGGCGTACGCGATCCCCGAGAACATCCGTCCGACGACAGCGCCCGGCGTCTACAACTACGACCCCGATGCCAACAGCGCAGGGCGCCGCATCAACCGCGGCTTCGAAGGCCTCGCGATCAGCCCGAACGGCGCCTTCGTGTTCGCGATGCTGCAGAGCGCGATGGTCAACGAGGGCGGCGGCAACGGCACGATCGCGCGCATCGTCAAGTTCGACACCGTGACCGGTCAGGCGGTCGGCCAGTACGCCTACCGGATGGAGGGCGCGAGCCAGGGCCGCGGCATCTCCGCACTGGTCGCGATCAACGACCACGAGTTCCTGGTCCTCGAGCGCAACAACCGCGGGCTCGGGGCGGCGTCCGAGCTGACGCCGCAGAACAAGAAGGTCTTCAAGATCGACCTGACCGGCGCCGACGACATCAGCGCCGTCGAGCTGACCGGCGGCACCTTCGCGGGGAAGGCGGTGACCAAGATCGCTACGCCGTTCATGGATCTCGGCGCCGACACGCTGGCCGCGCTCGGCGGCGCGGTGCCCGAGAAGTGGGAAGGGCTCGCGATCGGCCCGAAGCTCGCCGACGGCAGCTTCCTGATGCTGGCCGGCACCGACAACGACTACTCGGTCTCGCAGATCGCCGGCAGCGCGACTCAGTACGAGGTCTACTTCAAGCCCGGCACGACGAGCCGCATCCAGTGCGACATCGGCGGCTTTTTGAACTGCGTTGTCGTGAACGTCGACGGCACGCTCGGCGCGCCGGTGGGTGCGGGCTTCAGTACCAGGGGCTACGAGCTGATCCCCGGCGTGCTGCACGCGTACCGCGCGACGGCCGCGGACCTGGTGGGCTATGCGGCGCCGATTCCCGAGCCGGAGATCTACGCGCTGATGCTGGCGGGGCTCGGCCTTTTCGGATTCCTCGCGCGCCGGCGCGGTCGGAACTAGACGTCGGCGACACGCAGTCGTCGACCGCTTGACGTTTTGACGACGAGTGCGAGGAATGCACGACTCCGAGCGGCCCGCATCGGCACGCGCAGTCGAACGGTGCCACGATGAATTCGAGTTGCAAAGGTCCTTCCGCCGATTCCCCGTCACTCAGCGCATCCGCGCTGTTCATGACGGGTGAAGTCACCGGCGGTCGGCGACGCAGCAGGAGTTCTCGATGCCCGACACTCATCCTTTCGGCCTGCTCGTTCAGATCGGCCGCAGCGGCCCCGTCGCTGGCGGCTCGCCCCGTGGCAACTCGCCCGGGGCGTGGACCTGGGCAACCTTGCGCGGCTTTGCGTTTGGCTGCGCGACCCGGGTGAGGAACGCCGTCTTCCGCTGAGACTGCGGAAGGACGTGCCGGGATCGCTGCGACGGTGATCCGCTCGGTCCCCGGGACTGAACTTATGCGGCTGCGCCGGCTCGGCGCGCTGCGTGATAACGACCGATGCCGCGCGTCTCTATGCCGTCGGCCGGAAGCACGATGCCCGGCTCAAGATCAGGCTGATTCTTCACCGCGTCGTAGACCGGGCCGAAGTCGACGTGCGCGAGGCCGAGCAGCTCCTCGAGGCTGTCGATGACGAAGTAGGTTTCCTGAAAATCATCGATGCGGTAGCGCGTGCGCATCACGCGCTCGAGCTGGAAGTCGAGTCGGTTCGGTGACGGATCGTCGAGCGCGAAGACGGTCTCGGTCGCCGATGACGCGATGCCCGCGCCGTAGATGCGCAGGCCGTCCTTCTGCTGGATTAGTCCGAACTCGACGGTGTACCAGTAGACCCGCGACAGCTTGTCGAGCACACCGAGCTTCTGCGCGCGCAGGCCACCGACGCCGTAGGCCTGGATGTAGTCGGCGATGGCCGGGTGCATCAGCAGCGGGACATGGCCGAAGACATCGTGGAAGACGTCCGGCTCCTCGAGGTAGTCGAGCTGGTCCGGCTTGCGGATGAAGTGGCCGGCCGGAAAGCGCCGGTTCGCGAGGTGCTCGAAGAACACCTCGTCGGGCACCAGCCCCGGCACCGCGACGACCTGCCAGCCGGTCCGCTTCATCAGGATGTCGGAGAGGCGGCGGAAGTCCGGGATCTGGTCGGGGCCGATCGGCAGGTTGCCCATGCCGGCGACGAAGTCGTCGCAGGCCCGGCCGAGCAGCAGCCGGCTCTGGCGCTCGAACAGCCTCTTCCAGACCGCGTGCTCGGAAGCGGTGTACTTTTCCCAGCCCTGGTCGATGGTCCAGTCGGGACGCTCGGGTACCGGCGCGTGGTCGGTGGTGTGGCCGTGCTTGGCCGTCTCGTTGAGTTGTCTCAGCATCGGTGTTCCTCTCGGGGCCAGTCGTGCATTGCAGGGCGATGTCGTTCCCGTCGATGTGTGTCACGAGCGAGCGCATTCTTGCTGCATGTGCGATCGTTCGCGGTGGCTGCAGGCACCGTGACGCAGTGTTTGATCCGCAGCGCGTCAGGCCTGCGCCTGCAGCACGCCGCGCCGCACCTGATCGCGCTCGATCGACTGGAACAGCGCCTTGAAGTTGCCCTCGCCGAAGCTGTCGTCGCCTTTGCGTTGGATGAACTCGAAGAACACCGGCCCGAGCACCGTCTGCGAGAAGATCTGCAGCAGGAGGCGCGGCTGGCCGTTCTCCGTGCTGCCGTCGAGCAGGATCCCGCGCGTCTGCAGCTCCGCTTGGCGCCGAGCGAGAAGCCGAGCTTCTCGAACACCGGCTCGAGCACGCCGCGCCTCGGCGACGCGAACTCGACGAACTCGAACCCCATCAGGCCCATCGGGTTGTCGAACAGATCAAACATGGTGGCGCTCCGAAACGAGAAGAATGGATATCAATGGCACTGCGCTCAGGCGGCGCCCTGCTGATTGAACTTTAAGCAGTGTCGCGCACAGGGTTCATGCGTATTTGGGAGCAATCGATGGCCCGCGCGCAGGCTTCATGTGAGAATCGGCCGATGCAAGACGAATTGGCGCTCGATGCACTCGATCAGCGCATCATTCGAGCGCTTCAAGCGAACGGCCGACTCTCGTACGAAGAGCTCGGCACGCAGGTCGGCCTGTCGGCTTCGGCGGCGCTGCGGCGTGTCAAGCGCCTCGAGGAAGCCAGTGTCATCGCCGGCTACGTGGCGCTGGTCAGTGCGCAGCACATCGGCCTCGGGCTCACGGCCTACATCAACGTCCGCATGGAGAAGCACACCGGCGGCAACAAACGCAGCCCGATGGACGTCTTCGCGGCGGCGGTGCAGACCTGGCCCGAGGTCGTCGAGTGCGTGTCGCTGACCGGCGAGATGGATTACCTGCTGCGCATCGTCGTCGCCGACATGGACCACTACACGCGGTTCGTGATGGACACGCTGCTCAAGCACTCCAGTGTGCAGGACTGCAAGACGAGCTTCGTGATGCGCCCGATCAAGTCGAGGGTGACGCTGGTTTAGTGGCTCGACCGAAATCGCTGCTTGCATCGGATGTTGTGCGCTGTGTGGACACGCTAAAGCCTGCCCCCTCAAGCCGGGGCTGCCCCGTGTCTGCGGGAATGCCGGAGCGCAGCGGCGCCGGCACAGTCGACGGATGCGCTGGCTTCCTGCTCTCTCCCTCGTCGTCACCTTGCTGATCGTGGCCGCTTTCACCGGCGGCCTGGTGGTCATGTTCATGTGACGGTGCGGCGCGCTTGTGCCGCCGTAGCCCGCAGTTTCGGTGTGCTACTGCGACGCCGGCCTCCCTGACCCGGTAGATTGGCGCGTGGAACCCGGCGCCGGCTCGCCCTGCGTCGCGAACAGTGCGTTGAGCTGCTGGCCGGAGGCCGCATCGGCCAAGCCGTCGAAGCGGCCGCCGTCGGCGATCGCATGTGCCGCACGCAGGAAGCCGCTCCAGGCCGCCCGCGCGAGTGCGCCGCCGACGCTGATGCGGCGCACGCCGAGCGCGGCGACATCCGCGACGGTGAATTCGCTGGCCGCGCCGATCAGCAGGTTGACCGGCTTCGGTGCGACTGCGGCGACCACCGAGGCGATCTGCTCGCGACTGCGGATGCCGGGTGCGTACAGGCAATCGGCACCGGCCTCGGCGTACGCTTTCAGGCGTCGCAGCGTGTCGCCGAGGTCGGGCCGGCCGACGATGAAATTTTCTGCACGACCAACCAGCAGCGTGTCGCCGCCGGAGGCGTCGATCGCGGCCCGTGCCGCGCGCATCCGCGCGACCGCATCGTCGAGCGCGCGCAGCGGCTGGTTCGGATTACCGGTCGAGTCCTCGATCGAGAGGCCGGCCACGCCGCTGGCGATCGCCATCCGCACGCTCTCGGCAACGCCGTCGGGGCTGTCGGCGAAGCCGCTCTCGAAGTCGGCATTCACCGGCAGTGCGGTGCCCTCGACCATCACGCGCATGTGAGCGAGCGTCGCCTCGCGCGAGACCGCGCCGTCGGCCTGGCCAATCGACCAGGCGTGGCCGGAGCTGGTCGTCGCCAGCGCCTTGAAGCCGAGGCTTTCGAGCAGGCACGCGCTGCCGACGTCCCAGGGATTGGGCAGGACGAAGCAGCCTTGCTGGTGGAGGGCACGGAAGGTGGCGCGGCGGTCGGCAATGGTCGGGGTCATGAGGGTCTCGGTGAATGTGAAGGAGAGGATCTTCATGTTTTAGGATCGAGCGCCTCAGGACGTCGGCATGCGCTCGAAGCGATCACAGCGCGGGAACGGTGGTTCGATCGGCTCGATGTCCACGCGGTCGACGAGCCCCGGGGTATCGCCGTCGCGCAGCCAAAGACAGAGCGCATCAACGTCCTCGGGCGTGCCCTGCAGGATCGCCTCGACCGAACCGTCCATGCGGTTGCGAACCCAGCCTGTGACGGCACGCCGCCGCGCCGCGTCGATGCAGGCTTCGCGAAAGCCGACGCCCTGAACGTGTCCGTGCACACGGACGTGACGACACTCGATCGGCATCACCGCGACCGTTGCGTCATCGCTTGACCGGCGCGCCGGCGGGCCCCTCGGGAACCGGGCCTGGCTTCGGGGCAGAAGGCTCGGCTTCAGCGCGCTGGACGATGCGCTGGGTGCCGTTTTCGCAGCTCGCGAGCACCCGGGCACTTCCCGCCAGGTTCTTTGGAACGATCTTCAACTGAGGCTGCCGGAAACCAGCGTCCGCCATCTGCTTCTCGATCTTCTTCAGCGCATCGGCGCAGGTGGTCGGCGCGCCGAAGAGCGGCGCGGGCAGGGCGCCGACGAGCATGGCGGCGCATGCGGCGAATGTGGTGACGGGCGTCATGAGAGCGGTCCGCCGTCACGTTACGCCGTCGCCGACGGCACCGCAACGTGGTCCAACATAGGCGGTTGGAGATTCGTCCGAAGCCCAAGCGTCAGCAATACACCAGCCCCGACAACCGCCACGCCAGGTTGCGGCGAAACGCCGGCACGCGCGACAGCGTCCGCAGCACCAGGACACGGAAGCGCGAGGTTCAGTCATGCTTTCGACGCGCACCTGCTCGCGCTCGGGCCCGCGCGCGAGGAGCAGCGCCGCAGATCGTTGAGCAGGTCGGCGCGCCAGTACAGCGCTATCTCGACGCCGACTGAGCCGCAGCGCGCGCCAGCACCGCGACCGCATCGACCGCATCGGCCGGCTCCTGGAACACCAGGCAGCCGCGCGATTCGAGCCATTCGCGCTGGGCCGGTAGCACGATGCCGCTGAACACCAGCGCTGCCGCGTCGGGGTCGCCCTGCAATCGCTCGATGCCCGCCTGCAGCGCTTGCCAGACCGCCGGCACGGCCGCACCGCCGGCCAAGAACGCCGCGACATGGCCGTACGTGCCGCAGCGCGCAGGTCGGCGAGCGTGTCGGCGAGCACCTCGGGCTGCGCGAAGGCCTGGCCGGTCACGTCGATCGGGTTCGCGGCGGTCGCGAACGGAATGCGGTCGGTCAGGTGCCGTGCCGCAGCGGTCGGCATCGGCGGCAGCCGCAGGCCGATCTGCTCGGCACGGTCGGCCATCATGATGCCGATCCCGCCGGAGATGCTGAGCACGGCCAGCGCGGGGGTGGCGTTTTTCGGATCGGTGCCCGGCGTTTGTGCCGCGCGCCGGCCGCGGCTCAGCGTGTAGCCGAGCCGGAACAACTCGCCGATCGTGCGCGCTCGGTGCGCGCCGTGCCCCTCGAACAGCGCGGAATAGCGCGCGTCGTCGCCGGTGTCGCTGCCGGTGTGGTGGCGCGCGGCACGCGTGCCGGCCGCGGTCTGACCGACCTTGATGATCGCGACCGGCTTGCCCGCGGCCTGCGCGGCAGCGAGCGCCGCCTGCAGGCGCGGCTCGTCGCGACTGCCTTCGATGTAGGCCAGGATCACGCCGGTTTCCGTATCGCCGGCC
>Ga0207644_10002193_pt1 | contig 12661 bp, 15 predicted proteins | sample KBSS73metaG_FD_184326 | JGI IMG/M metagenome (GOLD analysis project Ga0207644, IMG submission 184326) | Switchgrass rhizosphere microbial communities from Kellogg Biological Station, Michigan, USA - KBS S7-3 metaG (SPAdes) (version 2) | ecosystem: Host-associated > Plants > Roots > Rhizosphere... | reverse complement strand
CCATGCGCTATGGTCAGGGCGACTTGAGCAAAGCGGCCGGCAGGATGAGTTCCTGGCGCGCCTCAACGGCAAGGTCAGCGATGCCTGGCTCAAGCCCTATCTCGACAAGTTGCTCGCTGAATTGAAGCCGGTTGCGACACGCAAGGCGTCGGAGATGGCGCTGGAGGCGATCAACGCCGCCATCCCGGCGACGATTGGCGGCTCAGCTGACCTCACCGGATCCAACAACACCAAGACCAAGGCGCTCGAGCCGCTGACCGCCGACAATTACGCCGGGCGCTATATTTATTACGGCATCCGCGAGTTCGGCATGGCGGCGGCGATGAACGGAATGGCGCTGCATGGCGGCGTGATTCCCTACGGCGGCACGTTCCTCGTGTTCACCGATTATGCGAGGCCTGCGATTCGCCTAAGCGCGCTGCAAAAGGCGCGGGTCATCTACGTCATGACCCACGATTCGATCGGGCTTGGCGAAGATGGGCCGACCCACCAGCCGATCGAGCACCTCCAGAGCCTTCGCGCAATGCCGCAGCTCATGGTCTACCGACCCGCCGATGCGGTCGAAACCGCGGAATGCTGGGCGCTGGCGCTGCAGAGTGACGAGCCGTCCGTGCTGGCGCTATCCCGGCAGAACCTGCAGCCTTTGCGGACGACGGCGGTCGACGAGAATCTATGCGCGCGCGGCGCCTATCGCCTGAAAGCGTCTGAAAACAATCGTAAGGTGATCATTGTTGCGACCGGATCTGAGGTCGAGGTTGCACTAGGAGCGGCAACGCAACTTGAAGCGCAGGGCATCGGCACCGACGTCGTCTCCATGCCCTGCACGGAGCGGTTCGATGCGCAGCCCGCCGAATATCGCGAGAACATCCTGCCCGACGTCAGCAACCGCGAGATCCTTCGCGTGTCGATCGAGGCCGGGACGACCTTTGGCTGGGAGCGCTATACGGGCCTTCACGGCCTCCGTCTCGGCATCGATCGCTTCGGGGTCTCGGCGCCGGCCAGTGACGCCTACAGCTATTTCGGCCTGACGCCCGACAAGGTCGCGGTCCGCATCACCGACTTCATGAAGACAAGAGGAATCCAATGACCAAAGTCGCCATCAACGGATTCGGCCGGATCGGCCGCCTGGTCGCCCGCGCGATCCTCGAGCGTCCCGACTGTGGGCTGGAGCTGGTCAGCGTCAACGACCTCGCCGATGCCAAGGCCAATGCCTGGCTGTTCAAGCACGACAGCGTCCACGGCAAGTTCCCCGGCGACGTGAAGGCGGAAGGCGATGCGATCGTCGTCAACGGCAAGCGCATTCAGGTCACCGCTGAGCGCGATCCGGCCAGTCTTCCGCACAAGGCGAACGGCGTCGAGATCGCGCTTGAGTGCACCGGCTTTTTCACCGACCGCGAAAGTGCGCAGAAGCATATCGACGCCGGGGCCAAGCGGGTGCTGATCTCGGCGCCGGCCAAGGGCGTGGACCTCACCGTCGTTTACGGCGTCAACGATGACAAGCTCACCGCCGAGCACAAGATCGTCTCGAACGCCTCGTGCACGACCAACTGCCTCGCGCCCGTCGCCAAGGTACTGAACGATGCGCTGGGTATTGAGCGCGGGCTCATGACCACGGTCCATGCTTACACCAACGATCAGAAAATCCTCGACCAGATCCACCCCGATCTGCGCCGCGCCCGCGCCGCTGCGATGAGCATGATCCCGACGACGACGGGCGCTGCCCGTGCGGTCGGCGAGGTGCTTCCTGAGCTGAAGGGTAAGCTCGACGGCTCGGCGATCCGCGTGCCGGTGCCGGATGGAAGCCTGATCGACCTGACCTTCACGCCCAAGCGCGACACGACGCGCGATGAAATCAATCAGATCCTCAAGGCCGCGGCTGAGAGCGATAGGCTGAAAGGCATCCTGGTCTATTCGGACGAACCGCTTGTGTCGGTGGACATCGTCCACACGCCGCAAAGCTCCACAATCGACAGCCTTGAGACCGCGGTTCTCGAAGGCAAGCTCGTCCGCGTCGTCAGCTGGTACGACAATGAATGGGGCTTCTCGAACCGCATGGTGGACACCGCCGCCGCGATGGCCAAGCTCGGCTGAGGTGAGCCGCTTCAAGACCCTCGACGACCTGCCGAAGGAGTTGACCGGCTCGAAAGTGCTTGTCCGCGTCGACCTCAACGTGCCGATGGACGGTGCCAAGGTTACCGACGACACGCGGCTTCGCGCGATGCTGCCGACGGTCCTGGAGCTAAGCGATCGCGGTGCGATCGTCCTGCTTTTGTCGCATTTCGGCCGGCCCAAGGGCGAAACGCGCCCCGACATGTCGACCGCGCAGCTGGTGCTCCCGATCCACCGCCTGACTGGCCGCTCGGTCCGCTTCATCGAGGACTGCCAAGGTCCTGAGGCGGAGCGCGCAGTGTCGACCATGCTACCCGGCAACATCGGCGTTCTCGAGAACACGCGCTTCCACGCCGGGGAGGAGAAGAACGATCCGGAGCTCGCCAAAGGCATGGCCGCGCTTGGCGATTTCTACGTCGACGACAGCTTTTCGACCGCGCACCGTGCGCACGCCTCGACCGAGGGCATCACGCACTTCCTGCCAAGCTTCGCGGGCCGGACAATGGAGGCCGAGCTCAAGGCCCTCGAGCGCGCGCTCGGCGATCCCGAACGTCCAGTCGCGGCGGTCGTCGGAGGCGCCAAGGTTTCGACCAAGCTCGCGGTGCTCGGCCACCTGGTCGGCAAGGTCAATCACCTGATCATCGGCGGTGGCATGGCCAACACTTTCCTTGCCGCCCGTGGGGTGAACGTCGGCAAGAGCCTTTGCGAACATGAGCTGACAAATGAGGCGGAAAGTATTTTCGAGCGGGCCGAGCAGGCCGGCTGCACGATCCATCTGCCCTATGACGTGGTCGTTGCGAAGGAATTTGCGCCGAACCCGCCAAGCGCCCGCACCTGCAACGTGCACGAAGTAGCGGCCGACGAGATGATCCTCGACGTCGGCCCGGCGGCGGTCGAGGCGCTCGCCGATGTGTTGAAGACCTGCCGCACCCTGGTCTGGAACGGGCCGCTCGGCGCGTTCGAGACTCCGCCTTTCGATGAGGCGACCGTCGCGCTCGCAAAGACCGCCGCAGCGCTGACCAAGGAAGGGTCGCTTGTCTCGGTCGCGGGCGGCGGAGACACGGTCGCCGCCTTGAACCATGCCGGGGTCGCGCAGGATTTCAGCTTCGTCTCGACCGCGGGCGGAGCGTTTCTCGAATGGATGGAAGGGCGGACGCTCCCGGGCGTCGCTGCCTTGGAACAACAGGGGTAAGCAATGAATCAGTCTGAAATGACCGCGAGAATTCGTCAGGGCGACGGCTTCATCGCCGCGCTCGATCAGTCAGGCGGGTCAACGCCAAAGGCGCTCAAGGGCTACGGCATCGAGGAAGGTGCGTGGGGCAACGACGAGGAGATGTTCGGCCTCATCCACCAGATGCGCTCGCGCATCATCACCTCGCCATGCTTCGGCAGCGGCAAGGTCCTGGGCGCGATCCTTTTCGAACGGACGATGGACGGCACGGTGAACGGCAAGCCGACCCCGCAGGCGCTGATCGACATCGGCGTCGTGCCCTTCATCAAGATCGACAAGGGCCTGGAGGACGAGGAGAACGGCGTCCAGATGATGAAGCCGATGCCCGGCCTCGACGATTTGCTCGAGCGGGCCAGGTCGCTCGGCGTCTTCGGCACCAAGGAACGGTCCGTTATCAATTCCGCGAACATGTCCGGCATCTCGGTGCTGGTTGCGCAGCAATTCCAGGTCGCCAAGCAGGTGCTCGCCCACGGCCTGATGCCGATTATCGAGCCCGAGGTGAACATCAAAAGCGCCGACCGGGCGGAAAGCGATGACCTGCTGCTGACGGCCATCCTCGAAGAGCTCGACGAGTTGCCCGAGGGCCAGCAGGTGATGCTCAAGCTGTCGATCCCGGCCGAGGCCGGCAAGTTCGACGCGCTCGTCGACCATCCGAAGGTGCTGAAGGTTGTCGCTTTGTCCGGCGGTTTCAGCCGCGCCGAGGCCTGCGCCGAGCTCGCCCGCAATCCCGGAATGATCGCGAGCTTCAGCCGCGCGCTCCTGTCTGACCTCCGCGCCCAGCAGAGCGACGAGGAGTTCGACCGCACGCTCGGCACCGCGATCGACGAAATCTATCGGGCATCGACTTCGAAGGTCCCCGCCTGAAGTGGACGAAGCCGAGTTCGATCCCGTCGACTTTCCGCCGCCTGAGCGGAAGGAGCCGGCCCAGCTCTATCTGATCAGCCCGCGGGACGTCGGCGGCCGCTTCCCTGATCGCCTGAAGGCCGCGTGCGAGCAGGGGATCGCGACCGCTTTCCAGCTGCGAGTAAAGGACGTTGACGAGCATGAGCTGGCGCGGCTCGCCGAGCCCCTCCAGCGCATCTGCGCCGACGCCGGCGTCGCCTTCATCGTCAACGACAGCATGGCTCTGGCCAAGCGCCTTGGTGCGGATGGTGTCCATCTCGGCCAGTCAGACGGCGACATCCGCGAGGCCCGTGCCCTGCTCGGGCCCTCGGCGCAGATCGGCCGCACCTGTCACGACAGCCGTCACCTGGCGATGGAGGCGGGAGAGGCAGGCGCTGATTATGTCGCGTTCGGCGCCTTCTATGAAACTACGACCAAGCCCTCGAACTACCGTCCGGCGCCGTCGATCCTGAGCTGGTGGTCGGCCGTGTTCGAAATCCCCTGCGTCGCGATCGGCGGGATCACGCCCGACAATGCCGCGCCGCTGGTGAAAGCCGGTGCCGACTTCATTGCGGTCTGCCAGGCGGTGTGGGGGAAGGATGATCCGGCGGCCGCGGTCCAGGCGTTCGAGGCTGTACTCGCCTAAACGAACTGGCGTTCGCGGTACCACTTGGTGACGATATACTTCGTGCCGCTTTCCACCGGCATGCCCTCGTGCAGCGTCCAGGGGTTGGGGCTGCCGTCCAGCGCCATGTTGTTCCAGATGAGGATGCGCCCCGGCTTTGGCTCGACCTGGAAATCCAATAATTTGAACCGCGTCGCGCCGCCGGCCTCGGGCTCGTTCAAATAGATCATCGCGGTCCATGTCCGTTGGCCGCCGTGCGGCTCGTATTCGGCCCAGTAGGGCTGGTCGATGTAGAAGAAGTCAGCGTGCTCGCGGAAGCGCTGGCCCTGCTGGTAACGCTGCCCCTGAAGCGGCTCACCATGGACGCGGTCAATGCCGAGCAGGTCCGCGATCTTCCCGTCGATCTCGACGATCAGGGGATCGTAGGAATTGAGGTTGCAGCTGTAGCTGGTTCGGACGTCCTCGTGCTTGTCCTTCTCGTAGAGCGGGGAAGGGTAGCTCCCCTCATCGATCTTCGCGCACATCTGCGCGCAGGTCTCGGCATCGAGAAAGCCATCCATCACGTAGAGCTGGATCGGCTGTCTTGGGCTCGAGCAAAGCCGCCACAGCCGGGGTGTGGCCTTGAGATTGGCGCCGATGCGCTGCCCGACGCCGGCGCGCAGGTCCGACCGCTGCTCGGCGAACGGGATCGACGGTTCGTAGTAAGGCGGCGGTTCGGCATCGGCCATGCTGGCCAGTTTGCTTGAGATTGGCGTGCTTGGAAACACTTGTTCGTTCCATCGTTGCTACGCCGAAATGCTCAAGATCATCGGCACCGCAATGCTTACGGCTGTAGCGACGAGCTTTTTCTGGATCTGGTTCTACGGGAGTGTCCCGCGCCCAGCGCCCGATGTCGAGCGCAGCGGCCCGGTTGTCACGGTCAAGTCCGAGAACACACCGCCTGTGGTGCTTGCGCAGCAGGTACAGGTTGCGCCTTCGGGCCTCGCGCTCCCGGTTGTTGGCATCAAGCCTGATCAGCTCGTCGACACGTACGACCAGGCCCGCGGCGCGGGGCGACGTCATGACGCCATCGACATCATGGCCGGCGAGGGTACGCCCGTGATTGCGGCATCGGACGGGACGATCGAGAAGTTCTTCAACAGCGCCCGCGGCGGGCTCACCATCTACGAGCGTTCGCCCGACCAGAAGTGGATGTACTATTACGCCCATCTCTCGGCCTATGCGCCGGGGCTGGCGGAAGGGCAGCAGGTCAAGCGCGGCCAGGTCATCGCGCGGGTCGGTCATACCGGCGATGCCAGCGCGGCCGGGCCGCACCTTCATTTCGCGATCAATTCCATGGCGCCGGGAGAGCGCTGGTGGGATGGGACCGCGATCAATCCGTACCCGCTGCTTGCCGGAAAGAAGGCCGGCGGCTAGGGAGCGGCTCCTAGTCTGCCGGCCCGGCAAGCGGGCAGGTGGCCGGCTCTTTCAAAACACTTTCTCCGAGAGAAGACATGAAGATCAGCGGCGTGGACATCCGTCCCGGCAACATCATCGAATATGAAGGCGGCATCTGGCGCGCCGTGAAGATTCAGCACACTCAGCCCGGGAAGGGCGGCGCCTATATGCAGGTCGAGATGAAGAACCTCATCGACGGCCGCAAGACCAACGTCCGCTTCCGCTCCGCCGAGACGGTCGAGCGCGTCCGTCTCGACACCAAGGACTTCCAGTTCCTGTTCCACGACGGCGACATGCTGACCTTCATGGACAAGGACAATTACGAACAGATCGCGCTGCCCGCGGACCTGCTCGGCGAGGCGGGCGACTTCCTGCAGGACGGCATGGATGTCGTCATGGAGCTCTACAACGAGAAGCCGATCAGCGTTCAGCTGCCCGACCAGGTCGAAGCGACGATCATCGAAGCCGACGCGGTCGTGAAAGGCCAGACGGCATCGTCCAGCTACAAGCCCGCAGTGCTGGACAATGGCGTGAAGGTGCTCGTTCCCCCCCACATCACCTCGGGCACGAAGATCGTCGTCGATGTCTACAACCGGGAATATGTCCGCCGCGCGGACTAATTGATCCATGGTAGCCCACTCCGGCCTAATCACCGTCATGCAGCGCGCGGCCCACAAGGCGGCGCCGCGCCTTCGCCGCGACTTCGGCGAGGTCGCGCATCTGCAGGTCAGCCGAAAGGGACCTGCCGACTTCGTCTCGATGGCCGACAAGCGCGCCGAGGCGACGATCGTCGACGAGCTCAAGAACGCGCGGCCCGATTGGGGCATGCTCCTCGAGGAAGGCGGCGAGATCCCCGGCAGTCCCGACAAGCCGCGGTGGATCGTCGATCCGCTCGATGGGACGACCAACTTCCTCCACGGCGTGCCGCATTTCTCGATCTCGATCGCGGTCGAAGAGAAGAAGCCCGGAGGCGGAACCGAGATCACCCAGGGCCTCGTCTACCAACCGCTGACCGACGAAAGCTTCTGGGCCGAAAAGGGGCGGGGCGCCTGGCTCCAGGACCAGCGCTTGCGCGTCTCCGCGCGCCGCGATCTAGCTGACAGCGTGATTGGCACCGGAATTCCCTTCCTTGGCCGCGGCGATCCGGTGCAGTGGGCCAAGATCTATACCGCGGTCGCGCCCAGCGTCGCCGGCATCCGCCGCTTCGGTTCGGCAGCGCTCGATCTCGCCTGGGTGGCGGCGGGCCGGATGGATGGCTTCTGGGAAGACGAGCTTGACCGGTGGGACACGGCGGCGGGCGTTCTTCTGGTTCGCGAGGCCGGCGGTTTCGTGACCGACTATCGCGGCTCCGACCGGGCCTTCGAACGCGGCGAGTATGTCGCGGCGTCGTCAGCCATCCACAGCAAGCTGCAAAAGCTCGTCGCCGGAGCCTTGAGATAGTGTCCCAGATGGTTGCGGCGCACAAATCCCTGTCCTAGAGAGCCGCCAAGTTTTCGAGCCCCCTGGAGTTTCCCCTTGGCAAGCGTTGCCGCCGGCTACCTGCCGATCCTGTTGTTCCTGATCGTCGCGCTGGGCCTTTCCACCGCGTTCGTGGTCCTGCCGATGATCGTCGCGCGCTTCACCGGCGCGCATAGGCCCGACCCGGCGAAGCTCAGCGAGTATGAGTGCGGCTTTCCGGCCTTCGAGGACGCCCGCGCCGAGTTCGACGTCCGCTTCTACCTGGTCGCGATCCTGTTCATCGTTTTCGACCTCGAAGCGGCCTTCCTCTTCCCATGGGCCGTCAGCCTAAACTTCACCCGCTGGACCGGCTGGGCGGCCATGATGGTCTTCCTCATCGAGCTTGCCCTTGGCCTGGCTTACGCGTGGAAGAAAGGGGCGCTCGAATGGGAGTGATGCTCAGCGGCGCCGAAGACCGCATGCCGACCGAGGAAGAGCTGGCGCGGATCGCCGGTCTCGTCCCGGGCGAAGTCGACCAGAAAAAGCTGATCGAGCTTCAGGAGAGCCTCAACGAAAAAGGCTTCATGGTCACCACGGCCGAGGACCTGTTCACTTGGGCGCGCACGGGCTCACTATGGTGGATGACCTTCGGGCTCGCCTGCTGCGCGGTCGAGATGATCCATGTGAACATGCCGCGCTACGACCTTGAAAGGTTTGGCGTTGCTCCGCGTGCGTCGCCCCGCCAGTCGGACGTAATGATCGTCGCCGGGACGCTCTGCAACAAGATGGCTCCGGCGCTGCGGCGGGTCTACGACCAGATGAGCGAGCCGCGCTACGTCATCTCCATGGGCAGCTGCGCCAACGGCGGCGGCTATTACCATTACAGCTATTCGGTGGTGCGCGGTTGCGACCGTATCGTGCCGGTCGACATCTACGTTCCCGGCTGCCCGCCGACAGCGGAGGCCCTGCTCTACGGAATTCTGCAGCTGCAGCGGAAGATCCGTCGGGAAGGGACGATCGTCCGCTGATGCCCGTCCAGCTCGCTTCCCACGTGCCGAGAACGGCATCGAACGACGGCGTAGTTGCCGCCGCGAAGAAAGCGATCGGCAATGCGCTCGTGGATGTCCGCGAGAATGTCGGGGAAATCATCCTCACCGTCGAACGTGAAGCCATCGTCGATGTCTGCCGCGCGCTCCGCGACACGCCCGGTCTTGAATATCAACAGCTGATGGAGATCGCCGGGATCGATTACCCCGAGCGGCCCGAGCGGTTCGATGTCTGTTATTGCCTGCTGTCGCTGACCAAGAACCGGCGGATCATTGTTAGGGTCATGACCGACGAGGCGACACCGGTGCCGAGCGTCACCGGTCTGTGGCCGGTCGCCGGATGGCTCGAGCGCGAAGTGTTCGACATGTATGGCGTCGCGTTCAGCGGCAACCCGGACCTCAGGCGTATCCTCACCGACTATGGCTTCGAGGGCTATCCGCAACGCAAGGACTTCCCGCTGACCGGCTATATCGAGCTGCGCTATTCCGAGGCCGAGAAGCGGGTGGTCTATGAGCCGGTGGCGCTGCCGCAGGACTTCCGCAATTTCGACTTCCTGATGCCTTGGGAAGGGCCGGAATATGCGCTTCCGGGCGACGAGAAAGCGACAACGCCTGCCGCCGCTCCGCCGCCGACGCCAAAGACGACCGACAGGCCCGCCGACACCGGCGCCGGCAAGCCGGCCGATACTGCTGCTACGAAGCAGGCACGCAAGCCGCGCGCCGCCAAGGCCGAAAGCGAAGTCAGCAAGGCCGCGCCAAAGTCGCCCGCGCCGCGCAAGCCCAAAGGTGCGGCATGACCGACGTCCGCACCGAAACCCGCTCGAAGAAGCGCCAGGTCGAGGTCGACGTAGGCGCGCAATGGCCGGGCAGCGACCTCGGCCATCCACGCGACCTCGGCGACGAGAAGATCAGCAACTACACGATCAATTTCGGCCCGCAGCATCCCGCAGCGCACGGCGTCCTGCGTCTGATCATGGAGCTGGACGGGGAGATCGTCGAGCGCGTCGACCCGCACGTCGGCCTGCTCCACCGCGGAACCGAGAAGCTGATCGAATACAAGACCTACGCCCAGGCGCTGCCTTACTTCGACCGCCTCGATTACTGCTCGCCGATGTGCATGGAGCACAGCTTCGTGCTGGCGATCGAGAAGCTGCTCGGCCTCGAGATCCCGATCCGCGCCCAGTACATCCGGACGATGATGGCGGAGCTGACCCGCATCAAGAACCACATGCTCAACCTCGGCAGCCACATCATGGACGTGGGCGCGATGACGCCCAACCTGTGGCTGTTCGAGATCCGCGAAGATTTGATGCAAATCTACGAGCATGTGTCCGGCGCGCGCATGCACGCCAACTATTTCCGGGCTGGCGGCGTGCGCGAGGACATCCCTCCCGCGGTCCTCGACAAGATCGGAGACTTCCTCGACAACCGCTTGAAATTGTTCGAGGACGCGATCAGCCTTGTCGCTGACAACCGGATCTTCAAGCAGCGCAACGTCGATATCGGCGTGGTCCACCGCGACGACGCGATCGCCTGGGGCTTCTCCGGCCCGATGATCCGCGCCAGCGGCATCCCGTGGGACATCCGCCGCTCACAGCCTTACGAAGTCTATGACCGGATGGACTTCGAAATCCCGGTCGGGACCAACGGCGATTGCTACGACCGCTTCATGGTCCGGGTCGAGGAAGTCCGCCAGTCATGGCGCATCGCCCGCCAGTGCCTCAAGGAAATGCCTGCCGGCCCCATCGGCTCGGACAGCAAGGTCTTCCCGCCCAGCCGCGCCGAGATGAAGACCTCGATGGAAGCGCTCATCCACCACTTCAAGCTCTACACCGAGGGCTATCACGTGCCCGCGGGCGAGGTTTACGTCGCGACCGAGAGCCCCAAGGGCGAATTTGGCGTCTATCTCGTCGCCGACGGCACCAACCGGCCCTATCGCTGCAAGATCCGCCCGACCGGTTTCTCGCACCTCCAGGCGATGGACTTCATGATGAAGGGCCACATGCTTGCGGACACCACCGCGGTGCTCTCCGCGATCGACGTCGTGTTCGGGGAGGTGGACCGGTGAGCCACAACACGAAGCGCGTCATGGCGTTCGTCGCGCCCGTGATCGGCGTCGCTCTTGCCGCGCTGATCATGCTCCCGCTGCTCGATCGCACGATTTCACCGGTCACGTCTGGCGTGATGATCGGCGCTGCCGGCGCGATCTGCCTGCTCGGCATCGTCCTCGGCATCTGGAACGTGCGGCGCTCCGAAGCGCGGCGTAAAGCCAAAGAACAGATCTGGTTGAAGCACTGATGGCTGGCCAAGGCTCCTTCATCGACGACGCAGCCGAGCGCGCGCGCTGGGAAGGCTTTGCGTGGACCGACGCCAATGCGAAGGCTGCGAAGGCGCTGATCGCGCGCTATCCCGCAGGACGGCAGGTCTCTGCGGTTATCCCGCTGCTCGACCTCGCGCAGCGGCAGGTCGGTGCGGAGACGAAAACCCAGGGCTGGCTGCCGATCCCGGTGATGGAGTTCGTCGCCCGCGAGCTCGACACCAGCTACATCCGCGTGCTCGAGGTCGCGACCTTCTACACCATGTTCAACATGGCGCCGGTCGGCCGCTTCCACGTCCAGGTGTGCGGCACGACGCCGTGCATGCTCGCGGGATCGGACGACGTCTTTGCCGCCTGCAAGAAGCGCGGTCTCAGGAAGGGCCACACGACCGAGGATGGCCTGTTCACACTGACCGAGGTCGAGTGCCTCGGCGCCTGCGCCAACGCGCCGATGGTCCAGATCAACGACGACAATTATGAGGATTTGACCGAGCAAAGCATGGGCGCGATCCTCGACGCGCTCGCCGCCGGCAAGACGCCAAAGATTGGTCCGCAGGTCGACCGCCAGACGAGCTGCCCACAGGGCGGCCCCACCAGCCTCAAGAAGATGGCCGAGCGCAACTACGACTATCGCCCGCAATGGACGGCGACAGCCGGCCCGGCAGGTGGGGAGGGCGCGCAATGACGATTGTCGCCATCCTCGTCGTTCTACTGCTCGTCTTCCTCGCATTCCGGTTTGTGAAGGGCATGATCAAGTTCGGCCTGATCGCGGTCGTTGTGCTGGTCGCGTTCCTCATCGCACGCTCATCGGGGGCTTTCTGATGGGCTACACCGGGCCGCTTGCGGACAAGGACCGCATCTTTACCAACGTCTACGGTTTCCAAGAGCCGTGGCTGAAGGCCGCGCGCGCCCGCGGCGACTGGGACGACACCAAAGGCCTGTTCGCCATCGGCCAGGACGCGATCATCGAGAAGATCAAGGCGTCGGGCTTGCGAGGCCGCGGCGGTGCCGGTTTCCCGACCGGCATGAAGTGGGGCTTCATGCCCAAGGAGCCCAAGCCCGGCAAACCCAACTTCCTGGTCATCAACGCCGACGAGTCCGAGCCCGGAAGCTGCAAGGACCGCGAGATCATCCGCCACGATCCGCACAAGCTGATCGAGGGCGCGCTGATCGCCAGCTTCGCGATGCGGGCGCGCGCCGCCTACATCTATATCCGCGGTGAATTCATCCAGGAATCCCGTGTCTTGGAGCGCGCCGTTGCCGAGGCTTATGAGGCTGGTCTGATCGGCAAGAACGCCAGCGGCACGGGCTATGACTTCGACCTGTTCGTGCACCGTGGCGCGGGCGCCTACATCTGCGGCGAAGAGACGGCGATGCTCGAAAGCCTGGAGGGCAAGCAGGGCAAGCCGCGCCTCAAGCCGCCGTTCCCGGCCGGCGCCGGCCTCTACGGCTGCCCGACCACCGTAAATAACGTCGAATCGATCGCGGTCGTACCGACGATCTTGCGTCGCTCGCCCGAATGGTTCGCCGGCATCGGCAACCCGAAGAACGAGGGCACGAAGCTGTTCCAGCTGTCG
>Ga0207644_10002188_pt1 | contig 12677 bp, 4 predicted proteins | sample KBSS73metaG_FD_184326 | JGI IMG/M metagenome (GOLD analysis project Ga0207644, IMG submission 184326) | Switchgrass rhizosphere microbial communities from Kellogg Biological Station, Michigan, USA - KBS S7-3 metaG (SPAdes) (version 2) | ecosystem: Host-associated > Plants > Roots > Rhizosphere >... | reverse complement strand
AACCCTCGCGTTCGCCGGTCAACAGCACATGCAAAACGTGATGGCCGTCGTCATTCCACTGCGCATCGAAGCCATGGGCAAGATGCGCGGCGGCGTTGCCGTCGTTTTCGAGCACGAGATGAACATGTCGCCCAGGCTCGACGATCTTGCGCACCTCTGCGGCCATTTCATCGAGCCAGCCGGCGTCGGCAATGGCGTGAACGGCGTCGAAGCGCAGGCCGTCGAACCGGTATTCGAGCAGCCAATACAGCGCGTTCTCGGTGAAGAACCGGCGCACTTCGCGGCGGCGGAAATTCAGCGCCGGCCCCCAGGGGGTCGCCGCGCCCTCGCGGAACATCTCGGGCGCGTAGCGCGCGAGATAATTCCCGTCGGGACCGAAGTGATTGTAGACGACGTCCAGAAACATCATCAGGCCGAGGCCGTGCGCGGCATCGACGAGGGCGCGCAAATCGTCGGGGCTGCCGTAGCTGCTCTCGGGCGCGAACTGCAACGCGCCGTCGTACCCCCAGTTGCGGCCGCCGGGAAATTCCGCGATTGGCATCAGCTCGACGGCGGTGACGCCGAGCGCGGCCAGCCGCGGCAGTTCGCGCGCGACGCCAGCGAAGCCGCCGAGCAGGCCCGTATGCGCTTCGTACAGCACGGCCTCATGCCACGGCCGCCCTTGCCAGTCCGGATGACGCCAGCGGTAGCTCAGCGGATCGACGACGATGCTCGCGCCATGCACGTCACCATGCTGGGCGCGGGCGGCCGGATCGGGAACGGGGGTGCCGTCCTGTAAAATGTAGCGATAGCGCGCGCCCGCCCCGCAATTCGCCTCGGCCTCGAACCAACCGTCGTCGCTTCGCGACATCGCAAGCGGCGCCGCGCCGCCAACGGCAACTGACATCGTCCGTTGTGCCGGGGCCCAGATCCGAAATCGCGTCCGATCCTGTCCAACGAGATTCGCACCGAAGGAAGGGCGCCAGTCCCTGCGCATCATTGCGACGGGCTCTCCAGCCGGGCGTAGACCAGCACCGCGCTGTGCGAGAGGACATCGATCTTGTTGTCGTTCACGGCGGGCTCGCCCGCCTCCGGGCGCGCGCTGTCGATCAAGACACGCGCCGGCATGACGGGATCCGGCAGCCGGAAGAAATGATCTTCGCCGGTGGGATTGAGCAAAAGGTTCAGGATCGAAACCGTGCCGTCGGCGTTGCGGGTCGCGCGGCGCAGGCAAAGCAGCCGCACTTCCGGATTTTTCCAGGACGCCTCGGTAGTCATCTCGCCGTTCGCCTCAAACCAGGCAATGTCGAAAACGCCCGGCGCCGGCTCGCGCAGGCCATGCAGGAAGTGACGCGAGCGCAAGGCGGTATGCTCCTGACGTACGGCGACGAGCTTGGCGACAAAGTTATGCAGGACGTGGCCTTGTGCCGAGGTCGCCAAACTCCAATTCCACCAGGACGTCTCATTGTCCTGGCAGTACGCATTGTTGTTTCCGCCCTGCGTGCGCCCCCATTCGTCGCCGCCGAGCAGCATCGGCGTGCCATGAGCGAACATCACGGTTGCGAGTATGGCCCGCTGAATGCGCGCGCGTCTTTCCAGGATGGATTCGTCCGTTGTCGGCCCTTCAACGCCCCAGTTGGCCGAATAGTTCTCGCTCGCGCCATCATTGTTGTTTTCGCCATTCGCTTCATTGTGGCGGTGGCTGTAGCTGACGACGTCGGTCAGCGTGAAACCGTCGTGCGACGCGGCGTAGTTGACCGAGGCCCAAGGATGGCGCGCCTGACGATCGAACAGATCGCTCGAGCCGGCGAGCCGCGCAGCGAATTCCGGACGCTCGCCGGCGTCGCCGCGCCAGAACCGCCTGGTGCTGTCGCGAAAGCGGTCGTTCCACTCCGCAAACCCCGGCGGATGGTGGCCGAGCTGATAGCCGCCGGGGCCGAGGTCCCAGGGCTCGGAGATCAGTTTCACCTTGGTGAGGATTGGATCCTGGCGCACGGCGTCGAAGAAGCCCGAACCGGGGTCGAAGCCATGCGCCTCGCGGCCCAGGGTCACGCCGAGATCGAAACGAAAGCCATCGACGTGGAACGACGTGACCCAGTAGCGGAGCGAGTCCATCACCATCTGCAGCACGCGCGGGTGCGACAGATTGAGGGTGTTGCCGGTGCCGGTGTCGTTGATGCAGTGGCGCCGGTTGTCCGGCACCAGCCGGTAGTAGCTGGCGTTGTCGAGACCGCGAAACGACAGAGTCGGCCCGAGTTCGCTGCCTTCGGCAGTGTGGTTGTAGACGACGTCGAGGATGACCTCGATCCCGGCAGCATGAAGGCGGCGGACGGCGACGCGCATTTCGTTGCGCGTCCCGTCCGCCAAATAGCGCGGCTCGATGGCGAAGAAGCCGATCGAGTTGTAGCCCCAGTAGTTCCGGAGCCCGCGCTCGAGCAGGGTGCGATCCTGCAAGAAGGCATGGATCGGCAGCAGTTCGATCGCCGTGACACCGAGCGACTTCAGATGGCGGATGACTTCAACGTCCGCCAATGCCGCAAAGGTCCCGCGCTCGTTGGGGCGGATGTCGTGCCGCAGCATGGTCAGGCCGCGCAGATGGGTCTCGAATATGATGGTCTTCGACCACGGAGTGTTGGGGGGCCGGTCATCGCCCCAATCGAAAACGTCGTCGCTTACCACCGCCTTGAGCATGCCCTGCGCGCTGTCGCGGCGGTCGTGGGAGAGATCGGCCCGCGGTGAGTTGATGCGATAACCGAACAGCGCGTCGGACCAGCGCAGAGCGCCGGCGAATTGTCTGGCGTAAGGATCGAGCAGCAACTTGTGCGGATTGAACCGGTGTCCGTCCTGCGGGCTGTAGGGGCCGTGGGCGCGATAGCCGTAGATCAGCCCGGCGCGCGCGTTCGGCAGATAGCCGTGCCAGATCTCATCGGTGCATTCGGACAGATCGAGGCGCGCGATCTCACGCCGCCCGGCCGGGTCGAACAAACAAAGCTCGATGCGTTCGGCGTGAGCGGAAAAGACGGCGAAATTGGTGCCCAGTCCATCCCAGGTCGCGCCAAGAGGATACGGGCTGCCGCGGTCGAGCTGTGCGGGCAACGACGCCATCGCCTAGCCGTCGTGCCGCAGGAAAATCGTTGACAGCGGCGGCAGCAGCAGTTCGAGCGACTGCGGCTGTCCGTGCGCCGCGATGAGAGCGGTCTCGACGCGCCCCTCGTTACCCACGTTCGATCCTCCGTAGTATCCGGAATCGCTGTTGAAGATTTCGCGCCAGCCGCCGCCGCGCGGAACGCCGATCCGATAGCTGCGCCGCGGAACAGGCGTCATATTGGAAACAACAAGGACCGGCGGTGCCTGGTTCGGCGCCAGCCGCAGAAACGCGAAGACCGAATTGGAGCGGTCGTCTCCGACCATCCACGAAAAGCCGCTCGGCTCGCAGTCGCACCGATGCAACGCCGGCTCGGCGGCATAGAGACGGTTGAGATCGCGCACCAAACGCTGGATGCCGGCGTGGGCCGGATCGTCAAGCGAAGGCCAATCGAGTTCGCGATCGTGATTCCACTCCCGCTCCTGCGCAAACTCGCCTCCCATGAACAACAACTTCTTGCCGGGATGGCCCCACATGAAGCCGAAATACGCACGCAGATTGGCGAAGCGCTGCCAGCGGTCGCCGGGCATCTTGCCGATCAGCGATCCCTTTCCGTGCACCACCTCATCGTGCGACAGCGGCAGAATGAAGTTTTCCGAAAATGCGTAGAGCAGCCCGAAGGTCATTTCACCGTGATGGTATTGCCGATGGATCGGCTCTTTCGCCATGTAGTTCAGGGTGTCGTGCATCCACCCCATGTTCCATTTGTAGGCGAAGCCCAGTCCGCCGGTTGAGATCGGCCTGCTGACGCCGCCCCAGGCGGTCGATTCCTCGGCGACCATGATGGCGCTCGGGCAGCGTTCGGCGACGACCGCATTGAGATGGCGCAGGAAGCCGATCGCCTCGAGGTTTTCGCGGCCGCCATGGATGTTGGGAATCCATTCGCCTTCGCGGCGGCTGTAGTCGCGGTAGAGCATCGACGCGACGGCGTCGACGCGCAGGCCGTCGATGTGAAAATGCTCCAGCCAATAGAGCGCGCTCGCGATCAGGAAGCCCTGCACCTCGCGGCGGCCGAGATTGTAGATGAAAGTGTTCCAATCCTGGTGATAGCCCTCGCGCGGATCGAGATGCTCGTAGAGGGCGGTGCCGTCGAAGCGCGCGAGCCCATGCGGATCGGTCGGGAAGTGCGCAGGCACCCAGTCGAGGATGATGCCGATGCCGGCGCCGTGCAGCGCGTCCACGAACCGCGATAACCCCTGCGGCGGACCGAAACGGCCGCTTGGCGCGAACAGACTCAGCGGCTGATAGCCCCACGAGCCGCCGAACGGATATTCGGCAATGGGCAGAAGCTCGACATGGGTGAACCCCATCTCGACGAGATAGGGCACCAGCCGATCGACGGCGAAATCCCACGGCGAACTCTCCTCGGCGATCTGCTGGGGCTTCAGCCACGAGCCGAGATGGACCTCGTAGATTGAAATCGGCGCGTCAGGCGCCTGGCGCTGGCCGCGCGATTGCATCCAGGCTTCGTCGCGCCAGCGGTGATCTTCCGGTTGCGGGACAATGGAAGCGGTTCCGGGCGGCGGCTCGGTCTGCCGGGCCAGGGGGTCGGCCTTCCATGCCAGGTCAATTCCGCCGGGGCCGGCAATGTCGTATTTGTAGCGCGAACCCGGGGTCACGCGGGGAATGAACAGCTCCCAGATTCCCGCGCCGTGGCGCACGCGCATAGGATGCCGGCGGCGGTCCCAGGAGTTGAAATCCCCGACGACGGCGACCCGACTGGCGTTCGGCGCCCAGACGGCGAATCGCACGCCATTGACGCCGTCGACGGTCACGCTCTGGGCACCGAGGCAACCCGCCAATTCGAAGTGGCGCCCTTCATTGAACAAATGAAGATCGAGCTCGCCGAGCAGCAAACCGAAGGAGTATGGATCCTCCGCCTCCTGAACTGCATCCGGCCACGCAATCCGCAGCCGATAGGGAACCCGGTCGCCAACGAAGCCTTCAAACAGACCGGCCTCGCATCCTGGTGCGAGCGTCGCCAGCGTGGCTCCATCGGACCGGCACACGACATCGACCTTGGTCGCACCGGGGAGGAAAGCGCGGATGATGCGTCCGTCGGGCGCATCGTGCGGTCCGAGGACGCCGAAGGGGTTGTCGTGCGCGCCGAGAGCGAGCGCGCGCGCCGATTGCTGGTCCAGTCGCCAGGCTGGTTTGAGCCGTGTCTCAGCCATGGCGGCCTCCGCTGTCCTTCTCGATGATCCGGGTCACGAGCGACGACAGCCCGGCCAGCGGCACACCGATCCATGTCGGCCGGTTGGCAGCTTCATAGGCGAGTTCGTAGGCGGCCTTCTCGATGAGGAAGAGATCGAGCAGCGCCCGCGCGGCCGGTCCGTCGCGGATGCTGCTTGCCTCCCAATAGCAACGCAGGAAAGCCTTCGAAGCGCGCTGGCGGAATTGCGCGACCAGCTGGTCGCGTTGCGTTTCGTTCACGCCCACGGCGCCGATGTCCTTGCGCTCGACGATGGTGGCGCCGGCATAGTCGATCGACCGGAGCAGCCCGGCGACGTCGCGGAGCGGACTGGTCTTGGCCCGGCGCTCGGCGATCGAGACCGCCGGCTCGCCCTCGAAATCGATGATGTAAGCATCGCCGCTGGCGACCAGCACTTGACCGAGATGGAAATCGCCGTGGATCCGCGTCATCAAGGCTCCGGCGCCGGACTTCGCCAGCTTGTGCACGGCGGCAACTATATCGCCGCGCAGACTCAGCAGGGCGTTCGCTCGCTCGCGGTCCTGATCGCGCTCGAACGTGCGCGCGCGGGCAATCGCATCAAAGCCGGCGGCAATCCTCTTCTCGACGTTGCGGCCCCATTGCGCCACGTCGGCCGCGCCCGCGGCCTGCGGCGCGAACGCCGGTTCGGAAGTCTCGCGCGCCAGCACGGCATGCATTTCCCCAAGCCGGCGTCCAATCGCCGCGGTCACCGCTTCGCAGTCGGCCAGCAGATCGGCCTTGGTATCGCTTGCCGATTCCGCCGGAACGAGGACATGGAGGGCCCGTTGCAACTGGTCGAGAATCCACGACCACGCGTCGCCCTGATTGCGAACAAAGCCCAGCGCTACTGCGAGCGTGAAGGAGCCACCATCGGGGGCGATGCGCACGACGTCCCCGAGGAGCGGCGGCGCGTGGCCAAAGCCCTGTGCCGTGAGGTAGCCGCCCATCTCCGCCTCGGGGTGTATGCCAGGCAAGATGCGCCGATAGATCTTCAGCATCACCACGTCCCCGACCGTCAGCGAGCTGTTCGACTGCTCGGCCGCAAGCCAATTCACCTCCGCGTCCGCCGTGATCTTGAGCGCTTCGCGCCCGGCTTCGGTAGCCTGAAAACGCAACACGCCGTCGGCGTGTTGGAAATGTTCGCTTCCAGCCAGGCAAGAAACGAAGCGATGCGCGAAGCTCGGCAGGGCGAATGCATCGGTGAGCAGGCCGAGACGCCGCCCGCGCCGCACGCGCGCGAGCGCCAGGCGATTGGGCAATGCCGCGGACGATTCGTCTTCCCAGAGGATCGCCAGCGGCAACTGCCAACAGCTTGCACCGCCGCTGGTCTTGACCTCGATCTCGCCCAGCAGCAGTTCACGGCCGGCTTCGCCGATGTTGGTGAGATGCGCGATACGCGTCGACTCGATCGACTGATCCTTCATCCCGAACCAGCGGCGCTTGGCGATGTATTGCGGCAGTATCTCGCGCGTGATCGCGGCTTCCGCCGTTGTCGCAAGCGCCTTGCCGAGGTTGTCGCGGAGAACAAGTGTCACGAATTCCGGCAAAGGCTCCGGCGCCGGCGTGTGCCACGCCGGCCAGTCGCTCGCCTTGCCCAGGACGAACCAGTAAAAGCCGTACGGCGGCAAAGTCAGCAGGTAGGTCAGCTCGCCGATCGGCGGAAACAGCGTACCGGCGTTGAGCTCGACGGGGACACGCCCGGCAAACGGCGACAGATCGAGCTCCACCGCCTGCGGACTACGCGCGACATTGGCGACGCAGAGAATGGTCTCGCCCGCGTGTTCGCGCAGATACGCCAGAACCTTGCGATTTTTCGGATAGAGGAACGTCAGCGTGCCACGTCCCAGCGCCGGATGCCGGCGCCGCACGGCGAGCATCCGCCGCGTCCAGTTGAGGATGGAATGAGGATCGCGGGTCTGCGCCTCGACGTTCACGGCGCCGTAGCCGTAGAGCGGATCCATGATCGGCGGCAGCACCAGCGCCGCCGGATCGGCGCGCGAAAATCCGCCGTTGCGGTCCGGCGACCATTGCATGGGCGTGCGCACGCCGTTGCGGTCGCCGAGGTGGATGTTGTCGCCCATGCCGATCTCGTCGCCGTAATAGATGACCGGCGTGCCGGGCATGGAAAGCAGGAGGCTGTTCATCAATTCGAAACGGCGGCGATCGCGTTCGAGCAGCGGCGCCAGCCGGCGGCGGATGCCGAGATTGAGGCGGGCACGACGGTCCGCAGCATAAGTCTGCCACAGATAGTCGCGTTCGCTGTCGGTCACCATCTCGAGCGTCAGCTCATCGTGGTTGCGCAGGAAGATCGCCCACTGGCAGTTTTCCGGAATCGCCGGCGTCTGCCGCATGATGTCGGTGATCGGGAAGCGGTCTTCACGGGCGATCGCCATGTACATGCGCGGCATCAGCGGAAAGTGGAATGCCATGTGGCATTCATCGCCATCGCCGAAATAGTCCTTGGTGTCCTCCGGCCACTGATTGACCTCGGCGAGCAGCATGCGGCCCGGAAACGCGGCATCGACCTCGGCCCGCAGCCGCTTGAGTATCTCGTGGGTCTGCGGAAGATTTTCGTTGTTCGTGCCTTCACGCTCCACAAGGTACGGCACGGCATCGAGCCGCAGGCCGTCGACGCCGAGCTGCAGCCAGAACCGCATCACGCTTAGCACCGCCTTAAGCACCTGCGGATTGTCGAAGTTGAGATCGGGCTGATGCGAGTAGAACCGGTGCCAGTAATAGGCGCCGGCGACCGGGTCCCACGTCCAGTTCGAGCGTTCGACGTCGATGAAGATGACACGCGTACCGGCATATTTCTGATCGGTATCTGACCAGACGTAGAAATTCCGCCAAGGCGATCCCGGCTTGGCCTGGCGGGCACGCTGGAACCAGCGGTGTTGATCCGAAGTATGGTTGATCACCATTTCGGTGATGACGCGGATGCCGCGCGCGTGCGCGGCACGGATGAAATGCCGGAAGTCGGCCAGCGTGCCGTAGTCCGGATGTACGTCGCGATAGGCGCTGATGTCGTAACCGTCATCCAGGCGCGGCGACGGGTAGAACGGCAGCAGCCAGATGGTGTTCACGCCAAGATCGGCGATGTAGTCGAGCCTGGAGATCAGGCCGGGGAAATCCCCGATACCGTCATCATTGCTGTCGAAAAAAGACTTGACGTGCAGCTGGTAGATGATCGCGTCCTTGTACCAGAGCTGCTCCGCTGTACTCGTCGTCTGTGGCGCGCTGCGTGCGTCCATCGTCAGCCTCCGGGGTGAGGTGCGATGCGCCAAATCGCAAAGGGAAGCTCGTTCGGGTCCAGGCGTACCCTCTGCAATTTGCCGTGCCAGACGAATTTGTGCTCGCGCATCAGGTCCGTGACGGAGACAGCGGCGCTGTCGGGCAGGTTCCACTCCCACAGCGGCACCTCGAGCGTGACCTCCTGCGCGTGAAACGGATCGAGGCTGACCGCGACCAGGATCATGTCCTCGCGGACAGGCCACGGCTTGCCGTAGAGGACCACCTGGTCATTGTGCGCGGGATAAAAGCGCAGCCCGAGATGCGTCTGCAGCGCCGGGTTGCTCTTGCGGATGCGGTTGAGCTTCGTGATCTCGGGGATGATGTTCGCGGCCGTGTCGTGGGAGCGGACGCGAATTTCGTATTTTTCCGAATCCAGATATTCCTCGCGGCCGGGCAAAGCCGCCGCCTCGCAAAGCTCGAACCCCGAGTACATTCCCCAGAGCCCGGAAAGCGTTGCCGCGAGAGCAGCGCGAATGAGAAAGCCCGGGCGCCCCGACGTCTGCAGGAAGTACGGGTTGATGTCCGGCGTGTTGACGAAAAGATGCGGGCGGAAATAGTCCTTGGCGTCGGACGTCGTCAGCTCGACGAAATAATCGATGATCTCCTGCTTCGAATTGCGCCAAGTGAAGTAGGTGTATGACTGCGAGAAGCCGATCTTGGCGAGGCGGTACATCATCTTCGGCCGCGTGAACGCTTCCGACAGAAAGATCACCTCGGGGTTGCGCGAGCGCACCTGGGCGATGAGCCACTCCCAGAACGGCAGCGGCTTGGTGTGCGGATTGTCCACGCGAAAGATGCGCACCCCTTCGTTGAGCCAGAACAGGACGATGTCCCGCAGCGCGGTCCACAAATCCGGTATCGCCTGCCCGGCGTAGAAATCGACATTGACGATGTCTTCGTATTTCTTCGGGGGATTTTCCGCGTAGCGCACCGAGCCGTCCGGCCGCCACTTGAACCACTCCGGGTGCTCCTTGAGCCACGGATGGTCGGGCGAGCACTGGATGGCGAAATCGAGCGCGAGCTCCACTCCGTGCTCGGCGGCCGCGGCGCGCAATTGCCGGAAGTCGTCGAGGGTACCGAGCGTGGGATGGATCGCGGTGTGCCCGCCTTCGCGGCTGCCGATCGCATACGGGCTGCCGACGTCGTCCGCCTCGGCGCGCAGATTGTTGTTCTTGCCTTTGCGATTGGTGCTGCCGATGGGATGGATCGGCGGCAGATAGAGCACGTCGAAGCCCATGTCGCGTAGCGCCGGCAATCGGCGCACGACGTCGGCGAGCGTGCCGTGACGCGCGGACGTATTCGTGGCGGAGCGAGGAAACAGCTCGTACCAGGAGCCGAAGGCCGCCTGCGGGCGCTCGACGTCGAGCGGGAACGCCTGTTCGCAGCCGCAGTGGAAAAGCTGCTCCTCGGCCTCCAGCATCACCTCGCGCAGATCGTGTGTGAGCAGAATCTCCACGCTCGTGTCGACCGTGGCATCGCGCAGCCAGTTCAAAGCCGCCGCGATGACACTGCCGGCGTCGCCCTGCGTCCGTTCCTTGGCTTGCTCGAGAAGGTGGCGCGCTTCGGCGATCTCGACGGCGACGTCAGCACCGGCAGCACGCTTGACTTCCACATCGCGGCAGAGCGTGCCGTACCTGTCCACCCATGCCTCGACGGCGAATTCGTGGCGGCCGATCCGGTCCGGCAGGATCGCAGCTTGCCAGCGGTCGTTGCCCAGAAGCCGCATCGGCTCGTGACGCCATTCTTTTTCGTCCGCTGCGCGCCATAGAACTTCGACCGCGAGCAGGTCGTGCCCGTCGATGAACACGTCGGCGGCGATGGCCACCGCCGCGCCGACCACAGCCTTGGCGGCAAATCGCCCGCCCTCGATGTTCGGAATGACGTTGTCGATGACGATCCGCGGCGCCGCGGCAAGCTTCGCCGGCCGGACGTCGACCCGCCGCGACTTGATCGGCTCGGTGGCCCTTGCGCGCAGCACGCGGACTTCGCCGGGTGCGAGCACGGCGCTCGAATCCTGGTCGGCAGCGATTGTTTCCTCGACGGCCAGACTTGCACCGGCCGCCGGCGGCAATGGATCGAGCGAAACCGGCATCAGATGTTCGCGCCGCCAGTCGGGGTTGATCATCACCACGATCGGGTTCCGCGCCTGCCGCACGTCCGGCGCATCGGAGCGCAACAGCACAGTCACAGGAGCGGTGGGATCGGTGAGCGTGCGCATCTCGCCGGCCATGCCGAGCTTCTTTAGCTGCTCGCTCAGCGCGTTCGCCTCGCGGATCGCCGCGGTCATGTCCAGGTTGGGCGCCGCGCCGTTAGCGGCGAAGCCGGCATTCGCGCTCTGGCGATCGTCCATGTCTTCGCCAGCGGCGAACTCGAGCCCCATCGGCACCAGGAGGCCGTCGCCGGTCGCGGCCGCACAGCGCAGCCAGTGGCGGTACACCAGCGACAGGTCCGCCGCGCCTTCGAAGCGCCGCGCGAGCCGCGCGCCGAACGGGGCCTCCGGACACGCAACGACCGGCCCGATCGTGCGCAGCAGCTCGTGTTCTTCGACGAACCAGCTGGCGCGGCCGTCCCACCATGGCAGCGACGAAAATGTCGCGGCGAAGCCGGCATCTTTCAGCTGGACAAGGTCTCGCCAGACGAGTCCCGGCGTCCACGCGAGAAACCGGCAATGCGGAAAGTCTTGTTGGAGCGCTGAAATGACATGGCGCCAGACATTCGCCGGCACGAGTTGCGGCTCGAGGCAGCGGAAGCCGACGACACCAGCGGCGGCGAGGCGGCGCAGCCGCTCGACCCACCACCCTGCGACTTCCTTCGCGACCACCGGATCATCAAAACGAGCATAGGCGGCGTTCGGCCGCTGCAGGGACGACCGTGGATCGACCCGCTGGCTCGTCGGCTCCTCGACGTGAAACCAGCCGGCCGCCGCCTGCACCACATCCGCGTCCGGAGCGACGCGGCCGACCACGAGATCGACGAGGAGGCGCAACCCGCGCTGCCGGCAAGCCTCGGCCAGACCAGCGACGAACGCGTCGGCGGCATCCAAGCCGTCGACGGCGGCGTGCACGCGCTCATGATCGCCCGCGAGAAAAATGCTTCCGTCGGCGCCCGGCGCGAACAGCGGCGCCGTGAGCACGTGATCGAATCCCATTTCCTGGCAGCGCTGCAAATGATGCGGCCATGAAGCGCGATCACCGGCCAGCAGCGGGTGGAAATAGTATATTCTTGGTGCAAACAATTCGCGCGATTGATTGCCCTCTGAAAAACGCTTTGCAGGCATGGGTCGATAGGGCCCCTGCTACAAGCCAGATGCCGCCAATGCTGTTTCAATGAAATTGTCTTGCCGCCAAAAAGTTCCATGCGTGTCGCGCCGGTGCCGCATTGAAGGGGACGCCATCGCAGGTTTGCAAGCTTCGGGATCAAGAGCTTCGAGACTGGCCTGGGCAAGCGTCTGTGAACGTGCCGGAATGTTTGATCGACTGAGGGGCGCCGTCGCGCACGAAACGGTGATCCGCTCACTCGCTGACCAGGGCGGCCTTCTTTTTTCAGACCGTTCCGAACCGCCCGCCACTGTCGCGTGTTGCAACGCAATATATTCCGGGTCACATTGGCGTTGCCGGATTGGACGCAACCACCATGCCCGACCAGCCGAACCGCGAGAAAACGCGCGATAAGCCCTGGATCTTCCGCACTTATGCGGGGCATTCGACCGCCGCGGCGTCGAACGCGCTCTACCGGAAGAACCTGAGCAAGGGCCAGACCGGCCTCTCCGTCGCCTTCGACCTGCCGACGCAGACCGGCTACGACAGCGACCACGCCCAGGCCAAAGGCGAGGTCGGCAAGGTTGGCGTGCCGATCTCCCATCTCGGCGACATGCGCGCGCTGTTCGACGGCATCCCGCTCGGCGAGATGAACACGTCGATGACGATCAACGCGACCGCCGCCTGGCTGCTTGCGCTCTATGTCGCGCTCGCCGACGAGCAGGGCGTGCCGCGCGAAAAGCTCACCGGCACGACACAGAACGACATCATCAAGGAATATCTTTCGCGCGGC
>Ga0207644_10002187_pt1 | contig 12681 bp, 11 predicted proteins | sample KBSS73metaG_FD_184326 | JGI IMG/M metagenome (GOLD analysis project Ga0207644, IMG submission 184326) | Switchgrass rhizosphere microbial communities from Kellogg Biological Station, Michigan, USA - KBS S7-3 metaG (SPAdes) (version 2) | ecosystem: Host-associated > Plants > Roots > Rhizosphere... | reverse complement strand
CTCGTAGCCGGCATGGGGGAAATCCAGGCACCTTACGACCACAGGGTTTTCAGTCCGCTGCCGGCGCGCGGTGGCGGTATCGAGACGACTACGAGAGTAGGACAAGGGCGAACATGGCAGAAGAAGTGGTCACGGACTCTCCGGATCTCGTCGCCGGAGATGGTGTGCGGCGGCGCGATTTCATCAATATCGCCGCGGTGAGCGCAGCCGGTGTCGCCGGCCTGTCGATCCTCTATCCCCTGGTCAGCCAGATGTCCGCATCGGCCGACGTGCTCGCCGAATCCTCGACCGAGATCGACATCTCCGCGATCAAGCCGGGCCAGGCGATCAAGGGCGTGTTCCGCAAGCAGCCCGTGTTCATCCGCAACCTGACGCCCAAGGAAATCGCCGAGGCCAATGCGGTCCCGGTCTCCTCGCTGCGCGATCCGCAGACGCTCGCCGAGCGGACCAAGGAGGGCAAGGAGAACTGGCTCATCACCATGGGCGTGTGCACGCACCTGGGCTGCGTGCCGCTCGGCGCGGGCGAGGGTGAGACCAAGGGTGAGTTCGGCGGCTACTTCTGCCCCTGCCACGGTTCGACGTACGATACCGCGGCGCGCATCCGGAAGGGGCCCGCGCCCAAGAATCTCGAGGTGCCGCAGTACGCGTTCACCTCCGACACCGTCGTCAAGATCGGCTGAGCCAAGAGACAGGATCAAGAGACATGAGCTTTCCCTGGGCCCAACAGTACAAGCCGACCAACCCGTTCATGCGCTGGATGGACGACAGGCTGCCGCTTCCGCGTCTGGTCTACAACTCGCTGGGCGCCGGCTACCCGGTGCCGCGTAACCTGAACTACTTCTGGAACTTCGGCATCTTGGCCGGCCTGTGCCTGGGCCTGCAGATCGTCACCGGCATCATCCTGGCGATGCACTACGCCGCCAATGCCGGCGTCGCCTTCGACAGCGTCGAGCACATCATGCGCGACGTGAACTGGGGCTGGATGCTGCGCTACGCGCACGCCAACGGCGCCTCGGCGTTCTTCGTGGTCATCTACATCCACATCTTCCGCGGCTTCTTCTACGGCTCGTACAAGGCCCCGCGCGAGATGGTGTGGCTGCTGGGCGTCACCATCTTCCTGCTGATGATGGCCACCGCCTTCATGGGCTACGTGCTGCCCTGGGGCCAGATGAGCTTCTGGGGCGCCAAGGTCATCACCGGCCTGTTCAGCGCCATCCCGCTCGTGGGTGAGCCGCTGCAGCAGTGGCTGCTGGGCGGTTTCGCGCCGGACAACGCCGCGCTCAACCGCTTCTTCTCGCTGCACTACCTGCTGCCGTTCGTGATCGCCGGCGTCGTCATCCTCCACATCTGGGCGCTGCACATCCCGGGCTCCTCGAACCCGACCGGCGTCGAGGTGAAGACCGAGAGCGACACCGTGCCGTTCTACCCCTACTTCGTCGCCAAGGACGGGTGGGCGGTCGGCGGCTTCGCGTTCCTCTACTGCGTGGTGCTGTTCTTCTTCCCGAACGCGCTGGGCCACCCGGACAACTACATTCCGGCCAACCCGATGAGCACGCCCGCGCACATCGTGCCCGAATGGTACTTCTGGCCGTTCTACGCGATCCTGCGCGCCTTCACTTCGGACTTCTTCATCGTTCCGGCCAAGCTGATGGGCGTGCTCGCCATGTTCAGCGCGATCCTGGTGTGGTTCTTCCTGCCCTGGCTCGACCGTTCGCCGGTCCGCTCGGGCGCCTACCGGCCGCTCTACCGCAAGTTCTTCTGGGCCCTCGTCGTCGACGCGGTGATCCTGGGCTACTGCGGCGGCGCTCCGGCGGCCGAGCCCTACGTGATGATCAGCCAGATCGCCGCGATCTACTACTTCGCGCACTTCCTGATCATCATCCCGATCATCTCGGCCATCGAGCGTCCCGATCCGCTGCCGTTCTCGATCACCGAGGCGGTGCTGGGCAAGGACGAGAACGTGCCGCTGAGCGCCAGCCCGACCGCGCCGTTCCCCGGCACCCAGCACGCCAACGCCTGACCTGAGCGAGACGGAACGAAAGCCATGATCCGCATCATCTCCATCCTCGTCGGTGCGTTCTTCACGCTCGGCCTCGCCTGGTCGTTCGGCAACGGCGCCTACCAGCAGATCACCGAGCCGCCGCCGGCCACGGCCGAGCACCACTTCCACCTGGCGCCCAAGGAAGTGCACTTCGCCAGCGACGGTCCGTTCGGCAAGTTCGACCGCCAGCAGCTGCAGCGCGGTTTCCAGGTCTACAAGGAAGTGTGCTCGGCCTGCCACTCGCTCAGCCACGTCGCCTTCCGCGACCTGACGCAGCTCGGCTACTCGGAGCCCGAGGTGAAGGCGATCGCGAAGGGCTTCCAGGTCCCCGGCGTCGATCCGAACACGGGTGAGGCGGCGATGCGTCCGGGCCTGCCGACCGACTACTTCCCCAAGCCGTTCGCCAACGACATCGCCGCGCGCGCCGCCAACAACAACGCGGTTCCGCCCGATCTCTCGCTGATGACCAAGGCGCGCCACGACGGTCCGGCCTATGTCTACTCGCTGCTCACGGGCTACCAGAATCAGCCGGCCGCGCTGCTGAAGGAATTCCCGGATGCCAAGACGCCCCCGGGCCTGCACTACAACCCGTACTTCGCGAACCTGAACCTCGCGATGCCGCCGCCGCTGACCAGCGAAGGCCAGGTGCAGTACGGCGACGGCACCAAGCCGACCGTCGACCAGATGGCCAAGGACGTCTCCGCGTTCCTCGTCTGGACCGCCGAGCCCAAGCTCGAGAAGCGCAAGCAGACGGGCTGGCCGGTGCTCGGCTTCCTGCTCTTCGCCACGGTGCTCGGCTTCCTGAGCTACAAGAACATCTGGGCGGAAAAGAAGGGCAAGAAGGTCCACTGATCCGACCCGCTTCGGCACAACGAAGGCCCCGCTGCCGCAAGGTAGCGGGGTTTTTTCGTATGGCCGTCGAGCCGGACTTTCGTCGACCCGGACTTGGTCCGGGGCCGGGCTCGTATGCGAAGCGGAACCGGTCCCGGATCAAGTCCGGGTCGACGATTGTTCTTGACAAATAGTGCCAATTCGGTTATACGCTCCAGCACACGGCGGGTGTGGAGGGGCTGAGACGTCGGCCCTACCAACCCCGCACCATGCGGCCGGCGGCTCCGACGGGACCACCACACCGTAGCGATGAGTCTAGAAAAGTCCGGCGGCAAGCTGCGAGCCCGTCCCGCCGGGTGCTCATCGCGACAGGGCCGATCCGGGTGACGCTTATGCTTCTCCTGCGCCCGGACGTTCGCAACCCGTGGAAGGCCAGCCAAGCCTGTCGTGCCCAGGCAAACACCGGCTGCGAAACGCCGTGTCCTCTCTCCTTGGCGCAATCCCGCACTCGCCCGCGGGCATGAAGCTGTGCCTTCCTTCCCCCTCGATGGGGGAAGGATACGAAGGCTTGTGAGCGTCAGCGAGCTAGCCGCAGTTGGATGAGGGTGATGGTGCGGCGTCAGGCGTCGCGTAAACCGAGAGCACACCCTCATCCAAGCTTCGCTAGCCTCTTGCAGAGGCAAGCTGCGCAATCCTTCCCCCATCAAGGGGGAAGGAGGACGACAACAGGCCTAGCGCTGGACCTCTGCCTCAAGCCGCAACCGCATCCTTTGCCCCCTTCTTGCGGCCACCCTTGACCTTGGCGTCCTTGGGCTCGCCCTCTTCGAGCAGTGCCTGCACCGCTTTCGAGGTCACCACCGTGCCAAGCTCCGTCAAGGCGAAGTGGTTCGCCTCGATCTCACCCAGGTCGTAGACGTAGTTCACCATCACCCCGTGCGCCTGCCGCTGGCCGTTCTCGGACAAGTCGGCGTTGGCGTGGACCGCCTCCAGCCGAGCGCCGTTGCCCAAGTGGAAGCGCGCGACCGCGTCGAGCGGCTGGCCACCCTTGCCCTTGGCCTGGACCAGATAGCGCGCCGCAAGACCGCGTAGCTCGCGCGAGGGCGGGACCGCGCTGCCATCCCCTTGCGCCTTGGCCAGCCACTTGGCGAAGCCGGGGGTGGGAGACAGCGTCGCGAAAGTCTGCAGCTGTGGCAGTTCCTCCCTCAGCAGGCCGACCACGCGCTTGATCAGGTAGTTGCCGAAGGGAATGCCCTTGAGGCCGTTGCGGCAGTTGTTGATCGAGTAGAAGATCGCGCACGTCGCATCGCGCGGCTGCACCAGGTCGCGCTCCTCGGCGATGATCTGGTGGATCGCACTGGGCAGCTCGTTGGTCAGCGCCACTTCCACGAAGATCAGCGGATCGTCCATCATCTGCGGGTGGAAGAAGCCGTAGCAGCGCCGGTCGATCGGCTCGACTCGCCGCCGCAGGTCTTCCCAGCCATGGATCTCGTGCACTGCCTCGTACTGGATGATGCGCTCGAGCACCCTTGCAGGCGAGTCCCACGCAACCCGCCGGAGTTCGAGGAAGCCGGCGTTGAACCAGTTGGCGAAGGCCCCCTCCAGATCGCGGTCGAACGCGGCCAGACCGCCATCGCCGAGCGGCCCCGCGAGCAAGTCCTCGCGCATGCCGATCAGCCGCTCGGTGCCCTGCGGCGCCAGGTTGAGCAGGCGGATCAGCTTCTGGCTGGGCGATTCGGTGGCCTTGTGCAGGGCACGCGCCGCCGCTTCGTCGCGCTTCTCCCCCCAGGCCGTGATCGCCTTGTCGATCGCCTCGGCATCGGCCGGATGGGCGCCGTGCACTTTGGCCAGGAACTCCTGGCGCGCCGGCAGGTCGCTTGCCTCGTAGAGGTCGAAGAAGGCGGAGGCGAGCGCCGGTCCCGAGGCACGGCCACGCAACGAGAGCAGCGCCTCGGCCAGATCGAGCAGGCTCTCGCCGCTGGCCTGGCGCGGAGCGATGCCGATGTTGCGCAGCAGCTTGCCGAGCCCGGAGTTCATCAGCAAGTCGAGCGGCGTTCGCCGGCGCCCACCACCGCCAGGACCCGCGCCGGGGCCGGATCCGGGACCAGAGCCAGAGCGCGTCGCGGGTTCGGAGCCGGACCGTGGCGTGTTCATCGCGTGTCACCTCGCTGGCTTGCGCCCCGCGAGTGATCGCCGGGGCGAATCATACCTCGCCATCATGTGGAGAGCATGGGGGCGATGGCAAGCGCTGCTCGTTCGCGATCGCAACAACCCGGCGCGATGCAATTGCGCGGTTGACGCCCCCCGAGTCCGCATGGCAAGCGCGCCCTAGCGCACTGCCGTCTGGCGTTCGCGGGTATAGCTTAGTGGTAAAGCTCCAGCCTTCCAAGCTGGCTATGCGGGTTCGATTCCCGCTACCCGCTCCAGCCGCCCACCAGGATTATGGACCGGCCGTGGCTCCGGCACGGCACGCGGCGCAACTGCTGCACTGCAGCATCGTTACTCCGTCATGGTGGAATTTATCGAGCCGTTCACGCGCGGGCTGCCGCTTTGGGCGCAGCACGCGATCGGGGCGCTGGTCGCGGCGGCGATCGGCGCGACGCTGGCGTTCCTGGCGCATGCGCTGATCTTCCGGGCCTTCGCGCGGATCGCCCGGGCCAGCAAAGGCCAGGCGGACGACATTCTCGTCGCGCGCCTCGCTCGGCCCACACGCTGGGCCTTCGTCGCCCTGGGCATAGTCCTCGCCGCGCGCGAGACGCCTGCGCTGGACTTCGTCTGGGGCAAGGTCGCCGGCTTCGTCATGCCGCTGCTGGCGGGCTGGATCGCGATCTCGGTGCTGCGCGCCTTCGTCGAGACGATGTACTTGCGCTACGACATCTCGGTCGAGGACAACCGCAACGCCCGCCGGCGCCGCACCCGGCTCTCGATCATCAGCCGAATCGTCAGCTTCGGCATCGTCTTCCTCACCGTCTCGCTGATGCTGCTCTCGATCCCGGGCGTGGCGCGGATCGGCGTGACGCTGATGGCGTCTGCGGGTCTCGCCGCGCTCGCAGTCGGCGCGGCGGCGCAGCCGGCGTTGAAGGCGCTCATCGCCGGATTCCAGATGGCGCTGACCGAACCGATTTCGATCGACGACGTTGTGATCCTCGACGGCGAATGGGGCCGGATCGAGGATATCCGCACGACTTATGTGGTGGTTCGCGTGTGGGACGACCGGCGCCTCGTGGTGCCGACCACGCGGTTCCTGGAGGACACCTTCCAGAACTGGACCAAGAACACCGCGCAGCTGCTCGGCACCGTGATGATCTACCTCGATCCGGCGACCGACATCGCGCCGATCCGCGAGGAGTATACCCGGCAGATCACCTCCCACCGCCTGTGGGACAAGCGCGCGCAAGTGCTGCAAGTGACCGACCATGCCGCCGACGCCATGGAAGTGCGTCTGCTGATGAGCGCCAAGGACGGGCCGACGCTGTTCGACTTGCGCTGCGCCATGCGCGAGGGGATGCTCGACTGGATCCGCCGCAACCAGCCCGAGGCGCTGGTCCGCCGCCGGATGCTGCCGGTCTCCCCGGTGGAGCTCGCGGCGGGACCCTCGATGGCGGACGCGCTTGCGGTGAGCAAGCCGAACGGGACGGTTGCGGCGCATTGATTCGCGCCCGGGAGGGGGCGATCGCCGCTGGTATGCAGTGTAAAAAGCCGTCTTGTCGGCCGCTTGAGCCGTCACCCTGAACTTGTTTCAGGGTCCATCCCTCGTCTTAGCCCGGACGCTTGTGCCGCCAGCCGCCATTTCGGTTTACCAGCTCAGCGGCGACGTTTGTGGCACGATGGACCCTGAAACAAGTTCAGGGTGACGAGTGCTGGTATGAAAGGCTCGGCGCGACTAACCGTCGGGCTGCCCAGAACGAAAGGGCGGAGTGTGCCATTGGCACGCCCCGCCCCTGACCTTAGTGGTCGTGCTTTCTTTCCCGACGCGGCTCCACCATTCCGGGCGCGATGAAGCCGATCGGCTCGACCGAAAGGGCGCGTTTCTTGAGCTCGCCCTTCATTCGCTCGTACTCTTCCTCCATCTCGGCGGTGACGGTCGCGCGGCTGTCGGCGAGCGCCTCGTCGAAGTCGGCGCGGGTCACCTCGGTCACCGCCGCGCCATGCCTGCGGATCGCGATGAGGCCGGCGCGGCGCACCACGTCCTCCAGATCGGCGCCGGTGAAGCGCTCGGTCTCGCGCGCGACGCGGGCGAGATCGACGTCGCCCGCGAGCGGCATCTTGGCGGTGTGGATCCCCAGGATGTGCTCGCGCCCGGCTTCGTTCGGCGTGCCGACATAGACCAGCTCGTCGAACCGTCCGGGACGCAAGAGCGCCGGATCGATCAGCGCCGGGCGATTGGTCGCGCCGATCAGCACGACCGACTGCAGCTCTTCCAGGCCGTCCATCTCGGCGAGGATCGTGTTGACCACGCGGCCGGTCACTTGCGGTTCGCCGAGCGAGCCGCCGCTCCCGCGCGCGGGCACCAGGCTGTCGATCTCGTCGATGAAGATCACGCAAGGCGCGACCTGGCGAGCGCGGGCGAACAGCCGGGCGATCTGCTGCTCGCTCTCGCCGTACCACTTGCTGAGCAGGTCGGACGACTTGATCGAGATGAAGTTGGCTTCCGCCTCCTTCGCCACCGCCTTGGCCAGCAAGGTCTTGCCGGTGCCCGGCGGACCATAGAGCAGGAAGCCCTTGGCCGGCCGGATGCCGAGCCGGTGGAAGCTCTCGGGGTTCTTGAGCGGCAGTTCGACGCCCTCGCGCAGCCTCAGCTGGGCCTCGTCCAGGCCGCCGATGTCGGCCCAGCCGATGTTCGGCACTTGCACCATGACCTCGCGCATGGCCGAAGGCTGCACGCGCTTGAGAGCGGCCAGGAAGTCGTCGCGTTCCACCGAAAGGCTTTCGAGCACTTCGGCGGGAATGGTGCGCGCTTCGAGGTCGAGCTTGGGCATGATCCGGCGCACGGCCTCGATCGCGGCCTCACGGGCGAGCGCGGCGAGGTCGGCGCCGACGAAACCGTGCGTCGTGCGCGCGATCTCGTTCAAATCGACGCCCTGGCCCAGCGGCATGCCGCGGGTGTGGATGCCGATGATCTCGCGCCGGCCGCTCTCGTCGGGAACGCCGATGACGATCTCGCGGTCGAACCGACCCGGACGGCGCAGCGCCTCGTCGATGGCATCGGGCCGGTTGGTGGCGGCGATGACGACGACGTGGGCGCGCGAGTTCAGGCCATCCATCAGCGTCAGCAGCTGGGCGACCAGGCGCTTCTCCGCCTCGCCGTGGACTTGCGAACGCTTGGGGGCGATCGAATCGATCTCGTCGATGAAGATGATCGCCGGGGACGACTTGGCCGCCTCCTCGAACACCTCGCGCAGCGCCTTTTCGCTCTCGCCGTAGCCGGACCCCATGATCTCGGGCCCATTGATCGAGTGGAAGGTCGCATCGCTTTCATTGGCGACGGCCTGCGCCAGGCGCGTCTTGCCGGTCCCCGGCGGGCCATGCAGGAGCACGCCCTTGGGCGGATCGACGCCGAGGCGGGTGAACAGTTCGGGGTAGCGCAGCGGCAACTCGACCATCTCGCGCAGCTGGCGGATGGTGTCGGACATGCCGCCGACGTCGTCATAGTTGACGTCGCCGCGCGGACCTTGCGCCTCCTCGAAGACCTCGCGCAGCTCCACCTCGGTGTTCTCGTCGATATGGACGATGCCTTTGGGCACCGTGGTCACGACGTTGAGGCGGATCTGGGTGAGCGAATAGGCGGGTGCATTGAACATGCGGCGCAGCTGCGGCGGCAGGTCGGCGACCTGCTGCTGGCCGGTCGTCGCCACCAGGTCGCCCTGCACCATCGGCCGGCCGAAGAAGTTGCGCTTGAGCGCCTGGCCCGGCCCCTGCAGCCGCATCTCCTTGTGCGCGGGGGCAAAGACGACGCGCTGGGCAGGGCGCGATTCGGCCTTGCGCACTTTAACGTGCTCGCCCGAGCCGACCTCGGCGTTGCCGCGCTGCAGGCCGTCGAGGCGGATGACCTCCAGCTCCTCGTCCTCGGGATAGCCGAGGACGGCGCGCGCCACGGTGGTCGACTTGCCGGCGATCTCCAGCACATCGCCTTCCAGGGCACCCAGCGCCGAAAGTGACGCTCGCGACAGGCGGGCGATACCCTGGCCGCTCTCCTCCTGGCGTGCTGCGGCGACCTGCAGCTTGATCGTCCTGTCCTGCGTCTGGATTGCCGCGTCAGCCATGATTGTTCTTCCTGCTAGCCCCGATACCGTTTCGGGCCGCAGCCGAACTAGGTACGCGCTTCAGCGATTTCAAACGAACCGCCGCAACTCGGAACGGTTCCCGCTGGAGTGCTGAAGCGTGAGGGTAAGCGGCTTGCCGGCGGTTCACACGCCGCGAGCCGAGAATGCGTGAGCCTATTCCGTGGGCAGCGGACGAAAAAAAGGCCCGGTCGAAGCCGACCGGGCCATGGAAGTTTTGGGAGAGGATGCCTGAAAGGCAGGGTCTTTATGACTTCAGCCATGTTTTTGTGCAAGTGCGAAATAGTGATCCACGGTTGCAAAACGAGCAACTTGTGTGTTGTGGCGCGCAAAAACGAGCGTTTGACGCAGTTTAGCGCAGCCGAGCCGCTGCTCGACTTGCATCTCGCTCACCGCAAGCACCTTGAGAACAGCCATTGCAGTGTCTCGGCGACAATTAGCCGAGTCGCGTCGCTGCGGCGCGGTATCTCCTAAGCTAGTTGAGCTTAGCCGATCGGGTTGGCCCCGTTTCGCTCCATGTGAGTGCCTTCGGGTTCTTGGGCCGGCAGCCTAGCGCGCGCTCACGGGCGATCGATGATCCGGATCAATTTGCGCGCCGGCGCGAGCGATCTGGACCTGATTGTGGCGCGCGGCTATCGCCTGGGCGAGGACGCTGCCGCGCGGCAGCGTCGCGAAAGGAGCCGCCCGCCGATGAAGAAGCTCTACCCCGATGCTGCCGCCGCGCTCGATGGATTGCTGAGGGACGGGCTGCTGATCGCGTCTGGCGGCTTCGGGCTTTGCGGCATTCCCGAGCGGCTGCTCGACGCGGTGCGCGACAGCGGGGTCAAGGACCTGACTTTCGCCAGCAACAATGCCGGCATCGACAACGAGGGCATCGGCAAGCTGCTGCGTACCCGGCAGGTCAGGAAGATGATCGCGTCCTATGTCGGCGAGAACAAGGAGTTCGAGCGCCAGTACCTCTCGGGCGAGCTGGAAGTCGAGTTCTCTCCCCAAGGCACGCTGGCCGAACGGATGCGCGCGGGCGGCGCCGGGATCCCTGCGTTCTACACCAAGACCGGGGTCGGCACGCTGATCGCCGAGGGCAAGGAGACCAAAGTCCTCGAAGGGCGCAATGGCGAGGAGGAGTTCGTGCTCGAACGCGGCATCTTCGCCGACCTGAGCCTGGTCAAGGCGTGGAAGGCGGACGAGACCGGCAACGTCGTGTTCCGCAAGACCGCGCGCAACTTCAACGTGCCCGCCGCCACTTGCGGCAAGGTCTGCGTGGTCGAAGTGGAGGAGATCGTGCCCACCGGCAGCCTCGATCCCGACGCCATCCACTTGCCGGGCGTCTACGTGCAGCGCCTGATCGTGGGCGCGCCCTACGACAAGAAGATCGAGTTCGTGACGACCCGGGAAAGGGAGACCGCCTGATGAGCTGGACCCGCGACCAGATGGCCGCCCGCGCGGCGCAGGAGCTTGAAGACGGGTTCTACGTGAACCTTGGGATCGGCATCCCGACGCTTGTCGCCAACCACGTGCCCGCCGGCATCACGGTGACGCTGCAGTCGGAGAACGGGATGCTCGGCATCGGGCCGTTCCCCTATCCCGACGAAGTCGACGCCGACCTGATCAACGCCGGCAAGCAGACGGTGAGCGCGCTGCCGCAGACCGCCTACTTCGACAGCGCGACCAGCTTCGCCATGATCCGCGGCGGCCATATCGACCTGGCCGTGCTGGGGGCGATGGAGATCGCGCAGAACGGCGACATCGCCAACTGGATGATCCCGGGCAAGATGATCAAGGGCATGGGCGGGGCGATGGACCTCGTCGCCGGGGTCAAGAAGATCATCGTGGTGATGGAGCACACGTCCAAGAACGGCGATCCCAAGTTCATCCCGGCCTGTACCCTCCCGCTCACCGGCAAGAACGTCGTCGACATGATCGTCACCGATTTGTGCGTCTTTGCCCGGCCGGATCATGCGAGCCCGTTCAAGCTCGTCGAACTGGCGCCCGGCGTTACTGCCGAGGAAGTCGCGGCCAAGACCACGGCGCACTACGAGAGCTGAGCCGATGCGGGTGCTGCTCACCGGGTCCTCGGGCTGGCTGGGCAGGCACCTTGCGCCCTTGCTCGCGGCGGCTGAGCACGAGGTCATCGGCCTCGATGTCGCGCCCGGTGCGGCGACGCAGGTCGTCGGCTCGGTGGCGGATCGCGATCTGGTGTTCCAGACCGTGGGCCACTTCGGCATCGAGGCGGTGATCCACGCGGGCGCGCTGCACAAGCCGGACATCGCGCGCTTCCCCCGCCAGAGCTTCGTCGATGTCAACGTGGCCGGCACGCTCAACCTGCTCGAAGCCGCGGCGCACGCGGGGCACCAAAGGTTCGTGTTCACTTCCACGACCTCGCTGATGGTGCGCGGCGACGTGCGCGCGGGTGCGGGGTCGACTGGCGCGTGGTGGATGGACGAGGACTTCGGCCCGATCGCGCCCCGCAACATCTACGGCGTCACCAAGCAGGCGGCCGAGAACCTGTGCCGCGTCGTCTCGGCCGAGAGCGGCATGGCAGTGGCGATCCTGCGCACCGGGCGCTTCTTTCCCGAGGACGACGACACGCTGGCGGTGCCGTCCGGGCCCAACCTCAAGGCCAACGAGTTCCTCAACCGCCGCTTGGCTGCCACCGACGCGGCGCGCGCCCATATCGCGGCGCTGGAAGCGATGGCCGCCTGGGATGGGGGCTGCGAGACTTTCGTGATCAGCGCGTCGCCGCCGTTCGCGCGCGAGGAAGCGCTGGAGCTTGCGACCGATGCGCCAGCGGTGCTGACGCGGCACTATCCCGACGTGGCGATGCTCTATGCGCGGCAGGGCTGGACCCTGCCCGAGCGGATCGAGCGGGTCTACGATCCGGCCAAGGCGGAGCGCGTCCTGGGCTGGCGGGCCGAGATCGACTTCGCCGCCATCCTCGAGGCGCTGCGCCGGAGCGATGCGTTGCCGTTCGCGCACGATCCGGAGTGGATTTCGCCGGTCCTGATTTCGCCGGTCCTGTCCGCCTGAGCGGCGTTGCGCCGGCCTGTCTTGCAGGTGTCCCGAGCGCACCCCATAACCTCGCTCGAATCCTTGGAGAAGACACGCATGGCCGATCTCGCGCAAATCCCGCTGACCCGCATCGACGGCAAGCCCGACAGCCTCGCCCAGCATCAGGGCAAAGTGCTGCTGGTGGTCAACGTCGCCTCCAAGTGCGGCCTGACCCCGCAGTACGAGGGGCTGGAGAAACTCTACAACACCTACAAGGACCGCGGCTTCGAAGTGCTCGGCTTTCCCGCCAACGACTTCGGCGCGCAAGAGCCCGGCACGCACGAGGAGATCGCCGAGTTCTGCCAGGTCAACTACGGCGTCACCTTCCCGCTGTTCGCCAAGGCGGATGTATCCGGCCCGGCCAAGCAGCCGCTCTATGCCGCGCTGACGTCGGCCGTGCCGACCAAGCAGGGCGACGTCGAAGGCATGAAGGAGCGCCTCAAGAGCTACGGGATGACGTCCAACGACGATCCCTAAGTGCTG
>Ga0207644_10002185_pt1 | contig 12683 bp, 5 predicted proteins | sample KBSS73metaG_FD_184326 | JGI IMG/M metagenome (GOLD analysis project Ga0207644, IMG submission 184326) | Switchgrass rhizosphere microbial communities from Kellogg Biological Station, Michigan, USA - KBS S7-3 metaG (SPAdes) (version 2) | ecosystem: Host-associated > Plants > Roots > Rhizosphere >... | reverse complement strand
GGACGTGTTCACGCAACCCTCGACAGGGTCGCACACATCGGTGGTGCACTCGCTGTGATCGTCGCAGTCCAGCGCGCCCGGCGAGTGGACGCAGCCGTCGATCGGGTCGCACGAATCGGTCGTGCACACATCGTTGTCGTCGCAGCTTCCCTGCGCGCCCGGAGTGTGCGTGCAGCCCTGGATCGGGTCGCAGGCGTCCGTCGTGCAGACGTCGTTGTCATCGCAGCTGCCCTGAGCGTCCGGCGTGTAGACGCACGGATCGGCCGGCGCAGGCACGGTTACATCGCAGGTATCCGAGGTGCAGACGTCGTTGTCGTCGCACGCGATCGGCGTCCCCGGCGCGCAGCCCAGGTTCGGGTCGCACGTCTCGACGCCATTGCACTGGTTGCCGTCGTCGCACACGGGACAGAGCGTGAACGAGCCCGAGTTGGTGTTCCCGGCGGACAAAGGCGGCGTCGTGTTGCAGACGCCGTCCCCCGTGGAGGCGTCGAAGCCGGAAACCTCCTCGATGGCGTTGGGCGTCGCATCCTGGCTATACGACTCGACCTTGATGTCGAAGGACACGGTGCAGAAGCTGGGACTGTTTGCGGGGATGACGACCGGTGTATTGGGTGTGAAGACCACCTGGTTGGGCAGGACGTCGCCGGCCGAATGGCTGGACGAGAACGTCACGCCACAGGTCGAATCAAGGCTGCCCTGGTAGGACACCACGGGGCCGTCATCGAGGCAGTTGATCCCCAGGTTCGAGCTGTCACAGTCGAGATCGAACCTGACGCGGTTGATCGAAAGGCTGGTTCCCCCCTGGATACCACCCGCACCGAGGGTGATCACGACGCGCACGTTGTCCCCGATCGCGACGAAGTTGGGCGCGGTCGGATAGCTCATCTCGCTGTTGCCGTTGCAGGTGTTCGCTTCGGGCGCGGCCTGGGTGAGCGTCGCCAGATTGCCGACGACGGCTGCAAGAGCCAGAGCGCCGATGGCCTTCAAACAAGCATGATAGGTGCTACTCATGGAATCCCCCTTGGACAATGAGGTTGTGAGACACAACCCCGATCACTGCAGAGCTCAACTCGTGCGGGGGCCGCAGCCGGCCCAGATCCCTCTCACCTCCCGTTGCGGGACATGGCCCGCTAGCAAACGAGGAAAGACGAACAACTCTCCCACCCCAAAGGACCTAACCCAGACGGCCGTATTCGAGGAACAGGCTTATTAAGTGGCCACGCGAAGACCGTGTCAAGACAAAAAAAGGGGCGCCCGGAGGCGCCCCTTTCGAGTTTTGCGGCTGTTAGGCGGGGACTACGGGTTGGTCGGGTTCCCCGTCGGCGGATGGATCTGGATGTTGCCGTGGATCAGGTTGCCGCCGTCGGAGATGTCCGGAGGACGGATGTCCGGAATCGCGTTCGTGCAGCACGCCTGATTCGCAAGCACGTTCTCGTCTTCCTGGTTCTGGCCCGTGTGCGACGGGATCCAGATGCGGATGCGGTAGACGTCCTCGAGGTTGCCCGCGTTGCGGCCGGCGCCCGGCTCGCCACGGTCTTCGACCTCGACACGGAACGCCACACGGAGGGTCCGGCGCCCGTTGGTCGGGTTGTAGTTGCCCACGCCCGTCCAGCAAGCGATGTTCGCCGGAGCGCGGCGCGGCTCGGGACCCGTCTCCCGGTCGCCCGGGTTGCACAGGTTGCCGTCCAGAACGCCCGGTCCGCCGTTGCCGTCGTCGCAGCCGCACACGAGGCTGTTGTAGTCGGCCGCGTGGAACGAGCCGCGGTGCTTGTGACGGATGTGGGTCCACTCGCCCTGGATCGAATCGAAGTCATCGTGGCAGCCCACGAGGCCGAACGGAGCGCCCACCTGACCGCCGAACGTCGCGCGCTGGATCTCGGCCAGGAGGTTCGGATCCGTGATCGGGTCCGGCTCGCCCGAGCCCGTGTCCTCATACACGATGCCGCCGCCGGTGATCCGGCAGGGAAGCGTGCAGGAGGGGTCCCCGTTGGGCGTGTAGACGCAACCGGTGTCCGGGTCGCAGGTGTCGGTGGTGCAGGAGTTGTCGTCATTGCAGGTGATGGACGTGTTCACGCAACCATCGACAGGGTCGCACACATCGGTCGTGCACTTGCTGTGATCGTCGCAGTCCAGCGCGCCCGGCGAGTTGACGCAGCCGTCGATCGGGTCGCACGAGTCGGTCGTGCAGACATCGTTGTCGTCGCAGCTGCCCTGCGCGCCCGGAGTGTGCGTGCAGCCCTGGATCGGGTCGCAGGCGTCCGTCGTGCAGACGTCGTTGTCGTCGCAGCTGCCCTGCGCGCCCGGAGTGTGCGTGCAGCCCAGGATCGGGTCGCAGGCGTCCGTCGTGCAGACGTCGTTGTCGTCGCAGCTGCCCTGCGCCCCCGGCGTGTGCGTGCAGCCCAGGATCGGGTCACAGCCGTCCGTCGTGCAGACGTTGTTGTCGTCGCAGCTGCCCTGCGCGCCCGGCGTGTGCGTGCAGCCCAGGATCGGGTCGCAGGCGTCCGTCGTGCAGACGTTGTTGTCGTCGCAGCTTCCCTGGGCGCCCGGCGTGTTGTGGCAGCCCGTGACGGGATCGCAGCTGTCTGTCGTGCAGACGTCGTTGTCGTTGCACCGGGAGCTGTTGTCCACGAATACGCAGGGGTCGCCCGGGGCCGGGACGGTCGTGTCGCAACTATCGTCCGTGCAGACGCTCTGGTCGTCGCAGATCACCGGATTGTTCCCCGGAACGCAGGGATTGCCCGTCGGATCCGCGTTCGGGTCGCACGTCTCGGTCCCGTTGCACTGGTTGCCGTCGTCGCAGATCGGGCAGAGGCGGATCGAGCCGGAGTTCGTATTGCCGGCGCCCAGGGGCGGGGCGGTGTTGCACACGCCGTCGCCCGTTGCCGCGTCGAAGCCCGACACCTCTTCGATGACGCTCGGAGTGCCGTCGTTGCTGTTCGACTCCACCTTGACGTCGAACTCGAGCTGGCAGTAGTTCGGCGTGTTCGCGGGGATGTCGAGCGAGCCGCTGGAGTAGTTGAAGACCACCTGGTTCGGAAGCAGGTCACCGGCGGTGTGGGTCGTCACGAAGGTAACGCCTCCGCACGTGTCGGTGAGGGCGCCCTGATAGGAGATGACGTTCCCGTCGTCCGCGCAGTTCAGGCCGAGGCTCGTGTTCTGGCAATCCAGATTGAACCTGACGCGCGCGATGTGGAGCGTCGTGCCCCCCTGGATGCCGCCGGCGCCCAGGTTGATCACCACGTGCACGAGGTCGCCGACCTGCGTGAAGTTCGTCGCGGTCGGGTAGCTCAGCTCGCTGGTTGCGTTGCAGGTGTTCGCGTCGGGCGAATCGGGATCCGCCACCGCGAGGCGCGCGCCGCCCATGGCGACGACGGCGACCAGCGCGAGCGCGCCCAGACCCTTGAACAGCCACTGCATGCTTCCGTCAGTGCTACGACACATACTCTCCCCCTTTGGGCTGCGACCTGCCCGATTTGATTCGTCGCACATCCTGCAGGTGACCGTCATGGCGGGTGGCAGGTGCTCCCTGCGTCCGGCTATCTCCCCAAGAAGATCTTGAAATAAGCGGGCTTCGGCCCCAATACGGAATTGAACTGGCAGATTCTATACGGTTTTCCGAACGCGTTATCAAGGACAATCGGACCCAACCTGTTCGCCTGGGTCCCCGAGCTTTCGAGGCATCCCCATCGGATAGGCGTTTCCGCCCACTCTTATTCGCCCATTACCGGATTCCACCGCCCCCCGATCGCCGCCAGCTCTTTTTCGGGATGTGACAAATGAGGGTAGCCGATGAAATGGCCCAATGGGGCTCCCCCATCGCCGCCTGGGTGCCCTTTTGGGCACCCCCTACCAAAAAAACGGGGCGCCCGAAGGCGCCCCGTGAGAGGTCTGTTTGCGTTCCGCGGTGTCACCCGCGGACGCGCGTCGATCGGACTACGGGCAGCTGTCCGTCGTGCAGTTGTTCTCGTTCGGCTGGATCGTCGTGCAGGTGTTGGCTCTCGCGCTCTGGCACTCGTCCGCGCTACCGGCCGGACCCTGCTTGGGAGCGCCCCCGGACGTCGTGCAACGGGTGCCGTTCGGGAAGATCGTGTCGAACGGCAGCTCGCGGTCGTGGCAGCCCGTCCCGATTCCGTTGTTGAACGCATCGAGGCTGGTAATGCACTGACCGACCGTCAGCGCCGAAGAGGTGCCCTGGCACACCGCGTTGCAGGTCGCCCAGTCGATCACGCTCGTGCCGTCGCAGGTGTTCCCCACATCGCTTATGACGCAGTTGAGGGCCGCGGAGAGGAGCTGCCGGGCGAGCTGACGGGTCTGCTGGCCCTGCACCTTGACGCAGAGAGCTTCGAGCGCGCTGGCCGCATCGCCGGGCGCCAGCGTCTCGCCGAGGTTGTTGTTGCTGATGCACTCACCGCAGACGCTGAGAGAGCCGCCCGCCAGCTCGATGACCGCGCCCGTGATGTCCTGGCTGCAGGCTCTGCCGGGATCCGCATCCGCATGCGTTCCCCAGAAGCCGGGGGTGCGGCAGATGAGGTTGCACGAGTCGTTGTCCGTGTGCACGCAGCCCTTGACCGGATCGCAGGAATCATCGGTGCAGGAGTTGCCGTCGTCGCACTTGGAGCTGTGGTCCTTGTTCACGCAGCCGGAGACAGGATCGCAGGAATCGTCGGTGCAGACGTTGTTGTCGTCGCAGTTCAGCGCGCCCGGCTCGTTGTGGCAGCCGGTGACCGGATCGCATGAATCCGTCGTGCACACGTCGTTGTCGTCGCAATTCAGCGCGCCCGGCTCGTTGTGGCAGCCGGTCACCGGATCGCACGAATCCGTGGTGCAGACGTCGTTGTCGTCGCAATTCAGCGCGCCCGGCGTGTAGACGCAGGGATCGCCCGGCGCCGGAACCGTCACGTCGCAGGTGTCCGAGGTGCAGGCGTTGTTGTCGTTGCAGGTGATCGGCGTGCCCGGCTGGCAGCCCAGCTGCGGGTCGCACGTTTCCGTGCCGTTGCACTGGTTGCCGTCATCGCACACCGGGCAGAGCGCGAGCGAGCCGGAGTTCGTGTTTCCGGCGGCCAGCTGCGGCGCAGTGTCGCACACGCCGTCGCCCAGGGACGCGTCGAAGCCCGAGACCTGCTCGATCACGGACGGAGTCGAATCGTTGCTGGTCGTTTCGATCTTCACGTCGAACGAAAGGGTGCAGAAGGCCGGCGTGTTCGCCGGAACGACGATCGGTGAGGCGGGCGTGAACACGACCTGGTTCGGCAGCAGATCGCCGGCGTTGTGGCTGGACGTGAAGTTCGACGCGCACGTCGTCGAAAGTCCGCCCTGATACGAAACGACGCCGCCGTCGTCCGGGCAGTTGATGCCCAGGTTCGAGTTGTTGCAGTCGAGGTCGAAGCGCACGCGGTTGATCGACAGCGAGGTGCCGCCCTGGATCCCGCCGGCGCCCAGCGTCAGCACGACGTGGACCAGATCGCCCACGCTGCTGAAGTTCGGAGCCGTCGGGTAGTTCAGCTCGCTGGAGCCATTGCAGGTGTTCGCGTCGGGCTCGGCCATCGACACGCGCGCGCCGCCGATCACCACGGCGGTGACGATCGCGAGCGCGCCCAGACCCTTGTACAGCCGGTGGATGCTTCCTTTCGTGCTACACATACCAATCCCCCTTTGGGCGTCTCGCCCTTGTTTTCCTGTCGCACATTCTGCAGGTGACCGTCATGGGTAAAGCGTCAAGGTGAGCGTCAGTGGCCTTTCGTTCCTGCGTCCTCCATCTCCCGGACTGCTCCGAAGAAGCTCTGATTCAGGGGTGTTCATGGAGTTGAGCTGGCCTAATGGAGATACGATTCCAGGGTCTCCGCTTCAAGGGAAATCGAGCACATTTTTAGACGCCTTGGTGCTGAGCTGTCCTATCTAGAAAACGTCTCGGAATGCATTTTTCCGACTTACGGAAATCCTTGTAAGTCGTTGAATCGCCGAGATATGGGTTTGGGGGCGCGCTGGCAAGGAGATTTCAGCGGCTCGGACGCATTGCCAGATTGATTTGACAGTGGCGGGAACTCACCGTATCTAGAAGACGTCTCGCGTTTCGCGACGTGCGAAGGCGTGAATCTCCGACAGCGGGGGAAGACGCGTGCTGTCTCGAACAAGGAAGGTCTATCTCGCGGCCCTTCTGTGCGCGGCCGCCATCGGCGGCGTGTGGGCTCAGGGGGTGGTCCGCCTCGGCGCCGAGTTCCGCGTGAACACCTACACGACGAACTACCAGGCCGCGCCCCGGATCTCGAGCGACGGGTCGGGCAACTTCGTTGTGGTCTGGCAGAGCAAGAACCAGGACCACTCGCTGCTCGGCGTCTACGGCCAGAGGTACAGCAGCGCGGGGGCGGCGCTCGGCGGGGAGTTCAAGGTCAACACGTACACGACGAGCTATCAGTCGTACCCGGCCATCGCGGAGGACAGCGCGGGCAATTTCGTCGTCGCCTGGACGACCTACGGCCAGACCGGCGTCTACGGCTACGAGGACATCTTCGGGCAGAAGTACACGAGCGCGGGGGCCGCTTCCGGCAGCGAGTTCCGCATCAATACCTACACCACGGACACCGCCCAGCAGTTCCCGCGCGTCGCCCGGAACGGCACGGGCTTCGTCGTCGTGTGGCAGTCCGATCTGCAGGATGGCGGCGGGAACGGCATCTACGGGCAGCGCTACACGAGCGCGGGAGCGACGTCCGGCTCCGAGTTCCGCGCGAACACCTACACCACGAACGAGCAGGCCTATCCGGACGTGGGCCTGGACGGCACGGGGAACTTCGTCGTCACCTGGCAGAGCCTCACGCAGGACGCGGGGACCTCCGGCGTCTTCGCGCAGCGCTACAACAACCTGGGGACCAAGGTCGGGAGCGAGTTCCAGGTGAACACGACCACCACCGGGACCCAGGACGCTCCCGCTATCGCGGTGGACTCCGGAGGGACGTTCGTCGTGGTCTGGGAGAGCCCCCAGGAAGGAAACGGGCTCGGGATCGTCGCCCAGCGGTACTCCAACGCGGGGACCAAGCTGGGGGCCGAGCTGGCCGTCAACACCTACACCACCTCGGACCAGAGCCTACCCGCCGTCGCGAGCGACGGCCTCGGCAACTTCGTCGCGGTCTGGCAGAGCGCCGGCCAGGACGGCTCGAACCTCGGCATCTTCGGGCAGCGCTACACCTCGACGGGGGCCAAGCGCGGCGTGGAGTTCCCGGTCAACACCTTCACCAGCGGGGTCCAGTCCAACCCGGCCGTGACCATGGACCCTGCGGGGAACTTCGTCGTGACCTGGCAGAGCTTCCAGGACGGCTCGACGACCGGCGTGTATGCCCAGCGGTTCAGCAATCAGGATTGCCAGAACCTCGGCGGCTCCGGCCCCTCCAACGCCTCGGCCTGCACCGGCGGGACGGCGTCCTTCTCGGCGGTGGGCTCCGGCTCCAGCGTCACTTACCAGTGGCGGCGCAACGGCCTGCCCTTGACCGACGGCGGCTCCTTCAGCGGGACGACGACGCCCAACCTCACCGTCAATCCCGTGGCCTTCGCCAATACGGGGAGCTACACCTGTCTCATCAGGGACGCGTGCGCGCCCCAGGGATCCCTCTCGCTGGGTCCCGCGACGCTCACGCTGATCGACCCGGGCACCGTCCCGGGGCTGCTGGTCACGAGGACGAACGGCGGCGCGGACCTTCACCTGGGCTGGGGAGCCGGCGCGAACGCCACCGGCTACACGGTCTTCCAGGATGCGTCGCCGAGCGGGACCTTCGCGACGGTGACGGGAAGCGCCTCGAGCGGGGCGATCGGCCTGACCTTCCCCATGCCCGCGGGGAACGTCTTCTACCTGGTCGCCGCCACCAACGCCTGCGGGATGGGCCCCAAGCACTGACCCGCGCGTCCTTCGGTCAGTCGCCGTCCCATTTCCAGCCCGGGACGCCGAGGTGGATCTCCTTCGAGTAGCCGACCTGGCGCCACTCGATCTTCCCCTTTTCGTCGACGAGCACGAACGTCGGAGTTCCGCTCACGCCGTAGGTCACGTGGCTGCGCCGCAGGACGTCGCTCGCGACGATCTCGGGGAACGGCGCGGTCCACGTCCCGAGGAACTTCTTGATCGTGTCCTCGTCCTCGTCGCTGATCGCGAGCACGGGGACGCCGCTGGCGCGGCTCCAGGCGAGCAGCTCGGGGACCGAGCTCTTGCACGGAGCGCACCACGTGGCCCAGAAGAAGACCATGTGGCGGCGGCTCTTGACGTCGCCGCGCGGCTTGGCCTCCTCGCGCACGAACTTCAGGGAATCGAGCCGCGGCGCCTCGTCTCCCGCCTTGGGCGGGGCCGGTAGGTCGGGGATCTTCGTCGGGTAGGGCGCGAGGGTGATGGTCGTCGGCACGATCCGTCCGTCGCGCTGGATATCGAGGACCGTCGGCTTGTCGCGCTCCGAGGTCATCGTCCATTCGCGGATCTGCGTGGGCTCGGTGAAGTGGGCCCCGGGCGGCCCGAGGAGGATGTCACCCGGCGCGATCCCCGCGGCCATCGCGGGGCCGTCCGGATAGACCTGCTCCACGATCGCCGCGCCACGCTCCACCTTGAGCGCGTCGAGCTGTTTCTCGGGCGCGGGCTGGAAGCGGATGCCGAGCCACGAGGGCAGCGCGCGGCGCACGGCGGCGAGGTCTTCCTCGAAGGGGGGAAGCGGCGCGATCGTCTCGCGCACGGGGGGCGTCTCGTCCTTCACCGGAATCGCGCCGATCGTGAGCTGCTCGCACGCCGTGAGCGACGCGAGCGCGGCGCGGGCGAGGGCGATGCGCGCCGGCGCGGACTGCGGGTCCTCGCCGGGCGCCTCGGCGAGGAGCTGCTCGCCGGCGACCCGGACCAGGATCGTCCGCATGCGCAAGAGCGCGGCCAGGCGCGTATCGGCGCGATAGCGGGCGCTGCGCGCGTCCTCGTCCGTCGTCAGGAGGTCCTGGTAGCGCGCCTGGACTTCGGGCTTGCCGGCCGTGTATTCGGTGACGGCGGCGATCAGCTCGGCGAGCGTCTTGCGCCGGGAGGCGGGATCGAGCGACGGGATCTTCTTGTCGTCGAGGCGCTCCTTCCACTCCGGCCGGCTCGCCTGGAAGCGGTCGAGGTTCTCCTTGCGCATGTCGTCGAGCGTGACCTTCCAGCGGTCCTCGTAGGTGTCCAGCTCCTTCGAGAGCGACTCGAGGCTCTCGATCCGCGTCTGCAGCTCGGCGAGCGTGCGCGGGCTGAAGGTCCCGTAGACCTCGCCGATGCGGTCGAGGAGGCGGATCTCGGGCTCCCAGCGCGCCCGGTCCTTCCAGGCGATCGCCAGCAGCGCATCGGCGGTCTCTTCGAAGGTCGACTTGCGGCGCACCGCCTCGCGTCCGAGGAGATTCTCGAGGTAGAGGTCCGACGTGCGCACGGGGACGTCGGGGGTGGTGTCCGTGACGAGGACGGCGTCGTGGACGTCGTCGAGCGATTCGTGGCGGCCCATCATGTCGATGAACCGGAACGCGTGGCCCGTCCGGTCCTTGTCTCGGCCCTCCGGGTAGCAGCCGAACGCCTCGCGGTCCCCCGTCGTCGAATAGAAACCGCAGACATCGCCCCCCGGAATGCCGCTGCTCGGCGGCGCCATTGCGTCGGCGAACGCGCCCGAAAAGCACTGGCTCATGACGTTCACGACCTTCACTCCCGGACGCAGGTAGCCGAGAAGCCCCCGGTACTCCAGGACGGAGAGGGTCTCGCCCCAGAGGGAGATGAGGCCGTTGCCGGGATCGTCGGCGTTGCGCGATCCGTGGTCCGTCACGAAGACGAAGAGCGTGTCTCCCGCCCGCAGCGACCGTCCCGTGTCCTCGAACCACTTGCGCAGCTCGCGCAGGCGCGCGGGACGCAGGGTCACCCCTTCCCACGCCGAGTTCGTCAGATCGGGGGGCCGCAGGGCGCGGCCGGCGGGCGTCCCCTCGACGAGAGAGAAACCGGGCGGCTGGATGTCGCGGCTGGCCAGATCCTTCGCCGGATCCTCGCCGTCGGCGGAGAAAATGTCGATCCGCTCGGCGGGGATCCCGCGCGCGTGCAGCGCCGCCACCATGTCCTGGAGATGGTGGAAGTGGCTGAGGTAGTTCTTCGCGGCGGAGCTGCCGCCGTTGATGAGGATCGCGCGGACGACGGGAGGGCGCGCTGCGGCGGCCGCGTCCGGAGGGGCCGCGTCGTCGTCGCCCGGCTCGCCCGTCTCGCCGGACTCCGCGGGCGCGGGGATGTCCACGGCCATGCGGGGCGGGGCGGCCGGCTTCGTCGCCGCGTCCGGGGGCGCCGCCGCGGGGATCGGGGAGGCCGCCGGGCCCGGCCCGCCCAGCGCGGCCGAGACCGCCATCAGGAACACCACTGCCAGACTTCCCGCGCCGCGCGTGCGTTCAAGCATGGTGAGAGACTATCCGATGATGCGCGCCGCCACCACAGGAAGCGCGACCCGGACCCTGGCGATCGCGCTCCTTCTCGCCGCCGCGACGCTCGCCGCGTACGCCCCGGTCCTGGGCCACGACTTCATCAGCTACGACGACCCCGACTACGTGACCGCCAACCCGCAGGTGCAGGGCGGGCTCGGCGCCGGGGGCGTCCTGTGGGCCTTTTCGACCTGGAGGACCGGGAACTGGCACCCGCTCACGTGGCTCTCGCACATGCTGGACGTCTCGCTCTTCGGGATGTCCCCCGCCGGCCACCACGCCACGAGCCTGGCCCTGCACGCGGCCAACACGCTCCTTCTCTTCTTCTTCCTGCTTCGCGCCACGGGGAGCCGCCCGCGCAGCGCGCTCACGGCCGGGCTGTTCGCGCTGCATCCGCTGCACGTCGAGTCCGTGGCCTGGATCTCCGAGCGCAAGGACGTCCTCAGCGCGGCCTTCGGCCTGGGGGCTCTCCTCGCGTGGACCTTCCATGCGCAGGCCGGCGAGGAGGATCGCCCCGCGCCCGGAGCGCGGCGCGGCGCGGGGCCGGGCGCGCGGCCCGGCGCGCCGTATGCGGCGGCGCTGGCGCTCTTCGGGCTCGGACTTCTCGCCAAGCCGATGCTCGTGACGCTGCCGTTCGTGCTGCTGCTCCTCGACGTCTGGCCCTTCCGCCGGGCCGGCGCGGACGGCGGGCAGCTCCCGCGCGCGCGCGCCCTGCTCGAGAAGACCCCCTTCTTCGCGCTCGCGGCGGCGTCGAGCGCGGTGACCTTCCTCGCGCAGCGCAGCGAGGGCGCGGTCTCGCCGCTCTCGCGCTGGTCCTTCGGGATCCGCGTCGCGAACGCGCTCACGGCCTACGTCCGCTATCTCGCGCTGACCGTCCGGCCTTCCTCCCTCTCGATCTTCTACCCGATGCCGCGCACGGTGCCCCTCGCCGCCGCCGCCGCCTCGGCCCTCTTCCTGATCGCGGCCTGCGCGCTCGCCCTCTACCTCGCCCGGCGGCGCGCCTACGTAACGACCGGCTGGTTCTGGTACCTGGGGATGCTCCTGCCCGTCATCGGGCTCGTGAAGATCGGCGGACAGTCGATGGCCGATCGCTACACCTATCTCCCCCTCATAGGGATCTTCCTGATCGTCTCGTGGGGGCTCGGGGACCTGCTCGGACGCGGGCGCAGGGCCGGCGTCCTCTTCGCGGGGATCGCGTTCCTGCTCTGCCTGGCGCTCGGGGCGGCGACACGCGCGCAGCTCGCATACTGGAAGGACAGCGAGACCCTCTACAACCGCGCGCTCGCCGTCACGCAGAACAACACGCTCGCGCACTACAACCTAGGATGCCTCGAGGCCGACCGGGGGCACGAGGAGGCGGCGGCCGCCCACTTCGCCGAGGCGGTCCGGATCGACCCCGGCGACGGCATGGCCCGCGCGAACCTCGGTGTCTCGTGGCTCCGCCGCGGCCATCCGGACGAGGCGCTGCGCGAGCTCTCGGAGGCCGTGCGGCTCGATCCCCGGGATGCCGTCGCGCACGCGAGCCTGGGCACGGTCCTGATCGCGATGGGGCGGTTCGAGGAAGCGCTCGCGCAGGAGCAGGAAGCCGTGCGCCTGGCCCCGGAGCTCGCGCAGGCCCATCTGAACCTCGGCGTAGTCCACGCCAGGATGGGCCGCGCGGACGACGCGATCCGCGAGTACGCGGAGGCGGTGCGCCTCGGTCCGGACTCCGCGGACGCGCGCGGAAATCTCGGCGCCGCGCTGGCGAACCGCGGCCGGGCTCCCGAGGCGCTCCCCCAGCTTGCCGAGGCGGTGCGGCTGCGCCCCGGATCTCCGGACCTGCGCGCGAACCTCGGCAACGTCCTCTTGATGCTGGGTCGTCCCCGTGAGGCCGCCGAGCAGTATCGCGAGGCGCTGCGCCTCGCGCCGGGACGTCCGGATGTCGAAAAGAACCTGGCGCGGGCGCTCGCCGCTACGCGATAGTCAGGGCTTCTGCGCGCCCGCGCCGGGCGCCGGAGCGGCCGGAGCCGGCGCAGGCGCCGCCGCGGGCAGGGACGAGAGCGTCCCCGCGGGCGGGGTCTCCGGTGCCGGTGCCGCGCCCGGCGCGGCTCCGGGAGCCGCGGGCGCTCCGCCCGGCGGCGTCGTCGGGAAGGGCTTGTCGCGCACGCGGATGGGAACGCGCAGGCTCTCGCCGGCGACGGTCACGGTGACGAATCCCAGCCTCTCGGGATTCTCGCCCCCCGCTTCCAATCGACGCTCGCCTTGTAGTGGCGGGGTCCCTG
>Ga0207644_10002183_pt1 | contig 12690 bp, 9 predicted proteins | sample KBSS73metaG_FD_184326 | JGI IMG/M metagenome (GOLD analysis project Ga0207644, IMG submission 184326) | Switchgrass rhizosphere microbial communities from Kellogg Biological Station, Michigan, USA - KBS S7-3 metaG (SPAdes) (version 2) | ecosystem: Host-associated > Plants > Roots > Rhizosphere >... | reverse complement strand
GACCGCATCGACCACGTCGTGTTGACCGTGCGGAGCATGAATGCGACGTGCGCGTTCTACACCAGGGTTCTCGGCATGCGCGTCGAGACGTTCGCGCAAGGACGCAAGGCGCTCGCGTTCGGACGGCAGAAGTTCAACCTGCATGAGGCCGGAAGCGAATTCGAGCCGAAGGCGGACCGGCCCACGCCAGGCTCGATCGACCTCTGCCTGATCACCGACACGCCGCTCGATGCCGTCATCGATCACCTTCGCCGATGCGACGTGACGATCATCGAGGGACCCGTCGCGAGGACGGGCGCAACGGGACCGATTCGCTCGGTGTACTTGCACGATCCCGACGCGAACCTGATCGAAGTGGCGAACTACGTCGCGCGTTAGGCTCCAAGCAATGATTGCGATTCGCGACATCGATCACCTGGTGCTGCGGGTTGTGAACGTCGAAGCGATGATCGCGTTCTATCGCGACGTGCTCGGTTGCAGCGTCGATCGACGCCGGGATGGGATCGGTCTCGTGCAGCTCCGCGCCGGCCGCTCGATGCTCGATCTCGTTCCCGTGGACGGCGAGCTCGGCCGCGCGGGAGGGGCTCCGCCCGGGCGCGAGGGACGCAACCTCGACCACTTCTGTTTCCGGCTGGAGTCCTTCGACGAAACGGCGATTCGCGAGGACCTCGCGCGCGCAGGCGTGCCGACCGGTCCCGTCGCCACGCGCTATGGTGCAGAAGGCGACGGTCCGTCCCTCTACGTCACCGACCCGGACGGCAACGTCGTCGAGTTGAAGGGACCGCCCATTGCGGATCGGGGGCCGCGATGAATGACGACTACCCCGTCGAAGGGGGCTGCACATGCCGCCGGGTGCGATACCGGATGGTCACGAGCCCGCTCTTCGTTCATTGCTGCCATTGCCGCTGGTGCCAGCGGGAAACCGGCGCATCCTTCGCGCTCAACGCGTTGATCGAAGCGGATCTTGTGGAGATCATGGCCGGGCAGCCCGATGTCGTCGACACGCCCTCGAACAGCGGCCGCGGCCAGAAAATCACGCGCTGTCCGAGCTGTCGAATTGCACTGTGGAGCAACTATGCAGGCGCCGGCGATGCGTTGCGCTTCGTCCGCGTCGGTACGCTCGACGACCCTGATCGATTGCCGCCGGACATCCATATCTTCACATCGACCAAGCAGCCGTGGCTCGTGCTGCCTCAAGACACGCCCGCGGTATCCGAGTACTACGAGCGGGACCGCTACTGGCCGGCTGCGAGCCTCGAACGGCGGCGCGCCCTTCTCGCGCGCATCGCCGCCGCAAACAACCGGTAATCGCACCGTTCCCCCGGTGCTTCCTGCCGCGCGCGGCACAATGTTCTTGCCGGGCGCCGAAACCTTTTGCAGAATCAGGTGACTAAGCGCCGGCCCCCAAACACCGACCTCCTTCTCGAACCTTGAAAAGAACCTCCTTTGGTCTCATTGCAGCCGTTGCATCGCTGTTCATTGCGCCGTTCAACGCCGCGGCGTTGGATGGCGCGAGCAACCCGGCGATGGCTCCGTCCCAATGGGACGCCGCCTTCAATGCCTTCGCTGCCGACGACGCCGCCCATCCTCATCCCCCGGGCGGCGTGCTGTTCGTCGGGAGTTCGTCGATCCGACTCTGGAACGATCTCGAGGACCAGTTCAAGGACATGCCGGTCGTCATCAAGCGCGGTTTCGGCGGTTCGCAGCTTTCCGACTGCGTGAAGAACCTGAACCGCCTCGTCGTGCATTACCGTCCACGAACCGTGCTCGTTTACGCCGGTGACAACGATCTCGCCGCGGGCGCCGCACCCGAGGAAGTTTTCCGCCGCTTCGTCGCGTTTGTCGCGGGCGTGCAACGCGAACTGCCCGACACCGACATTAATTACATCTCGATCAAGCCGAGCCCCGCGCGGATGGAACTGCTGCCGCAGATTCGCAAAACCAACGAGCTCATCCGGGCGTACGCGGATGCCGAAGGCAAGGTCGAATTCATCGACGTGTACACACCGATGCTCGACGCGTCAGGCAAGCCCCGCCCGGAACTCTTCCGCGCCGATGCGCTGCACCTGAACGCCGACGGTTACGCCCTCTGGAAGCGAGTCATCGCCGAGCACGTGCATTGACCTCGACGACGACGGGCCGAGGGCGCACGTAATCGGCGTTGGCGCGATCGCGCAGCAGCTTGCTGCCCGCCAGTGACGCACGCGCAACCGCATAGAGCGTCACCAGCGATCCGACGAGCAGCGCAGCCTCGAGCAGGCTCGGATGTGGCTTCGCCTCGTCACCGTACGTCGCGAGCAGCACGAGGCAGACGACGAGATGGGCGCAGAACACGGTCAGCGAAGCGCGGCCCAGCGTCGCAATCGACGAGCGTTCCGCCCACGTCGCGAGCACGCGGCGACCGTGCACGGCGATCAGCGCCAGGACGGCGAAGTTCAGAAGCCGCAGCGGACCAAGATGCCACTTGTCGAATAGCGCGTTCAGCGCTGCGTCCGGACCAAAGGGCACCTGGCCGGTCACGTGACGCCAGACGAAGAACGTCGCAGCGAAAATTGTCGCTGCCCACAACGAAGCGCGAGACCACCCGCTCACCGCCGTCTCCGTGTCGCCGGCCGCGACGCGCAGCGCGCCCGCGCGCAAGCCGGCGAGCCAGAGGAGCTGCCACGCGAGCCACGAAAACGCGCCGGTCTGCGAATAGGGAACGGGCCACTCGATAAGGCGCGCGACGGACTGGTACAGGTGCGCTGCGCCGCCGACCTGCGCATAGAGCCACAGCATCGCGCTCACGCACAACAGGGCGCCCCAGCCGCGACGTGACCCGTATCCAAGGACCAGCGGCGACAGGAGCAGGAACACCACGTACATCGGCAGGATGTCGAGCAGCGGCGGGTTGTACGCGAGCAGAAGGCCCGTGACTACGGCCGTGTGAGGCCGCGACGCATAGAACGATGCAAGATCGGTAATGGCGTGCGCGCCGCGCACCTCCGCAATCGGCACGAGCACGAGAAGCAGGAGCAGCAGGAGCGCGACGTGCGCCGCGTACACCTTCCCCGCCCGGCCCCATAGCGCCGTGCGCATCGACGCGTATCCCCTTGTATTCGCGACGTACGAATAGACGGAGCCGACAAGATAAGCCGACAGGAATACAAAGCCTTCGGCGGCGGAGACGAATCCGAACGGCTGCCCGACGTGCGCACTGAACCACGTGGGCAGGTGCGTAACCGTCATGAGCACGAGCATCAAGCCGCGGAGCCAATCGAGCTCCGTCTGGCGCTGCATGCGCGCTCGACCGACGGCGATCGTTCTGCTGGAAGGCTCTCTTGATGGATTTCGTGAGACGGCGGGCATCGGCGGAAGATAGGCCGGTGCCGCGAGAGGAACCGTCCGTCAATGGCTGAAAGACGGGTAAGACAGCACGCTATCGCGCGCGTTCGTCCCGTAGCGCAGACGCCACTTTCACGTTCGCGTCGTCAGCGGAGGCGCTGCTTCCGCGTTCGCATCGTGAGCGGAGTGCTACTCCCGCGTTCGCGCCTTCAACGGAGATAAGCGAGCAGCGGCGAGCCGCTCTGGCGCCGGATCAGCATCGCTTCGGCGACGCGCATTTCACCGGGCTCCAGTGTCTGCAGCCATTCGATCTCGCCGCCTGCGAGCGCTGCGACGGGCAGACCATCGCGATAAAGAATCCGGTTGCTCGCAAGGGATGTTATTCGAGCGCCGGGCAGCAGGGTTCCAACGACGTTCAGCGGGTCTGCAGCGCTCACTGCAATGAAGGTTCCGGTTTCCGGGGCGCGTCGAGTTTCGCGCAACGTTGCCACGGCCTCCGGCAATGCGAACTGCTCACCGGATACGCTGGCGACGAAGCGGCCACCGCGGATGTCGCCACGCGCCTCCAGGCGCCGCAGCACACGCGCAAGCTCCCGCCACGGCGGAAGCCACGCCGCCTCCCGCTGCAGGATCTTCCACGAGATGACGCCGTAGCGCCGCAGCAGCGCGTATGCGACATGCTCGACCGTTTCGGCGTCGCGCGCGCCTTCGACCACCGTCCACGCTGCGCTTGCATTCGGCGCGCTCGCAACCGGTGCGCGGCGCGTCAGGACCCAGCGCCCGGCGTCCTCCACGCCCGGCAGCGCTGCACGACGATCCCGCCTGCCCGCGGCGATGCGCTTGCGCTTCTGCGCGGGTGTCAGCAACGCACGGAGTCCGGCGAAGCTGTCCGACGTGACGCGACCGAGGGCAACGAGCTCCGCAAGCGCATCCTCCACCTGCGTGCGCAACAGTCGCGTGCCTTCGACGATTTCGTCGTGGAACGAGGCGCCGTGCGCCTGCAGGAAGTCGACCACCGCTTGCGCGCGCGAGCTGGCGTGAGACGCCGCGGTTGCGGGTGGAGGTGCGGCGCGGGCCCACAACGCGGCCGTCCGGCGTGGCAGGAGCGTGACCGGCGTCGTTCGGATCACGTTGGCGGCACCGGCGCCACTTCCCGCGGGTGGCGTCAGCCGCGTCCAGACTGCGCGTCCCGACAGGCAGAGATCGTCGAGCCAGGTGAAGTCGTAGTTCTCGAGGCGCGCCGGCAGGATCTCGGCCTCCCACGACGCGGCGGGTGCCTCGAAGCCTTGCAATTGCGCGATGATTGCGTCGAGCGCATCCGGTCCCTGACGCTGCTCGCCAGGCGTCACATGCTGCCAGCGGAAGAGGAAGCGGATGAAGTCCTGCGTGGAAACGGGCTCGATTTCCTGCCGAAGCCGGCTGACGGTGTAGCGATGAATTCGTGCGAGCAGCGTGCGATCGCACCACTCGATGCCCGCGCGCGACGTGTACGTCCCCGCCATTGCGACACCTTCCGTTGCAAGCCTTGCAAGCGCCTGCTCGATCTCGCGTTCGGATGTCGCGAGCGATGAGGCGAGATCGGCAACGGTCGTGGGGCCGATTCCCTGCAAGCGACTGCGAACCACCTCGACGAGCGCTTCTTCGCGCGGCCAGGCACGTGCGGCGAATTCGGATGGCGCCGCAATGGCTGGGGTGCGGACCGCGCCCGGGTGGAGCGCATCGAATTGCGGGAGCCGCTCGGCCGCGACCCACACGTCCCGGCGCGGCGCAACGTCTTGGTGTTCGACTTCGGTCGAATTCGACAACGTGAGGCGCGTCGCGCGACGGCCATCTGCGAGCGCAGCGAGGAGTGTCGGCCAATCGGCATGCGCAGCGGCTTCGTCGCACGTGAGAAACGCGAGGGTGAGCAACGCGTCGTGCAGCTCGTCCTCTGTGACCGCATCCGGCCAAGCCTCGTTGCGGACGCGCTCGATGGCAGCGGCGTCCAGCCGACCGAGATCGCCCGGTGTCGAATCCTCCGCCCAGCGACGCCCGAGCACGGCCTGCGTACGACGCTCCTCGAGGGGAGCGTCGTCGAGATACGCGTAAGGTCGCGCGTTCAGGATCTCCATCGCGAGCGGCGACGGCGCGGGCAGGTCGCGCGCGACCACTTTCACTTCTCCGCGCTCGATCCGCGCCAGCAATCGTTCGAGACCCTCGACGTCCATCGCTTCGTGCAGGCAATCGTCGATCGCCTGGCGCACAAGGGGATGCTCGGGGATCGTCCGCTCGCCGACGAGGTTCTCGGCGCACGCGAGCTGATCGGGGAACACGGCGGCCATCAGATCTTCCGCGCGCATGCGCTGCAGCGGCGCGGGCACCTTCTTTCCGCCGCGGAAACGCGGCAGCGCGAGCGACGTGCCGGCAATCCAGCGCCAGCGGGCGGCGAACATCGGCGCCGTGATCATCGCCTGGACGAGCAGTGGCCGCACCGTCCTCGAATTCAGGTAGCGCGGAACGTCGTCGAGACGAAAGCTGTGACTCGTCGAGAGGGACAGGACAATTGCATCCTCGGTCGCCGCCGCCTGCAGCTCGAAATTGAACTTGACGCAAAAGCGCTTGCGCAGCGCGAGGCCCCACGCGCGATTGACGCGACTGCCGAACGGCGCGTGGATGACGAGCTGCATGCCGCCCGATTCGTCGAAGAAGCGCTCCAGCACGATCGTGTCTTGCGTCGGGAGCGCGCCAAGCACTGCGCGCGCACTCGCGAGATAGTCGACGAGTTGCTCGCCCGCATCCCGCCCGATGCCTTGCCGCTCGAGCGTTGCGATCGCCTGCTGCTTGTCGACTACGTTCTCCGCACTGCCCGGCGATGAGCTCGAGTCGAAGAGCGTTGTGCGAAGCCTCGACACCGCATGCGAAAGCTCGTCACTGCGGGCAGGCGCTTCGCCAAGCCAGAACGGAATATTCGGTGCCTGGCCCTGGGCGTCTTCGACCCGAACGCGCCCTGCCTCGATCCTGCGGATCCGATACGAGGTGTTCCCGAGCTGAAAGACGTCGCCGGCGAGGCTTTCGACCGCGAAGTCTTCGTTGACGGTGCCGACAAGCTGGCCGGCAGGCTCGAGCACCACGTCGTAGTCCGCCGTGTCGGGGATCGCTCCGCCGGAGGTGAGCGCCGTCAACCGGGCACCGCGGCGTCCGCGCAGCACCCCGTTCACCGCGTCGCGATGCAAATACGCGCCACGATGCCCTTGTCGCGTCGTGAAGCCGTCGGCGAGCGTACGCACGACGTCGAGATAGTCGCCATGGCGCAGGTGCGCGTAGGGCGACGCGCGCGTCAGTTCTGCATAGAGCGCATCCTCGCTCCACTCGCGGGCCGCAACTTCCGCGACGATCTGCTGCGCGAGCACGTCGAGCGGAGCCGTGGGAATGGTGACGCGGTCGAGCTCGCCTTGCGCAACCGATTGCAACAGTGCCGTGCATTCCACCAGTTCGTCGCGCGACAATGGAAACAATCGCGCCTTCGGCACGCCGCCCACCGTGTGACCGGCCCGTCCCGCGCGCTGCAGAAACGTCGCGATCCGCCGGGGACTGCCGATCTGGCACACGAGCTCGACGTCGCCGATGTCGATGCCGAGCTCGAGCGACGCGGTGGCGACGAGCGCCTTCAATTCGCCGTTCTTCAGTCGCTGCTCCGCGGCAAGACGCAGTTCCTTGGCCATGCTGCCGTGATGCGACATCACGTGCGCCGCACCGAGCAGCTCCGACAGGTGACGCGTGACGCGCTCGGCCAGGCGTCGAGTATTGACGAACACGAGCGTCGTCCGGTGCTGCCCGATCAGGTCGGCGAGGCGCGCGTACACCTGCAACCACACTTCGTTGGACATCACCGCCTCGAGCGGCGACGCCGGCACTTCGAGCGCGAGATCGCGTTGCTGGCGATGCCCGATGTCGATGATTCCACACGGCGTGGACGGCTGCGTGCCCACCAGGTAGCGCGCGACTTCCTCGATCGGCTTCTGGGTCGCCGAGAGGCCGACGCGCACGAGCGGGCGGCCTGCCAGCGCTTCGAGCCGGGCGAGCGACAGGGCCAGATGGCTGCCGCGCTTGTTGGAGGCGAGCGCATGGATCTCGTCCACGATCACCGTACGCGTCGTCGCGAGCATCGTGCGGCCGGATTCCGACCCGAGCAGCACATACAGCGACTCGGGCGTGGTGACGACGATGTGGGGAGGACGCTTGCGCATGCTCGCGCGCTCGTGCTGCGGCGTGTCGCCGGTCCGCACGAGCGTGCGGATATCGACGATCGGCAGCTCGCTTGCCGCAAGCTCCGCGCGGATCCCCGCGAGCGGCGCTTCGAGGTTCTTTCGCACGTCGTTCGATAGCGCCTTCAGCGGCGAGACGTACACGACCGAGGTTTCGTCGCGGAGCCGCCCGTCGAGTCCCTCGCGCACGAGCCCGTCGATCGCGGCCAGGAAGGCCGCGAGGGTCTTGCCGCTCCCTGTCGGCGCCGCGATCAGCACGCTGCGCTCGGCCGCGATCAACGGCCAGGCGCGGGCCTGCGCAGGCGTCGGTCCCGGAAATTGTTGCCGAAACCATCGTTCGACGGCCGGATGAAACATGTTGTCCATGTGACTATTTTCGCACTTGACGCCCCACCGCGCGCCGCCGGGCGGAAACGAAAGCGCTGGCTGTGGATTTACGCCATGCGTTGCAGTAATCTCGCGACTGGACTTTTGGGCGTCCATCTTCCCGTGTTGCTGGGATCACCGATCAGGCTCGCGCTGCCGCTCGTGCTGCTCGCACTGGTGGCCGTCGCGGTGACGCCGCTGCACGCGCAGGGTTTCAGCTTCTCGCAGGACGAGGAGAAGGCGAAGCGCGAACAGCAGCAGGAACGCGACGCGGTCGAAGCGCGGATCGCGAATGACCTGTCCGTGGCCTGCCGCGCCGATCTCAAGAACAAGAAAATCATGGTCATCATCGGCGAACGGCAATCGAACGGCTATATCGAGGCGCGCCAGCAGAATTACGGTCCGCATTACCAGGCGATCAATAAGCGGCTGCAGGCTTTGGGGTTGCGCACGTACACCCCCGAGGAGATCCGCGGCCAGATCGCGCAGGCGGAGATCGACGCCTACTTCCGCAACGACCCCGACGCCGCACTGTCGGCCTCGCGCCGCCTCGGCGCGAGCTTCATCCTGCGCGGACTGATCTCCGCGCAGGCCACGCCGAATCTGATCATCGCGGTGAATCAGGTCGCTGTGAACATGGGGTTCACCCTGACTTCAAGCAATGGGCGCCTGATCTCCGACAAGGAAGCGAGTTCGGCTTCCTACGCGGGTTCGGATGTCCAGCAGATGGCGCTGAGGCTCGTCAATGAAAAGGCGGACGAAGTCGTTGCGGCGCTTTACGCGGACTATTGCCGGAACGCGAGTCGGGCGAAGTGATCGTCCCAGCCGCATGAACATTCGCAGGAGACACACGATGAACGCACATAATTTCCGTCGCCAGGTCGCGCTCCTTGTCGGCGCTGTTCTCGCGCTGACGATATCGACGGCGATTGCGCAGCCGCGTTTCGGCAATCCCTCGCCGACCGCGGGGAGCGAAACCTCGCAGCGCGCGAATGAGTCGGCTGACCAGGCGGTCTACAGACCGGTCGAGTATGTGAACGCGAGCAAGAAGGGACCGGCACTCATCGTCATCCCGGGGGAAATCAAGAGCAGCAATGCGACGTTCCTGCAGAAGTTCACGTCCAACAATATCGCGGACTTCGCGGAAGTCGAGCTGTCGGCGGCCAATTTCCAGGTGCTCGAGCGCTCGAACCTCGGTCCGGTCCTGAAGGAGTTCGAGCTCGCCTATAACCTTGGCGATCCGCAGCAGGCGCGGAAGTTTCTAGGCATGGGCAAGCTCAAGAGCACCAAGTACGTCGTCAAGTTCGACATCCTGAAGACCGAGCAGGTTGCCGCCGCGCAACAAGGATTCGATGGCCGCGCGCTCGGGAACATCGCGGGCGCCCTTGGCGCGTTCAGCGGATCCCTGGGCGGTGCACGGGCGGGCGCGGTCGGGCAGGTTGCGGTCGGATCCGTGCATACGGGCGAGTCGACCGGCGTGTGGATCATCGGCATGCGCTACAAGATCATCAACGCCGAGACGACCGAACAGCTGGCCCAGGGTTACACCGAGGAGAAGATGGAAGTCGGCGCGAAGTCGACGTCGGTGCTCGGCGTGTCGCAGTCGCAGCAGGGCGGCGTGTCGCTCGACACGATGGTGCAGCGCCTCGTGCAGAAATCCGTCTGGGAAATCGACAGCAAGTACAAGTAGGCGAGGACCTGTCAACGACCGCCAACGCCGGCACTCGCCGGCGTTGCGTTTTAGGCGCGGCAAGTCGGGAATGACGCGATGATCACTCAGCTCGGCAAGTACGAGATCCGGCGGGAACTGGGCCGCGGCGCGATGGGCGTCGTCTACGAGGCGTTCGATCCGATGATCAAGCGCCGCGTCGCGCTGAAAACGATCCGCCCGGACCAGCTCGCGACCGAGCGTCCGGACGACGTCGTTGCGCGCTTCCGGCGCGAAGCGCAGGCGGCGGGTCGCCTCAGTCATCCGAACATCGTGTCGATCTACGATTGCGATGAAGACAACGGCACGTGGTTCATCGCGATGGAATTCGTCGATGGCCGCGAGCTCAAGGAGGCGTTCGCCAACGACGAACGCTTTCGCCCTGCCGAGATCGAGCGGATCATGGCGCAGATCCTCGCGGCGCTCGAGTACTCGCATCGTCACGGCGTCGTGCACCGCGACATCAAGCCGGCGAACATCTTCCTGCTCGCCGACGGCACGGTGAAGGTGGCCGATTTCGGCATCGCGCACATCGAGTCGTCCAACCTCACGCAAGTGGGCACGGTGGTCGGAACGCCGAACTACATGTCTCCCGAGCAGATCATGGGGTTGCCGGTCGATGGACGCTCGGACATCTTCTCGACGGGCGTCATCCTGTATCAATTCCTGACCGGCGAGCGTCCGTTCGCCGGATCGTCGACGACGACGATGCAGAAAGTGCTGAAGGAGGAACCGCTGCCGCCGTCGACGCTCAACGTGCAGCTTCCTCCCGCCATCGACGCCGTCGTCCGCAAGGCGCTTGCCAAGCGTGCCGACGAACGCTTCCAGACCGGGCAGGCGTTCGCGGATGCGTTGCGTGCGGCGATGCCCGCCGCGTTGTCTCCCTACTCGACAGCGAGCGCCGACCCCGACGCCACGCTGCCAAGCGGTGCCTCGATCGAGTCGCCGTCATCCTCGCCCACCGCAGTCGCGCCGACCGCGCCGCCGCCGCTTCCCGCTTCGCAACCATCGCAATCGTCGGCAATCGCCATCGTCGCTGGGATTGGGCTCATCGGCATCGCAGCGCTCGCCGCGACATGGTGGTTGTGGCCGCGCGGCAACGCGCCGACCATCGCTGCCTCCGTTGCGCCCGATCGCACCGCGTCGTCCGCTTCGCAGGCCGGCGCGGGCGTGACGGCCGCCCCGGTCGCAGCCGGCGCACCTTCAGGCAGCGCCGCAACGGGCGCGCTGTCGAATACGTCAGCGTCGTCGATGGCTGCCGCGACTCCTTCCGTGTCTTCGGTCGTCGAGGGCGCGACGGCGTCCCCGGCTGTGGCACCCGGGACGATGCTGATCTCCGCCGTCGGATTCGCCGACCCGACCGACCCGCGCTATGCGAACGACAAGGCGCTGCTCCAGGCCGACGTGCGCTCGGACTCGAAGCAGCAGCTCGTCGAGAAGGCGCTCGTGCTGCTGCTCGATCGCAAGTCGCTCGCGTCGAACTACGACGTGCTGCGCTCGCGTCTCATGGCACGGCCCGCGGACTTTATCGGGACGATCGTGCGCGAGGAGCAGCCGCAGCTCGGCAAGGACGGATTGATGTCGGCGACGACGCAGGCCGTCGTCAATGTCAAGGCCGTGCAGCAGTCACTGAACCAGTTGTCTCGCGACGAGCGGATCGACCTGATTCGCGCAAATGGCGACCCGCGTGTGGCAGTACGCATCGCCGTGCGCGACGCCGATCAGCCGGACGCACCCCCGCTACCCTCCTCCATCGCGGAAAACGTGTTGAAGGAGCGGATCAAGTCGTTCGGATTTCGGACGTGGTCCGACGATGCAGCGGCCGGAGACAACCGCGGCGCGGACTTCATCGTCACCGGCGAAGCGAGCGTCAAGCGGCTGTCGACACGCCTTGCCGCCTCGGGCCTGGTGATTACCAAGTACGCACTGTCATCGTGGACGGTGAAGTGCGCGAATCGGATGACCGGCGAGGAGATCTACTTCAACACGACGCTGCCCCAGGGCCTCGCCAGTTTCGCAAGCGAGGAAGAAGCGCTGCGCGTCATCGGCGGCAGAGTCGCCGATCAGTTCAGCCGCGACCTCTTCCTGCAGCACGTGAACGTCAGCGGTCGGAAGATCGCGCTCGTCGTGACCGGCATGCCGGACGCGACGTGGGAAGATCTCGTCGCACGCGAACTCCTCGGCCTGCCCGCGGTGATCAGCGCGCACGTCGGACCGCCGGAGCGACCGCGTGTCTACGAGCTGCTGGTTTCCGCGTCGGATGCCGCGAGCGATGCGGTAGCCGCGGACGTCCTCGCGCCGCTCAACGCCAAGCTGTCGCAATCCTGCTTCACGCTCGGCGCCGTGGAAGGCGCGCGGGTCGCGGTGACCTTCGAGGTGCAGTGCGCGGATCCGACGCTTCGCGCGCGCCTCGAGACGAATCCCCCCGCGGGTCTCTACGGCGCGCCGCCCGCGCGGCAGAAGGCGATCATCAAGAATCCCGATACGCTGCGCAAGCTCGTTTGACAGGGCTCGCATCCCCACCGGGGACGCGCGACCGCAGTCCAATACGTACGCGGCATCTACGGGTAACAGGGATACCCTGTCACGGCTCGATCCGGAAGCCGACTTTCAGCGTGACCTGAAAGTGCGCGACGCGGCCGTCCTGCACGTGCCCCCGCGTTTCGATCACCTGGAACCAGTCGATGTGCTTGATCGTGGCAGACGCCTTCTGAATCGCGTTCCGGATCGCCTCGTCCGTGCTGTTCGTCGACGAGCCGACGAGTTCCACCAGCTTGTACGTGTGTGCCGTCATGCCATCTCCTTGATAGAACACGTCGCGCGTCGGAGGTGCGTTCACACGGAGCGCGGCACCCGTGCGGAACCGATCGCATGCGCCATACGCCGTGAGATCAGCGCGTGCCATTCGCGAGCGCCACGGCCGGCAGGCTCACGACCAGCGTCTGCTCCTTCCACACGAGGCGCGCCACATCGATGGTCGTTGCAACGTCCTGCCACGACCATTGCGGTACATCGACATCGAATGAATCGCGACGCAGGACGGCAACC
>Ga0207644_10002182_pt1 | contig 12693 bp, 10 predicted proteins | sample KBSS73metaG_FD_184326 | JGI IMG/M metagenome (GOLD analysis project Ga0207644, IMG submission 184326) | Switchgrass rhizosphere microbial communities from Kellogg Biological Station, Michigan, USA - KBS S7-3 metaG (SPAdes) (version 2) | ecosystem: Host-associated > Plants > Roots > Rhizosphere... | reverse complement strand
CAGGCCATGCGCAGAAAGATCGGCGTGCCGGCGCTCTGGTGGATGGCTCCGGGCAGCCGTCGTGTGGAAATGGCCCCAGGCAAGGCAGGTCGGTCCATGGCGAGGCTATTCGTTTTATTCATCATCATGCCGCTGCTTGCGGTGCCGGCGTACGCGGCGCAATGCGGCGGTGATTTCAACGGCTTTCTCGCCGCCATTGCGCGGGATGCTCAAGCCCAGGGCATCTCCCGGAACGTGATCGACAGCGCGTTCGCCGGCCTGACTATCGATCCGGCGGTGCTGGCTTTCGACCGGCGCCAGCACGGCACCTTTCAGCAAAGCTTCGAGCGCTACGCCTCAACCCGCGTCACCGCACCGCGCATCAAGCGGGCCAAAGGCCTCATGGCGCGTCACGCTCAATTGCTCTCGCGCATCGAACACCAATTCGGGGTGCCGGCAACGCTGATCATGGCGATCTGGACGATGGAAACGGACAACGGGACCGGCGACATGGGCAAGCTGCCGGTGGTCCGCACGCTCGCGACACTCGCGCATGATTGCCGCCGCACCGAGCTGTTCCAGGGCGAGCTCATTGCCGCATTGCACATCCTCCAGCGGGGCGATCTGCCGCTCGGCGACTTGGTCGGCGCCTATGCCGGCGAGATCGGGCAGACCCAGTTCCTGCCCTCGTCCTACATCAAGTACGGCGTTGACTATGACGGCAATGGGCGCGTCGATCTCCGCCATAGCGTGCCGGATGTGCTGGCCTCGACCGCCAATCTGCTCAAGGTCAATGGCTGGCGCGCCGGGGCGCCGTTCGGTCCGGGCACGCAGAATTTTGAGGTGATGCACGAGTGGAATCACGCGGAAATCTACCGCAAGGCTTTGGTGCTGTTCTCAGATCAGCTGCGGCAATAGTCCTGATAACAAATGCGGCAGAGCGCCGGTCATTGCCGCCGAACGGCAGGGCCACAGGTGAGGAAACAAAACCGTGAAGCTGAATTCGTCGATCTCCGCCGTTGTCACCGGCGGCGCGTCCGGCCTCGGCGCGGCGACCGCCCGGATGCTGGCGTCGCATGGGGTCAAGGTCGCGCTCTTCGATCTCAACGCTGATCTTGGCGAACCTCTGGCCGCGGAAATCGGCGGAGTATTCTGTCAGGTCAACGTGACCTCGACGCCGGAAGTCGATGCCGCATTTGCGAAGTCGCGCGCCGCGATCGGACAGGAACGCATCCTGGTCAATTGCGCCGGTGTCGGCGGCTCGGTGAAGACGGTCTCGCGCGACAAGCAGACCCGCGAGATCAAGGAGTATCCGCTCGACAATTTCGAACGCATCATTCAGGTCAATCTGATCGGCACCTTTCGTTGCATCACCAAGAGCGCGGCCGGCATGTTGACACTCGACGTCTTGCCGGATGGCGATCGCGGCGCGATCGTCAATACCGCCTCTGTCGCCGCGGAAGACGGCCAGATCGGACAGGCCGCCTACACCGCCTCGAAGGCCGGCATTGTCGGACTGACGCTGACCGTCGCCCGCGATCTTTCTAGCGAGGCCATTCGCGTCAACACCATCTTGCCGGGCATCTTCGACACGCCGTTGTTGCAGCGGGCGCCCGACCGGGTGAAGGAGGCTCTGGCGGCGCAAGTGCCGTTCCCGCGCCGGCTCGGCCAGCCGGAGGAATACGCGCAACTCGCCTACACGATGATAACGAACGGCTATTTCAACGGCGAGGATGTGCGCCTTGACGGGGCCATCCGCATGACGCCACGTTGATCGCCGAACAGAAAACGATGACCTCCGAGCAAAGGACCGGGACATGGTGGATGCACTGATTATCGATGCGTGCCGAACGCCGCGCGGCGTCGGCAAGGCCGGCAAGGGCGCGCTCTCGGACATCCACCCACAGCACCTCGGGGCGACCGTTCTGAGCGCGCTTCGCGAGCGCACCGGCATCGACACCGCCGAGGTCGACGACATCATTTGGGGCACCAGCGCCCAGGTTGGCGAGCAGACCGGCGACATCGGCCGGATGTCGGCGCTGGACGCAGGCTATGACGTGCGGGCGAGCGGCGTCACGCTCGATCGCTTCTGCGGCTCGGGCATCACCAGCGTCAACATGGCTGCGGCCTCGATCATGTCCGGTGCAGAGGATCTCGTGATCGCCGGCGGCACTGAAAAGATGTCGATGGCGACGCGGCGCGGCGACGGCCCGTTGATGATGGACTCGGGCAATCTGCGGCTCCGTGCCAGGCATCCGCAGTCGCACCAGGGCGTCTGCGCCGACGCCATCGCGACACTTGAAGGCATCAGCAGAGAAGACACCGACCAATTGTCGCTCGTAAGCCAGCAGCGGGCCGCGGCCGCGATCGCCAATGGTCATTTCAGCAAGAGCCTGGTGCCGGTGTTTCACGAGGACGGCAGATTGGCGCTCGACAAAGAGGAGTATCCGCGCCCGCAGACAACGCTGGAGGGCCTAGCGGCACTCAAGCCGGCCTTCCCGGCCGTCGCGGATTATCCGCTCGACGACAAGGGCACCACCTATCGGCGGCTCATTCTGCAAAAATATCCCGATCTCGAAATCGACCACATTCATCATGCCGGCAATTCTTCGGGGATTGTCGACGGATCGGCGGCAATTCTCCTGGCCTCGCCGAGCTACGCCAAGAAGCGCGGCCTCAAGCCGCGCGCCAAGGTCGTCGCCATGGCGAATATGGGCGATTCACCGACGCTGATGCTGAACGCGCCGGTGCCCGCCACGCGCAAGGTGCTCGCCAAGGCCGGGCTAAGCATCGACGATATCGATCTGTTCGAGATCAACGAGGCATTCGCCGTCGTCGCCGAGAAGTATATACGCGACCTCAAACTCGACCGCGACAAGGTCAACGTCAATGGCGGCTCGATCGCGCTTGGCCACCCGATCGGCGCGACCGGCTCGATCCTGATCGGCACGCTGGTTGACGAACTCGAACGGCGCGGCCTGCGCCGCGGCCTTGCCACGATGTGCGCCGCCGGCGGCATGGCGCCAGCCATCATCATCGAGCGAATCTAGTGCATTTTCTGATGAATTGAATCGCGCCTCTCCCCGTCTTTGCCGGGCTTGACCCGGCAATCCATGCTGCGCCGCCAATCAGCATGGATGCGCGGTCAAGCCCGCGCATGACGATGGAATGAATGTCTCTACATGACCGCAGTTTTGCCCTGGCGTTCACGCGCACGCGGATTCTCTTTGAACGCGTCGAGACGCCCGCAGGGCGTAAGGCCCACTGCGGCGGCAGAGGCGCGCTGCGGTCCAGCTAAACGAAATTGTGCAGGAAGCGCTTCGATTGGATCAACGCCCGCTTGCGGTCATCGAGCGTGGCTTCGTAGGCGGCGTCTTCCACCTCGATGCAAACCGGTCCGGCGTAGCGTATGTGCGTGAGCATGGCGAAGAAGCTCGGCCAGTCGACGTCGCCCATGCCGGGCAGCTTCGGGCTGTTCCAGCCGAAATCCATGATGCCGGTCTCGTCGAGATGCGCGCGCCATATCTTCAGGTCCTTGGCGTGGACGTGAAAGATGCGTTCGCGGAATTCCTCGATCGGCTTGATATGGTCCATGAACTGCCAGACGAGGTGCGAGGGATCGTAGTTGAGCCCGAAGCTCGCCGACGGAATACGCCGGAACATCTCCCGCCAGATCTTTGGTGAGATGGCGAGGTTCTTGCCGCCGGGCCACTCGTCCTTGGAAAAGAGCATCGGACAATTTTCGATGGCGATCTTCACGCCGTTGCTTTCGGCAAAGCGGACGATGTCCGGCCAGCGCTCGTCGAAGACGCTCCAGTTGTCGGCGATCGATCGCGTGTGGTCCCGGCCGATGAAAGTGTTGACGAGCTTTGTACCCAGAACGTCCGACGCGCGGATGACCTTCTTGATGTGCTCGATGTAGACCGCGGCCTCTTTCTCGTCGCTGCACAATGGGTTCGGGTAGTAACCGAGCGCCGAAAGGGTGACGCCGTGCTTTTTGAGCAGGCCCCTCACCTTCTCCGCCTCCTTCTCGCCGAAGTCGGTCACGTTGATATGGGTGACGCCGGCGTAGCGGCGCTCAGCCGCGCCGACCGGCCAGCACATCGCCTCCACCGTGTCGAATCCCTGCCCGGCCGCGAACGCGAGCACCTCCTCGAAATTCAGATCGGGCAGAATGGCGCTGACAAAGCCCAGTTGCATCTCAAGCTCCCTTCAGGCCGGATACCCAGCTGTTGGTGCGGTGGCTCTTCAGGATGGCTTCGCAAAGGACGACTTCGCGATGTCCATCTTCGAACGTGGCGTACAACGGCGCCGCCGAGGGTTTCCCCGCCTGCACGTCCTGATAGACCGCGCGATAAAGCTGCTTGAACGTATCAGGAAAACCCTCCTGGTGGCCGCCCGGATAGTTCGCAAACGGCCGCACCTCCTCGTGCATGAGCGACGGATCGGTCATGAGCAGCGCGTTTGGCGCAGTGCGGTCGCCGATCCAGAGTTCCTGCGGCGATTCACTGTTCCACGCCAGCGATTTTTTCGTTCCGGAAATCTCGAAGCGGATGCAGTTCTTGCGGCCGGCGGCGATCTGGGAAACAGTCAGCGCGCCGCGCTCGCCGCCGGCGAATTTCAGCAGAATCGCGCCGTAGTCCTCGGTCTCAACAGGGACGTCCCGCATTGCGCGTTCGCCCGATTGCAGCTTGCCGGCGAACGCTTCCGTGCCTGCGTCCACGGGCCGGCGGCGGACTGAGTGGAGCGTCCACAGATCGGCCAAGAGCGAATCGATATGGAGGCCGGTGATGAAGCCGACGAGATCGAGCCAGTGCGTGCCGATGTCCCCGACGGCGCGCAAGGCACCGCCTTCGCCCGCTTCGACACGCCAGTTGTAGTCCGTCGGCAGGAGCAACCAATCCTGCAGATAGCTGCCGGTGACGTGGAGAATGTCGCCGATCTCGCCGGCGCGGATCATCGCGCGCGCCTGCAGGCAGAGCGGATAGAAGCGAATGTTGTAGTTGACCGCCGTTACGAGATCCGCATGGGCTTTGGCTGCCTGCACCAACTCGAAGGCTTCGGCAGCGGTCATTGCCAGCGGCTTCTCGCAGACGACATGCTTGCCGGCGTCGAGACACGCGAGTACCTGCGCGCGATGAAAGCGGTTCGGCGAGGCGACATGGACCACGTCCATGTCGCGGTCTTCCAGCAACTCCTTCAGGTCGGCGTAGCCGCGGGACAGGCCGAGATTTGCCGCCGCGCTTCGCGATTTTTCCGCAGACGAACCGAGAATACCCGCTACGCGAATGCCGAGGCGGCGCAGCGCCTCGACGTGGACCGGACCGATGAAGCCGGTGCCGACGACCGCCGCAGAAATTTCGTGAAACGGTTTCATGCGGCGCCGTCCCTTTCCAGCACATCCGCAAATGGAAAGCGCGCCTGACCGGAGGAAAGAGGCATTGCGTTCAGCTTAGCCGACCTTGATGTGGCTCGGTTTGAGATATTCGAAAACGGCTGCGCATGAAAGTTCAAAGCCGAAGCCGCGTCTTCCAACGAGCACATACTACAATCTCACTCCTTCTCGATACATACAGTATCTTCGCAGCAGCCCGTCGTCCGCGAGGAGGTATAAGAACCGAGCACGCTTGTATCGAGGGTCGCGGCCGATATCATGCGCGACTATGGCCGATGGTCTGATCTACTGCGTCGATGGTGGCGGCACGAAGAGTCGCGCGCGGCTCGTCGATGCCGCGGGTACAAGCTTGGCGGAGAGCGAGAGCGGGCCCTGCAATCCAAGCACCGGTTTCGATCGCGCAGTTGCGACATTCAGCGCGCTGTGGCGGCATTGCGCGACTGCGGCCGGACTGGACCCGGGCAAATCGGGCGGCATCGTGTTGTCGATCGGCGCGGCTGGTTTCACCGTCCCGGCCGCGCGCAGCAGGTTCCTGGCGGCCGTCCCGCGGTTCGCCAAAACAGTGACTTCGACTGACGGCTACGCGGCGCTGATCGGAGCCGGTGGCGGCAAGCCGTGTGGACTGATCAACATCGGCACCGGAATCGCCGGCCACCGGCTATGGCCCAACGGCGTGTCCGTGCAGCGCGATGCTTGGGGCTGGATCGGCGGCGACCGCGGCAGCGGCGCCTGGCTCGGCCAAAAGGCGCTGCGCCATACTCTCTCGGCCCTGGACGGCATCGTTCCGCCGGACGGTCTCAGCGAGCGCGTGCTGGCGAGCGCAGGCGGCCGTGTGCGGCTTGCCGAGGCCCTCGCAGGCATGACGCCCGATGGGCTCGCGGCGCTGGCGCCGTTCGTGCTTGCGGCCGCCGACGATGGCGTGCCGCGCGCCATCGCGATTCGTCGCCGCGCCGTCGAGCACTTGACGGATTTGGCGCGCGTGCTCGACATCGGCGATGGCGATACGCTCTATGCCGTCGGCGGCCTCGCCGACCTATTCGCGCCCTGCGTCGGCAAGCGCCTCGGCCATGCCTTTGCTCGTCCCGAGGCCGACGCGATGCACGGCTGTTACCTCCTCGCGGCCGGCCGCGCGCCGGTGGAACGGGTCATCGGCGAGGATGTGCCATGAGGAGCCGCACGATTTCGGGAGGCGTAACCTGATTGCCGAGTTCTCATTATGAGCGTGCCGGCAGAGCCGCGGGGTTCCATTCTCACTCCGGCGGGCTGGATGCGCGGCCGCGTGCGCATCAAGGACGGCCTGATCGCCGGGATTGAGGGTGAATTGCTGGGTCCGGATGCGGCGCCCGAGAGTCCCTTCATCGTGCCGGGCTTCATCGATCTCCACGTCCACGGCGGCCTTGGCGGCGAATGCATGGCGGGCGAAGCCGGCGTGCGCCGGACCTTGAGGTATCACGCCGCCCACGGGACCGTGGCCCTGGCGCCGACGACTGTCACCGCGCCGGTTGCGCAGATCGAATCCGCCTTGGCCGATATCGCCGCCGCACATGCGAAGCCTCGCGTTGGCGAAGCCGCGGTGTTGGGCGCGCATCTCGAGGGGCCGTTCATCAATCCCGATCGTCTCGGCGCTCAGCCCCCTTTCGCGCGGCCGGGCGATGCGTCGTTGGCCGTGAAATGGACAGAGCGCTTTCCGATCGTCATTGCGACAGTCGCGCCCGAAATTGCCGGCGGGCTGGACGTGTTCCGGGTTTTCGCCGAGCGCGGCTGCCGCCCGCAGGCCGGACACACCTTGGCGTCGTTCGACCAAATCGGCACCGCCTTCGCCTGCGGCTGCACCGGCTTTACGCATCTTTTCAATGCGATGTCGGGGGCTCATCATCGCGAGCCGGGAGCCGCTGCCTGGGCGCTGGCCCGCGCCGAATACGCTGAAATCGTTTGCGACTTCAATCACGTCCATCCGGCGATGATCCTCGCTGCGCGCCGTTCGATCCCCAAGCTCTATACGGTGACCGACGCCTCCGCCGCCGCCGGAATGCCCGACGGCGAATACGCACTTGGCGACCGCAAGGTGTTCAAGCGCGGGCTAAGAGTGACCCTCGAGGACAACGAGACCCTGGCGAGCAGTGCCATCAACATGGCCGACGCGGTGCGCAATCTCGTTTCGATCGGTGTTCCGCTGGCCGAAGCTGTGGCGATGGCCTCGACGCGGCCGGCCGAGTATCTCGGCCGCACCGATCTGGGCCGCATTGTTCCGGGCGCTCGCGCCTCGATGGTACAGCTCGATGTGAAACTAAAGGTCGAAGGTGTGTGGATCGACGGCGCGGAGATTGGTGCCGAAGCTTGAGGGCGAAGTGCGGCGACCCGCGCGGATCATGTCCGTTGACAATAAGCCGGATAGTCAAATAAGCCTTTATTTTCCGTGCCTCGTGGCGCTTGTCCAACGCGTGAATCGCCCAAAAGCGATCAGCCAAGGGAGGAAGAAGATGAAGACGTTACCCGCTTACGCTTGCCTCGCGTTTGGCGCGATCCTGGCCGTTCCGTCGGGCCAGGCCGTCGCCGCGGAGGGCCAATACGTCGTCGGCGTTTCAAACACGCTGATCGGCAACGGCTGGCGCGAGGAGATGGTCTGCTCGATCAAGGCCGAGGCGCTGGCATCGGGCAAGGTTTCCAAGCTGGTATTGGCCAACCGCAATGGCGGACCGCCGGAGCAGATCGCCGATCTGCGCAACCTGATCTCCGCCGGCGTCAACATCATCATCGTCAATCCGTCGGACCGTAAAGCGCTCAACCCGGTCATCGAGCAGGCGATCGCCAAGAAAATCACCGTGGTCGCGGTCGATCAGGCGGTATCCGCCGCCGGCGCCTATGTGCTTGAGAACGATCAGGTGGGTTATGGCCGCCAAGGCGCCGAGGCGCTGTTCAAGCAGCTTGGCGGCAAAGGCAATGTTGTCGAGATGCGCGGCATCGACGGTGTGCCGGCCGATTCCGACCGCCATGAGGGCTTCCAGGAAGCGCTCAAAAAGAATCCCGACATCAAGGTCGTGGCCTCGGTATTCACCGGCTGGTCGCAGGACAAAGGATCGCAACAGATCAAGGAACTCCTTGGCTCCGGCAAGAAGATCGACGGCGTGTGGACCTCCGGCATCGATAACGTGATCGTCGATGCCTACAAGTCGGCAAACGTGAAGTTCGTGCCGGTGGTCGGCGCGGACAACAACGGCTTTGCCGGCCAGATGATTCAAGAGAAGGATGCCGGCCTCGTTGGCATCGCGGTGACCAATCCTCCGGCGGTAGGCGGAGCCGGTCTCGGCCTTGCGCTCTCTGTCGCCGCCGGCAAGCAGCAGCCGCACCTCGTCCACCTCACGCCGAAGGTGTTCAACAACACGACCGCGGCGGGCCTCGACTGGGCGAAGTCGGTGTACGATCCGAAGGTGGATCCCTCTTATCCGGTGTATGGCGGTATCGAGCCCTATACCAGCTACACCCCGGCTCAGGAAAAGGCCTGCAAGGGACCGGGCGAAAGCTGATCCCTGTTCCGCGGCTGGGAATTTCAGTCGCGGTAGCCAGCTGTTGCGCGTGCTTGGTCCCGCATCGCTTCGGCGAGGCGGGACCGGCATGTTTGGTGGAACGAATGGCGCTTCGGGTTCCCGCGGAAGCCGAGTGCCCTTCAGCCATTTGGCTGCTGAAATGACCTCGACGGAAATCCTGCTCGCGGCATCGAATGTCGCGAAGCGTTTCAACTCGGTGGTCGCGCTCAAGGCCGCCGCCCTGGAAGTGCGCGCCGGGGAGGTTCATGCGCTGATGGGCGCCAATGGCGCCGGCAAGAGTACGCTGGTCAAAATTTTGACCGGGGTGTTCCCCGCCGATGGCGGGGAGATCGCGATCCGGGGTCGGGAACGGCGGTTTCGCTCTCCTGCGCAAGCGCGCCAAGCGGGCGTCGTTTCGGTCTATCAGGATCCCGCCCTGGTGCCGGACCTGACCGTCGCGCAGAACCTGCGGCTTGCTCGCGTGAACGCCAAGGCGGTGCGCGCGTGGCTCGCCGACCTGGGCATTCCTGAACTCGATTTGGGCGCGTTCGTCCGCGATTTGCCTTATCCGGTCCTCCGCTTGATCGATCTCGCGCGGGCGTTGGCGTCCGATCCGACGATCCTGCTGATCGACGAGATAACAGCGGCGCTGCCGGCCGATCTCTCGGAGCGCATCTTCGGCATTGTCCGGCGCTGGCGCGAGCGCGGCCGCAGCGTGATCTTCATTTCCCATCGCATGGCCGAGGTATCGGCCTTGTGCGATCGCGCCACTGTGCTGCGCGACGGCCTCACCGTCGGCGTCACCGACACCGCCCGCGGCAGCGAAGAGCGCATCGTCGAGCTCATGCTTGGTTACGAAGTCGCTCACACCGCTGCCGCCGGCGACGCTCGCATCGCTGCCGAGGCGGCCGACCGCGCGGCGCCGGCGCTCGAGGTGCGGGGCCTGCGCTGCGGCCGTCTGCTCAACGACGTCTCGTTCGCCGTGCACGCGGGCGAGGTGCTCGGCATCGCCGCCCTGGAGGGGCAAGGCCAGGAGGAATTGTTCGACTGCATCGCCGGCGTTCGCGAGCGCGATGGCGGCGAGATCATCGTGCGCGGCCGCCCGCAGGATTTCCGCCATCCCGCCGACGCGATCGGCGCCGGCCTGGTTCTGGTCCCCGCCAACCGGCAGCAGGCGATGCTGCCGCAGCGCTCGATCCGCGAGAACGTAGCGCTGCCGGCCTACCGCGGCCTGCGCCATTGGGGTTTGATCGACATGAGCGCCGAGCGCGAGCGCGTCCAGGAGGCGATCCGCCGCCTGCACATCGACACCCGCGCCGAGTCGGCGTTGCAGCGCCTCAGCGGCGGCAACCAGCAGAAAGTGATGATCGCGCGCTGGCTAGCGAGCGAGTTCAAGACTCTGCTGTGCTTCGATCCGACCCGCGGCATCGACATCGGCACCAAGCGGCAGATCTACGCGTTGCTTCGCGAACTTGCCGCGGCCGGCGCGGCGGTTCTGCTGTTCAGCTCGGAACTGCCGGAGATCCCGCTGGTGTGCGACCGCGCGATCGTATTGTTCGCAGGCCGCGTCGTGCACGAGATGGCGGCTGCTGACGCTGACGAAGTGACGCTGCTGCGCGCCTCGCACGGGCTCGTGCCGCAGCGCGAGGCGTCGGCATGACTGCAGCCGATCAAACGCAGTCGCCTCTGGAAACCGGACCGCGGCTGCGCGGGCTGCGGCGCTTCGTGCACCACCACCCGAGCCTGGTGACCATGCCGGCGCTGCTGGCTGTGTTTCTGGGTGTCACGGTGGCAATCCACCCCGGGTACGATTCATTCGACGCCCAGTCCCTTGCGATGGGCGCCATGCCGCTTGCCTTCGCCGCCGCCGCACAGGCGGTGGTCCTGATTTCGGGCGGCATCGATCTTTCCGTCGGCTCGATGATAGCCGTGTGCAACGTGCTCGCCGCCACGACGATGGAGAACGCGACGTTCGGCGAATCGTTGTTGTTTGCCGCGGGGATCTGCGTCGTCGGAGCGCTCCTTGGCGCAGTCAACGGCTTGGTCGTTGTATTTTCGCGCGTGCCCGACGTCGTTGTGACGCTCACGACCGGGTTTATCTGGGGCGGGGTGGCACTGCTAATACTCGAGCGGCCGGGCGGTGGCGCTCCGCAGGAATTCATTCAGCTGGGCGCCGGCTTTCTGGTGTCGCCATGGATTTCCGGCTCGCTGGTGCTGGTTGCGGCGGCGGTGGCGATCATCTGGATCCCGGTGCAGCGCGGCCGGCTTGGGCTGCTGCTCTACGCTGTAGGCAGCGACAAAGCCTCCGCGTTCCGCAGCGGGGTCAATGTCGAATTGACCCGCTTCCTCGCTTACGTGCTTGGTGGACTGTTCAGCGCCGTAGGCGGCATCGGCCTCGTCATGACCACCGGCATCGGCTCGCCGCTGGCCGGCGTCTACTACACGCTCAGCGGTCTGGCGGCGGCTGTCCTCGGCGGCGTCAGCCTGACCGGCGGCCGCGGCGGCATCGTCGGGCCCGTGCTCGCGGCCTATGTTCTTACCTTGATCCCGGCGGACCTGATCTTCCTCAACATCGATCCCAATTTCGGCCAGGTGATCCAGGGTACGCTGATCGTCCTGGTGGTCATGGGCGGCGGCCTCGTCGAGCTGCTGCAGCGCCGCAAGAAATGAGCGCGACCGCGGACCCCGTACCCGCGAAGGAGCGCGCTTGGCGCCGGAGCGCGGGGCGCGCGCTGAACCTGCTGCGCAGACACACGACCGCTGCGCTGTTCGTGCTGCTTGTCTGCTTCGTCGGCGGCATCGAAATGATCGTCCCCGGCACGGTCACGCCGACTTGGATCTCCAACATCGTGCTGTTCGCGGCGCCGCTCGGCATTCTCGCTGCCGGACAGACGCTGGTCATGCTGTCCGGCGGCATCGACCTTTCCGTCGCCAGCGTGGCGACCGCGTCCGCATACCTGATGGCGACCCACTCCTCTCTGGGAGGCGTCGCCTGCGTTCTTTGGGGCCTTTCGGTCGGCCTTGGCGTCGGGCTGATCAATGGCATCGGCGTCGCCGTTTTGCAGGTGCAGCCGCTGGTGATGACGCTCGGCACTGGATTGATGACCCAGGGAACATTGATCGTCTACAGCCAGAAGATGCTGTCGAATGCGCCGCGCGTGCCGTCGTTCATCCAGTCTCTTGGCAGCGGCAAAGTCTTAGGCGGCATTCCGATCGACCTCATCCTTTGGGCGCCGATCGCGCTCGTCGTGGTGATCGGGCTCCGGCGCACTGGCTTCGGCCGCCTGCTCTACGCGGTCGGCGACAATCGCGAGGCTTGCCAGCTCTCCGGGGTGCGGGTCTGGCAGGTGCTGCTGACCGACTACGTCTTGTGCGGCCTGCTCGCGGCCGTCGCCGGGCTCGTGATCGTGGGCGGGACCAACGCGGCCGATATGAGCCTGGCCGAGGTCTATCTGCTGCCGTCGGTGGCAGCGGTCATCATTGGCGGAACGTCGATTTTCGGCGGCCGTGGCGGCTATGCCGGCAGCATCGTCGGCGCGCTCATCCTCACGGTGCTCAACAGCCTGCTGACGCTTCTCGATGCACCCGAGCCGATCAGGCAGATTCTCTACGGCACGATCATTCTGATCCTAGCCGCCGCCTATACCCGATTGACGGATTGACTGATCCAGGTCGATCTTCCGTGCCGACCGGGACCGCCGCTCAGTGCCGGGCGGCAGTCTTGGGCACGATGTCGGTCTGCAGCGCGGGATCCGAGGCGCGCGCTTTGCCTTCCGGCAGCCCCAGTTCGCGGCG
>Ga0207644_10002177_pt1 | contig 12711 bp, 3 predicted proteins | sample KBSS73metaG_FD_184326 | JGI IMG/M metagenome (GOLD analysis project Ga0207644, IMG submission 184326) | Switchgrass rhizosphere microbial communities from Kellogg Biological Station, Michigan, USA - KBS S7-3 metaG (SPAdes) (version 2) | ecosystem: Host-associated > Plants > Roots > Rhizosphere >... | reverse complement strand
CCGACAGCGCCTGCGGCACGCCTTCATCGGTTGCGCGCGCCGCGGCACGCTGCGCATTCAGCGTCGGATTGTTCATGTAGGCGAGTATCAGCGACCCATTAAGCGTGTCGGCAAGTGCCTGCGGTATGCAAAGCGATACCGCCACGCCCGCGAGCGCTCTTAGAGCGGGCCGCCTAAGCCCCGAAGCCCCAGACATCCCCAAACACACCCCGCCAGCACTGGAACAATATCGAGAATGCCGATGAAATGCCATCGTTCCCCGGGTCAAGGGAACGTAAATACGCTAAACTTCTTTAATACACCTTCAATGAGTTGCGCGCGTCCCGCGGGAGCACATTACCACCGCTACTTGGAATCCAGGACAACGACACCGTTCCAATCAGGGGGCGGGGGATTCTGTAAGAACACACGAATACGTTCCGCGTATAGATCGAGAAGATGGTCGAGGCCGAACCCGTCATCGATTTCGCGGCAACGGGCGATCGAGTCGGCGGCGCCGGAAAAATCCTGTCGGCGGAAACGCGCGAGCATCTCCGCAACGGTATGATTTAACCGGCCGAACCGTTCGCTGCCCGCAACGTCGGCGCGACCGAGAACCGTATAGACGGACTCAGGTTCGGTTTTGCCCTTCACGGTGATGCAATCAAGTTCGAGCACGGCGAATTTGTCGCGCAGTCCCGAAGCCGTTTTCGAACCGAGAATGATCGGAACGCCGTAATTCTTCGATTGCCCTTCAAGCCGGGATGCGAGGTTGACCGGATCTCCGAGCACCGAATAGTTGAAACGCAGATCGGATCCCATGTTTCCGACAACGCACCTGCCAGTATTGATGCCAACCCCGACCCTGATCGGTATGAAACGCTGACCGGTTTCGTTGGCTTGCTGTTCGCGCTGCCGGTTCAGCGTGTCCACGCGATGGAGCATCTCAAGTGCGGCCTCGCACGCGTTGTATTCGTGGAGCTCGTCATGCAGCGGCGCGTTCCAGAACGCCATGACGGCATCGCCCATGTATTTATCGATCGTACCTTTGTGGTCGATGATTGCGTTGGTCAACGGCGTCAGAAAGCTGTTCATCAGCGAGGTCAGACCCTGCGGATCGTCCTTGTAGAGCTCTGATATCGTGGTGAAGCCCCGCACGTCGCTGAAAAGGATGCTCATCTCACGCTCTTCGCCGCCCAGAACCAGTTTCTCCGGCGACTGCGCGAGCTGCTCGACCAGCGCAGGTGACAGGTACTGCCCGAAGGCGGAGCGGATCCGGCGCCGCTGCGCTTGCTCGCTGATGTAATTGCTGAAGACAAGCGTGAGATAGACAAGCGCACTGGACAGCAGCGGATAGGTGGCGTCGAACAACAAGCCAGCCTGCTGGTAGAAGTACCACGACGCCCCGACCGTCAGGACTACGATCGCGGCGCCGAAGGCGAGGAGCAAAGCGGGACTCAAGATGGGCGCCAGCCAGATGATGGCGATACCAAGCACCAGCGCCGCGATCAGTTCGACGCCGATCGCATAATTAGGTGAGGTTAGCACCGATTGGGTGAGCACGCTTTCGAGCACTTGCGCGTGAACTTCAACGCCCGGCATGACCGGGTCGATCGGAGTTGTTTTGGAGTCGAGCAGCCCGACTGCCGATGTTCCGATCAGCACCAGTCGGCGCGCGATACGATCGGCCGGCACCTTGCCTTCAAGCACGTCGCCGGCGGATACGTAACGCGCCTTGTCGTGGGGCGAGAAATGAATCCAGAGCTGGCCGTTGCGGTCGGTCGGAATCACAAAGCCCGGCACTGCGGCGCTCTGGACCCCCGCGTTATCCGATCGGACGAGGACGGTATTGCTTCCGCTGGCCACCCGCAGCATTTCGAGGCTGAGCGATGGCATGACCGTGCCCTGCGCCTGCATCACAATCGGCACGCGTCGCACAATGCCATCCCGTTCCGCGCGAATTGTGAAAAGTCCCCGTCCGCTGGCGGACTGTTCGAGTTGCGGCACGTTGCGCAACAATCCCGGAAAGTTCAAAAGAAACGGTCGCGGATCCCCGCCCATTGTCGCTAGACCAATCGGGGGCCGCGCGCCTTCAGGTTGCGCCACAGCGAATGGAAGACCCGACTCGCCAAGGACCACGCGGGAATTTTTCAGTGCATCGGCAAGGACCGCGTCATTGCTCGGCAACGCCCGCAACTTGGTTCGTGTGGCGTCGTCGAGATCGCGAAACTCGTCGGCCGCGACGCTTGGCGACATGCGATCCGGTTCGGCAAAGACGACGTCGAACGCGATCACCAGCGCGCCCATCTGCGTCAGACGCGAAATGAGATCGGCGATACGGGTTCGCGGCCAGGGCCACTGGCCGACGCTTCTGAGGCTCTGTTCGTCGATGTCAATGATGACAACCGGCCGTTCGGTCGCCTCCCGCGGCTGCATGACCTGGAAAAGGTCAAAGACGCGGACCCGCAACTCCTGAATCGGCAGCGGGTCGAAGATGCGCAATGCGGCGAGCGCGAGAAGCAGCAGAAGGGCGAGGCCGCGTGCCAAGCCAAAACGGCGTCCCCAGCGCGAAAGCCATTTCATCGGGGATCGCCCGCCAGCGGACGAAGCGCCGTGCTCGTCATTTTTCCCGGAACGCCCGCGTAAATTGATCTTGTAATGGTTTTATCAGATACGACATCACCGTGCGCTCGCCGGTTTGAACGAAGGCCTCGACCGGCATGCCGGGGATCAGCTTGACGTCGCCGAGCCGCGCCATTTCCGATTTCGGCATGGCGATTCTGGTCGTGTAGTAGTTCTGCCCGGTACGCTGATCCATCGTGGTGTCGGCGGACACGCGCGTGACCGTACCATTGATTTCCGGTGTCGTGCGCAGATTGAAAGCCGAAAAGCGCAGTACCGCCGACTGGCCGACCTGTACCTTGTCGATGTCGTGCGGATTGACCTTGGCCTCGACCATCAGATTGTCGGTTTCCGGAACGATCAGCATGATCGCGTCGCCGGCGGGGATCACACCGCCAACCGTATGCACTTTGGACTCCAGCACGACACCGTCTTGCGGAGCACGGATATCGATGCGCTTGAGCTGGTCTTCGGCAGCGACCTTGCGCTCGACGAATTCACCGAACTTGGCATCGACTTCGCGCATATCCTTGGCGACCTCGCTGCTGAGGTCCTGATCGATCTGGATCACCTGGAGTTCGGTCTCCGCGATCTTGCCTTTTGCCTGGGCGACAGCCGCCATCAGTTGCGCACGTTCGCCCTCGAGGCGAGCGGCATCGCGTTCCAGCGCGGTCATGCGGGTGATCTGAACGAGATTGTTTTTCCAAAGCTCGCGAACACCCTCAAGCTCTTTGCCGATGAGGGCGATTTCGCGCGCCTTTGCGTCCTGTTGCGCGCTGAGGCCGCGAATTTCGTCCTGAAGCTGGGTGATGCGCTGCCTGAGCTGCGCTTTCTGGCCGAGCCGCGCCGAGCGACGAAGCTCGAACAGCTTGCGTTCATTGGCCAGCGCCACGCTAACCGCTGGGTCATTTTCGCGCGCAAGCAGTTGCGGCGGGAACACAATTGCGTCCGTGCCGTCGCGCTCGGCCTCAAGCCGTGCCTTGCGCGCCGCAAGTTCATCGAGGCCCTTTGTAACGATGGCCAAGTTGGCGCGCGTGATCGTGTCGTCGAGCTGGACCAGAATGTCACCCGCCTTCACGCGGTCGCCGTCCTGAACGTTGAGTTTACCAACGACGCCGCCGGTCGGATGCTGGACCTTCTTCACGTTGGAATCGACGACGACTGAACCCTGCGCGATGAGGGCGCCGGCTATTTGGGTGGTTGCGGCCCATCCGCCCACGCCGAATGCGAGCAAAAGCACGATCAGGGCGCCGGTGAGAAGGTGGCGGTGGATAGAGTCCCTCGCGCTTCCCGGCGCGACCGGCGGCATCATCCCTCTTACCCGCCTTTCGAGGCGCTCGATCAGCGAAGAAGTGCGGTCTGCAAGTGTCATGCTCCTGCACTCCCGCTTTCAGGCACGACCTTGAGCGGCCGCGGCATGGCGAGTGGCCGCTGCAGCACCTTGGAGAGTACTTCATCCTTCGGGCCGACGGCTTGAACCCTTCCCATGTTCATCATCAGGAGGCGGTCAACTCCGGCGATGGCGCTGGGCCTGTGCGCGACCACAACGACGATACCCTTGCGTTCGCGCACGCTGAGGATGGCTCGCGTCAGCGCCTCTTCGCCTTCAGAATCCAGATTCGAGTTGGGTTCGTCGAGCACCACAAGGAACGGATCACGATAAAACGCGCGGGCCAGCGCGACGCGTTGGGCCTGGCCTGCGGACAAGGCAGAGCCCTGTTCGCCGATGGGCGTGTCGTATCCGGACGGCAGCCGGACGATCAGGTCGTGAACGCCCACAATCTTGGCGGCTGCAATCACCGCAGCGGTGTCGGCTTCGGGTTCGAACCGCGAAATGTTTTCCGCCACGGTGCCGGCCAGCAATTCGACGTCCTGCGGCAGGTAGCCGATATGACGGCCGAGTGCATCCTGCGACCACTGATCGAGGGCGGCTCCGTCGAGACGTATGTTGCCACGCACCGGCTGCCAGACGCCGACGAGCAGGCGCACAAGTGAAGATTTTCCAGAGCCGCTCGGTCCGATCACACCGAGGCCTTGCCCGGCCTCGAGTTCGAAGGCGACATCCTGGACGACAATCTTTGCGACGCCTGGGGGCGCGCCACTCGCGCTTTCGACGGTGAGCCGGTGGGCCGGCGCCTGCAATTGCATCGGCGCCGATTGCGCAGGAGAGGCCAGCAGCAGCCTGTTCAGCCGATGCCAGCTCTGGCGCGCGGCCACGAAGCCTTTCCAGTTCGCGATTGCAAGGTCGACAGGCGCGAGAGCGCGCGCACTGAGAATCGATCCGGCGATAATGATGCCGGCGCTGGCTTCCTGGTTGATCACAAGATAGGCGCCGACCGCCAGAACGCCGGACTGCAGCATCATGCGCAGCACTTTCGACGTCGCGCTGAGTCCGCCGCCAAGGTCACTCGCTTCCTGCTGGCTCCGCATGTATTGCCGGTTGGCTTCATTCCATCGCGCGGCGATCCGCCCGGCCATGCCCATGGCAACAACCGCTTCGGCATTGCGGCGGCTGGCCTCTGCGAGTCCGCTGCGGACAACGGCGGCTTCAGTTGCGGCTCGCGTGGGTGCCCGCATCAGAATTTCGGTGAGCAAGGTGAGCGCTATCAAAATGATCGCACCTGCCAGCGCAGTCAGTCCGATGAGCGGGTGAAATGCGAAGCAGATTGCGAGGTAAAGCGGAATCCAGGGCAGGTCGAACAGTGCCACCGGACCGAGACCGGAGAGATAAGAACGGACTGCATCAAGATCGCGCAACGGCTGCGTGCCATCGCTCCGGGCGCCGCCCCGCAGGGGCAAGCGCATCAGGGTGTCGTAGACACGGCCGCTCAACGCTTCGTCAAGCGAGCCACCGATGCGCACCAGAATGCGCCCCCGGATGGCATCGAGAACGCCGAGGGCGGTGAACAAGGTCGCGGCCAATACCAAGAGGCCGACGAGAGTTGGCATGCTGCGGCTGGGCAGCACACGATCATAGATTTCCAGCATGAACATCGCGCCGGTGAGCATGAGAATATTGCTCATGCCGCTGATGACCGCGGTGCCATAGAAGGCGCCGCGGCACGCCGCAAGTGCTTGAGCCAGTTCCGAGCGGACGGGGGCCTGTTTTCGGTCCGACTGGTTACGCTGCATCGACTGGTACCTGACAAGGCTCACGGGCTTTAAGTGGCACTACAAGCCGATCTTCATAGCCGAAATCAAGCGCCCTTATATGAACTATGCCACGAATACCGCAATTTGTCGCTTGCGCCACGGGGCCACGGTTAACTCTGAGGGGTCGCTAAATCGTTCTGTTTCGGGCAAAAAACGCCGCAGCCAATGCCGATTTGCGGACTAGGCGTGGTGAAGAATATCCGACCCGGTGAGGTTGATGTTCGTACCGGTCAGATGGATTTCCATATCCACGTGGTTCGCCGTTGTGGTCGCATTGACGTAAACGACCGTCTCATTGTGTTCGTTGTCCACGAACCAACTGATGCTGTTGGCATCTACTGTGTTGGCCGAAGCAACCTGTCCCTGGATATTCGCCAGCCCCAGGATCTGCGACAGATCGATGTGATCCGAATTGTGTGTGAAGTCGGTGATGGTGGCAAATTGGCCGGCGCCAGGTTGTGAATCGATTGTTGATTTGAAGACAAAAGTGTCATCGCCGGCGGCGCCTGTCAGCAGCGCCCCAGGACTAACGAAAAGAATGTCGGTGTTGTTGCTGCTGCTCGGCGTCTCTACAGTCGGCGTATCGGTAATCAATGTGCCGCCATTGCCGTCGCTCCCCAACACGAAGTTCGCGGTTGTATAGTCACCATCCGCAAAGGTCAGGCTGTTGACTGCATTTTTAGTGCCATCAACAGTTTCAAAAATCGTAAGGGTGCCGCCTGTGTCAGATCCAGCGTTGTCGGAGTAGGTCCACGATGTGCCGGCATCGAAGACGATCCCCTTAAGTTCGATTGAGTCTGAATTTTGCGAGCCGATGCCGCCACCGAACCCAGAAATCTGGCCCGTATAAGTGATCGGGTTGTCGAGCACCAATGTGCCGAAATTCCCATCTTCGAACGCAACATTAGCGGACGAAGTTCCACTGAATTCGAGCGTCGCGCCGTTGATTAGCGCGGTCCCCGAGCCCGTAACCGCGCCGTTGATCGTGATATTTCCGCCATCGGCCCAGATTAGACCCGAATTCGAGAGATCGCTATCAACAATCAGACCGCCGCTCCCGGTTGCCTCAAGCGTTCCGGAGTTGGTCACAACATTTGCCCCGGTATCGATCGTCAAAGCATGACTACCGCTTGCTACAATGCTGCCCTCGTTGATCAGTACAATCTGTTGGTCGCCAAGTTGGCCCGCGCCAGAAATCGTGTTGTTTATGTTTGTGAGCGTGACGTCGGGGAAGGCGCCAGCAATCATATTCTGGTCGTTGTCGGAAAGGATGAGCTGGCCGCCGCCCTGAAGTGTGATGCCATGTTGAATCAGCTCGAGTTCAGCTGTGTTTCCAGCCGAATTGAGCTCGATGGTACCTGTATTGTTGATGATACCGCTCAGCGGCAAAATTGCGCCGTCCGCGATAGTCATGATCCCGGCATTGTTCACGACCGGGACCTGATCGAACACGAAGTTGCTCGCATTGAGCGACGCCGTGGCTACGCCGTAGAGGGTGATCGACTGGCCGTCAGCCAGCGTAATCTCTGCATTGCCATTGGCATCGGTGGTCAAATGATTTTTGACATCATCGAAGCTATTGAACCCGGCATATCCGATGAGATCGATCTGGTCATCGACGGTATTGAAGCCGTAGATCGCGTCGTCACCGATCGGCTGTGAGAACGCGAACAGGTCATGGCCGCTCGATCCCGTGAGTGTATCGTCTCCCGACCATGCGAACACAGGTGATTCGGGCGCGTACGCTTCCAGGTTATCCGTAACGATCTTGATCCCGGTACTTCCATCCGCATTGGTCCATGTCTCCGTCACACTCAGCGCAAGCGCACCGACGAAATCCGCAGGCGGCGTGACGGTCAGAGATTGGACGTCAGTGGTGTGTATGCTCCAGGAGCCGTCGCTGAGGTGGGTTCCCCCATTCAATGTCCATCCCTGCAGAAGCCCGCCAACCGTGACTGTGATCTGACCGTTCGCATCAGCTGAAGAATTGGCTAGAGCCAGGTTGATGGGCTCTCCCGCAACGCCTGCTGGCTTAACATGCGTGTTGGTGATCAGCGTAGACAGGCTGGTGCCGCCGCTGGTCAGCGTCACACCCGCAAGATCGACTAGGATATCATTGGCGCTATTTGGAGTATTACCGACTTGTTCGTAAATGTAGGTGTGGGGTGTTCCGTTGATGGTTGCAGTGAATGCAACTGTTGCGCCAGCATTGCCCAGGTCATTGTGTTGCAGATAGTCAACAACAGCTGCCACACGCGTGGTGTCCGTCAAGCTTAGCGCAGCGGCATAGCCATTTTGGTCATCGAAAGTGATGATGCCATTTGAAATTGTGTGCGACTTCACCGTTTGACCACCAATGGTCAATGTGGAGTTTGTACCATCAACGTTGGTACCCGTTGCGGAGGTGGGCGAACCCTGCAGGTCCAGGAAGTCATTGGCCGTAGCGAAGCCATTTATGACGTCGTATCCGGAAATCGTGCCATTATTCCCGGAACCGCCGACAGTAACTGCCGACTGCGTGCTGGCGATAACGAACGTATCGTTTCCTCCTGCACCATAGAAAGTGTCCACACCGGTTCCGGCCTTAAGGATGTCACCCTGCGGTCCGGCAACAAGCGTTGTCGGTCCGGACCCTGCTTGAAGTGTGTTGCTTTGCTGACCGCCGATTATGAAATCGCTTCCGCCGTTTCCGGTGATTACATCCGTGCCGTTCAGCCCATATGCGAGGTTTATCCCGCTCGCATTCGCAAGCGTTGCAAGATCGAACGTGTCGTTGTTCGTTGTGCCGACCCAAATTTTGACGACGGTGGTTGTAGTGTGGCTACCCGAGTCAGTACCAATCACATAGAGCGTGTAGACGCCGTTGCCGAGATTGTTTGAGCCGGTTGATAAGTGACCATCGGAGGACAGTAAAAACCCGGGCGTCGAATCTGCACGAAGATTGTACGTAAAGCCGCCCGAAAAAGTTCCCAGCGAAGACGATTTGTTTAAACCGTTACCCTGCAGGGCATCGAGACTCGGAAGGTCCAAAGAGAATGTGGGCGGCGGCAGGACATTGATTGACAGCGTGGCTGTAGCTTGATCTCCGTCTCCGTCCACGAGCGCATAGGAAAAGCTTTCGGCGCCGGTAGTGCCAGTTAAATAGGTATAGTCGCCGGCGACGTTGGCGCCTGACGTGGCAAAGAAGAACGTGAACGTGCCGCCAAGCGCGGTCGTGACGGTGAGGACCGGTGTGTTCTGAGTTGGTTGTGGTCCGGAGCTTGCCGAGATGTCGTTGCCACTTGGATCATAGGTGTACGTGATGCCGGCGATCGTAATCGATAGAATCCGTCCGCCATCTGCACCGAAGTTGTCGGCACCAGTGCTCGTGCCCGGATCGTTGGCCAAAACATTGCCGGTGATTGTGGAATGGAGTTCGAGGGCGTCCTGCAGCCTGTTGGGCAGTGCGGCAACGTCCGAAGTGCTAACAAGGATGACATTGTCCTCGACACCGGAAGGTGGCTGGACATCCGTATTGGGGTAGGCGATGGGCTCGAGATTGTCGACATCCACTCCATTGCCGATACCGATAGCGAAAACCTGATCTATACCCTTCGACGTGATATGGTTTTCCCACTCCGCGATCGAGACGTTGTTGCCGCTGCCATCGGTAGTGATGCCGCCGCCAGTGGTCGGTGCGCCGTCAGACATGAAGTAGACAATGCTCTGCTGGGAAGGCGAAGCCGGACCCGAGCCAAAGCTCGTAATTGCTTGCTGCAATGCGACGTCATAGTTAGTGCCGCCCAACGAGGTCCAGTTGGCGTTGTCTTGGATAAATGCCAGTGCTTGGGCCTTTGTGAGCCACAGAGTTCCGGACGCAGAATCGCCGAAGCGGATGATCTGAACGTTTTCGATTTGATCATTCGATGACAGTAGTTGCTGCATCGAATATCGGGCGAGCCCGACGCGGTCGTCGCTGTAACCGGGTACATCGAAGCCGACCCCGCCGCCGCCCGATGCAAACATGCTCCCGGATAGGTCGACGATAAATTGAACATCAGCACTTTGCTGTGTGCCTTCTACGACGGCGCGTGAATTGGGTACTGCAATCGGCGTGTCGTCGACGATGGCGATGTTGATCGTGCCGGTCGTGGTGTTGCCGTTGTCGTCGGTCACCTGATAGGTGAAGCTTTCGGCGGGACTGACCGTATCGGCGCCATTGTTGTTCTGGGCCTCTGTGACGGGCTTGGTCAGCGTGTAGACATAGCTGCCGTTGTCGTTGACCTGAATTGACCCGAAGGTCCCCGCCGTCACCGCGTTGCCGCCGCTGACCAGCTTGTAGTGCAGCGTGCCAACCCCGCCGGTCGCGTTGAGTTGGTTCGACGCATCGGTCTCTGCCGTCGAGCCCGGCAGCGAGCCGATCACCGTGCCCGCCGCAAGATCACCCGGATCCTTGACGAGATCGAGTGCCGCCTCGTTCACCGTCACGTCATTGTCCGTCGGTGCAACGAGCGTCACGTCGGACAGATTGATCGTCAGCGTGGTCGTCGACAGATCGCCGTCGCCGTCCTTGATCGTGTAAACGAACACATCGCTCGCGTTCGACGAGATGTTGTTGGCAAACGATTGATAGGTGTAGCTGCCGTCGGCCTTGAGATGCAGTGTGCCGTGCTGCCCGGCGATGTCCGTGTCGACGCCCGCTGTCACCGCCGACGTCGTATCGTTACTGGCGCCTGGCGTCCGAACCCCGACAACACCGCCACCTGCCGCAAAACCGTCCGCCCCCGCAATGTCGTTGTGTAATACGCCGGCGCCCGCCGCCACCGTCAGCAGGCTGCCTTCCGTCACGTTGTTGAGGTCAGACACCGCCGTCGGCGTGTCGTCGACGATGGCGACCGAGGCCAAGCCTGTTATGGCATCACCATCCGTATCAGTCGCCACCACCTGGATCCCGGTGACGGAGATCAAGTCTGACCCCGACGCATGAGGGAAGTTGTCGGTCAGCGTTGCCGTGATAGTTGGTGACACGCTGCCACCGACACTCGCGGTGGTCGGGCCGCTGATCGCTAGAACAATCGCGAGCGGATCACTCGCCGAGGTGCCGATATGGCCCTCCAACTGTCCCGACCCGTTAATCATCCAGAATAGGTTTGTGCCGGCCGCCGCGCCGGACAGGATGGGCTGACTGCCCAAGCTGAACTCGACGCCAGTGATATTGTCCGAACCGGCCGTAAAGATGAGCCCGCCGCTCAGCGCAGTCTCCGCCGTCGAGCCCGGCACCGAGCCGATCACCGTGCCAGCCGCAAGATCACCTGGGTCCTTGACGAGATCGAGTGCCGCTTCATTGACCGTCAGTAATGCCGTGCCGCTCACTGTCGGTCCTGCCCCGTCGCTGATTGTGATTGTCAGCGTCGTGGTAGTCGGTTCTTTGCCATCCGTCACCGTATAGGTGAAGACGTCTTCCACATCGGTAGCATTGCTGATGTTTGTCTTCGGATGATAACTATACGAGCCGTCCGCTCCTATTGTGAGCGTGCCATAGACTCCGTCGATAACGGTGCCGTTTGACGAGTTGGTGCCAGGGGCAACCGGCAGGTCCTCGCTCGAACTCTGGATGTTAATGACGGCGAGAGTGTCGTTGACGTCAACATCAGTATCGGCTTGATCAGAGAAAGTGCCGGAAGAGGGTGCGCCATTGTGTGGCAGCGTCTGCAGCACGTTGCCTGTCGCGTCGGTGGTGCCCTCTATCGCCCAGTTGGTGTCGGCGTTGGCTACTGGCGCAGAGTTGGTACCGAAGACCGTAATGGTCAGCGTTGCCGTCTCTGTAATGAGTCCGTCGGTTACCGTGTAGGTGAAGGCATTGTCGACCAGTGTCTCGCCTTCACCGAGCTCTTGTACCGCTTGGTTGCCGCTGTCCACCACATAGTTGTAGGAACCGTTCGCCCCTATGGTCAGCGTGCCGTATTTCCCGTGAATGACACTGCCATTGGCTGATGTGGTGCCGGGATTGACCGCCAAGTTCTCGTCGGCGTCCTGAATGTTGGTGACCGTCAGTACAGTGCCATTGTCTATGTCAGTATCGGCATGATCGGAAAACGGGCCGGGGGAAGGAGCTCCATCATGCGTCAATGTCTGCAGCACGTTGCCGGTCGCGCTTGAGATGTCTTCTTTCGCCCAGTTAGAGTCGGCGTTGGCAACCGGCGCGTCATTGATGCCGTCCACCGTAATGATCAGCGTTGTTTGTGCTGTCGTCGTGCCATCGGTCACCGTATAGGTGAATGGATTATCTTGTACCGAGTCGCCTTGACCGAGCGCCTTAACCGTTGGGTTATTTGCGTCTACCTCATAATTGTAAGAGCCATCCGCGCCGATCGTCAGCGTGCCATAAAGGCCGTGGATAACCTGGCCGTTCGTCGTCGAGGTGGATCCCGGTGGAACTGGCAGATTCTCGTCTGCGTCCTTGACGTTGATAACCGTCAAAGTCCCGACGCCAATCACGGCATCGTTGTTCAGCACGTTGCCGACCGCGCTGTTGTCCGGTTTCGCGATGATGGTGTTTGTGTCCGGAATTGGCTGAGGTGGCGAATTCTGGATCACCGGTGGGATGACTTCAGGAAGTGATTGCTGGCCCGGTAAACCGGGCAAAGGGCCGCCGAGCGGGCCCGCTCCGCCGCCTGGCGGTTGATTGAAATTGTTGTGTTCAGAAAACGGTTGGAATTCTGGCGGCAGTCCGCTCGATCCGCCGTTTCCTAAGCCCGCGGGTCCTGATTGGCCCAATGAGTAAAGATGAATTGCATCATTTGCGGCGTTACCGAACCGCAACATTTCCGAAAGACTGTTCTGGACATAGCTGACGACTGTCGAACTCGTCAGCTTGCGAATAACGATCGATTCGCTGGCATCGCCCAGCATGATATGTTGTTCGGGCTGGGTCGCCGTCGCGGGAATGATCAACTCGATTGTGCCGACCGGCGCGTC
>Ga0207644_10002175_pt1 | contig 12714 bp, 11 predicted proteins | sample KBSS73metaG_FD_184326 | JGI IMG/M metagenome (GOLD analysis project Ga0207644, IMG submission 184326) | Switchgrass rhizosphere microbial communities from Kellogg Biological Station, Michigan, USA - KBS S7-3 metaG (SPAdes) (version 2) | ecosystem: Host-associated > Plants > Roots > Rhizosphere... | reverse complement strand
AGCAGTGCGCCTGCGCCCGCATCCTCGATGGCGTAGCGCCAGACGGCGGCGGAGAGCGGCGGCACGCGAACGCCGGTGAGGCCGTCGCGTGCATAGCGGTCCGTGAACGCCTCGGTGAACAATCGGTTGAGCGGCTCGATGTCGCGGATGGTTGCCTGATCAGGTCCGTGCAGGCTGCGCTCAGGCCGCCACATCGCTGCCCCCGACCGGCTCGTCCTGCGCCACGGCCGTGCCACGGCGGACGTCGAACGACACGCGCACGATGCGGTCGAACCCGTCGCGCACGGAGTCGATGTGGGTGATGAGGATGACCTGGGGGAACCGGTCGGCAAGGCTCCGCAGGAGCTCGAGCACCGCCGCCCGGCGATCCTCGTCCAGCGAGCCGAAGATCTCGTCGAGCACCAGCAGCGACAACGGCTGTCCCGCGCGCTCGGCGATCATCTGGCTGATCGCCAGCCGGAGCGCGAGGTTGGCCACGTCCTCCTCGCCGCCGGAGATCACGCCCTTCGCCTCGCCCTCGTCGACCAGGGTCGCCGCGTAGTCCTCGTCGAGCTCGAGGTCGGTGTAGCGGCCATTGGTGAGGTCGCGCAGGAACCCGGACGCCACCTCGCTCAGCTCCGGGCGAAGCGTGGCGTTCAGCTCGGTGCGCAGATCGGCCACCGCGTGGTCGAGCTCCTGGTTGAGCCGGAGCTCCAGCGCCACCTGTGCAGCCTCGAGCTCGCGGGCTTCGCGCTCGCGCCGCCGCTCCGCCATGGCCGCCTGCGCCTCGCGCGCCGAGCCGAGCTCCGCCTGGGCTCGCACGAGTGCGTGCCGCACCTCGGCCAGGGCGCGCTCGGCGTCCTTCACCGTCTGCTCCAGGTCCGCGAAGCGCTCGCGGCTGAAGTCGAGCGTGGCGAGCTCCGCGCGCACGGCCGCGACCCGCGCGGCCTCCCGCTCGCGGGTGCCGCGCGCGCCCGCCAGCTCGGCGCCGAGCGTGGCCGTGCGCGCTGCGAGCGAGCGATGCCGCTCCGCCTCGAGCACGAGTGGTTCGAGTGCCGCGAGCTCCGCCTGCACGAAGCGGTGGCGTGCCTCGTCGTAGTGCGCGCCGGGAAGCGCCGCCAGGTCCTGTTCCACCTTCGCCAGTCGCGTGGTGAGTTCGCGGTCCTTCTGCGTCCAGCGCTCCGCCTCGCGCCGCTCGGCGGCCAGCCGTGCCTGCAGGCCGGACACCTGCTGCACCTCGGCCTGCAGCTCCTCCAGCCGCGCCTCGAGCGTGCCCAGTTCCGGCGGCAGATCCTTGAGCTGCTCCACGCGCTGGCGGTAGAAGCCGCCGTTCTGCTTCACCGCCTCCATCTGCCGGCCCAGCATGCCCAGCACCGCGTCGAACTCGGAGCCGAGGGGACGGGCGCACGTGGGACAGGCGCCATCGGCGCCGGTGGCGACGATGCGCTCGCGCTGCTCGTGCAGCTCGTGATACTGGTCGCGCAGGCCCTCGAGCTTGGTCTTCGCCTCCTGCGCATCCTGCGCCCACTGCGTGCGCTTCTCGGTGAGCTCCTCCTGGGAGGCGCCGAGCGCCTGCCGAACCGTGGCGAGCCGAGCCTCGGCCTCCACGAACGACTCGGGTGGCGGCGCGGACGCGAGTCGCGCCACCACTTCGGTGCGCTGCCGGACGAGCTCCTCCCGTTGCGCGGCGAGCTTCGTGCGCCGCGCGTAGCCCTCCGCGTCGTTGGCGAGCGCGGCCATCTCGGCGCGCAGGCCCGGCAGCGGCCCGAGCCGCGGCTCGAGCTCGGCGAGCCGGGTGCGAGCCGACTCCGCGGCCGTCACGTCGGCCTGCAGCCGGCGCTCGTTGTCGGAGGCGGCCTGCACTGCCTGCTCGGCGAAGCGGAGGTCGGTCTCGAGCGCGCCGGCGCGATCGCGGACGCCGCAGAGCGCGTCCCACTCGGGCCGCGCTGCGCCGAGGTGCTCGGTGGCCCGTCGCACCGCCTCGTGCGTGGACGCCTCCTGCGCGACGGCTTCGGCCACGCGCCGGTCCGCGCGGGTGACGTCCTCGAGTACCTGCACCATCGGCACGAGGCCGGCCTGCAACGCTTCCAGCCGCGCGCGCAGCGCGCTTCGTTGCGTCCGGAGCTCGTCCTGCACCAGCTTCAGCCGCTCGTAGCCGAGCACACGCGACAGGAACTGCGCCCGCTCCGACGCCGTCATCGCCGCCATCACCGCCAGTTCCTTCTGGCCGGTGAAGTAGGTGTTGAAGAACTCGTCGCGGGTCATGCCGAGCAGGCGAGTGACGCGCTCGGTGACCGCATCGATGCTGTTCGCGATCGGCGCGGGCTCGGCATCCTGGTACAGCTCGGCGTTGTTGAGCGAGCGCACCAGGCGGTAGCGATGTGCGCCGAGCGTGAACTCGAGCTCCACCTCGACCCGGGATCGGGCGGGCGCCCCCTTGCGGCGGATGGTGTCGCGGCTGCCACGCGCGGCACGCATGCCGTACATGGCCCAGGCGATGGCCTCGAGCAGGGTCGTCTTCCCCGCGCCGTTCGGCCCGACGATGCCGGTCAGGCCACGGTCGAAGCTGAGGTCGGTCAGCTCGTGCTGGCGGAAGTTGAGCAGCTTCAGGCGGTGGATGAACATCAGCCCTCCGCCTCCGCATCGACCCGCGCGAGCAGGTCGACGCCGGTCTTCACGAAGGCCTCGCGATCGAGCTCCGAGGGCAGCGGACGGCGCGACAGGTACTCGCGCAGCGTCTCGCCCAGCGTCTGCCGCCGGCCCGGCGCGCCGACGCCGGTCACGCGGTGCACGGTGGGACGCCGCAGGTCGAGCTGGAAGTGCAGCGCCTCGTTCTTCCACGCGCGGATGCGTGCGTGATCGAGCTCGCGGCCCACGTGACGCGGGCAGTTGCGCACCACCAGTCGCACGACGTGGCCCGCGATGCCCCCGTCCACCTCGGCCACGCGCTCGGCGATCCACGCGTCGATGCCCTTGGCGTCGAAGCCCTCGGCATCGAGCGAGGGCAGCTCGAGCACGCGTCGTGCCGCGGCAACCCGTCGCGGCTCGACTGCTCCCGTGTCGAGGTTCACCAGCAGCCAGCCCTTGCCGTCGATGCCCTTCTGCCGCTCCTCGTCGAGCTCGCCCCAGATGTTGCTGCTGACGTAGTCGAGCGAGCCAGCGTACCAGGCGCGCGGCGCCACCTGATGGCGCACGTGGTAATGCCCCCATGCCACGTAGCTCCACCCCTCGGCGGCCACCTCGGCGGCGCTGACGTGCGCGCCGCCATACTCCATCACGTCCCGCTCGCGCGCCAGCACGCCCTCCGCCTCACCGTGGATGACCAGCACCTGGTGCCGCTCGCCGCCATCGGGACGGAGCGCGGGCCGCTCGCCCCCGGCGAGCGCCTGATGCGGCACCGCCAGCACCGACAGGTCGAGGTCCGCGAAACTGAACCGGCGCGCCGACTCCGAGGCCACCAGCACGCCGATGTCCTCGAACAGCCGGAGGATGTTGCCGGTTTCCGTGGAGCGCGGCGTATCGTGGTTGCCGGCGATGAGGATGACGGGCACGCCCGGCAACCCGTCCCGCAATCGCTGGAACTGCCGGAACGCGAAGACGATGGCGGCATTGGTGGGACGCACGGCGTGGAACAGGTCGCCCGCGACGAGCACGACATCGGGGCGGCACGCGATCACGTCGTCGATCGCCGCGCGAAAGGCGCTCGCGACGTCCGCTTCCCGCTGGTTGATACCGTTGGGCGTCTGGCGATGGTACTGGCGGATCCCCAGATGCGGGTCCGCGAGATGGGCGAGCTTCACGCAGGGAGAATGATCGTCGGGCGGCCGAAACGCAAGCGGTGAATGGGGTTAGCTGGCCGTTCCTCAGGCGTAGGGATCGGATCCCGTCACCAGGGGCGGTACCGCCAGCCGGAGCGGGCGCGTGGCCTCCGTTTCCACGCGCCGGCCAAGCACCGACCGGAAGTAGGCCCGCACGTCGGTCGGACGCTCGCGCCGGGTCTGCGCGAGCGCTCGGCGCACGTCGCGCTCGCTGCGTCCCTCGAGCAGCAGGCGGAACTCGTCGGCCGGCACGCTGCGGTCGAGCTGGCGGAGCTGACGCACCACCGCGTCCGCGAACGGCATCTCCGCCGACGGCGGGAAGCGTTCCACCCCATCCCGTCCGCTCAGCACCGCCGGTCGCGGGAAGCGGACGAAGATCGGCTGCGTGAAGTGCGGGTGACGGATCATCAGCTCGCCCTTGGGCAGGGTGGCGAGCTTGATCTTGGTGGCCGGCGAGAGCGTGGCGTAGCCCGGCGTGGCAAGCTCGTCCATGTCCATGCGCCCGTAGATGCCCGTGCCCGCGTTGCCGACGATCCGCCGCTGCACCTGGGAGCGGAACTGCTGCGCCGAGAAGAGCACCAGCCCGAGATAGCGACCCCGCTCGGCGAGGTCGAGCAGCATCTTGCGGACGTAGGTGTCCGGGCCCTCGGCCGGGGCGTACTTGTTGAGCTCGTCGACGAAGACCACCACGTGGTCCACGCCGAGGTCGCGCCGCTCGAGGTGCTCGCGCAGCTTCGACACCACTCGCGCGAAGACGAGGTCCTGCGCCAGCGGATCGATGCCCGCGACATCCACCACGTAGACGGCCCGATCCTCGAACCTGGTCCAGGGCAGGTCGTTGGCGACGCCGTCGTCCACCACGAGGCCCTTGGCGCGCGTGCTGATGTTGCCGAGCCGGTTGCGCACCTTGCGGATGGTGGCGATGTGATGGGTGCGCCACACCTCGCCGCCCCGGCCCATGGCCTCCATGAAGTCGAAGATGGCGCGGAAGAACTCCTCGAGATCCGCGAACGTCTCCACCCGGAACGGCTTGCCGCGCAGCGAGTCGTCCCTGAACTCCCGGCCCACGACGCGATCGCCGAGAAAGTCGATGAACGCATCGGCCTTGGCGTCGATGTCGTCGCGGTTCATGACCACTTCGGCGTAGTCGAGCACCTCGCGCAGGCCCCAGACGAGCGGCTCGGTGTTCGACTGCAGCGCCTCGTGCGTGCGCAGCGTGTTCAGGTTGACGCCGTCCGCCTTGTGCGGCGCGAAGTAGCGGACGTTGGCGAACGGCTCGGCGGCCAGGCCGAGGCGTGCGTACATCGCCCGGTCAGCGTCGGCGAGGCTGCACGGCTGGTCGAGGAAGCAGAGATCGGGCCCCTTCACGTTGAAGCACACGGCCGCCACGCTGCCGCGGTGCGCCGGGAAGGTCTGGAAGATCGACGAGAGCAGGAACTCCACGGCACTCGTCTTGGTGGCGAGGCCGGAGACGCCGGTGATGTTGAGGTGAGCCGCCTCGGGGCCGAGCAGGAAGTCCGCGTCGAGGTAGACGGGGGCGTCGTGGCCGCCGGCGGCATAGATGCCCACCGGGATCGCGGTGGGACGGGCCGAGGCGCGATATGCGTCCATGCGGAGCGCCAGCTCCACGTCGCCGTCGCTGGCGAGGTGCACCGCGCCGAGCGGAACGGGCTGCAGCGGTTCCTCGGGCATCTGCCGCAGCACGGCCGCGCTGAAGAGGCGCACCTCGGTCCGTGCCGTGGGCTCGAGCGACTCGTGCGACGGGTCACCGTCGGCGCCGATGACCGCGTAGAGCGGCGATGCGAGGTCGGCGTAGGCGAAGCCGTCGGTCACGACGCCGTAGACGGTGCGACCGGGCGCTTCCACCCGCACGATGGCGCCGATGCCCACGGCCGTGTCCTCGCGCGTCCAGAAGTAGAACTGGTGCGGCGTGCTGGGCTTCAGTTCGGTCGCGACGACCCGGCCGATGAGTGGCGTGGTGGGGAGCATTCCTCAACCTAGCGTGTGCGGCGTCAATCCCGTGCCTTCAGGAACTCCTCCACCCGTCGCACCCCATACAGCAGCCGATCCCAGCGCTTGTCCGGCGCGCTCACCGGCGCCCGCTCGGCCAGCAGCCAGCGGGACAGCTCGTCGGCCTTTTCCGTCGTGCCGACGCCCGGTGCCACTTCCACGCGTACGAGCCCGTGCAGCAGGTCGCGGCCTTCCCAGTGCCACAGGCGCAGCGCCCACGCGCGCACCGGGACGAATCGGCGCGAGCCCGGCGTGAAGATCGAGGACCGATGCCCCACCGGGAGGCGGAGGTATCGCTCGAGCTCCTCGCCGTCGAACGGCAGCGTGGAGTGGCTCTTCGAGACCGCGACCATGCGCTGGTCGGTGCCGGCCGCGGGGAATTCCGCGAGCGAGCCGTCCACCACGAGCCAGCCGTCACGCTGCATGCGGTACGCGAGACCCGCATCGCGCTCGAGGGCGCCGCGTGCCTCGTCGATGGCATGACCGGCCTGCACCAGGTCGCGCACCGGATGCGCGGGCTGGCTGTCGTCGATCTCCACGCGGTCCATGCCCGCAAGCGCGCTTCCCGCCGTGTCGAGGGCGTGCCGCCGGCCGACGCAGAGGAACCGTTCGCGGAGGACCACGGCCTTGAGGTGCCGCTCCACGCGCTCGAGCACCGCCGCACGGATCGTGGCGAGCAGGATGGGTGATGCGCCGCAGTACGCCACCACCTCGGAGCGCTGCGTCCCATCGAGGAAGGCGGTGGTACCGGGCCACGGCTCCGGATCGCCCACATCGATGGCCTGCAGCGCCGTGCCCTCGGCGAGCACCGCCGGCTGGATGGTGGCTTCCTCCGCGCGTCCCGCGCTCGCGGGCGGCTGCGCGCTCGCCGGCGTGAGGCCGGCGCGGGCGAGGGCCTCACGGATGCGCGCTGGAGCGGGAGAGGGGCGCTGCGCGCCCGGGTGCGCGGAGATCAGAGCTCGTCGTCGAGCGCGGGAAACGGGGGCACGTCGACGAGCCAGCAGCCGGCGACGCCGCCGTCCGCGTCGAGCTCGACGTAGAGGTGATCGGCGATGCGCACCACGCGGTCGGGCTTCGCCTGTCCGATGCGGAGGTGATACAGGGTCTCCGACGGATTGGCACGGATCGCGAGCGCCGCCTCGACCTCGTATGAAGCCGCGCCGCGCATGCGCCTGGGCACGGCAAGCTCGAGCCGTGCCGTCGCGGCGCCGGCCGGGAGCGCAAGCGAGCGCGTCGTTTCCACCTCGGGCCACACCACGATGTCCACGCCGGCCAGACATCCGTCGGCGATGTCGAGCACCGCGACCGCTCCGTTGGGGTCGTTCAGCTCGACGGTTCCGTCGAGCCGCTCCTCCACGGCGTCGCGGAAGCTGCCGGAGAGGATGTCGGTCTCGTCGTCCCACCGCCAGCGGATGGCCGGCAGCGGACCGGCGAGCGGCCCGGGCGCGAGGCGTGGCGACTCAGCCGGCACGCACCGCCTCGTAGCTCCTGAGGACCCGCACGATGCGATCCACCGCGGCCTCCAGTTCCTTGTCCGACACCGCGTAGCTCATCCGCACCCAGCGGTCGTCGCCGAACGCGGCGCCCGGCACGAGTGCCACGCCACCCTCCTGCATCAGCCGCTCGCAGAAGGCGGAGCCCGAGAGCGGCTCGCCGTCGCGCACACCGTCCACGCGGAAGAAGAAGTAGAACGCGCCGTGCGGCTCGACGAACTCCACGCCGGGCGCTTCGCTGCGGAAGCGCTCCACCAGGTAGTCCCGCCGGCGGCGGAAGGCGGCCACCATCCGCACCACCTCGCGTTCCACGCTCTCGTCGCTGAACGCGGCGGCCGCGGCCCACTGGGCCGGATGGTTTGCGCCGGTCGTGGTGTGCGACTGCAGCGCGGCGATGGCCTTCGCCACGTGCGGCGGAGCGAGCACCGCGCCAATGCGCCAGCCGGTCATCGCGTATGCCTTGCTGGCGCCGTAGACGACGCAGGTGCGCTCGAGCAGCTCGTCCGGCAGGTCGAGCATCGAAGCCGCGGGTCCGGGCCCATAGTTGATGCGTCGATAGATCTCGTCGCTGATGATCCAGACGTCATTGGCCTTGGCCCACTCCGCGATCGCCTTGAGCTCCGCCAGCGTATAGACCGAGCCCGTCGGATTGCTCGGCGAGCAGAGGATCAGCCCCTTCACGTTCTTGCTGTAGGCCCGGTCGAGGTCCCGCACACTCACCTTCAGGCCCCACTCCACGTCGCCGTGCACCAGCAACGGCTCGGCGCGCGAGAGGTGCACGATCTGCGGGTAGGACACCCACGCCGGTGCCGGGATCAGCACCCGCTGTCCCGGGCCGAACAGCGTGAAGCAGATGTTGAACAGGCACTGCTTCGAGCCCGAGCTGACGACGATGTGGTCCGCGTTCACCGGGCGGCCGCCCGAGAGCAGCGACAGGTGCTTCGCGATCGCGGAGCGCAGCTCGATGATCCCGATATTGGGCGGGTAGCGCGTCATCCCCCTCTGGATCGCCTGCACCGCCGCCGCCTGCGCGTCGGCGGGCGTGTCGAAGTCCGGCTCGCCCACGCTGAGGTCGAGCACGTCCTCGCCGAGCGCCTTGCGACGCTTGGTTTCGGCGCTGATGGCGACGGTCTCGGACGGCTTCAGGTGGGCCAGGTTCAGGGACAGGGCTTCGGACATGAAACGCTCGGGAAATGGGCGGAAGTGGCGCCGCGAAGGACGAAGGTTCATCGGCAGCATGGGTGCTGTCAACGTCGCGCGAGCCCTTGGCCACGGCCAGTCCCGCGGCTAGCTTCGCCCCCTCGTCGGTGGACCGCTATTTGAGAATCGAGGGATCCTGTGTCGGGTTTTGCGGAGCTGCATCTCACGGGCGAGATCGCCCGGGTGCTGGAGTCGTGGGGCTGGCGGGCAGACGAGCCTGCCGTGCGTGACGCGGTGCCCACGGCGGCGCGCGGCCACAACGTGGTGCTGGTGACGTCACCGTCGCCCGCCGCGGCGGCGCCGCTGCTGGGCGCGGCCCTCTCGCGACTTGGTCCGGAGGCCCGCGGGCTGGTGCTCTGTCCGCCGTCGCAGGTCGCCGAATGGGGTGGCCTGGCGCATGCGCTCGGCGCCGCGGCCGGCCTGCGCGTCGAGGCGGCCACGGGCGCCGCGCGCCCTCTTCGCCGGCTCAAGGCCGACACGCTCGATCTCCTCGTGGCCTCGCCCGACACCGCCGCGGACCTCCTCGGTCGCGGTGCCCTCAAGGCCGACCGGCTCGCGCTGGTCATGCTGGTGCAGCCGGAGAGCTTCGGCGAGCACCCTGCCCTTGCCGCGCTCATGCAGGACCTGCCGAAGGACGCGCCGCGACTCGTCGTCACGGCGGACGCTGCGGCGTGCGCCGACGTGATGGAGCGGTATGCCCGCAAGGCGCTCGTGGTGGGCAGCCCGCCTGCGGGGACGGTGCCCGAGCCGGTGACGGCGCGGGTGCGCACCGTCAGCGTCGGCTGGTCGCAGCGCGAGAACGCCGTCGCCGACCTGCTGCACACGCTGGACCCGGCGCGCGCCGCGATCTGGGCCGCCGACCTGAGCCACGCCGCGAGCCTCGCGCGCGCCGTGCCGGTGGACGGCGACAGCATCCAGCTCGTCACCGGCGATGCGCCGGTCGCCGACCTCATCATCGCCTTCGACCTGCCCTCGCTCGAGGGGCTGACGCAGCTCACCGCGGCCGGCGAGACGGTGCTGCTGGTGCCGCCGGGCACCGAGAACTACGTGCGTCGCATCGCGTCCACCGCGCGGCCCCTCCCGCTCACCGGTCTCGCGGAGCAGCTGGCACGCATCGCGATGCAGGACCGCGTAGCAGTGCTCGCCGAGATCGAGTCCGGCGACGTGACGGCGGCGGTGCAGACGCTGGCGCCGCTGTTCGAGCGGGTGGACCCGGTGCGCGTCGCCGCCGCGCTCTTCACGCTGTGGAAGCGCGGCGGCAGTAGCGCCGGCGCGACCATGTCGCGGCCGGGCGAGCGCACGGCGACCACCGCCGATGGCGCCGTGTCGAAGGTCTGGGTCAGCATCGGCAAGAAGGACGGCGTGTCGCCCAACGACATCGTGGGTGCGCTGGTGCGGGAGCTGCGCGTGGACCGCGCGTCGATCGGGCGCATCGAGCTGCGTGAGAGCTTCAGCCTGATCGAGCTGCCCACGGGAGACGCTTCGCGCATCGCGGATGCGCTGTCGGGCACGACGATCCGTCGCGTGCGCGTGGTGGCGCGGCTCGATCGCTCGGCCGGCGGCCCGGATCGCGGGGGCGCCCGAGGCGAGCGTGCCCCACGGGGCGACAGGCCGCCGCGCGGCGACCGTCCCGCGCGCCCGGCGACGCGACGCCCGCCGCCGCGCGACTAGCGGCTAGCCGCGCCGGCGCTCCATCGCGTCCTTGAGCGCCTTGCCGGCGCGGAAGGCCGGCGCGATGGATGGCGGCAGCGTGGTGGTCTTGCCGGTGCGCGGGTTTCGCATGGCGCGCCCCTTCCGCTTCCGCAGCTCGAAATTGCCGAAACCGGTGATCTGCACCTTGCCCGCGCGGCGCAGCTCGGCCGCGATGAGGCCATCGGCGGAGAACAGCGCGTCCACGATCTCGGCCGCCTTGGTCTTCGTCAGCTTCTGGCGCTCGGCGAGCGCGGCGATGAGCTGCTGCTTGTTCAAGCGGCGATCTCGGGGCGAGTGGAGGGATGGAGCATGGCGCCGAGGCGGACGGCGCGGGGCGTCTATTATGGCGCCCGCGTCGCGACCACCGCAAGCACGGTGGCGGTGACGCGTCACCGCCACCTACATTCCGCGACCACCGTCCCACCGAGCCCGCGGAGGCTCCCGATGTACCACGGCACGCGCCCCGGATGGATCGAGGTCATCAGCGGCGTGATGTTCAGCGGCAAGAGCGAGGAGCTCATCCGACGTGTGCGGCGCGCCACCCTGGCGCGCCGCGCGGTGCAGGTGTTCAAGTCCCATCTCGACAGCCGCTACAGCGGCATCTACAACGTCACCAGCCACGACGGCACGGCGCTCGAGGCCACGCCGGTGGACTCGGCGGGCGAGATCCTGCGGCAGGTCCGCCCGGGCACCGAGCTCGTCGCGATCGACGAGGGCCAGTTCCTGGGCGCGGAGCTCGTCGACACGGCCACGTTCCTGGCACAGCGCGGCGTCCGCGTGATCGTCGCGGGCACCGACACCGACTTCCGCGGGGAGCCGTTCGGCGCCATGGGCGACCTGATGGCCGTCGCCGAGTCGGTGGACAAGCTGCGTGCGATCTGCATCGTGTGCGGCGGCGAGGCGTGCCGGAACCAGCGCCTGGTGGACGGGCGCCCGGCGCGCTGGGATGCGCCGCTCATCGTGGTGGGCGGGCGCGAGACGTACGAGGCCCGCTGCCGCCACTGTCATCGCGTCCCGCGCCTGGACGAGGATCAGACCACGCTCCTGTAGCGGCCACCGGACTATCCTTCCGCATGCTCAACGTCGCGCTGACCGGCAACATCGCCTCGGGCAAGTCCACGGTGGCCGCGCTGTTCGAGCGGTGGGGCGCGTCGCTCATCGATGTCGACCAGCTGGTGCGCGAGGTGCAGGCGCCGGGCACGCCGGTGCTGCTCGCGATCGCGCGGCGCTTCGGCACCAACGTCATCCGGCCCGACGGCTCGCTCGACCGCGCGCACCTGCGCTCGGTGGTGTTCTCCGATCCGCAGGCGCTCGCCGACCTCAACCGGCTGGTGCATCCGGCCGTCCTGAAGCTGCGCGAGGCGCGCGTGGCGGCACTGCGCGAATCGGGCGTGCGGATGGTCGTCACCGACATCCCGCTGCTCTACGAGGCCGCGGACCCCGATGCGTTCGACGCGGTGGTGCTGGTCGATGCGCCGGCCGAGTTGCGCCGCCAGCGGCTGTTCGAGCGGAGCGGATTGCCACCGCACGAAGCGGAGCGCCTGATCGCGGCGCAGATGCCCAGCGAGCTCAAGCGCGAGCGCGCCACCTTCGTCATCGACAACGACCGCGACGTGGCCACTCTCGAGGCCCGTGCACGCGAGGTGTGGCACGCGCTGGAAACCCGCGTCCGTGCTTGACCTGCCCGCGACCGACGCCTAGTATCCGCGCCGAACCGCCACCGCTCGCGACTGCCCCGGGAGGGCACGTGTCCAACGTCCTCGAAAACCTCCGCTACACCTCCGAGCACGAGTACGTCGAGCTCGACGACAACGGCCTCTACGTCATCGGCATCACCGACTATGCGCAGGGCGAGCTCGGCGACGTGGTCTTCGTGAACCTTCCCAAGACGGGCGAGAAGTTCGACGAGCACCAGGCCTTCGGCGTCGTCGAGGCCGTGAAGGCGGTGTCCGACCTCTACTGCCCCGTGGCGGGCGAGATCGTCGCGACCAACGACGCGCTCGAGGCGGATCCGGGCCTCGTCAACCGCGACCCGTACGGCGATGGCTGGATGATCAAGCTGCGCCCGTCCGATCCCGGCTCCATCGATCGATTGCTCAAGGCCGCCGACTATCGCGCGCATATCGGTGAGTAGACGGAAGGCAGGCCGCCGGATGACCACGTTCGTCACGTACGCCCCGGCCACGCACGGCTGGGGCGTTTGCGTTTCTCTTGTGCATTCTTTCACGAGCCGGAGCCGCACGTTTCCATGACTGCCACGCACCAGCCGGGCCTCGACGCCGAGAACAGCCTGGGCGGCATGCCCGCCCACCGCATGCCCTCCTTCGAGGTGCTGCACCCGCAGCACTTCGCCTATCGTCACATCGGACCGCGCAAGGGCGACGTCGAGGAGATGGTCGCGTTCCTGGGCTACGAGGGCCTCGACGCCCTGATCGATGCCGTGGTGCCGGAGGACATCCGCCTCCGCCGGCCGCTCGACCTGCCGCCCGGGCGCGGCGAGCGCGAGGTGCTGCAGGCGCTGC
>Ga0207644_10002174_pt1 | contig 12715 bp, 11 predicted proteins | sample KBSS73metaG_FD_184326 | JGI IMG/M metagenome (GOLD analysis project Ga0207644, IMG submission 184326) | Switchgrass rhizosphere microbial communities from Kellogg Biological Station, Michigan, USA - KBS S7-3 metaG (SPAdes) (version 2) | ecosystem: Host-associated > Plants > Roots > Rhizosphere... | reverse complement strand
AGGACCGGCGCTGCATCGCCGGGATCGACGACCGCGGCATGCGAACCCTCGCGAATCAACCAGATATAGTTGTCCGCGAACGCGGGGATGGGGATAATCTCGGGCATGGAGGCATCTTCGGGATTGCCCGCGAGCGTGTCAACCTCGCTTGCGCAGTGGTTCGACACGCCGCTCGGACGCTACCTGCTTTCGCGCGAGCAGGCGTACTTCGATCAGACGGTCGCCGACATCTTCGGGTTCCATGCGCTGCAGGTCGGGCTGCCCACCTGCCCCTTCCTCGCGCAGAGCCGCATCGTATCGCGCTGGACGCTCGACTACGAGCGGCCGGCCGACGTGCTCGCCGATCCGCACGCGCTCCCGTTCGCGGAAAACGAGATCGACCTGCTGGTGCTGCCGCACGCGCTCGAGTTCACCGACGACCCGCACCGCCTGCTGCGCGAGGCGTATCGCGTGGTGCGGCCCGAAGGGCAGATCGTCATCGCCGGCTTCAATCCGTTCTCGCTGTTCGGCGCGCGCCGCTACTTCGGCCGCGGCACCACGCCGCCGTGGAACGGCAACTTCATCGCGCTCTACCGGCTGAAGGACTGGCTGTCGCTGCTCGGGTTCGACGTCGTCGGCGGCCGCCTGGACGGCTACGTCCCGCCGTTCGCGCGCGAGCCATGGCTCAATCGGTTCGCGTGGTTCGAGAAGGCCGGCGATCGCTGGTGGCCGATCGGCGGCGGCGTCTACTTCCTGCGCGCGACGAAGAAGGTGCTCGGCATGCGCGTGATCACGCCGGCCCGCGAGCTGCGCGAGCGGCGCGAGGAAGCGCTCGCGCCCGTCGGTCCCGGACGCGTCCGCGAGAGTCTCCCGACGAACCGCAAGGCGGCGTAGTTGGGCCGCGTTGTCATCCACACCGACGGTGCCTGCAAAGGCAATCCCGGCCCCGGCGGCTGGGGCGTGCTGGTCGACCGCGACGGGCGCATCGAGGAGATGTCCGGCGGCGAGCTCGCGACGACGAACAACCGGATGGAAATGACTGCCGTGATCCGCGCGCTCGAAGCGCAGCCGCCCGGCACCGAGGTCGAGCTCTTCACCGACTCGCAGTACGTGAAGAACGGCATCGAGACGTGGATCCACGGCTGGAAGCGCAACGGGTGGAAGACCGCCGATCGCAAGCCGGTCAAGAACGCCGACCTGTGGCGCGCGCTCGAGGCCGCGGCGGCGCGGCATCACGTTCGCTGGCACTGGGTGCGCGGGCACGACAACCACGCGGGCAACGAGCGCGCCGACGCGCTCGCCAACGCCGGCGTGCTGACGGCGCTGAAGCGCTAGTCCGCGGCGGGACGGGGCCACGGCGTCAGCCGCCCGCCGCCTGCTCCAGGCGGCGCGCGAACACCGTCATCTCCTTCTCCGCCTGCTTGTCGCCCTTGCGGTGGGCGACCTCGATGCCGCGTCGATACGCGGCGAGGGCGTCGGCGTCGCGTCCCGCGGCCGCGAGCGCCTTGCCCAGGAGCTTCCACGCCGCCGTATAGCCGTCGTCCTGGGCCACGGCACGCTCGAGATGCTCGATCGCCGCGGGCGCATCACCGGCTTTCATGAACTCGTTGCCGAGCGAGTAGCGCAGCAGCGCGCCGTCCCTGCCGGCCGCGAGCATCCGAAGGAACGCGTCGCGGGGCGAGGGCGGGGTCGCGTCGGCGGGCGGCATTGGGCGGCGCTACTTGCGGATCAGCTCGCCGCTCTCGCAGTTCACGCGGCGCATCGGAAACGTGACCGTGCGGGCCTCGCCGTTGGACGTGCCCTCGATCGACGCGTAGAGCCAGCCTTCGGCGCCGCGGTGATAGACGAGGCGCTGCGGAAACGCGGCGGCCACGTTGGTGAACACGAACTGCATGCCGCGGTCGTCGCTGGTGCCGCTCGTCAAGCGGAAGTCGGTGGGCGGCGTGCCGGACGGCAGCGCGAGATAGTGGATGCCGTCGGGGCGCGACTCGAGGCGCAGGTACTCATAGTCGAGCGTCTTGTCCTGCAGCACGTTGTGACTGGCGCCCAGCATGAGCCCGCCGCGCAGCGGCAGCCAATGCTCGCGGAACTCGCGCTGGTTCACGGTGCCGCGCCAGCATCCTTCGAGCCACGACAGCGCCGCAAGCGACGAGGTGTCGACGGGCGTCGCGCCCGGCGCGATCGCCGACGGCGCGGCTGGCGGCGCCAGCGACGGCGCGGCAGGCGGCGGGGACGGCGTGGCGGGCGGCGGCGGCGTCGACTGCGCGAGCGCGACGCCGGCGAGGAACAGCGTTGCGGCGATGGTCGCGCGACGTACGGCGCGAAGCAGGCAGAGCGGTAATCGGGTCATCGCGATCTCACTGGACGCGCGCGAGCGGCAGGTTGAGCAGCAGGTTCTGGGGCTTCAGCTTCATCACGTTGTCGGCGTCCATCGCCATCGCCAGATAGACCGGCCGTCCGGCGAGGGCCGGGCGCATCGCCGCCGGATCGGCGAAGTCGAGGCGGAACAGGCACAGGAGCCGGGCCATGCGTGCCTCGTCGACGTCGACGCGATTGTAGAGGTCGTTCAAAAGCGCGCTCGCCTCGGCGTCGAGTCCCACGTGCCACATCCAGTGCGCGTCGTCGATCGCGCGCTCGGGGACGATGGTCGCGTCGACCGCCAGGAAATGGGCGATCCAGCGCTGCAGCACGCCGGTCAGCGCCGCGAGCGCGGCGCGGCCGCGGTTCAGGCTCACCGACATGTCGAAGCGCTCGTCGCGCTCCCAGTACGCCTCGGCGTTCTCGCGATCGAGCACGTCCAGTTCGACCGTGCGCAGCGGCGTCCTGTTCCGCGCGAGCAGCTCGCCCAGCGAGCCGAACCCGCCCGACGTCGCGTACAGGTCAACGGTCGCGGCGTCGGCCGCCATCACGGCGCCGTCGTCGAGCACGGCGATCTTCTGCGCGCGGAACAGCATCTCGGCGGCGCGCGCGTCGAGGGGATCCGCCGCGTCGCCGAGCACGTGCCGCAGGATCACCTGCGTGAGCTGGTGGACGAACGCCGGCGGCACGTCGACGCCGTCGCCCTGGAACAGCCCGGCGTACGCGGCCTCGAGCGAGCTCGCGCCCGCCAGCCGGTCGCGAAAGCGCAGCCAGATGCCGTAGTTCTCGCGCGCGTCCGCGTCCTCGATCGCCGCGACTTCATGTGCCGCGACCGCACGACGCGGATGTGCGAGCAACGCCTCGTGCAGCGCGTTCTCCGCGGCGCACGACTCGGGAATCGGCGCCAGTTCCGGCCGCAGCAGGAAACTGCGCAGGAAGTCGTCGGTGACGGTGAGACGGCCGTCGGCGCCCACGGTGAGGAGCCGATAGCCGCAGCTTCGCCAGTAGTCGGGCACGCCGCGCCTAGCCTCCCAGCATCGCCTTGCGGAGGTCCGTCTGCACCGGCTTGTCGCCGATCCAGATCTTCGTCAGCGCGCGGTTGAACGCCTCGCCGGGAATGGAGCCCTTGTCGGCGCCGTTGAACCCGACCTTCGTCGCGCCGTCGGCGAAGTCGATCGTCACGACGCTGCCTTCCTTGAGCGGTCCCATGCTCTTGATCAGGGCGATGAACTGGTCGGTCTGCGCCTTCACCGCGTCGACGTCGGCCGCGCTGTTCGACTCCTTCATGCCGTCGTTGACGGCGTCGGCGAGCTGGTCGCCGGAAAGATCGCGCAGCAGGTTGAGCTGGATGCGCCGCGGCCCTTTCGCGAGCGCCGCGTCGAGCGTCGACGCCTTCGCGGGCAGGTACAGGCTGCCGACGTACACCTTGAAGACGGCGCGCGTGCGAATGCCCGCGCCGTTCAGCACCAGCGTCTGGCCGCCGACGCTTTGCTGGTCGGCGAGGTTCACGCCGCCCACCTCGGCCGCGAGCGCTCCCGCCGCGAACATCCATGCCGTCAACGCCACGACCGCCTTTGCTTTGCCCATCGCCTGTCTCCCTGTCGTTACGTTCGTGTATCAGAGCGCCTCGAAGACGCCCGCTGCGCCCATGCCGGTGCCGACGCACATCGAGACCATCCCGTACTTCTGCTTGCGGCGGCGCATGCCGTGCAGGATCGTCGCGGTGCGGATCGCGCCCGTCGCGCCCAGCGGATGGCCCAGCGCGATCGCGCCGCCTTGCGGATTGACCCGTGCCGGGTCGAGGCCCAGGTCCTGCACGACCGCGAGCGCCTGCGCCGCGAACGCCTCGTTCAGCTCGATCCAGTCGAGCTGGTCCTGCCGGATGCCGGTGGTCTTCAGCACCTTCGGAATGGCGGCGATGGGCCCCACGCCCATGATGTCGGGCGGCACGCCGGCCACCGCGAAGCCGAGGAAGCGCGCGAGCGGCGCGACGCCGAGCTCCTTCAGCACGCGCTCCGAGACGAGGATCGACGCGCCGGCGCCGTCGGAGGTCTGCGAGCTGTTGCCCGCGGTGACCGAGCCCTTCGCGGCGAACACCGGGCGCAGCCGCGCGAGCCCCTCCGCGCTCGTGTCTGCGCGCGGCCCTTCGTCGCGCGCGAACGGTTTGGTGCGCGTGACGACGGCGGCGCGCGCCAGGTCCGGCGCGTGCTCGACGACGGTCAGCGGCGAGATCTCGGCGTCGAAGTCGCCGGCGGCCTGCGCCGCGAGCGCCTTCTGGTGCGACGCGAGCGCGAACGCGTCCTGCGCCTCGCGCGAGATCTTCCACTGCATCGCGACCTTCTCCGCGGTCAGGCCCATGCCGTACGCGATGCCGACGTTCTCGTCACGCGTGAAGACGTCGGCGTTGAGCGCGAGGCGGCCGAGCATCGGGATCATGCTCATGCTCTCCGTGCCCGCGGCGATCATCACGTCGGCCTCGCCGGTGCGGATGCGGTCGGCGGCGATCGAAACGGCGTTGAGTCCGGACGAGCAGAAGCGGTTGACCGTCATCCCCGCAACGCTCGCGGGCAGCCCGGCGAGCAGCACGCCGATCCGCGCGACGTTCATCCCCTGCTCGTACTCGGGCATCGCGCAGCCGACGATCACGTCGTCGATGCGCTTCGCCTCGAGCGCCGGCACCTGCGCCAGCACGCTCGACAGGACGTGCGCGAGCATCGTGTCGGGCCGTGTCGAGCGCAGCGCGCCGCGCGGGGCCTTGCCGACCGCGCTGCGCGTCGCCGCGACGACGAAGGCGTCCTGGATCTGTCTTGCCATCTCGTTCTCCTGGTCCCGTTCGCCCGCGGTGCCGCCGCCTAGTTGCGCAGCGGCTTGCCGGTCGCAAGCGTGTGCGCGATGCGCGCCTGCGTCTTCTCGTTGTGCAGCAGGCGGGAGATCTCCTCGCGCTCGAGGGCGAGGAACCAGCCGTCGTCGACCAGGCTGCCGGCGTCGAGCTCGCCGCCGCACATCACGCGCGCCACGCTGCGCCCCACCTCGAAGTCGTACGGCGAGATGAAGCCGCCGTCGCGCATGTTGACGAGCAGCATCGTGAGCGTCGCGATGCCGGTTCGCCCGGCCACCGGCACGTTGCGCGGCGGCAGCGGCGGGCGGTAGCCTGCGTCGGCAAGCGCCCGCGCCTGCGTGAGCGCGACGTGCAGCACCTCGTACGCGTTCGGCACGACGACGTCGGCCGGCCGCAGGAAGCCGAGGGCACGCGCCTCGTGGGCGCTGCGCGCCACCGTTGCTTTCGCCACCGTCTGGAAGTACGTGCGGAGGAACGGGAACATGTCCGCCTGCCCGCCGACCGCGCCGCGCTTCGCCTCGTCCACCGCGCGCACCGCCAGCTCCTTGCAGCCGCCGCCCGCCGGCAGGATCCCGACGCCGACTTCCGGCAGGCCGATGTACGACTCGAGCGCCGCGACCGTGCGGTCGCAGTGCAGGATGAACTCGCAGGAACCGCCCAGCGCCATGCCCCGGACCGCCGCCACGGTGGGGACCGCGCTCGAGCGCAGCCGCATCGCCGTGCGCTGGAACTTGGCGATCATCGACTCGATGGCGCTCCACTGCCCGGCCGCCACGGCAGGGCCGATCGCGGACAGGTCGGCGCCAAGCGAGAATGGCTCCTTCGTCTGCCAGATCACGAGACCGGCGAAGCCGCGCTCGGCTTCGTCGAGCGCGCGATGGACGCCGTCGAGCACGGCCTCGGGGATCGTGTTCTGCTTGGTCTTGAACGACACGATCGCCACGTCGTCGCGCAGGTGCCAGACGCGCACCGCGTCGGTCTCGGCGATCGTCGTTCCCGTGTCGAAGCGCTCGGTGAGCACCGGATCGGGAAACGGCTGCCGGCGGTACACCGGCAGTGCACGGCGCGGCACGAACGCGTCGCCCGCGGCCGAGTACGCGCCCTGCGGCGTGTGCACGCCTTGCGCCGCGCCGACCTTGTCGCCCGCGACCCACGGTGGAAGCGGCACGTTGGCGAGCGCGCGACCGGCGGCGATGTCCTCGGCGATCCACGCGGCGACCTCGCGCCAGCCGGCCGCCTGCCACGTCTCGAACGGCCCCATCTGCCAGCCGAATCCCCAGCGGATCGCGAGGTCCACGTCGCGCGCATTGTCGGCGATCGACGCGAGCTGGTACGCGCTGTAGTGGAACAGGTCGCGGAAGATCGCCCACAGGAACTGCGCCTGTGGATGCGGCGAGGCGCGCAGTTGGGCGAAGCGCTCCGCCGGCGCGCGCGACTTCATGATCGCCGCCACCTCCGGTGCCATCTCGCCGGCGGCGAGGCGGTACGACGCGCTCGCCGGGTCGAGCACCTGGATGTCCTTGCCGACCTTCTGGTAGAAGCCGGCCTTCGTCTTCTGGCCGAGCGCGCCCCTGGCGAGCAGCGCGTCGAGCACCGCGGGCGAGGCGAACAGCGCGTGCCACGGATCGTCGGGCAGCGTGTCGCGCATCGTCTTGACGACATGCGCCATCGTGTCGAGGCCGACGACGTCGGCGGTGCGGTACGTCGCGCTCTTGGCGCGGCCGATCGCCGGGCCGGTCAGCGCGTCGACGACGTCGAAGCCTAGGCCCATCCGCTCGGTGTGCGCCATCGTCGCCAGCATCGAGAAGATGCCGATGCGGTTCGCGATGAAGTTCGGCGTGTCCCTGGCGCGGATGACGCCCTTGCCGAGCGTCGTCGTGAGGAACGCCTCGAGGTCGTCGAGCAGGCCGGGCTTCGTTCCCGGCGCGGGGATGAGCTCGACAAGATGCATGTAGCGCGGCGGATTGAAGAAATGGACGCCGCAGAAGCGCGCGCGCAGCGACGCCGGAAGCGCGTCGGACAGCGCGGCGAGCGACAGCCCGGACGTGTTCGACGCAACCACCGCGTGCAGCGCCACGTGCGGCGCGATCTTCGCGTACAGGTCGCGTTTCCAGTCAAGGCGCTCGGCGATCGCCTCGATGACGAGGTCGCACTCGGACAGGCGCGCGAGATCGCTGTCATAGTTCGCCGCGTCGATCCATGCGGCGCGCTCGGTCGCGGCCAGCGGTGCCGGCTCCAGCCGCGCAACCCCGTCGATCGCCTTCTGGACGAGGCCGCTCCCCGGCCCTTCCTTGGCGGGAAGGTCGAACAGCAGGACGGGCACGTCGACGTTCACGAGCTGCGCGGCGATCTGCGCACCCATGACGCCGGCGCCCAGCACCGCGACTTTGGAAACGTTGAACGTTGAGGAGGCCATGGGAACCCGGAAAGGAAGCCGGCGGCGCGCGCGGCCGCCGCACAAACGAAGCGGCCGGGCTTGCGACCCGGCCGCGAATTATCTCACCCCGTTCGGCCGGCAGCAGCGCCGGCGCCGGAATCAGAACGTGTAGTCCATCTGCAGCCCGAAGATCGTCACGTTGGCATCGTAGTGCCCCTTGACGAAGCCGTTGGCGGCCGTCGACCCGGCGTTCTGGCTGATGTCCGGGGAATTCACCCAGATGTACGTGAAGCCGGCGTCGAACCGGACGTTGCTGTTCATCTTCCATTGCGCGCCGAGCGAGAGCCAGTAGCGGTCCTCGTCGGGCAGGCGCACCGTGCGATCCGCCGTGTTGACCGGCGACTGGTCCCAGGCGAGGCCGCCGCGGAACAGCCATGCGTCGCTGTAGTGGTAGTTCGCGCCCACTGCGACCCGCCACGAGTCGTCGAAATTCTCCGGCGTGGTCTGCAGCACCGCGCCGGTCGTACGCACGAACGTGAGGTCCTTGACCGTCGACCAGCGCGTCCACTGCACGTCGGCCATCACGTCCCACTTGTCGTTCAGCCGATGGAACACCGACGCGTTCACGATGTCGGGCAGCTCGATGTCCGCCGTGATGCCGCCGTTCGCGAGGTTCGCGTTGACCTGCGTGGCGAGCAGCCCGACCACCGGCGCGAGCGCCGGGGGCAGCGTCGGAAGCGCCGGATTGTCGAAGCCGACGTTGCCGTTCAGGTGGTACTTGAGCGACGAGCGATAGTGGGCGCCCAGCGTCGTGGCCGGCGAGACGTCCCACATGAAGCCGATGTTCCAGCCCCAAGCGGTGTCGTTGCCGTCGACGTTCGAGTGCGATTCGAGGCCGGGCGTGGCCGCGACGATCGTGGGGACGAGCGCCGCGGGGATCAGCCCCTGCGCCGCGGCAATGCCCGCGGCCTGCGCAAGGCCCGCCGAGTAGTTGACCTGGCTCGTGAACGTGGCGTCGATCTTCTGCCAGTCGACGCCGACGCCGACCGAGAACTGGTCGTTCACGCGCCACGAGAACGCGGGATTCACGTTGATCGTCTTGACGTCGGACTTCACGCCCTGGAAGCGGCCGATCCACGTCTGGTCGTACTCGGTGACGAGGCCGAACGGCGCGGTGACCCCGATGCCGAACGCGAACTGCTTGTTGAGCGGGACGACGAAATACGCGTTCGGGACGTAGTTCGTGCTCCCGGCGTCGCCGCCGGTACCGCCGAGCGGCTGGAACGCCGCCGGCGCCGAGCCATCATCCTTGAACTTGAACGAAGGCGTCACGAAGCCGATGCCGAGCACCGCCGACATCCGGTCGAGCTTGCCCATGCCCGCGGGATTGCTCCACACGGTGCCCGCGTCGTCGACGCGCGCGGCTCCGCCGGCGTAGGCGTTGCCCAGGCCGCTTGCAGACGACTCCTGCAACGCGAAGCCGGCGCCGTGCGCCTGACCTGCGGTTAGCGCCAGGCCGGCCGCGACCGCCGCCGCGACGCGCGCGCGGCGAAGATGGTTCTTCATGACGGAATCCTCTCCTTGAGTTTTGACAGTGGCACTTGCTGCTGCCGCCATGCGCCTTGTTTCCGGGGCCGGAAAAAACGCCCCGTCAGGTCTCATTTCCACTATACACCGCGCTCTCGCGCGCGCCCTCGTTTCGAGTCGGCACGGCCCACCCACCGAGGGCGTTTGTGGCGACGACGGCACAGAAACGCCGACGCGCTTGTGCAACGCACCACCCGTACGCGAAACCCCCGGCGCGCAGGGTCAGTCCGGCGGGACCTCACGCGGCTTCCGGTCGGTTCCCGTCGCGACGTACGTGAGACTCGCTTCGGTCACGCGGACGGTGATCTCCTTGTCCGGATTGCGCTGCGCGAAGACTTCCACGTCGACGGTGATCGACGTGCGGCCCACGCGCGTGATCCGCGCGAACAGCGAGACGACGTCGCCGATCAGCACTGGCTGCTTGAACACGAACGAGTTCACGGCCACCGTGGCGACGCGCCCGCGCGCGCGCCGCGCCGCGAGCACGCCGCCGGCGATGTCCACCTGGGACATGATCCAGCCGCCGAAGATGTCGCCGTGCTGGTTCGCGTCGTGCGGCATCGGCACGACGCGCAGCATCGGCGTGCCCGGCGGCAGTGTGACCGGGGCGTCGCTCATGAGTGCGCCCCGCCGCTCGTCGGGCGAACGGAGACGCCGCCCGCGTTGCCGGCGCCGATCACGCGGCCTCCTTCTTCGCCTCGTCGCGCAGTTCGCGCCGCAGGATCTTGCCGACGTTCGACTTCGGCAGCTCGGTGCGGAACTGGATGTCGCGCGGACACTTGTAGCCGGTCAGGTGATCGCGACAGTGCTTCATCACGTCTTCCTGCGTGAGCGCCGGATTCTTCTTCACGATGTACAGGCGCACCGCCTCCCCCGACTTCTTGTCCGGCACGCCGACCGCCGCGCACTCGAGCACGCCGTCGTGCATCGCGACCACCGCCTCGATCTCGTTCGGGTACACGTTGAAGCCCGAGACGAGGATCATGTCCTTCTTGCGGTCGACGATGCGCACGAAGCCGCGGTCGTCCATGATGCCGACGTCGCCGCTCGCGAACCAGCCGTCCCTGTCGATGACCTTCGCCGTCTCGTCGGGGCGCTGCCAGTAGCCGGCCATCACCTGCGGGCCGCGGATGCAGATCTCGCCCGGCTGACCGAGCGGCACCGGCTTGCCCGCGTCGTCGCGGAGTTCGATCTCCGTCGACGGCACCGGCAGCCCGATCGAGCCGTTGTACGCGGGCAGGGCGAGCGGGTTGATCGTCGCCGCCGGCGACGTCTCGGTAAGGCCGTACGCCTCGATCAGCGGCGAGCCGGTGACCGCCTTCCAGCGGATCGCGACCGCCTCCTGCACCGCCATTCCGCCCCCGAGCGACAGGCGCAGCGTCGAGAAGTCGAGCTTCGCGAAGGCGGGGTCGTTGAGGAGCGCGTTGAACAGCGTGTTGACGCCGGTGAACGCGGTGAAGCGGTGCTTCGCCATCTCCTTCACGAAGCCGTGGATGTCGCGCGGATTCGGGATCAGGATGTTCTCCGCGCCCAGCGTCATGAACGTGAGGCAGTTCGCCGTCAGCGAGAAGATGTGATAGAGCGGCAGCGGCGTCACGATGATCTCGCGGCCCTGCGCGTTCATGAACGGGAACACCCACGCGCGCGCCTGCAGCAGGTTGGCGACGATGTTGCGGTGAAGCAGCATCGCGCCCTTGGCGACGCCCGTGGTGCCGCCGGTGTACTGCAGGAACGCGATGTCGTCGTGCCCGATCTCGACCCGCTCGAGCGTGCGCTTGCGGCCGTCGTTGAGCGCGTCGGACAGGTGGATGGAGCCGGGCAGCGAATACGCGGGCACCAGCTTCTTGATCCGGCGGATCGCGAAGTCGACGGCCAGGCCCTTGAGACCCAGGAATTCGCCGATCGACGTGACGATCGCCTGGCGCACCTTCGTCTTGCCAATCACTTCCTGCACGGTGTGCGCGAAATTCTCGACGACGACGATGACCTCGGCGCCCGAGTCGTTGAGCTGGTGCTCGAGCTCGCGCGACGTGTACAGCGGATTGACGTTGACGACCGTGCAGCCGGCGCGAAGGATGCCGAACAGGCACACCGGGTATTGCAGGATGTTCGGCATCATCAAGGCGACGCGCGCGCCCTTCCTGCAGCCGATGCCCTGGAGGTAGGCGCCGAACGTCGCCGACAGGTGATCGAGCTCGGCGAAGCTCATCGACCGCCCCATGCACGTGAACGCGGGGCGGGCGGCGTACTTCGTGCAGCTCTCCTCGAAGACTTCGCGAACCGAGGCGTATTCGTTGACGTCGATCTCCGCCGGGACGCCCGGCGGATAGCTCGCGAGCCAGATCTTTTCCACGCCGCTCCTCCAGAAGGCGGACGTTGATGACGTAGCGCGGAGCGATGCGCCGCTCACCGCTTCCGCTGCGGCGGATCGTACCAGAATCGCCCCGCCGGACGCCGGGCTACGCGGACGCCGCCGCGAGCGATTCCGCGTAGTGCAGCGGGCCCCCGCGGAACGGCGCGAAGCCGGTGCCGAAGATGGCGCCGGCGTCGACCAGATCGGAGTCGGCGACGACGTGCTCGGCGAGCGCGGATTTCGCCTCGTCCACGTACGGCGTCACCAGGCGCGTCGCGAGGCCGTCGGGAACGGCGCCCGCCGGCTGCTTCTGCGCACGCCCGTCGACCCAGGCGTAGAAGCCCTGTCCGGACTTCTTGCCGAGCTTGCCGGCGGCGACGAGCGCCATCAGCCGCGCCGGGGGCTTCGCGTCGGATCCCAGCATGCGGCCCACGGCGACGCAGATGTCAAGGCCGACGGTGTCGGCCAACTCGATCGGGCCCATCGGCATCCCGAACGCGAGCGCGGCTTCGTCCACGGTCTCCGGCGAGATGCCTTCGTCGACGCAGCGCATCGCCGCCATCAGGTAGGGCGCGAGCACGCGATTGACGAGGAACCCCGGCGCGCTTCGCACCGGCAGCGGCAGCTTGTCGATCTGCCGCGCGAACGCCGCGCCGCGCGCCGCGTCGGCCTCGCTCGATTCGCGCCCGGCGACGATCTCGACCAGCATCATCCGCGCCACCGGATTGAAGAAGTGGAGGCCGATCAGGCGCGACGGGGCGCGCAGCGCCGTGGCGATCTCCTCGATCGGGATGCTCGAGGTGTTCGTCGCGAGCAGCGCGTCCGGCCGCGCCTTTTGCTCGAGCGTCGCGAACAGGGCGCGCTTGGCGTCGAGATCTTCGAAGATCGCCTCGACGATCACGTCGGCGCGCGCGACGCCGTCGCCGGCGACGTCCGGGATGAGCCGGTCGATCGCGGCGCGCACGCGCCGCGCGTCCTTCTGCCGCTCGCCGAACAGCGCCGCGGCGCGCTTCATCGCGGGGACGAGCCGCTCGGCGCTCTGGTCCTGCAGCGTGACGGTGCAGCCGCGAAGCGCGCACCACGCGGCGATGTCGCCGCCCATCGTGCCGGCGCCGACGACGTGCACGTGCGCGGCGCGGAACGCGTCGTCCTTGCCGAGCGACTTCAGCCGTTCCTGCAGGTGGAACACGCGGATCAGGTTGGCGGCCGTGGGACTTGCGAG
>Ga0207644_10002172_pt1 | contig 12720 bp, 10 predicted proteins | sample KBSS73metaG_FD_184326 | JGI IMG/M metagenome (GOLD analysis project Ga0207644, IMG submission 184326) | Switchgrass rhizosphere microbial communities from Kellogg Biological Station, Michigan, USA - KBS S7-3 metaG (SPAdes) (version 2) | ecosystem: Host-associated > Plants > Roots > Rhizosphere... | reverse complement strand
TCTCCGCCACGGAGCGCGAGGCGACGACGAGCGCGGAGGCGGCGTCGTTGAGCGAGGGCGCGTTGCCCGCGGTGACCGTTCCGTCCTTCTTGAAGGCCGGCTTCAATTTGGCGAGGGCTTCCATCGACGTGTCGCGCCGCGGACCCTCGTCCGCCTCGAGCATCGTCACGGCCCCCTTCTTCCCGGGGACGCCGACGGGCACGATCTCGCTCTTGAAGCGGCCGGCGTCCATCGCCTCGACGGCCCTCTGATGGCTCATGAGCGCCCAGGCATCCTGCTGCTCGCGCGTGACCTTGTACTTGTCCGCGACGAGCTCGGCGGTGCTGCCCATGTGGTAGTCGTTGTAGACGTCCCACAGACCGTCGTGGATCACCGAGTCGATGAGGGCGCCGTTCCCCAGGCGCAGTCCGTCGCGCGCGCCCGGGACGAGGTAGGGCGCGTTCGACATCGATTCCATGCCGCCCGCGACGAGGATCTCCATGTCGCCGGCCTTGATGGCCTGCGCGGCGAGCATCACCGCCTTCAGGCTCGAGCCGCAGACCTTGTTGACGGTCACGGCACCGATCCGGTCCGGAAGACCTCCGCCCAGCGCGGCCTGGCGGGCGGGGTTCTGCCCGAGGCCCGCCGAGAGGACGTTCCCCATGATGACCTCGCCGACGCTCTCGGCGGCGACGCCCGCGCGGCGGACGGCCTCCTTCACGGCGATGGCTCCGAGCGCGGTCGCCTTGAGAGGGGCGAGCGCTCCCTGGAACTTGCCGATCGGCGTTCGGACGGCGCTCAGAATGACAGCGGATTCCACGGCGTCACCGATCCTTTCTCGTTGCGGAAGAGCGCGATTCTAGCATGCGCGCTACTGGTCTGATGCCGGGCGAGGCTTCCAGGACACGCATGGAAAGCGACGCCGCCGCCGTGATAGATTGCGCGTCTTTCCGGAGCCGGGAGCGATGCCCAAGAGCCGTCAGAGCCAGGAGACCGTGCTGCTCCTGAACGTGGATTCGCACCGCGCGATCTGGAATCTTCCCGCGGGGACGGTCGAGGAGATCGGCGCGCGGTTTCCGCGCATCAAGGTGCTCAAGACCTCCGAGAAGACCCCGCTGCGCGCCGCCATCGCGCAGGCGGACATTCTGTACACCTGGCACCTGCCGCGCGAGGTCTTCCCGCTCGCGAAGCGCCTCCAATGGGTCCACACCCCCGCCGCGGGCGTCGACCATCTTCTCTATCCCACGTTCGTGCAGAGCGACGTCCTTCTGACCAACAGCCGCGGCCTCGCGGGCGACGCCATGGCCGACCACGCCTTCTCGCTGATCCTCGCGCTGGCCCGCCGCCTCCCGGACGCGGTCCGATTCCAGGTCCAGCACCGCTGGGGCCAGGAGGTCCTCTGGACGACCCCTCCCCCGCCTGTCGCGCTGCAGGGCAAGGTGCTCGGCATCGTCGGGCTCGGCGGCGTCGGAGCACACCTCGCCGCCCGCGCCCGGGCGTTCGGCATGACGGTGGTGGCGACCCGCTGGTCCTCCACGAAGAAGCCGGCGTCGGTCGCCAAGGTCTATCCGCCCGGGGAGCTTTCCGAGCTTCTGGCGGAGTCGGACTTCGTCGCGCTCTGTCCGCCACTGACCGCTCAGACGCGCGGGATGATCGGGCGCAAGGAACTGCGCCGGATGAAGAAGAGCGCGTTCCTGGTGAACGTGGGCCGCGGCGAGCTGGTGCAGGACGCCGCGATCATCGCCGCCCTGCGCGAGGGATGGATCGGCGGCGCCGCGCTCGATGTCTTCGCAAGAGAGCCGCTGCCGCGCAACAGCGTGTTCTGGAATCTACCGCGGCTCCTGATCACGCCGCACTACGCCGGCACCTACCCGGAGCACGTGACGCGCGCGACCGCCCTGTTCCTGGAAAATCTGAAGTGGTTCCTCGCCGGGAAGACCAAGCGCCTGAAGAACCTGGTCGACAAGGGTAGGGGGTATTAGCGGCAGGTCACGAAACCGCCGGCCGCCGCGCGGCCGCGGCTCATGGTGGGAACATCAGTTCATGAGGGCCTTCTCCCGGAGCGCGGATGCACACCGCAACGCAGCGCACCAGATCGGCAGGTAGGACTGCGCGCTCAGCGAACGGCGATGTACTCGCTGAATATCCCGAGGGCCACGTTTCGCTCGACGGTGGAGAAACCGGCATCCTCGAGGGCCGCGAGTATGACGGTCGGTGGGACGCAGTTCTCGATCGTGTCCCAGTGGTACTCCATCAGCTCCTGCGCGCCGGGCCCGCAGCCGGCGAGGCGCGTGACCAGCGGGACGACACGGCGGAGGTAAATCTTGAGCATGTGGAACGCGAGCCTCGACCGCGGCGGCGTGATCTCGAGGATCAGGACTTTCCCGCCCGGCTTCAGCAGGCGCCGGTACTCGCGGAACGTCGCGCTCAGGTCCGCCACGTGGCGGAGCGCGAAGCCCATGGTGAGGCGGTCGAAGGTTCCGCTCGCGAACGGGAGGTCCTCGGCGACGGCCTGTACGATGCATTGGACCCCGCGCCGGTGAGCCTCCCGCAGCATGCCGGCGCTGCGATCCACGCCGACCGATAGGCCCCGGGGCCCGACGATCTCCTGGCCGTGAGCGGCGAGAACGCCGGTGCCGCTGGCGACGTCGAGCAGGCGCATCCCCTCCGCCACGCCGGCCCGCAGCAGTGCCTCTTTGCGATACCAGTGCCCGGTGCCGAAGCTCATCGCCTGCTGGATGGCGTCGTAGCGCGAGGCGGAGGCGTCGAACCAGCGATTGATCTGGTTGCGCCGCTCCTGTTCGCTCGCGTAGTAACGCGTGAGCAGCTCGTGAGGCGGAAGTGGATCGCTGCCGCCGCGGCGGGCTGCGCCTTCAGGCGAAGAGGCAGTGGACATGCTCACAACGGACGCTACCACAGCTTCCAAGGTTAGAGTCGCCGACCGCCCGCGCGTCCAGACGCGGTGCCGCGTTGTCTTAGACACCCGCCGGGGGCGGATTCAGACGCAAAATTCGCAAATTCTGCCCTTACACCGCGAACCCTTTGGGCAGCGCCAATTTCGTCTGAACCGGTTCATGGCCTACCGACGCCACCACTCCGCCGCAGCGGCGAAACCACTCCCCGGATATCCCACCCGCCGCCAACGAGCCGCGTCTCGCACAAAAGGGGACCCGCCCGAAGTTCAGCCGCGGCCGCGAAGCGGCCGTCGGCTGCAACGTGGCAGCTCCCCTTCCCCCTACGTCCCGCTATTTCCGGTTAGCGTACCAATTTGCATTGATCTCGATATATTGCTTCCACTTCTCTGGAACGAAGTCGTTCTCGAAGATCGCCTCGACGGGGCACACGGGCTCGCAGGCGCCGCAGTCGATGCAGGTCTCGGGATCGATGTAGAGAAGCTCCTCGGTCGCGAAATCCGGCTCGTCCTTGGTCGGGTGGATGCAGTCCACCGGGCAGACGCCGACGCAGGCCGTGTCCTTCGTATTGACGCAAGGTTCAGCGATCGTATAGGCCATCTTCGAGGCTCCATGGAAGCGGCCCGGCTCTCATCCCGGGCCGATCGAATGCCCATATTACAAGGACCGGCGGCGCGAGTCCAGGGCGCCTCCGGGCGGCAATCCCGAAAAAATCCTACCCCGGGGGCCAGTGCATCGGCCTGCCGCCCAGAAGGTGCAGGTGGACGTGGAAGACCGACTGGCCGGCCCCCGCCATCGTGTTGACCACCACCCGGTAGCCGCTCGCGTCGATCCCCTTCTCCCGGGCGAGCCGGCGCGCGGCCGTCAGGAGCCTGCCCAGGAGCGGCGCGTCCTCCTCCGTCGTCTCGTTGAGCGACGCAACGTGCCGGCGCGGGATCAGGAGCAGGTGCACCGGCGCCTGGGGATTGATGTCCTCGAAGGCGGCGATGTCCGGCTCGTCCAGGACGAGCTTCGCGGGGATCTTCCCCCCGGCGATCTTGCAGAAGAGACAGTCGTCCATCGGCTCTCCCGTCACGAGATCCTCTCGATGTCCGCGCCGAGCGGCCGGAGCTTCTCCTCCATGCGCTCGTAGCCGCGGTCCAGGTGGTAGACGCGATGCACCATCGTGGCGCCCTGCGCGACGAGGCCTGCGAGCACGAGGCAGGCGCTCGCGCGCAGATCCGAGGCCGTCACGTCCGCGCCCGAGAGCACGGCGGGACCGCGCGCCGTCACCGTGCGCCCCTCGATGATCAGGTTCGCGCCCATGCGCTGGAGCTCGACCGCGTGCAGGAACCGTCCCTCGAAGATCCGCTCGCCGATCCGCGCCGTGCCTTCGGCGCGCGTCATGAGCGCCATCCACTGCGCCTGCATGTCCGTCGGGAAGCCGGGATACGGGGCGGTCTCGATATCCACCGCGCGCAGCTCTCCCGTGCGGGCGACCACCACGCCGCGCGCCTCGCGGCGGATCTCCGCTCCGGCGCGCGCGAGATGCTCGAAGACGGCGTCCATGTGCGACGGATCGCAACCCTCGAGCCGGACTTCGCCTCCCGTGATCGCCGCCGCGACGGCGTAGGTCCCCGCCTCGATGCGGTCGGGGATGATGCGGTGCTCCGCGCCGCCCAGACGCTCGCGCCCTTCGATCGTGATGACGGAAGTGCCGGCGCCTTCGATGCGCGCGCCCATCTTGACGAGCAGGGCCGCGAGGTCCGCGACCTCCGGCTCCGCGGCGGCGCCGCGCAGGACGGTCGTTCCGCGAGCGAGGCACGCCGCCATCATGAGGTTTTCCGTCCCCGTCACGGAGACGACGTCGAAGACGAACTCGGCCCCGGTCAGGCGCTCGCACGTGGCGTCGATGTAGCCGTGCTCGACCCGCACCTCCGCGCCGAAGCGCTTCAGGCCCTCGATGTGCAGATTGACAGGACGCGCTCCGATCGCGCACCCGCCCGGAAGGGAGACGCGCGCGCGGCCGTGGCGCGCGAGGAGCGGACCCAGGACCAGCACCGAGGCGCGCATGGTCCGCACGAGCTCGAACGGGGCTTCATGGCTCGTGACGCGCCGCAGCGCGATCTCGCGCCGCCCGTGGTTGGGCGCGTCCCACTCCGCACCGACCCGCTCGAGGACCCGCAGCATCGTGGTCACGTCGCGGACGTCGGGGACGTTGGTGAGGTGGATGGGTTCTTCGGTGAGGATCGCGGCGGCGATGGCGGGAAGGGCGGCGTTCTTCGCGCCCGCGATCCGCACCGCTCCGCGCAGCGCCTGTCCTCCCGTGACTCGGATCCGGTCCATAGGAGGACGATAGTACAACTCCCGCGGCCTTCTCCCGGCATGGTGCACCCCCGCGCCGGTCCGGGCGAACCCGTGGAAACCCGCACCGGGCGGGCGTTCCCAGGGGATCGGGATTCCGGCAAGTTGCACTTTTTGTCTCTTGACCCACGCGTGCAGCGCGGTAACTTCCTGCACGGTTCGGCCGCTCGTGTGGGTGCGCCGAAGGAAAAAAATCCCGCCTAGCCTGCCGGCCCCCCGGCGTTATGGGGGGCTCCCGCCTTTGGGGATGCCTCTTCCGACGCTTCGGCGCGTGCGCGTCAGCGCAGGTCGAGGGACTTCAGGTAGGCGCGGAACTCGGGGCCGATGTCGTCGCGCCTGAGCGCGTATTCCACCGTCGCCTTGAGGAAGCCGACCTTGTTCCCGGTGTCGTAGCGCGTCCCCTCAAACTCGTAGGCCAGGATCCTCTGGCGCCCCAGGAGCGCGCGCAGACCATCGGTGAGCTGGATCTCGCCGCGCGCGTCCGGCGCGGTGCGGGCCAGCTCCTCGAAGATCTCGGGCATGAGGATGTAGCGTCCGATGATCGCGAGGTTCGAGGGGGCTTCCTCGGGCTTGGGCTTCTCGACCAGATCCAGGACCCGGTGCACGGGTCCGCCGCCGGGCTCCACCTTCACGATCCCGTAGGATGAAGTCCGGTCCTTCGGCACCCGCTCGACGGCGAGGATGGAGCAGCGCTCCTTCTCGTGGATCGCCATCATCTGCTTCATGGCCGGCACCTTCGACTCGATGAGATCGTCGCCGAGGAAGACGGCGAAGGGTCCGTCCCCCGCCAGGGCCCTGGCCGTGAGGACCGCATGGCCCAGCCCCAGGGGGCTCTTCTGTCGCACGAAGGCGAACTGAGCGAGCTCCGCCACCGCCTTCACCTCGTGAAGGAGCCCGTGGCTCCCTTTGTCCTCGAGGAACGATTCCAGCTCGAAGGAGATGTCGAAGTGGTCCTCGATGGCCCGCTTGTAGCGTCCCGTGACCATGACGATCTCGTCGATCCCCGAGGCGATCGCCTCCTCCACGACGTACTGGATGACGGGCTTGTCGACGAGCGGGAGCATCTCCTTGGGCTGGGCCTTGGTGGCCGGCAGAAAGCGCGTCCCGAACCCCGCCACGGGGAAAACGGCCTTGCGGATGGGCATCGAACCTCCGTTCCTCGATTCCCGCCGATGATAGCACCGGCGGGCGGGATCGAGCCGGGCCGCCCTGATTGACAAAACCCCTTTGGACAGGTAGTTTAGCGCCCGCTTTCGCCCGATTTTCCCGACCGAACACATGCTCGATCCCAACGAACTGCGCAGTCATCTCGATGAGGTCGCGGGCCGCCTCGAACAGCGGGGCTACGCCTTGCAGGCGGACGCCTTCACGCGCCTCGACGGCGAGCGCCGCTCCCTGATCGCCGAGTCCGACCGCCTCAAGGCCGAGCGCAACGCCCGGAGCGAGGAGATCGGCAAGCTGATGAAGCAGAAGCAGGACGCGGAGCCCCTCAAGGCGCGCGTCCGCGAGATCGGCAGCGAGATCTCCGAGCTCGAAGAGAAGCTCAAGAGCGGCGAGCTCGCGTTTCGCCTGTTCATGAGCGAGATCCCCAACCTTCCCCACCCGTCCGTTCCGGTCGGGAAGGACGAATCCGCCAATCGCGTCGAGCGCGTCGTCGGGACGCCCCCCACCTTCGCCTTCGAGCCCAAGGCGCACTGGGACATCGGCGAGAAGCTCGGGATCCTCGACTTCGAGCGCGCCGCGAAGATCGCGGGCGCGCGCTTCGCGGTCCTCAAGGGAGCGGGCGCCCTGCTCGAGCGCGCGCTCATCGGACTCATGCTCGACATCGGCACGCGCGAGCGCGGCTACACCGAGATCCTTCCGCCCTTCATGGCCAACTCGGAGACGCTCTTCGGAACCGGCCAGCTCCCGAAATTCGAGCAGGACCTCTTCAAGCTGCGCGACGCCGATCTTTACCTAATCCCCACCGCCGAAGTTCCGCTGACGAACCTGCACGCGGGCGAGATCCTCGAGCCGGGAACCCTTCCCCTCTCCTACACCGCGCACACCCCCTGCTTCCGCAGCGAGGCGGGCTCCTACGGCAAGGACGTACGGGGATTGATCCGCCAGCACCAGTTCAACAAGGTCGAGCTCGTGAAGATCGTCGAGCCGCAGACGTCCTACGAGGCGCTCGAGCAGCTCACCAGCGACGCCGAGGAGGTCCTGAAGCGCCTCGGCCTCGCCTATCGTGTCGTGTGCCTGTGCACGGGGGACATGGGATTCTCCGCCGCGAAGACCTACGACATCGAGGTCTGGCTCCCCGGCCAGAAGGCGTACCGGGAGATCTCCTCCTGCTCCAACTGCACGGACTTCCAGGCGCGCCGCGCGAACATCCGCTACCGCGCGGAAGCGAAGGGCAAGCCGCAGTACGCACACACGCTCAACGGATCGGGGCTCGCCGTGGGGAGAACCCTGATCGCGATCCTCGAAAACTATCAGCAGGCGGACGGGTCCGTCCTCGTCCCCGAGGCGCTCCGGCGCTTCGCGGGGGGGCTGGAGCGGATCGGTTAGAGACGTGGGAGGAGGCAGAGCATGTCACTGAGAGGGCGGGGCGCCGTGCGCCAGTGGACGAAGACCTGCTCGGAGTACGACAACGACGGCAACGCGACGGAGATCCTCTATCAGACCGTCATGGACGGGAAGATCTACGAGATCCACGCGACCCCGGGCGAGGTCATCTTCTGCGTGAGCCCGCGCCGTCAGGTCCGCCTCTCCCCCGGCCAGGTCCTCGAGGCCCTCGGCGGCGACAACGGCCATCTGGAGGACCTTCTCGATCAGCACTTCCTGCTCGTCGACAAGCCTCTTTCGATCAGCTCCTTCCAGAACCTCGTCGCCCGCTTCCCCCGCCAGGCCATCGACCGGCCGCTCGAGCTCGACGGGGAAGAATGACCGGGAGCGCTCCCCGCTCGTGAGCCGCCTGCGCTCTCTCGTCGTCTTCGCCTGCGCTCTCCTCGTGGGCGGCGTGTTCATCGTCGCCGGCGTCCTGAAGTCCCTCGACGTCGAAGGCTTCGCCCGCGACATCGCCCTTCACAAGATCATCGGCCCGGGGCTCTCGGCCGTGGCCGCCCGCGTCTTCGTCCCGTTCGAGATCGCGGTAGGCGCGGCGGCGATCCTGGGCTACCGGAGGCGGTGGGCCCTCGGGCTGCTCGGCGCGAGCCTCGTTCTCTTCATCGGCGCGACCGGCTGGGCCTGGTCTCAGGGGAACACCGAAGGGTGCGGCTGCTTCGGACGATTCGCGTCGCGCACGCCCCTCTCGGTCATCGTCGAGGACGCGCTGCTCCTCGCGGCATGCGGCATCGGTATCGTCCTGGCCCCCCGCGGGGCGCAGGCGGGCAGCGGCGTCCCCGGCGCCTCCCCCTCTCTCGAAACCGGCCCCAGCCGCTGGCGAGGGGTCGTGGTCGCGGGCACCCTCGTGGCAGCGACCGCTTTCTCCCTCGCCTCACCCCACCTTCCGATCGACCGATTCGCTACGGCCCTGCGGCCGGGAGTGACGCTCGCGGACCTCGGTCTCGCGCAGATCGCCGGGAATCTCGACCAGGGGGATCGCCTGCTGGCGATCCTCGTCCTCGACGAGGATCCGTCCCGGAAGGCCGTCGAGGGGCTCAACGGCCTGGCCCAGACCCCGGGCGTCCCGCCGATCTCGGGGCTCACGTCCGCCACCGAGGACAAACGCGCCGAGTTCTTCTTCACTTACGGGTCCTCGTTCGAGCTGCTGGAGGTCCCCTCCGCCGATCTGCGGCGGCTCTACCGCCGGGCGCCACGCGTGTTTCGGGTGCATAATGGGACGGTTTTACGGGTCTGGGATACGGTACCGTCCGCGGAGGAACTGAACCGGTGATGCGTCGGCTTTCCCATCAATCGCTGCGGCGCGCGCTCGCGCTGGGCATCCTTTTCACGGCCCTGACCGCCGCGCGCGCGGAGGACCGGGGGCTCAAGCCCTCCTACGATTTCGTGATCGACATCAACGGGGTCGTCGACAAGGGGTGGAAGATGTTCTCTCCGCCCACGAACAAGACCCGGATACTCCTCGTCTCCCCCCTCGGCGATCAGGTGATGCTGGTCTCGATCTCCGACAAGAGCGTGCGCCCCGTCGACCGGCTCATGGTCAAGACCAACGGCGACGGGACGACCGACATCCTCGCGGGGGGGATCTCGGCGACGCGGATCATCCCGCTCGTCGCGAACGGGGCGGGAGCGGCCTTCGTCGCCGACGGGCGCACCTTCACGCTCAAGGCGCGTCCCCCGCTGCTCGGGCCGCATTCCGTAGAGGAGCTCGTCACGGATCGGCCCAACTTCGGCGAGGGCATCAAGAGCTATCAGCCGGAGGCGTCGGCGGTCTCGTTCCTCAAGTCGTACGACAAGCCGACCGAGATCGAGGTGTTCTTCGGGTCGTGGTGTCCGGTCTGCGAGGCCTGGGTCCCCAAGTTCGTCAAGTCCCTCCAGCAGGCGGGGAACAGCAAGATCCAGCTGAACCTCATCGGCGTCTCCCGCGATTTCTCGACGGACCAGAACCTGGCCAAGGCCAAGGGCGTCCGGGGATTGCCGACGTTCATCATCCGGCAGAACGGCATCGAGGTCGGACGCCTCGTGGGGGCTCCCGAGTCGGGAACGATCGAGGCAGCCCTCGCCGGCGTGCTGAAGAACCGGTCCTGAACCGGCTCCGTTCCGGGGGGTGACCCTCTCGCGGAGGGCCGGTCCGGCCCATGCGACCGTACTTGTGGCCCGGCGGGAAACCGCGGGCCTTTTCCTTCGTATGCACCTTTCCCGGAGGATCCGCCGGTCCCTCGGGCCTGAAACGGACATGATGCTCACGCGCGCTCCCATCATTTCGTCGAGATCCCGGTTGGAGGAGAGTCCTATGCCACGCACCCAGCGGACTGGATGGTCCGTCCTCACGCTGCTCATGACTGTCGGCTTGCTCGTCGCCTTCCTGCCCGCCTGCTCGCCCGCCCACGCCAAGAAGAAGACCGACACGGCGGGCGACAAGAAGCCGGAAGAGAAGAAGGACGAGGACTCGCCCTTCAAGGACTGGGACAAGACCTTGAAGGACGTCGAGACCCAGAAGGGCCTCATCACCGTGCATCGCAAGCACGACAACACCTGGTTCGAGCTCGACCCCGACCAGCTCGACAAGCCCCTGCTCATGGTCTCGAGCGTCTCTTCGGGCCTCGGGAAGGGCTGGATCCTCGGCGGCATGCCGCTCGACACGGACATCTGGTACTTCCATCGCGCGGGCAACAAGATCCAGGTGAAGGTGAAGAACGCGCGCTTCCGCGCCGACGAGAAGACGCCGATGTCGGACGCCGTCGCCCTCTCCTACGCGGACTCGGTCCTTCAGACCGCCAAGATCGTCTCCATCAACAAGGACTCCAAGCACCTCCTCATCGACGTGAACGACATCCTCGCCGCGGACCTGCCGGCGCTCGGTCTGGCGCTGAAGCAGTTCATCGGGCCCGCCGGGCTCGACAAGGAGCGCACCTCCATCGGGCGGATCAAGTCGTTCCCGAAGAACCTCGAGATCGAGATCGCGGCCGTCTACAACGCCGGCGAAGCGCGACCGCTCGATACCGTCTCCGATCCCCGGTACATCCCCGTCGGGATCCACTACAGCATCTCCGAGCTTCCCGAGGACGGCTACAAGGCGCGCCTGGCGGATGACCGCGTCGGCTACTTCCTGACGGCCGTGAAGGACTTCTCGCGGGATTCGTCAGACTCCTTCTTCGTCCGGTACGTCAACCGATGGAAGCTGGAGAAGCAGGATCCGAACGCCGCGATCTCCCCGCCCAAGGAGCCGATCGTCTACTACCTCGACAAGACGATCCCCCAGGAGTACCGCCAGTACGTGCGCGAGGGGATCCTCATGTGGAACAAGGCCTTCGAGAAGGCCGGGTTCCGGGACGCGATGGTCGTCAAGGACGCGCCGGACGATCCGGACTTCGATCCCGAGGACGTGCGCTACAACACCATCCGCTGGATCACCTCGTCGGAGCCCTCGTTCGGCGCCATCGGGCCGTCCCGCGTCGATCCGCGCAACGGCCACATCCTCGACGCCGACATCCTCGTCGAGGCCGCGATGGTGCAGAACGCGCGCCGCGGCTACCGCAACTACATCAACACGCGCATCTCCGCCGCCGCGTCCCCCTACTCCGGCGCGCCGGAGACGCATCAGCCCCCCGACTTCTCCTCGTTCTTCCCGCAGGGGCCCGCGTCCATCTGCAGCATCGGCGAGGGCGCCGAGCTGGGCGCCGCCGTGGACGCCGCCTTCTTCCAGACCACCGGGGAGATGGAGCCGGGCGGAACCGTTCCCGAGGAGTACATCGGGCACTTCCTGCACTGGGTCGTCTCCCACGAGGTGGGACACACGCTGGGCCTGCGCCACAACTTCCGCGCCAGCGCCGCGACCCCGAACAACAAGCTTCAGGACGTCTCCTGGACGCGCGAGCACGGGCTCTACGACTCGGTGATGGAGTATCCGGCGCCGAACATCTCGCTCGACCGCAACAACCAGGGGGACTACTACACGCAGTCGGTGGGCGACTACGACGTCTGGGCCATCCAGTACGCGTACACGCCCATGGACGGCAAGACGCCCGACGACGAGCTCCCGGCCCTCAAGAAGATCGCCGAGCAGTCGACCAAGCCCGGGCACGAGTACGGCACCGATGACGACGCGTTCGCCGGCCCGATCCCCATCGGCATCGACCCCGACACCAATCAGTTCGACCTGGGGGCCGATCCGCTCGCCTACGGCAAGCAGCGCCTCGAGCTGATCCACAACGTCCGCGGCAAGATCCAGAAGAACCTGACCGCGCCCGGCGAGGGCTACGACCGGCTGCGCAATTCCTTCGACAGCCTCGTGGCCGCACAGAGCCAGGTGCTGCACGTCGTGGCGAAGCAGGTCGGCGGCATCAGGACCTCGCGCGCGCACCGCGGCGATCCGGGCGAGCGCCCCGCGTTCGTTCCCGTCCCCGCCGCGCGCCAGCGGGAGGCGATGGGGATCCTGTCCACGTCCGCCTTCTCGGACGAGGCCTGGGAGGTCTCGCCCGAGCTGCTCAACTCCCTCCAGCCGAATCACTTCTGGCATTGGGGCACGGACACCTCGAACGCCGTTCCCGTCGACTACTCCTACGAGGATCGCGTGCTCGGGATCCAGGAGATCCTGCTCGACCGCCTGCTCCATCCGATCCTCCTGACGCGCGTCCTCGAGACCGAGGGGAAGTACGGCAAGGGGGAGCCCTACACGCTGGCCGAGCACGTGCGCTCGCTCACCGACAGCGTGTTCTCCGAGATCGGACCCAAGGCGCCGGCGGGGAAGCTCGCCATCAGCCCGATCCGCCGCAACCTGGGACGCGCGATGCTCGACCGCCTCATCGTCATGACGAACTCGCCGCCCTACGGATTGCCGGCGGACGCGCGCTCGCTCGCGCGCACCAACCTGCTCTCCGTG
>Ga0207644_10002166_pt1 | contig 12739 bp, 8 predicted proteins | sample KBSS73metaG_FD_184326 | JGI IMG/M metagenome (GOLD analysis project Ga0207644, IMG submission 184326) | Switchgrass rhizosphere microbial communities from Kellogg Biological Station, Michigan, USA - KBS S7-3 metaG (SPAdes) (version 2) | ecosystem: Host-associated > Plants > Roots > Rhizosphere >... | reverse complement strand
AATCAGGAGCTGAACCAGAACGTCCTCGGGATGATCGTGCAAAAAACTTTCAGCTATTCGTTCGGCGCGCACGGCGCGCTGCTCGGAAGCGCAGTCGTCGCCGGTGGTGGGTTGATTGATCTGGTGATCAGGAAAAAACCTTAGCGTTCGACTCGCACGCGAAAGGGCGTCGAGCGCATCAGCCATGCTGTAGTTAAAAGGAGGTTCGAAGTGCGTAAAAAAAGGAAATTGGAATTCGGGCTAGCCCCCGTGGCGGTAGTTATGTGCATTATTGGAGGCACGACTGCGCAAATATTAAAACCTCCTTACATTCTCGGAAAGAATGAAGTGCGGATCAAGAGCCGGAACTTCCTGGCTGGAAAGAAGCCCACCTACGGCTCGACCTATCAGATTTACAACAACCGAAAGCCTGGCGGGGCAGCCATATCTTTCGACAAGCGCACCAACGAGTTTGAGATTGTCACTGGGGCTGATAACACAGCTAGCGGTTTGCGATTCGCAAAGCGCGAACTGCGTAACGCCGAGACAGCCCTCTTGCGCATTACCGGAATAGCTAGCAATGACCGGTGCAGACTGAAGGTACTGATGCGCATTGTTGTTCCCGGGACCACAGACGGTGGTTTGGCATACCAATATTTGCCGTCGTGTGGAGAGTTCTAAAGGGTTGGTACACCGTCTACCAGCTCTCGGACACGGATCGATGGATTTCGCATCCACCGGCGTAACCAGATTGAGATCTTGCCAAGGAGGTTCTTATGAATTGCCCCTCATGCCACGCACCGAATAACGATGGAGCGCGCTTTTGTTCCGATTGTGGAGGCGCCCTCTCCGCAAACAATGCGGCGCCCAATCCCGCTGCCGGTGCTCCTTGCGCGAGCAGCGCGGCAGCGGCGCCCGCGTTGGAAAAAGACGAAGTCACGCATGTGCGCCCGGCGCTTGCAGCCAGTGATGAACCGACTCTCGTCAGCAACGCGTCCGCGCGTGCAGACGCAAAGACAGTCACCGCTGATGTCTTGCTGGGCCGCACGATTGAAGGCAAGTATCGCATCGATGCCAAGGTTGGCGCGGGCGGAATGGGCGCGGTCTATCGCGCGCACCGTTTGCTGATTGGCGACGACGTCGCGCTCAAAATTCTGCATCCAGAGCATGTTTCGCAGGCCGATGCCACTGAACGCTTTCGCCGCGAAGCGCAGGCGGCGGCGCGGTTGAAACATCAGAATGCGGTTTCGATTTACGATTTTGGGGTGACGAGCGATGGCGTCGTTTATCTGGTCATGGAACTGGTCGAGGGCCAGAGCCTGCGAGAGATCATTAAACAGCAGGGTCCGCTTACTCCATCTGCCGCCGCGGAAGTAATCAGCCAGGTGTGTGCCGCGCTGGATGAAGCTCATCGCCAACAAATAGTGCATCGTGATTTGAAGCCCGACAACATCATCGTCAAGCCCATGCTCAACGGCCTGCGCGTGAAGGTCCTGGACTTTGGCATCGCGAAATTGCGTGACTTGACCGCCGGCAATCTCACCCAAACCGGCAGCGTGATGGGCACGCCGCACTACATGTCGCCGGAGCAGTGTCTCGGCGAAGAGTTGGACAGCCGCTCAGATATCTACAGCCTCGGAGTGGTGTTGTATGAAATGCTCGCCGGAGTGGTCCCTTTCAACTCGCCGATGTCCACCGCCGTCGTCGTGCAGCATGTAAACCAGACGCCGCCGCCGCTGCGCGCGATCAATCTCAGCATCTCGGCGGCGGTTGAAAGCGTCGTCATGCACGCGCTCGAAAAAAACCGCGAGCAGCGTCCGCAAAGTGCCGCGGCACTAGCACAAGAGTTCACTGGGGCAGTCACACCTGCCGCTCAATCGTTCTCGACTCCGCCACAACCGACGATGGCCGCACCCACTCCGGCTTTCTCGGGCCCCGGCGCAATCGTGCAAGCGCCTACGATGGTTTTGCGCACGCCGGTTTCGGGCAGCGGTGTCGCTTATGGAGGTCCGACGTCGCCGGTCACTCCGGCGTATTCGACTCATCCGCAGCCAGTCACCGCCGGGAAAAAGCCCGTTGCTATTTTTGCTGCAATCGGCGTGGTGGCGTTAATTGGGATCCTGCTCGGCGTCTACTTTGCCCTTTTTGCATTCTCCGCAAAGAAGACAATTCTCGCAGAGATTAAAAGGGGCAATTTGGTCAAGCCCCAGGGCAACAGCGCGTACGACTTGTTCCTGAAATACAAAACCAGCGACCTGTCCTCCGCCGACAAAGACGAGATTGCGCGTGAGGCAATTGCCCCGATGGAAAAACGCGGCGAAGAGATTTTCGGAAATGTTAAGAAGGACCCGCAGATCGAATCTGAGGAGGATTGGGCCGAAGCAATTCGGTTGTACGCATGGCTGAACGAATTGCGCGCCAACCGAACCTACGAGGCCCGGCAATATTTTTCAGAGGGCCGTTTGGCTTTCGTCAAAAAGGATTACGAAAACGCGCTGAAGGGATTTCAGAAGTCCCTTGAACGCGACGGCACGTCGGCTCTGACTTTGAACGCCATCGGTCGGGTGTACTATCTCTGGAAAAAAGACAAAGCCACGACGCAGGAATATTACCGCCGGGCCACGGCCGCTGAACCCGGATGGATTGCGCCCTGGATAAATCTTGGAGCCGTTTGCCTTGAGACCCAGGATTACTCAACCGGAGAGACGGCGCTGCGACAGGCGATTCAACTGAACTATCAGAAAGCGTCACCGCACAATCTGCTGGGGCAGATTTTCGAAAAAGAATACCGATTCTGCGAAGCCGTCTCGGAATACCAAATCGCGCTCGACAACGCCAGAAACAATCCGACGCCGACAGTTAGCGTCGATTCGCTCCGTACCAGAATCGCAAAACTTAATTCGATGGGCATGATATGCGGCGACTAAGTCGATCGAACTCGCGCCGGCGCCGTCTGTTTCTGGTTTTTCTCGCGCCAGTTGTAGTGCTGCTTGGCACGCTCGCATTCGGCTGGTTTGCGCTGGCGCCTTATCGGCACCTTGATCTGCTGATTGTTAACGGCAGCGTTGTTGACGGCACTGGAGTCCCCGGGCGCGCAACCAACATCGGCATTCGCGACGGAAAGATCGTCGAGTTAAGTAGCTGGAAGTTCTATTTCTCGTCCGCTGATCGCATTATTGACGCCGGCGGACACATCGTTTCACCCGGTTTCGTTGACGTTCACACGCACGTCGAGCCGAATCTTCCCGTGAATGCCGCTTTCCGCGCTGACAACTTCCTGCGCCAGGGCGTGACCACGATCATCACTGGAAATTGCGGTCGCTCGCGCACGGATGTGGCAGCAATGTTCCGCACGCTTGAAAAGAATGGGAGCTATATCAATGTCGCCACGCTCGTCGGACATAACAGTGTGCGGCAGCAGATAATGGAGAATGCCTCGCGTGCGCCAACGCCACCGGAACTCAATGGAATGCGCGCCATCGTCGATAGAGCAATGAAAGAGGGAGCGCTTGGATTCTCTACCGGACTCGAATATGTCCCCGGCCGTTTCGCCGACATGTCGGAAGTCGTGGCACTGGCAAAGGTCGCCGCAAAGTACGACGGGATTTACGCGTCACACATCCGCGACGAGGGGCCGAAAGGAGTCGAAGCAATTCGCGAGGCTCTCGAAGTCGGCAAGCAAGCGCAGATCGCCACCGAAATCTCTCATTTCAAGGCGTCGGGCCCCCGGCAGTGGCATACGATCATTAACCGTTTGGACCTCGTTGATGAAGCACGAGCCGAAGGTCAGCAAGTAAGTCTCGATGTCTACCCATACACCAGCTCCAGCACAACGACGGATATACTCTTGCCTGATTGGGCCATCAAGGACAACCGCGCGGGTCTCCGGCAAATGATCAGCGAACCGCAACTAAGACAAAAGTTGCACGCCGATATTCTCGCCCTCCTGATTGACGAAGGATGGAAAGATCTTTCTTTCGTGCGTCTCGCGGCGGGAAACCCTGAGTGGATCGGAAAAACACTGGCTCAGGCACCCACCGTCAGTCAAGATGTGAACCAACAGATAGAGAACCTAATCGATATCTCGCTTCGTGGCGGCGCTCAGGCTGTCTATGACAGCATGAACGAAGACGATGTAGAGCAAGTTATTACCTACACGTATTGCGTCTTTGGGTCCGACAGCGCAGTGCGAGATCCGTCTGCGGAATATCACCCGCATCCCCGCGGTTGTGGGACCTTTCCCCGAGTCTTTGCTCAGTACGTGCGCGAAAAAAAGTTGCTGACCATTGAAGAGGCGATTCACAAAGCCAGCGGTGAGGCGGCAGAGCGTTTTCACCTTCCGAATCGCGGACTAATTCAGCCCGGCTATTGGGCAGATGTTGTGATCTTCGATAGCAATACGATCGCGGACACTGCCACCTACGATTTGCCATTCGGCGAACCAAGCGGAATCGATTACGTGATTGTAAATGGCCGCATCGCAGTTGACCACGGCGCGATGACCAGCCAGAAGCCTGCCGGTGTGCCAGTCCGGAGCGTGAAGTGATATCTAATCCCCGTAAGGTGAAAATGCTGACGACGACCAACATTTATTCTTGAGTGAACACGGGGCTGATGGTAAAGTCCACCGCCTGACATTCCATTTAACGTCGCAACTTTATTCTAATTTGATTGGAGCAACTCCCAATGCGCCAAGGTTTGAAACTTCCACTTCTGTTAGTGCTGTCACTTCTTTGCCTGGCTGACGCCGTCGTCGCGCAGGATCTCGATAATGTCACGATCAGCGGTCTGGTCATGGATCAGAACGGCGCGGTGATCCCAGGTGCGTCGGTGACTGCTGTGCTGATCAAGACGAAGGCAGGACGCACCGTCACCACGGACGAAGATGGCCGCTACAAGATCATTCAGCTTGAACCCGGCATTTATTCGGTCAAAGCATCGTTCACTAACTTTGCCACGGAAGAGAAGACCGACCTCACGACCGTCGCCGCGCAGAATGTGCAGCTCGATTTCACGCTGAAACCTGCCGGTGTGTCTGCCGAAACAGTCGTAGTCAGCGCCGCGAATGCGCCCGAGATCGATACCGCCCGCACCGTTGTCGGCGGCACGATCGCGACGCGCGAAGTTGAATCGCTGCCTGTTCCATCAAGATCGCCGATCGATTTGATCTTCACACTCGGGGGCGTCGCGGAAGAGCCTCTTTCAACACGCGATCTCGCGGAGGATCGCACGACTTCGCGTTCGACTCCCGAAGAGGCCGGGAACTTCTCTCTATCCGGCGGTCCGGCCTATTCGAACAACATAACGATCGACGGATTAGACAACAATGACGACCGCGCGGCACGCGAGCGCTTCAATCCGTCGCCCGAGGCCATCGAAGAAGTTCAGATGATTCGCAATCAGTTTGCGGCTGAGTACGGGCGCGCTTCAGGCGGGCGAGTAAATCTGCGAACGCGTGGCGGTTCGAACAAGTTTCACGGCCGGTTCTATGATTTCTTCCGCAACGACGTTTTCAACGCGAACACATTCAACAACAAGCGGCTCGGCTTGCCGCGCGCGCCATTTGAAGAACACGATCCGGGTTTCACTTTCAGCGGGCCGATCATTCTGCCGTTCTACAACGGTCGCGATCGGACGCACTTCTTTGCCTCTTACGAGTTCGACACGATTCTTGACTCAACGACGATCGACACGCTACTGCCCGTCGACAAGAACCCGTTGTTTGCTCTGCCCGCTCCCACCAATTCAGCAGCCAGCCGAACTGAGAATCCACCGGCGCCGGCGCTCATCGCGACAAACGGCATCGCCCCCTTCATCGAAAACGTAAGCACGCCACAGCGTAACCAAATCTTTACGACGCGCATCGATCACAAATTCACGGACATGCACAACGGCCAAATCAATTATCAGCTTGGCCGCTTTACGAACCTGCGACAGTTCGGTGGCGGCAGCCGTCTGGCCGAAGCGCTGCAAGCAAAAACGCGTAACACCGACGCGATTGCTTATCTCGACAATTACGTCTTCTCAGCGAAGGCGGTCGCGCAAACTCGCTTTCAATGGTCGCGCCTGACGCCGGCAATTGTAGCGGAAGGCGGCGCGAGCCCCGTCGTCCTGATCGACATCAATGACTCACAAAGTCTGGTCACGGGTACGTTGATCGCGGGCAGTTCCACAACCGGCGCAACCGATCGCCGCGAAACGCGTTGGCAGGCGCAGGAGATTCTCGCCTACATCTCGGGCGCGCATTCTTTGAAGTTTGGCGCCGACGTACAGCGCATCAAATCAACCTTCATCGATTTGTCGGACGCCTCAGGCACTTTCAACTTCAACAGCTTCGGAGATTTTCTCGCGAACGGGCCCAGTCGCTTTCGCCAGAATTTTCTGACGACTTCAACTCAGGGCAATGTCTACATCGGAGTTTTCGCGCAGGACGACTTGCGGCTGCTGCCGAACTTAATGATCAGCTACGGCTTGCGCTGGGAAAACGAAAGCATCCGGCCGGATCACAATAACTTCGGGCCGCGTTTCGCGCTCGCTTACGATCCTTTCAAGTCCGGCAAAACCGTAATCCGCGCGGGCGCAGGAATTTTTTACAACCGCGCTTTGCTGCGAACTATCGATGACTTTACTTTGGGCGCGCAGCAACTTTTTCTCGACACGAATGATATTCCGGTGGCTCAGCGCGCCGCTGTTTTGAGTCAGATTCACTTCCCGCAATCCCTGACGTCAGACTCTTCAGTCGTCAAACAGTTCGGCACTTTGAACGCGGGATTCTCACGTCGCCTCGATCCGAACTTGCGCATTCCGGAAAGCTACCAGGCGAACATTGGCGTCGAACGCGAATTACCACGCGCGTGGATCTTTGAAGCCAACTACACGTACAACCGCAGCCTGCATCTGTGGCGCGAATTCAACATCAACGCGCCGCGACTGCCGGCGGGATTCACCAGCTTCACTCAATATCTGTCGACGCGAGATTTTCCGAATTTCTTGAACGGCCCGAGCGGCAGTCGTCCCATCATCAACACTTCGGCTGCCGGTGATTTGGTTCGCTTCGTTTTGACTCCGCCAGATCCGGCCAATCCGAATTCAGTAGTGCGGATCTTCGAGCTGGGCGTACCGGTTTCGCTGGTCAACTTAAACGCCTTTACTTCGACCACGGCGGTGAATGCTGCGCTCGCTGCGCTCAATTCCTTGCGACCTGATCCAACGCGCACGGAAATTGAACAACTAATTTCCGTTGGCAATGCCTTCTATCACGGATTGACTTTGGAAGTGCGCAACCGCTGGCGGCAGAAATCCAGTGGCGCCGGTTTTTCTTTCCGCGCGGTTTACACGCTGTCGTTTTTGCGCGATGACGGCATCGTGAACACGTCCGATGCGCTGATCCCCGGGGACTTTGGCCGCGAGCTTTCACGCAGCCTCCTCGATCGCCGTCATCGTTTTGCTTTCTCCGGCACATTCGATACGCCACGTTCACTCGGGCGGCTCGAGTTTTCACCAATTCTGCGGCTCGCTTCTGGGGCGCCATTCAACATAAGCCTCGGTGGCGTCGACAGAAATCTTGACGACGTCAGCAACGACCGGCCGAACTTTGTCGGAGATGCAACTGTGCTGCGTTGGCGGCGGCCGGGCGATTCGATCGACGCTTCGATCCTCAATCAATTTTCGTTGCCGGCGATCGGCCAATCCGGGGATCTCCCGCGCAACGTGGGTTCTGGTCCCGGCCAATTCCTTTTCGATTTGAACGTGTCGCGTGAGTTCAAGCTGAATGAAAAAATGCGTCTGCGCTGGAGCGTTGAGTTCGACAATGTTCTAAACGCTACCGTCTACAGCTTCGGGAGTGAGTTCATCGATTTCAACGCGCTCGGTCCAACTGCCACAGCGACTCAGAGACAAGCCTTCACCGACTCGTTCATGGTCACTACACGCACGATGCGGCCGAGGCAGGTTCGCATTGGGGTGAAATTCGATTTTTGATTCATGACTCTCTTCGAGAACGCGCCCTCCTTCACTGTCGAGCTACTGCCCTTCACCCAAAGTTGAACGTTCGACCGCTATTGCTGCGGTTGTGACACGAACCACGTTTCATTCACTTTTCCGTCAAGATTGATGCGCAACCGGTAACTTCGATTTGTGATTACCAGCACGCGCCTTAAGATTGAAGACCTCGTGATTGAATCAATCATTATCGTTGGCGCGGGCGCGGCTGGCCTCGCTGCTGCGCGTGAACTCGCGCTCGCGGGGCGTCAAGTCGTTGTGTTGGAAGCGCGCGACCGTATCGGTGGTCGTGTCTTCACGCACAAAGACAAGCGGTCGCCGGTTCCGATTGAACTTGGAGCGGAATTCATCCACGGTAAACCATCAGAGCTTTGGCAGATCGCCACCGCCGCTAATCTTCAGATTAGTAAGACAAGCGATCGGCATTGGTATTTCCAGGACGGCAAGATCAGCAAGTCGGGCGAGTTCTGGCGCACTATCGAAAGCTTGAGGAGCGACATGAAATCATCAACGCGCGATCAATCGCTGAAGGAGTTCCTGGACGCGCTGCCTGACGATGAAGACACGCGCCGCGCCAAGTCGATGCTCGTGCGCTACGTCGAAGGATTTCACGCGGCGAACATCGAACAAGTCGGCATTCACGGCCTCGTGAAAGCGGACGAAGCAGCCGACGAAATTGACGGTAACAAAGCGTTCCGGCTGATTGACGGCTACGACTCGTTAATGCAGGCAATGCGCGCCGAGGCAGAAAGCCATGGCGCGACTCTTCACCTGAACACGATGGTCGAGGAGATTCGTTGGGAGTCCGCTGGCGTTGAAGTGCGCACTGGGAACGCGGGCGCCTCGCTCGCAACAACTCGCACATTTGCGGCCTCTGCGGCGATTATCACGCTTCCTCTCGGTGTGCTTCAGCGCGGCTCGGAAAATGGTGGGATGCGATTCGTGCCGAAGCTGCCTGATTCAAAACGCAGGGCAATTGAAACACTGCCGATGGGCAATGTCGTGAAAATTAATCTGCTGTTTCGCGACAGGTTCTGGGAATCGGTAAAGGTCTGGGATGAGAAAGCGCGGCTCGTCGATTTTCGGGACGCTGGTTTCTTTCATTGTCCGGGCGCGCCTCTGCCGACGTGGTGGACGCAGCTTCCGATTCGAGCGCCGCTACTTGTTGGTTGGACCGGCGGACCGAATGCGGACCGGCTGCTGAAGGAAGCGGGAGACGCGAAACAGGAGGCGGACGGCGCAAAGCAGGAGGCAGAAGAAAAGAATTCCGACATAGTCGATCTTGCGATCAATTCACTTGCTACGATTTTCAATCTGTCTCGCCAGGAGATCGAGGCGCAATTGGAAGCTGCGGATTGTCACAACTGGCGAGACGATCCTTTTACCCGCGGCGCCTACGCGTATGTTCCGGTAAACGGATTGGAGCATCAGCCGATCCTCGCACGGCCACTGGAAAACAAACTGTTCTTTGCCGGCGAGGCCACCAGCGTCGGCCACATCGGCACCGTCCACGGCGCAATTCAAAGCGGCCAGCGCGCCGCCCGACAAATCCTTTCGAACTAAAGTATCGCGCTCGGCGCGCACAGTGGGCTATCATATCTCGCCCCATGTCGCGACCAGATGTCTCTGCAGGATAAAGAACCAGTCGGCGAAGTTGAGACAGCACTGCTGGATGCCGATCTTTTTTTGAAGTACGGATCGCCAGACCGCGCCATGAAGCGTCTGCGCACGGCGCTCGAACGCAGCCCGCGCTCAATCAGCCTGCGCGAGAAGATGCGTGAAATCGCGGCGTCGCATAAACATCCCGAAGAAGCTGCGCGCCATTGTCTGGCCCTCGCCAGTCTTTATATCGAACGCGACAACTTCGACGCCGCCCACGATCGCCTGCTGGAAGCAAAACAGCTCGACACCCGCATCTCGATCGCTTCAGGTTTGGAGGCGATTCGTCGCGCCCGCCACCCCGAGCGGAAGGCAGAACCGCCCGCGACAGGAACAAAACTGATCGCGCGCAAATCTGGTATCACTTTTTCCGGTGACCTTTCTGTGATCGGCATCTTCGATGCGATCCAGGCAATCGAGAATTCGCGACAGACGGGCGCGCTGCAACTTCAGAATTCCACGCAAACCGGAAAAGTGCTTTTCAACGAAGGGCAGATTGTCGGCGCCGAATGCGGGAGTCTGGTGTCCCACGCAGCTTTTCGCCAACTGGTGGAAATCACCGGCGGCACTTTCGATTTCGAAAAATCGATCAAAGCCTTCCCGGTAACGATTGAAGCAGCCAGCAATACCAATTTGATCCTGGATAGCCTACGGCAGGTTGATGAGGACAACGCATAAGAGCCGGCTCTCACCATTCAAGATCTCTCTCGCACTTTTGTTGAACCCAAATCTTAATGAAACTGATGACATTGCCATAGCTTCTAAGCGATAATCCGTTCCGATGGTTCAAAGTATTCCCGCGAAGTCGGAATCTCCCGAGATAATTTCGCACGACCCCGCAACTGGTGAAGAAATCGGACGCGCGCCCTTGACGCTGCCGGAAGAAGTTGCCCGCGCCGTCGATCGAGCGCGCGCCGCGCAAACGGCCTGGGCCACAACTTCATTTCGCGCCCGTGGCCGGATAATTCTGCGAGCGCGCAAAATCGTTCTCAAAGAGTTGGACGAAATCGCCCTGCTGATTTCGCGTGAAACGGGAAAGCCGGCCCCCGAAGCCATCACGATGGAGTTGACGACCTCGCTCGATCTGATGCAGTACTTCGCCCGCCGCGCTGAGACGTTACTCCAACGGGAGCGAATCAACCTCGGCTTGTATGCCTGGATGGGCCGCACATCCTATCTCGTCTATAAACCCGTCGGCGTAGTTGGCATCATCTCGCCGTGGAACTTTCCGTGGGCGACACCGCTCGATGAAGTTGTCATGGCGCTAATGGCCGGCAACGCGGTCGTGCTCAAGCCGAGCGAACTGACGCCGCTTACCGCTTTGAAGATCAAAGACGTGCTGGATCGTGCCGGCTTACCTGAAGGACTGCTGCAAGTTGTTACCGGCGACGGCTCGACTGGCGCCGCGCTGATCGGCGGTGGTGTTGACAAGATTATGTTCACCGGAAGCGTCGCAACCGGTCGCCGTGTGGCCGAAGCCGCGGCGAATTATCTGATTCCGGTCGTGCTGGAACTCGGCGGCAAAGATCCAATGATTGTTTTGGGGGACGCGAACATCGAGAATGCCGCGCGCGGGGCAATCTGGGGAGCATTCGCGAATTGCGGTCAATCGTGCTCGGCAGTGGAACGCTGTTACGTTGAAGAGAGTATCGCCGAGAAATTCACTGACGCGGTGGTCGCAGAAACTAAAGGGCTCACACTGGGAACGCGGACGCCTCGTCCGCAAACCAATAACGATACGGGCAAGATGCCCGCGATCCCAGATTTTGATCTCGGCCCAATGAGCAGCGAACAACAGCTGCGGATCGTTGAGCGTCACGTCTACGAAGCGACCGCACATGGCGCCGTGGCAGTGACCGGCGGTGAACGAATTTCTGATACGAGCGGGCCATTTTTCCCGCCCACCGTCCTGACGAACGTCAATCACGAAATGGAAGTCATGCGCGAAGAGACATTCGGTCCGGTGCTTCCGATCATGACGTTTCGCACTGATGAGGAAGCGGTGCGGTTGGCGAACGACAGCGTTTACGGTTTAGCTGCCAGCGTCTGGACGAATGATCTCGCGCGCGGCAAACGGATCGCGGAACAGATCGATGCCGGAACAGTGATGGTTAATGAAGTGCTTTACACGCACGGCGTCGCGCAAACGCCCTGGGGCGGTTTCAAGCACAGCGGCTTCGGCCGCACGCACGGTCGCGCCGGTCTGCTCGAGCTGGTAAACCAGCAGCACGTCCACGTGAATCGCTTCGCTTTTTTGCCGGACGTTTGGTGGTTCAATTACACTCCCAGCGCAACCAAACTATTTCACTCACTTGCCCGCCGCTTCTCTTCGGGCTCAGTGCTCCAAGCGACCTTGGCTGTCCCACAAATGATTCGTCGCTGGCGCGAGCGACGATAAAGCTTACATGAGGGCTCTTCCATAAGTTGATCGATCGCCTTTGAGAGTAATATGGCGGACGCATAACACCGGAAATCGCGGGATTACCGCTGATGATGATGAATAATTAGTAGTTGGGCATCGCCTCTTGATATGAAAGTCCTATTGGCCTGCTTCAGCTTCGTCGTGTTGCTCGCCACGTGCGGCATCTCTGCGGCGTGTCCTACGGGCCAGGAATGCACGGCTACTGAGATCAACGTCAACTCCTTCGGTATTAGCGCTCGCGTTATGCTCGTCGAGGGCGGGCGAAAGCGGCGCGCGGATCTCGTCTACGTCGACGCGTTCTACCGAGCGGGGGGCGAATGGCACACGCGTGGCGGAATCTCAGGTGGCGTCGGCGGGTTTGGTTGGAAGGCAGACCAAATGGGCAAGTATAAATTTGTCATCAAACACGATGGATTCAAGGCCGCGACGCTCATCGTCAACGTCAGGAGTCTCAGGGGCAGGTGGAATGAGTTTACCGTCCTTCTGAAAGCAGACGGTTGCGCACGCGTGAGACTAATGCGCGCGGGTGTAAAGTAACGAGATGATCGCCTTCGCAAAGGCAATGCCCAACAAATCGTTGGACGCGAGCGGCGGGCAATGAAAATTCGAATTTCGAAGTTCGGATTTCGAAATTCTGGCCGCGCCGCCGCGTCAACTCCGCCGTTATGCCGCTCACTC
>Ga0207644_10002163_pt1 | contig 12746 bp, 7 predicted proteins | sample KBSS73metaG_FD_184326 | JGI IMG/M metagenome (GOLD analysis project Ga0207644, IMG submission 184326) | Switchgrass rhizosphere microbial communities from Kellogg Biological Station, Michigan, USA - KBS S7-3 metaG (SPAdes) (version 2) | ecosystem: Host-associated > Plants > Roots > Rhizosphere >... | reverse complement strand
TCCCTTCCCCGGCCCAGAAACAGGCCCGTTTCCTCGAACGTCTCGCGCATGGCAGCGATGCGCAGGGCCCGCTCCAGATCCGATAGTCCGTCCGCGCCCGTAATATGGGGCAACCAGGCAGGATCACTGTCGGCAAGATCGACGAGCCCGCCGGGAAACACCATGGCCGACGAGAAATCCTGATCGGCATGGCGCACCACCATCAGCACTTCGAATGGATCATCGCGCAAGATCAGCATCGTTGCCGACGGGCGCGGCGTTGCCGGTTTCTTCATGGTACGGGATACTCTCGTGGCAGAACCGGTGCACGATGCCCGAACTTGGCGCTTCGGGACAATTCTTTTGTCAACAAGGTGGTCGTTCAACAAGAAGGCGTCAATTCAACAACAAAGCGGCCTTGTGCCGTGTAGAATATACCGACGACACAGGCCTTATCCTGCGTATTCTCACCTCCCCCCACCCTAACATGCCTTAAGCTCCCCAGCCGCTAGTCCCTCGGGCTGCTCGACCAAGAATCGTGCTTATCGAGGGGGATTACATGACTTCGCTTGCATCTGTTTCGGCCATCGCCATGGCCATCCTGCTTCCATCGGCCCAAGCCATGGCGGCCAACGCGCCAGACAAGCCGGAAAAGGCCCAGCCGACTGCATGGGAGGCCGATCGCGCCCCGGCGGAATCGGACATGGTCACCACCGGCGTGGCGCGCGGACGCGACCGCCTCGACAGCGCAACCTCCACCAGCTCGATCCGGGAAGTGCAGATCACGCGCATTGCCCCGCTCAGCCTCGCCGAACTGTTCCGCAACATTCCGGGCATGCGCGTTGAAGCCGGATCGGGCGACAGCGAAACCGCCCTCACCATTCGCGGGTTGCCGCTGGTGGGCGATGGCTCGAAATATGTCGTGGTACAGGAAGATGGCCTGCCGGTGATGGAGTTTGGCGACATCCAGGGCGGCGCGGCCACGAATTTCGTGCGCGCCGATCTCAATATCGCGCAAGTCGAATCCATCCGTGGCGGCTCGGCATCCACGTTCGCATCCAATTCGCCGGGCGGCGTGATCAACCTGGTTTCCAAGACCGGCGAGGCGTCGGGCGGCTCGGTCATGACTTCGGCCGGGCTGGACTATGGCCTGGCGCGCGGTGATTTCGATTACGGTGGCCGGCTCAGCGACAACCTGCGCTTTCACGTTGGCGGCTTCTATCGCACCGGCGAAGGCCCACGCAATGCGGGCTTTTCCGTTTTCCATGGTGGCCAGGTCAAGTTCAACATCACGCGCCAGCTCGAAAATGGTTTCATCCGCTTTTCGGCCAAGGTCCTCGATGACAGCACGGGGATTTCCCCGCCGGCGGTGCTGCGCATCACCGGCAGCGATGCCGATCCGAAATATGAAAGCTTGGCCGGATTTTCCGCCACGCGCGATTTGGCCACGTCGCCCAACATCCCGTCGATGTACACCATGGGCCGCGAAGACCAGATCGCCACGATCAACTTGCGCACGGGCAGCCATGTGAAAAGCGTTGCCCTGGGCGTGGAAACACAGTTCGAAGTGGCCGGATGGACCGTTTCCGAACGGTTCCGCTATTCGTCTTCCACGCTGAATACCAACGGCAGCTATCCGGGGTTCGCCGCCCCGGCAGACGTGATTGCCACCACGTTCGGCGGGCCGGGCGCCGCGTTGTCCTATGCCAGCGGGCCCAAGGCCGGACAGGCCATCACCTCGCCGTCAACTCTCAATGGCAACGGCATACTCCTGCTTGGCCTGCCCTACCAGCACAACGGCCGCGACCTGGGATTTGTTGTCAACGATCTGCGCGCCAGCCGGGTATTGCCGGTCAGTGGTGGTTCGCTCACGCTTACCGGCGGCGTCTATCGTTCGCGCCAGGCCCTGCACCTCGACAGCCTGGTCGCCTCGGATGTCCAGGATCTGGCTGGCAATGGCCAGTCTGCACTGGTCGATATCACGGCGGCCAACGGCTTCAAGATCACGCAGGACGGTGCGCTGTTCCACTCCGGGCTGGGTTCGGTCGGAAACCAGCACTCGATGGATGTCGATTACGACGTGACCGCGCCCTATGGTTCGTTCAACTTCCAGCACGGCCATATCGCGATTGGTGCATCGGTTCGGTATGACACCGGTCGCGTGCGCGGCTCGGTGGCCAACGATGGGCCCGAGAACGTCAAGTTCTTCGATCTCGACGGCAATGGCGTACCATCGTCTTTCTCGGAAACGACCTGGGCCTACATACCCCGCAACGCATCCCATCCGGTCAACTACAACTATCACTATCTTTCCTATTCCACCGGCGTGAACTGGCGCATCGCGCCGCAAGCTGCGGTTTTTGCCCGCTACAGCCTGGGCGGCCGGGCCGCGGCTGACAGCATCCTGTTTGCCGGAATGCTCAAGCCCGATGGCAGCCTGATCAAGGATGACTATGCCCGCGCGCCAGTGCGGCAAGCCGAAGTGGGTGCCAAGTTCCGCACCGGGGGCCTGTCGCTCAACCTCACCAGCTTCTATGCCACCAGCCGCGAAACCAGCACCCAGGTGATCACCAATCCCGACGGTAGCGCCAATTCCAGCACGGTATCGCGCAGCTATCGTGCCTATGGTGCCGAATTCGAAGGGCAGATTCGCAAGGGCAATTTCTCGCTCACGGCCAGCGGCACGCTGACCAAGGCGCAGATCACCGGTGTCGAAGGCCAGCCCGAACTGGTCGGGAACCGACCGCGCCATGCCGCCACGCTGATCTATCAGCTGGGCCCGCAATACGACAGCGACCTGTTCACCACCGGTCTCAACATCATCGGCACCACCGGAAGCTTTGCGCAGGACAGCAACCAGCTGCGCATGCCCGGCTATGCCACGGTGGGCGCGTACCTGCAGGTTCGCCCGGTTGATCGGTTCGTGATCAGCCTCAATGTGTCCAACCTGTTCGACAAGCTGGCCATCGTCAACGTCGGCAATGGCACCCTGCCCCTCACCGGGGTGGGAACGGCCAGCGTGCTCAATCCGCGCACGGTAACGGCTTCGCTGCGTTTCTTCCTGTGATCCGCTGACGCGCGATCAACTCCAGACGGTTTAGGCGGCAGATCGGTCACGATCTGCCGCCTAAACCGATTCTTGTGCAATGTGTGCCATAATATCAATTACTTATCACGACATTTTCCATGCACCGTCGTGTTTGGGCAGGGCATGTCAGTCTGGATGGGGGATTTGGTGCAGCTTCTGTGACCAGCAACGGCGCAGTGTTGTCCCCTCCCCCTTTTCCCAAAAACAAAATCAGCTTCCCACCGGTTAGACGGGTTTATGGAGTTTAAATAAGTTAAGGCTGCGCTCGACAGGCCCGACTCGCGCAGCCATCGCGATTCGCAGGCTGGGCGCCGTTCCTGATGGGTCGTGCCGGCGTTCCTGATGGATCGACAAAACGTACCTGATGGATCGATGCCCTGTTCCCGATAGATCGAATATGGCGCCCTTGGTGTTCCCGATAGGTCGATGTTCGCTCGTATAGGCTCGAATCACCTGCGGAATTGAATTTCTTTTCGCCGATGCGCCGTATTCGATGTTCAATCGCTGATTGCGCCACGCCGGCATTGGCCGGGACACGGATCGAGCACGACACTTCGCGAACGGTTGGGGCGGCATATCGGAAGGCCCCTGCCCCGCACATGCCGTGGCGGCGGCGATTGCCGGGCGGCCTGGCGCGCGCAGAACGCCGGATCGCTTCTGGTTGGCGCGCCGAAACATGGTGGTCCTTCATCATCGCGAGCCTGAACAGAAGCACTGCCATCACGGCCGGCACGGATGGTTGGGGAACGGGAGCGATCCAATCTGCACGCCGTCGACGCGATCGATCAGCGCAGGGTATGGCGGTGCTTTTCGTGGTGGCGCTTGGTCCAGCCGATGAACGCGCGTTGCCAGTCCGCCGGGGTGCGCGCCGGGTCGGCCGAGACCCAGCGTTCGAATTCGGCGTGAAGGGCATGGAAATCCCAGCCTGGGCAGGTTTCCCGCAAGTGCGCCAGGGTCTCGTCGGTGATGAAGCCGCGCGTTGCGGCGTGGCTCAGCCCGGCAATGGTGGACCGGATCAAGTGGCGCGCATCCACCGTTGACACCGGCGCCGTGGCCGACTGGCTGCGGGAAGGGGTGAGAGCTGTCGGTTGGCGACGCTCGCCAGAGGCGCCTTCCTGCTTGCTGGGCTCCGGGGCGGGAAACATGGCGGCCACGGGGGAAGGGCGTTTCCCCGGGGAAACGGTTTCTGCCCCGTCCTTGCCATCGATGCGCACCATGCGCAGCAGCGGCTCGCCATTCTTGCCTTGCTCGACGCGCAGGGCATAGCCGGGCAGGGCATCCTTTTCCGCAAGCTTGAGAATCTCGAACTTGAAGCGACGGTATTCGCCTTCGGCGCCGGATTTTTCGAATAGCGTGGGCATGGCAATGGCAAAGCCATCCTCGCCCGCGCCACCGGCATGCTTGCGCGCAACCTTGTAGAGCCAGCGTTCGCGCCCGCCGGTGATGTTGAAGTAGGCGCGATCGATGGCCAGGACCCCGCCCTGCATCATCACGCCTTCCCAGAACCAGTTCGACAGCTCCAGCGTCATGCCGCGCGAGCGCTCGGTGCGCTCGTCCACCAACTGCGTCCAGCCATCGAGCCAGGAGAAAGTTGCTTCGCGGCGATTTTCGGCGCGAATGTTGGTCTTGATCGTGGTCGCCACCAGCCGATCGAGCGCCTGGCCCAGCAGTTCGTAAGCACGGCCAGTGGTCGGGCGGCCGATCGCGCGCAGCAGGTCGTAAGGCATGATGTTGAGCTTGCGCGGCACATCGTTGACCCCGCGCCGCACCATGTCGGCCAGCACGCTGGCGCAGTAGATCAGGATGTCTGCATCCCAGATCGTGGCCATGCCATAGTCGGGATTGCCCGAGACATGGACCCACAGCTTGCCGTCGGGACTGGTGTAGTCGATCGGCTTGGTTCGCTTGGTCTTGGCCAGGGAAAAGAAGGGACGCTCCATCATCTCCCGCTGATCGCGCAGCGGCATGTCGGCCACGTAGGGCAGGAAGACGTCGAACCGTTCGGAGCTGGCAGAGGATTTGCTGCGGGTCATTCCGGTACTGTTTCGGTTGATGGGAAGAGATGATGCGCAAGCGCCCGGCACCGGCAAGAGCCGGACCGGGCCAAACGCGGGCGAGGCGCCGTGATCAGGTCGGGGGGCGGGCGCAGGGCAGGGGGCCATGCGCCCGGGTAGCGCCTTGCCAGGCCGTGAACCCATAAACGGTGCCACCGAGGCGCCAACATGGGTTCACGGCCTAAATCCGGCAGGGATGTTTCCCCGGGGAAACGGGGAAACGTGCGTGTCACCGCTGCATGCCCTTGCCTTGGGCTTCCAGGGCCTCCAGCGCGGCGCGAACGCCCTCGATCATGTCCTGCTCGGTGGCACCGGTTCCATTGTGAAGCTTGAGCGTAATGCCCTGCCGTCCGGCCGATAGCACCGAAACGGCGCAGCGGCCCGTGGCCGGCGCATCCCACACGAACAAGGGCCCGCGCGGCGACTGGCCGGTACGTGGTGCGGCAAGCAGCCGCTGGAGCACTTCAGCCGAGGGCAGCAAGGGGCGCCCGCCGCTACGTGCAGCATCCTGCTCGCGCGCGATCTGTCTTGCTTCCTTGAGGATCATGGCTTGCGCCTGCTTGTCGTCGAGCGCTTGGGCCAGGGAATAACCCGGCTTGAGCTGGACATCGGCTGGAGAGGCAAATGCCGCAACCACGCTGTCCGGCAAGCTCGCGACGCGTAGCATCTTTGACAACCAACCCTTTGAAAGCTTTAATCTTTCTGCCATGCGGGTGAGGTGGTTGCCGTAATGATCCTTGAGTGCCAGCGCATAGTTGCGCGCGCGCTCCAGATCCGAAACGTCCTTGCGCGCGCGGTTTTCCAGGTCGGCAAGGCGGAACGCGGCTTCATCATCGAGCTGGGCGACTTGCGCGAGAAACTGGAACTGCGGATAGGAATTGGCGCGCAGCCAGGCGATCGACCAGTGGCGCCGCGTGCCGGCGATCACTTCGTAATCGAAGGCGGGATCGTTCTCGATCCGCCGGACGACGGCCGGCACTTTCTGGCCGCCTTCGGCAATGATCGAATCGATCAGCTCGCGGCAGGATTCCTCGGTGAGGTGCGCATAGGAACGGGCATTGCCGGCCCACACGCGCACGCGGGACGGATCGAGCAGGAGCTGGGTGACCTGGCGCACTTCGCCGCTGGCAACGCGGGCGAGGGCGCTTTCGCGGTTGAGCAGCGTGGTGCCGCGCAGTGGGCCAAGGCCCGGCGCACTGGACCGCGGCGTTGCCGGGCGCGGGGGTGCGGCTGCCGTCACGGGAGCGGGCGGCGGGGCCGGTACCGGCTCTTCCGGCGTGCCGGACGGACGCGCGGGCGGTGTGTTGTCGATCACGGCCGGCGTCGCTGCCGGTCCTTGGGCTTCCTCGTCCTCGGCCAGCAGCGCGGCGAGATAATCGGACTGTTTGCGCGCCATGGATCAGGACCTTGCCAGAAAGAGGGCGAGAAAGGGGAAGGGGAGGGGGGCTGTCTTGGCCGAGCGATCAGGCATGGAGCACATCCTCTTCGCGTGCCGGGGCGACCCGGCCCCAGCCGGTGCGCACGAGCTGTTCGATCTGGCCCAGTGCCTCGTCCAGGTTGGCGCGGCAGCGCTTGTGCGTCTTGGCGGTGCCGATCGGCTTTTCCAGTTCGTAGATCGTCATCATGCGCATGGCCGCATGGCTGATTTCCGCGCTTTCGAGGATTGGCACCGGCAGCAGGGCCGGGCCGAACGTCTGCTCCATGATGGTGCGGACCATGGCGTGGCTGGGATCGTTGCCATCGAATTTCGAGCAGATCAGGCGCACGAACTGATAATCCACGGCAATGCCGGCTTCCACCAACTGCGCGATGACCTGGTCCATCATCGACAGGAATTGAACCGTGGAGCAGAAATCGGGCGTGGTGGCGGCAAGCGGCACGAGCAGGGCATTGGCCGCCTGCATCACCGCAAGCGAAATGGTGCCGAGTGCCGGCGGTGGATCGAGAATCACCACGTCATAATCGCGCGCCAGATCGAGCAGCCCCTGCTTGAGCTTGCGGAACCGGGCCGCGAGCACCGATTGCCCGTCAGAGCCTGCCGCAGCCAGTTCGTATTCCACGTCGAACAATTCGAGATTGGACGGGATCAGGTCGACATTGGGCCAGGGCGTGGGCTTTACCGCATAGAGCAGATCGGCCTGGGTCGGGTCGATCGACAGATAGGGGTACAGCGTTTCTTCCCGGGTGATGTTGAAATGGGGGTTGAAGCCGAACAGCGTGGTGGTGGTCGCCTGGCTGTCGCAATCGACCACCAGCACGCGATACCCCTGGACCGCGAAATAGTGCGCGAGGTGCGTGGTGACGGTGGACTTGCCCACGCCGCCCTTGAAATTCTGCACCGCGATCATGGCGGGGGGATCGAGCGGCGCGCGCGTGGGCATGGCGCCCAGGACATCGCGCATGTTGAGCATTTCGGGCATGCTGTAGCCGATCCGCCGCCCGTTTTCGCCCGAAGGGGGCGGGGGCAGGCGGCCATCATCTTCGGCCATGCGGATGCGATTGGTGGAACAGCCGAGCAATTGCGCCGCTTCGGCAATCCCGAAGCGAACATTGAGTCCCTTGCGGCTTTCGGGCAAGAAGGCCTTGCGCCGCAGACGCTCGATCATGCGTTCGCCTGCCTGGGCCAGATCACCGATCTGCCCCACAATTGCATTGGTATCAGCCATGGCCCGCCTGTTTGAAGCTGTTGCGCAGGGACTGTAGCAAATTTCATTCAATCGGGCAACTTGATGGTTTGTGGCCTCTTGTTGCCGACGATGCGGCGCAGCAAGGATGCTTTTTGCGCACATGCGCCGCCGCCGCAGTTGCAGGGCAGAGATGCCCGGCGGGCCTTTGTCGGTGCAATTAAGATACAGGTTCGTAACGGCCCCTGCGATTAATTCGGCGTAAATTCAGCGTTTTTCCCCGGCCAGGGCTGTGACGGCTGCTCCAGCACGCAAATAAATATATATGAATGTCATTCTGGCGCTTGACGAAGGTCGGGTTGCCATAAGAGATATAGCAATAAGCCCGGGGATGAATCCACAGGGTAGGAGGAGAGGATCATGGCAGAATCAAGCGTTAACGCTAAGCGGCTATCCCGGGCGATGGCGTTGATGGGGTCGGTCGCGGGGATGGTCGCGACTTTCGCACCGGGCACGGCGCTGGCGCAGTCCGGCACGGCAGCCGCCAGCACGCCGGAACCGGCCATTGCCGACATCATCGTCACGGCCCGCCGCACGCAGGAAAAGCTCCAGTCGACTCCGGTGGCGGTCAGCGCCATTCCGGCGACGACGCTGGCCCGTGCGCAGATCAACGACGTCACCGCCATCCAGTATCTGGCGCCAAGCCTGGTCATCACACCCAACAGCGGCAATGGCCAGAGCGCCAGCATCGGCATTCGCGGCCAGGTGCAGTCCGATGCGCTCGTCACGCTCGATCCGGCCGTTGGTCTCTATCTCGATGGCGTGTACCTCGCCCGTTCACCCGGCGCGATCCTGAACCTGGTCGATATCGACCGGGTGGAAGTGCTGCGTGGCCCGCAGGGCACGCTGTTCGGCCGCAACACCACCGGCGGCGCGGTAACACTCTATGCCAAGGAACCGGAAGACAAGCTGACCGGGTCTGCGCGCTTGCGCTATGGCAACTACAACATCTTCGAGGCGACCGGCATCATCAACGTGCCGCTCAACGATACCTTGGCGGTGCGTCTTGCCTATCAGCACAGCCAGCACGATGGTTATACGCGCAACCTCTACACCGGCGGGGCCGACGATGCGGACAACACCGAATTCGTCCGCGGTTCGATCAAGTATGATGGCCACCAAGGCCTGACGTCGACCTTCAGCGTCGATTACACCGATCGTCGCACGGCGGGCATCGGTTCCCGCCTGATCTACGTGGGCCAGGATTCGGTTGCACGGTTCGTGGCCGCGACATGTGCTGCCGCTCCGGCTTCCTGTGGCTTCACCAATCCGGTCGGCACGATCGACAGCTACGTCAATCCCAAGGATTTCCACTCCGATTACAATGGCGTGGACGGCTTTGCGACATTGCGCGTGCTCGGCCTGCTCAACAACACGTCCATCGACCTCAACGATAACGTCACGCTCAAGTTCATCACCGCCTATCGGCAGATGCGCAACGCCAATCGCGGCGACACGGACGGCACGCCCTTCACGATCCTCTATTCGGGTCCGGCCGATCCGAACATGGTGAACGTCAAGCTGCGCCAGCATCAGTTCAGCGAGGAAGCGCAACTGTCGGGCAAGAGCCTGGACGGCCGGCTCAACTGGATCGCAGGTGGCTTCTATTTCCATGAGAAGGGCGATGAAAACGTTGTTGGGCCGACGCTTTTCCCGCTCAACCCGTTCTACAGCCTGTTCCACAGCATCGCCACCAACGACTCTTCGGCGGTCTATGGTCAGGCAACGTACAAGATCACCGATACGGTGCGTTTCACCGGTGGCGTGCGCTATACCTGGGATACGCGCCAACTCACCAACCAGAACGGTAACCAGGACGGCTTCACCGGCGACGTGACCTGCGCCCTGGACCCGGCCCTGATCCCTTCGGGCGAGTGCTCTGCCAAGTTCCGCAAGACCTATCGCTATCTTTCGTATGAAGCGACCGTCGATTGGCAGGCCGCGCCCAATGCGTTCTTCTACGCCAAGACCAGCCGCGCCAGCCGTGCCGGCGGCTTCAACGGTCGTGTTTCGCGCCCGGCCGCGCTTGCTGCGCAGCCGTTCAGCCCGGAACGGGTGACCAACTATGAAATCGGCGCAAAGCTGGACCTGCTCAACCGTCACCTGCGCATCAACGGGTCGGTCTTCTATGCCAAGCAGGACAATATCCAGTCCCAGCTGATCGCGAACATCGATGGCCAGTTGACGTCGTTTGTTCGCAACGTTGCCAAGGCGCATCTGACCGGCGGCGAAGTCGAAGTGGTGGCACGGCCGTTCAACCGCCTCACGCTGTCTGGTTCGCTGGCCATCGTGGAGCCGAAGTACGACCAGTTCATCGATCCCTTCACCGGGGAAGACTTGCGCAATTCGCCCTTCGGCCACGTGACCAAGACGACCGGCAGCGCCAGCGTCGAATACGAATTGCCGCTGCCGAGCGGCGGCGTGACGGCCCACGCCGACTTTTCCTATCGCGGCCCGACCTACTTCGGCACCGCGCCGGAAACGCGCAATCCGGGCTATGGCCTGCTCAACGCCACGCTTACCTGGCATGTGGGCGACACCGGGATGGAACTGGGCGTGTTCGGTCGCAACCTGACCAACAAGAACTATTATCCGGGCCTCTTCGAAACGATGCAGACGCCGATCAAGACCGTGGTCGGCTTCCCGGGCGATCCGCGCACCTATGGGGTCTCGGCCTCGTATCGCTTCTAGGTGGTAAACCCACAAATGGCGCCTCGGCGGTGCCATTTGTGGGGCCATGCCGCCTAAACATCCACCCTGCACCCGCGACGGATTTTGACGCTCCGCGCCTGGTGCCACTGGTGGGGGCTCGCGCTGCATGAGGGGGCAGCGCGGGCCCTATCTTTTTCCGGCATGGCAGGAAGGCTCGGAAAAAGATCTGCATCGCGTTGCATGAAATTTTCGCTGCGCCAACGACGCTTGGCATTTGGCGGGGGAGGTTGTAATGGGGCGCCACCGCGCCCGTGCCGTGCCTGTCTGTTTGCGGGGAGGCATTTCTCCCTCAAGCATGGCCTGACGCAACCAGTTGCTGGGTTGCCTGGGCTTTTGCCAGACTCCCGACTGGAACGCCCCTTTGGTACAGACCCAGACTGCGCCTGCTCCTGCCACGCAGCGCGAACCCATTCGCCTGATCGACAAGGCGCGCCTGCCCGATGGCGGCGAATTGCTCCTGCTGCAAAGCGGCGATGCATTTTCCATCGAGCTGGACGATGAAGAGCTGATGGGCAACACCGACCACGTTTCGGAAGAAGCCTTGGCGAGCATGACGGCCAAGCGCGTGGGCCGACCGAACGGATCGGTCCTGATCGGCGGATTGGGCATGGGCTTTACCCTGGGTGCCGCGCTCAAGGCCTGGGGGCCGGATGCGCGGATCGAGGTGGCCGAGCTGGTGCCCAAGATCCTGGAATGGGCCAACGGACCGCTGGCGCACGTGTTTGCCGGGAAGCTGGACGATCCGCGCGTGACGGTGACGCTGTCGGATGTGCACGACGTGATCGCCAAGGGCGCAGGCGGGCGGTTCGATGCCATCCTGCTCGACGTGGACAATGGCCCGGACGGGTTTGTCCAGCAGGACAACGACCGGCTGTACGGCCCCGCCGGCCTGGAAGCGGCGCGCCAGGCGCTGCGCGTGGGCGGCGTGCTGGCGATCTGGTCGGCCGATCCCGATCCACGTTTCACCCGCACTTTGCGCCGCGCCGGCTTCCTGGCCGAGGCCGTGGCGGTGCCGGCTTATGACGGCGCGCGCGAGGACGAGCACTGCCTGTGGTTCGCGCGGCGGCCATGACCGTATAAACCGCAGTTTTGGTTTGAAAAATTGAAGGCGAGTTTCCGGCACATTTTGGGCGATGGTGCGTTGCGGCGCTAAGCATTTTGCGCCCATCGAAGTCAAAACACGCCGCATAGCAGGCGACGTGGCCAGCCAGGATACAAGCCTCATCGTCATGGAACCCGCACCCGAGACCGTGTCTCGCCTGGAAACGCAGGCGCAAGTACAACGCTTGCGGCGCGAAGCGCTGTTCGAGGCGATCGACGACGGCTTTTGCATCATCGAGTTTTTCGACGGCCCGCATGGGCCGTTGAGCGACTATCGCCATGTCGAGGCCAATTCCGGCTATGAACGCCACACCGGCATCAGCGGAATCGTGGGCAAGACCCTGCGCGACATCGAGCCGGACGCTGCCCAAGGCTGGCTGGAGCTTTATGGCCGCGTGCTGCAAACCGGCGAGGCGCTGCGCTTCGAACGCGAGTTTGCTGCGGCAGACCGCTATATCGAAGTGTCTGCCCGCCGCGTCGGGCCGGTCGAAAATCGCCAGGTTTCCGTGCTGTTCCGTGACATCAGCGCGCGCAAGGCGGCCGAGGCGGACTTGCGCAAAAGCGAGGCACTGGCGCGCGACAATGTGCAGCGCGTGCAACTGGCGCTGTCTGCAGGGGCAATCCTGGGAACCTGGATATGGACGGTTCCGACCGGCCGGGTGAGCGTGGACCAAGGGCTTGCGCGCGCGTTCGGCGTGGCCGACGACGCCGATCTGGCGTGTCTCCCGATCACGGTGCTGCTCGATGCCGTGCACCCCGACGATCGTGCCGCCGTTGACGGTGCGATTGCGGCCTGCGTTGCGCAGCCGGGCCATTATCGCCAGCAATATCGCGTGCGTGGCCGCGATGGCCGGCATTGCTGGGTGGAAGCGGTGGGCCGCGTGGAAACCGACGAGAATGGCGTGGCGACACGCTTTCCCGGCGTGCTGCTCAACCTGGAGGCGCGGCGCGCGGTGGAGGCCGAACGCGACCGTGTAACCGAGGAACTGCGACGGCTGACCGACACGCTGGAACAGCGCGTGGCCGATCGCACCGCCGAACTGATGCAGGCCGAGGAACAGCTGCGCCAGGCCTACAAGATGGAGGCGGTGGGCCAGCTCACCGGCGGGCTGGCGCACGATTTCAACA
>Ga0207644_10002162_pt1 | contig 12746 bp, 13 predicted proteins | sample KBSS73metaG_FD_184326 | JGI IMG/M metagenome (GOLD analysis project Ga0207644, IMG submission 184326) | Switchgrass rhizosphere microbial communities from Kellogg Biological Station, Michigan, USA - KBS S7-3 metaG (SPAdes) (version 2) | ecosystem: Host-associated > Plants > Roots > Rhizosphere... | reverse complement strand
CGCCGAGATGACCCAGAGCCAGATCGCCGAGCGCATGGGCATCTCGCAGATGCACGTCTCGCGCCTGCTCAGCCGCACCCTGGCCGAGCTGCGTCAGGGGATGCGGGACGCCGACGCCTGCTGACCGGCCGTCCACCCCGTGAGAGGGGCGGCGACCGGGCAGAATGACGGCGTCGGGAACCCGTACCGCACGCGATCCAGCGCCTGCGCGGTCCCGCGGGGGAGGAGCGGGAGCGGCGGTGGCGGTGCAACGGTTCGGAGTGGCGGCGGCGTCCCGGGTCGCCGCGGTCCGGTACAGCGGGCTGCTCGAGACCGGTCCCGACGAGGCCTTCAACCGGCTGACCCGGCTCGGCCGGACCATCCTCGGCACCCCGATGGTCGCCTTCACCGTGGTCGACGACGTGCGGTCCTTCCTGAAGGGCGCACCCGAACCCGAGCTGATCTGCGGCCCGCACGGCACCTACGAGTCACCGGTGAAGGACGCAGCCTGCCACCTGGTGATCGACAGCGCCGAGGTGGTCGCCGTGCCGGACACCGCCGCCGACCCGCGCACCCGCGACCTCCCGCAGATCCACGACTTCTCCGCCGCCTCCTGGGTCGGGGTGCCCGTCCTCGATCCCGAGGACCACGTCGTCGGGAACTTCTGCGCGATGGACGGCCGCGTGCGGGACTGGACCGCGGCGGAGATCGAGACCCTGAAGACCCTCGCCCTGGCCGCAGGCGGCGAGATCGCGCTGCGCCTCGCGCTCCGCACCGCCGACCGGCACGCGGCCGAGGCCGCCGAGCTCGCCCAGGTCCTCGAGCACAGCCTCATCCCGGCCGAACCGCCGGAGATCCCCGGCGTCGACATCGGGACCCTCTTCCGCGCCGGCGGCTCCGGGGTTGAGGTCATGGGCGACTTCTACGACGTCGTCCCGACGCCCACCGGGTTCGGCGTCGTGATCGGCGACGTCTGCGGCCGCGGCGCCCTCGCCGCGCGCAGCACCGCGATGGCCCGGGCCGCGGTGCGGACCGCCGCCCACTCCGAGTCCGATCCCGCCGCGGTCCTGGCTACGGTCAACGAGGTCCTGCACCGCTGGTTCGCGGGCCGGATCAGCTTCGTGACCGCCGCCTACGCCACGTTCACCGCCCCCGAACCCGCCCTGCCGGCGGGGTCGCCGTGGACCGTGACGGTGGCGAGCGGCGGCCACCCGCCCGGCTTCGTCCGCCGCGCGGCGGGCACCGTGGAGCAGCTCGCCGGTGGTGGCCGGATCCTCGGGTTCCTGGCGGAGTCGCAGATCGAGTCGGAGGTCGTCCGGCTCTTCCCCGGCGACAGCCTGGTGCTGCACACCGACGGCATCTCCGAGGCCCACCGCGTCGGGGACGACGACCAGCTCGACGAGGCCGGGATCGTCGCCGCCCTCGAAGCCGCCGCCCCCGGCTCGGACGCCGAGCACCTCACCCGGCTCCTGGCCGAGGCCGCCGCCACCCAGGCGGGCGACGGCACGGCGGACGACACCACGGAGGACGACGCCGGGGTGGTCGTCGTGCAGGTCGACCCGCGCTGATCCCGCCGGACCGACCTCCGTCGGCACGGTCTCGGACCAACGCGGTCCGCGCCAAAAAAAATCTTCATGCGACGCTTGCGCAAACCTCCATCGCGGGCTATAAATTATCTCGTCACCTCCGGTAGGCAGCACGACGAGAGGAGAGATCACGATGCTGCTGAACTACGAACCCTTCGCCGACGCCGTCCGGCTGTCGACCAAGGTTGCCGGACAGGCAGGCGTGCCCAATGGCATGCCGATGGACATCCAGCGTCTCGACGACCACTTCGTCGCGACCTTCGACCTGCCCGGTGTCGACCCCGGCTCGATCGACGTCACCGTGGAGGGCAACGCGCTGACCGTGCGCGCCGAGCGCAGCACCCCGCACGAGGACGGCGAGTGGCTGACCAGGGAACGTCCGCGGGGCTCGTTCGGCCGCCGCCTGATGCTCGGCCGCGACCTCGACGCCGAGCAGCTCACCGCGACCTACCGCGACGGAGTCCTCGCGATCACTCTCCCGGTCGCCGCTCGGGCTCGGCCCCGGCGCGTGGAGGTCAGCCACGGCCACACCGACCGGACCACCCTCGACGCCGGGACCGCAGGCTCGACCCCGCAGCCCGGGCTGACCGCGTCGAGCACCTGAACGCTCTCTGCGCACGCCGGCCGACCGGCCCGCAGGCTGCGCCGGGAGGTCGAGGACCAGCACCGAGAACCCACCACCGCGGGAGGACGATGAGGAAACCGGAGACCGATCACCCTTGACCGACAACCTCGGCAGGCTGGACGACGAGGACTACCCGGCCGTCTCCATGGGACAGGCCGCGGAGCTCCTCGACGTCCAGCCTGCCTTCCTGCGCAGCCTCGACACCTCCGGGGTCCTGCACCCCCACCGGACCGAGGGGGGACACCGCCGCTACTCCCGGCGCCAGCTGCGGGTGGCCGCCCGCCTGCGCGAGCTGCTCGACGCGGGCCACACCCTCGTCTCGGCGCAGGCCATCCTCGAGCTCGAACTCCGGCTCGACGACACCGACTCGGCCCGCAGGCGCGCCGACGACGCCCGCGACCACGCCACCGCGGAGCTCGACAGCGCCCGCGCCGACCTCCGGACCCGCACCGACGAGCTCGCCGCCGCCCAGGCGCGGATCACCGAGCTGAACGACCGGCTCCGCGACCTGAGCTGACGACCGCCACGACCCGGTCGGCTCGGGGAGGCCGTGCGGATCACGCCTGCGCGACGACGATCACCCCCGGCCTGACCGGCCCGGTGGCGGGCAACCGGAGCTCGGCGGTCGGCCGCAGCCCACTCCGCTCGATCAGGTCGACGAGCTGCTCGGGCCGCCACAGGTGCGTGGTCCAGCGCACCGGGATCCCGCCGTAGGCCTCGGTCATCTCCACGTCGCCCTCGCCGACGTGGGTCCCGACGATCAGCTGCCCGCCCGGCACCAGCGCCCGGGCGAAGGAGGACAGCACCTGGGGCAGGACCGACCGGGGCAGGTTGAACAGGGACCACCACCCCACGATCCCGCCCCACGCCCCCTCGGCCAGCTCCAGCTCCGTCGACGAGCCGACGGTGAACCGGCACTCCGGGTGCAGCCGCCGGGCGTGCTCGATCATGCGCGGCGACAGGTCGACGCCGGAGACGTCGAGACCCCGTTCGGCCAGGTAGGCGGTGACGGTGCCCGGCCCGCACCCGACGTCGAGCACCGGGCCGAGGCCGCCGACCGCCGCGGCGAAGACGCCCATCGCGGCGCGGAGCCACGGCATCTGCCGGATGTCGCCGAAGCTCGTCGTGGCGACCATGTCCACATAGGAGTCGGCGACCCGGTCGTACGACGCGCGGACGATCTCCAGGTCGGCGGGCTGCGCGATCACCGGAGCCCCACGGCCGCTGCTCCGGGACGAGGGCGGGTCAGGAGTGTCATGGGTCAGGGATAGCACCCGGCACCGACGGTTCCCGGCCTCCTCGCCTCACCCCTCCGGCGGGTCCGCCTGATCCGCCGCGTCCAGGTCCTCCGAGTACGCCACCGGGTGGTCCTGGCCGCGTTCGGTGAAGTGGTCGTTGAGCGCCTGGGCGATCGTGTCGTGCTCGTGGTTCGTGGCGCGCCTGCGGCCGTCGAGGACGGCCTCGAGCTCCTCGACGTCGAGGGAGCCGCCGAGGATGGCATAGGCGACCCAGAGCTCGCCGATCTCCAGCCGGGACAGGGCGAACCCGGCCCGCAGGGCGATGCTCGACGACGCGACCGCATCCTGGGCGCCGCGTGGACGACCGGGCCCGGGATCGGAGGCCATCACGGACGCATCACCTCACTCGGCGGCCGGCATGAATGCTTCACCTGTGCCTCGTACCCCGGAGCGCCGCGTTCACGCGTCCCGGGGCCCGCGGAGAAAACCGGTTGGCCGGGCGGCGCGTCCACCGCTACCGTCCCGACGACCGTGCAGGAGACCGAGGAGGTGGTACCCGTGACCGCAGTATCGACAGGGGTGCTCCTCTCCGGGGACATGGTCGGGCGATAGGTCGTCCGGGAGCGCCGCACAGCTCCCGAAGGGCACGACCATGCGACCCACCACGCGACCCACCACGCGATCCACCCTGCGATCCACCCTGCGATTCACCTCCGAACAGCGCCTCGACGACGGCGTCGTCGAACGCGGGTTCCTCCTCGGCGACATCCCCGGCATCCTCTGGACGCCCCGCTCCGCCGCACCGGCCCGACTGATCCTGCTCGGCCACCCGGGCGGGCTGCGCGGGATGTACCCCCGGCTGGCCGCCCGGGCCCGGCACTCCGCGGCGGAGGGCTACGCCGCGGCCACCATCGAGCTCCCCGGCGGCGGGGACCGGCCCCGTTCGCCCGCCGCCGACGAGGCCCGCGCGGACCTACGCCGGGCGATCGAGGCCGGGGAGGGGGTCGACGACGAGACCGTCGACCGGCTCGTCCTCCCGCTGGTCGACGAGGCGGTGCCGGAGTGGCGGGCCGCCCTGGACGCCCTGCTCGCCCTGCCCGGGATCCGCGGCCCGGTCGGGTTCTCGGGCGGGGTGATCTCGATCGGTGTCCGGCTGGCGGCGATCGAGCCCCGCCTCGCGGCCGCCGTCCTGTTCGCCGGGAGCTTCGTGCCCCGCGCGATCCTGCAGGAGGCCCGGCGGGTCACCCTCCCCCTGCTGGTCCTGCTGCAGTGGGACGACGAGCACAACGACCGACGGATGGCCCTGGAGCTGTTCGACGCCTTCGGCACCACGCAGAAGACGCTGCACGCGAACACGGGCGGGCACACCGGTGTCCCGGGCTTCGAGGGGGACGACGCCATCCGGTTCCTCAGCAGGCACCTGGCGGGCGGCTCATGAGCGGGGCAGGGCCCCCGTCGGATCGGCCACCGAGGACACCTCCGCCTCGCGCCGGGTCAGCACCAGGGCGGCGTCCTCGGTGACGGCCACGGTGTGCTCGGAGTGGGCGGTGCGCGAGCCGTCGGCCGAGCGGATGGTCCAGCCGTCGGGGTCGTAGACGATGCGGTCGGTCGTGCGGGCGAACCAGGGCTCGAGGGCCAGGGTCAGCCCGGGGCGCAGCCGCAGGCCGCGGCCCGCGCGGCCCGTGTTGGACACGTGCGGGTCCTCGTGCATGGTGCGGCCGATGCCGTGGCCGCCGAACTCGTCGTTCACGGGGTAGCCGTAGGACCCGGCGACCGCCGCGATGGCCGCGGAGATGTCGCCGATCCGGTTGCCCGGCCGCGCCGCCTCGATCGCCGCCTCCAACGCCTCCTGGGTGGCCCGGACGAGCCGCACGTCCTCCTCGGCCGGGGTCCCGACGATCACCGTGCGCGCCGAGTCGGCCGCCCACCCGTCGATGCTGACGGCGATGCCGGCAGTGAGTACGTCCCCGTCGCGCAGGGTGTAGTCGTGCGGCAGCCCGTGCAGAACGGCGTCGTTGACCGCCAGGCAGATGACGTTGCGGAACGGCCCCCTGCCGAAGGACGGCGAGTAGTCCCAGTAGCAGGACTCGGCGCCGCGCTTCTTGATCATGTCGCGGGCGTGGTGTTCGAGGTCCATCAGGTTGACCCCGACGTCAGCGAGCCGCCCGACCTCGGACAGCACCTCGGCGACGAACCGCCCGGTCACGTGCATGCGGTCGATCTCCGCGGGCGTCTTCAGCTCGATCACGGGTTCTCCACGTCGCCGGTATAGTTATACCGACCCTAGCAGGAGAGCCGGCGGAGGAATGCCAACCCGGCGCTACCCTCGCCCGATGCAGCGCAACCGGTCGATCCCGGCGAGCACCGTCGTCCCGGTTCTGACCTACCCGGACGTGCGGGCCGCGGTGGCGTTCCTCGAGACGGCGTTCGGGTTCACCGAGAGCGTCCGGATCGGAGAGGACCACCGCGCGCACCTGGCCGTCGGGGACGGGGCCGTGATGGTCCGAGACGTCCGCCACGACGCGCGTCCGCCGCACCCGGGCGACCATTCCCACGAGGTCCTGGTCCGCGTCGAGGACGCCCGGGCCCACTGCGAGCGGGCCCGCGCCGCGGGCGTCGAGATCCTCACCGAGCCGACCGACTACCCCTACGGCGAGCGGCAGTACCACGCGCGGGACCCGTTCGGGCACCGCTGGGTGTTCTCCGAGACCCTCGCCGACACCCGCCCGGAGGACTGGGGTGGCACGACCGTCGGCTGACCGGAGACCTCACCCGAGCCTGCGGCCCAGCGCCGTCGCCGCGCCCGCGACCAACACCACCGCGAGCGAGGGCGCGAGGACGAGGTGCGGGGCGGCGAACACGAACTCCCTGCCCTCGGCGACCATCGCGCCCCACTCCGGGGTCGGCGGCTGGACCCCCAACCCGAGGAACGACAGCCCGGAGACGGTGAGCAGGGTGCCCGCGAACCGCAGGCACGCGTGCGCGACCAGCGCGGGCGCGATGTTCCGCAGGACGTGCACGCCGAGGACCCGGGCCGTCCCGGCACCGAGGGCGACGGCCCCCTCGACGTACTCGCGGCCCGCCTCGGCCACGGTGAGCTGGTAGGTCTGCCGGGCGAACGGCGTCCAGCCGACGAGCCAGACCGCGGCCAGCAGCGAGCCCAGGCCCGGGCCGAGGACCAGCGTGGCCAGCAGTCCGAACAGGACGATCGGGAGCGCGGCGAGCAGGTCGACGAAGCGGAGCACCAACCCGCCCACCGGCCCGGCCCGGTACCCGGCCGCGAGCCCCACCGCGATCCCGACCACCCCGGTGACCAGCACCGTCAGCAGTGTGGTCCCGAGGGTGAGCCGCGCCCCGACGACCAGCCGGGCCAGCACGTCCCGCCCGACCTGGTCGGTCCCGAGCAGGTGCTCGGCCGAGGGTGGGGCGAGGATCGCGCCGAAGTCGGTGGCCACGGGGTCCGGCAGGGCGAGTGGGGCCACCACCAGGAGCAGCGCCGCCGCGATGCCGCCGAGCCATGCCCTCACCGGGACTCCTCGCGGTTCCGGGCGACCGGGTCCAGCACGAGCGCCAGCACCTCGACGACCGCGCCCGCCGACACCGCGACCACGACGACGGCGAGCGTCGCCGCCTGGATCACCGGCAGGTCCTGGGCGAGCACGGCGTCGTACAGCCCGCGTCCCAGGCCCGGGATCCCGAACACCACCTCGACGACGACCGACCCGCCGAGCAGCCCGGCCACGACCATCGCCGACAGCGACGTCACCGAGGTGGTCGCCAGCCGGGCCCCGTGCCGCCAGAGCACACGCCCCGGGGAGAGCCCCTTCGCCCGCGCCAGCCGGACGTGGTCGCGCCCCAGCACCTCGACGGTCTCCGCGCGGACCAACTGGGCGGCCAACGCACCCGGGTACGCGGCCAGGGTGAGCACCGGCAGGACGACGTGCTGCGGCCCACCCCAGCCGACCGCGGGCACCACCCCGAGCCCGACCGCGAGCACCAGCACCAGCCAGGGCGCGAGGACGAACTCCGGCACCGACACCCCGACGATCCCGGCGGCGGAGAGCCCGCGGTCGAGCAGCCCGCCGGGCCTGCTCGCGGCGTAGACCCCCGCCGGGACCCCGATCGACGCGGCGAGGCCGAGCGCGAGGACGGTGAGCACCCCCGACACCGCCAGCCCGTCTCCGACCACCTCGGCGACGGGCTGCCTGGTCACGAAGGAGAACCCGAGGTCGCCCCGCAGCGCCGCCCCGAGCCAGCGCAGGTACTGCACGACCGCCGAGTCGTTCAACCCGAACTCCGCGGCGACCCGCGCCTGCACCTCGGGATCGGGGACCGCGTCGGCGGTCCGGGCCCGCAGGACGGCTCGGGGGACGTCGACCCCGGTCAACCGAGGCAGCGCGAAGACCAGCACCGAGGCCGCGAGCAGGACGAAGGGCAACGGCGCGAGCCTGCGCAGGAGCGCGCTCACCCCGTCCGGGTCAGCCCCGGGAGGACCGGCTTTGCGCTGAGCGGGTCCGCGACGAAGCCCGTCGCCCCGTTCGTCGCGGCGGTGTTGAGCGGATGCACGACCATCACGCCCACGACCTCGTCGGTCAGCATCCGGGCGGCCTCGGCGAACAGCGCCTGCCGCTGCGCGGGGTCGGTGATCCCGGGGAGCCGGTCGATCAGCGCGTCGTAGGCGGGCGAGCAGTACTGGTCGATGTTGTAGCTGCCGCCGCAGGTGTAGTCGGAGGTCAGCGTGCTCGTCGCGTCGGCGTAGTCCGACAGGTAGCTGCGCGAGTTGAGGAACATGTCGTATCGCCCGGCCAGGATCTCCGGCTCCCGCGCGGCGTAGTCCCCCACCTGGACGTCGACGGTGATCCCGGCCCGGCCGAGCATGGACTGGATCGCGGTGGCGAGCACCGGCATCTCGGGCCGGTTCGGGAAGGTCCACAGCCGCACCGTCAGCGGGTCGGCGGGGCCGTGCCCCGCCTCAGCGAGCAGGGCCTTCGCCCGCTCGACGTCCGCGCCCGACGGGGGGCTGGTCGCGCCCCACGGGACCGCCGCACCGAACAGGTCCGACGCGGGCGCGGCCGCACCGCCGAGGACCTGCGAGGCCAGGACGGGCCGGTCGATCGCGGCCGTGACGGCCTGCCGGACCCGGATGTCGGCGAACGGCGGGGCGGACTGGTTGAGCAGCAGCTCCACGGTCCGTGCGGCCGGGTACTCGACGACGTCGGCGCCCGCCGAGCGCAGCTGGTCCAGCGAGGCACCGGGCAGGCCCTCCGCGAACTGGACGTCACCGGACTGCAGGGCCAGTGCCCGACTCTGCGGGTCGGTGACGTAGCGGACCGTCACGGTCGCGGCCCCGGCCCGCTCGCCCCAGTACGAGTCGTTGCGGACCAGGACGGCCGAGTCCGTGCCGTTCACGGCGTCGAGCACGTAAGGGCCGGTCGCCGTCCGCAGGACCGTCGGCTGCCCGCCGGCGGCGTAGGCCGAGGGAGCCAGGATCCCGAGGTTCCCGCTGCTCATCCGCAGGGGGACGACGGGGTCCGGCTCGGCGGTGGTGATCAGCACCGCGCCGGGCCCGTCGGCGGCGATCCTGAACCCGATGCCCCGGATCGCGCGCGGCGGGGAGGTGACCCCGGCGACGTGGCTCAGCGCCGTGACGACGGCGTCGGCGGTGAGCGGCGTGCCGTCATGGAAGGTCACGCCCTCGCGCAGGGTGAACCGCCAGGTGCGCGGGTCGGCCGTCTGCTCCCAGCCGGTCGCGAGCATGGGCGCGGGCTGGACCCGGTCGTCGACCGTGGTCAACGTCTCGGCGACGCCGAGGGTCATCAGCCGGGCGCCGTCGTCGGCGTCGAACGCGTAGGCCGCGCGGGGAGGGAACTGCAGCGCGACGGCGAGCGCCGCATCCGGCTGCGTCGTCCCCGTCGCCCCCGTCGACCCCGTCGACCCCGCTCCGCCGCCACACGCGGTCAGCGCCACCAGCGCCACCAGCGCCACCAGCGCACCCACACACGCCGCCGCCGCGCGCGTCCCGATCCGACCCATGCCGCCCCCGCTCCGTCCACGACCCACTCCCGGGCCGCGCCGAATCATCTGTGCAGGTGTTCAGATCGTCAATACAGTCGGGCGATCGTCACAGACCGGGCGCGGGCGCCGCCGCTCGGCGCCTGCGGTCGAGCCGGGCCATCACCGGCGTCACGGCCACGCCGTGGACCACGACCGAGACGACCACCACGAACCCGGCGGCCGCCCAGATCTGTTCGACCCCGCTGAAGCCGGCCTCCGCGGTCGCGTAGGCGAGGTAGTAGAACGTGCCGATCCCGCGGATGCCGAAGAGCGCGATCACCGACCGCTCGCCGCGCGCGCCCGGGCCGCCCCACAACGCCAGTCGCGCCGTCACCGGCCGGATCACCAGGACCAGGGCCAGGCCGAGCAGCACGATCCGCCAGTCCAGCGCCTCGAACAGCCCGCGGGCCACCGCGCCGCCCAGCAGCACGAGGAGCAGCACCGTCAGCAGCCGCTCGATCTGCTCGACGAAGTCGTGCAGCACCTGGTGGTAGTCGTGGCGGCGCTCCGCGGCGCGGATCGACCGGGCGCAGACGAACACGGCGAGGAAGCCGTAGCCGCCCGCCACCTCGGTGAGCCCGTAGGAGAGGAAGGTCGCGGCCAGGGCGGTGAAACCCTCCGCGTGCGAGGCCATGTGCAGGACCTTCGACCGCGGCCGGAAGAACAGCAGGCCCAGCAGCCTGCCGCTGACCAGCCCGCCCACCACCCCGACGACGATCTTGACCACGACGTCCCCGACGAGCCAGCCGCCGATCCCCGCGACGGTCGCCCCGACCGTGGCGAGGGTGATGGCCAGGTAGACGAACGGGAAGGCCAGCGCGTCGTTGAGCCCCGCCTCGGAGGTCAGCGAGAAGCGGACCTCGTCCTCGCCGTCCTCGTCCTCGCTGGGCTCGCCGACCTGCACGTCCGAGGCCAGGACCGGGTCGGTCGGCGCGAGCGCGGCCCCGAGCAGGAGCGCCGCGGCCGGGGCCAGGCCCAGCCACCACCAGCCCAGCAGCGCCGTGAGCGCGATGGTCAGCGGCATCGTGATCGCCAGCAGCCGCCAGGTGGAGGACCAGGCGCGCCAGGAGAGCGGGCGGTCCAGCTTGAGCCCGGCGCCCATCAGCGCGATGATCACCGTCAGCTCGGTGAGCCGCTCCGTCACCGCGGGGTGGGCGATCGGGTCCGGGTCCGGCAGGCCCAGCGGGAGCGCGAACAGCAGGACGCCCAGGCCCAGGAACACCATCGGCATCGACAGGGGGCGCCGGGCGAGCAGCCGCGGCAGCAGGCCCGCCAGCAGTGCACCCACGCCGACCAGCGCGTAGGTCAGGTCCAGCAGGTCCACGGGTCAGCCCTTCACGGCCGTACGGCCAGGTCGCGGCGGCCGCACGCCGCCGTCGTCACGCGCCGGGATAGCCGAGTCTCTCGCGACGAAACCGATCGGGGGATCTCGGCTGGGCGCGGGCGGCGCCGCCGTGGGAGTCTGGCGCTCGCTGAGACGACCGAGCCGGGAGCGCGGATGAATCTCGAGAAGGTGGTCTTCGGGTTCTTCGTGCTGTTGGCCGCCACCCTCAACTTCGGGTTCTTCCTCGGCGACATCGACGACCCCGCGCTGCACAACATCTACGAGCTGTTCGCCGCGATCGTGGTCAGCCTCATCGCGACGGTGCTCAAGTTCGGCGACCGCACCCAGATCGGCGCGGTGCACCTCGCGACGAGCCTGGTCGCCGACCTTCAGCTCGTCGCCGCCGCGCTGACCTGGACCTACTCCACGCACATCGCCGCCGAGGTCCTGTCGCCCTCCGCCACCGCGAGCGTGGTGTCGCTCTCGGGCGGCGCCCTGCTGGCCAACATGGTGTCGGTGGTGCTGCTCGTGATCGAGACCGTGTCCTACCACCGCCGGTAGGGGGAGCCGTGGGCAATCCGCTGCTCTCGTTCTGGCTGCGGCTGCTGGGCCAGGACGAGCCGCCGCACCGCGGACCGTCCGGGCGGCTGCGCAGGCGGATCCCGATGGCGTCGGCCGTCGAGGCCGAGGCGACGATCTTCCTGATCCTGCGCCGGATGCGGACCCCGCTGATCGTGCTGATCACGATCTTCGCGGTCAGCGTGCTCGGGCTGACGCTGATCCCCGGCCAGTCCGGCACCGGGATGAGCTTCTTCGACGCGTTCTACTTCATGAGCTACACCGCCTCGACGATCGGCTTCGGCGAGCTGCCCGAGCCGTTCGTCCCCGCCCAGCGGCTGTGGGTGACCGCCGCGATCTACCTGACGGTCATCGGCTGGGCCTACGCCATCGGCTCGCTGCTGGCCCTGGTGCAGGACCGCGCGTTCCGCCGGGCGCTCGCACTGCAGCACTTCACGCGGAAGGTCAAGCGGCTCCGCGAGCCGTTCCTGCTGATCGTCGGGCACGGGCGGACCGGCGAGCTGCTCTGTCACTCCTTCGACGCGATGGGCAAGCGGGTCGTCGTGATCGACGTCGCCGAGGAGCGCATCGACGCCCTCGAGCTCGGGTCCTACCGCGCGGACGTCCCCGGTCTCGTGGCGGACGGCCGCGACCCCGGGCACCTCGGGGTGGCGGGGCTGCGCAACCCCCGCTGCGAGGCCGTGCTCGCCCTCACCGACGACGACGAGGCCAACCTCGCCGTCGCCATCACGGCGGCCCTGCTGCGGCCGGACCTGCCGGTGATCGCCCGCACCATCTCCCCCGCCGCCGCGGACCGCATCCGCGCGTTCGGCGACCCGACCGTGGTCAACGCGTTCGACCGCTTCGGCGACCACCTCCGGGTCGCGATGCGCGCGCCTGCGTCCTTCCAGCTCATGACGTGGCTGGAGAGCGGCCCCGGCACCGCGCTGCCGGACCGCGGCCGTCCGCCCGGCGAGGGTCGCTGGGTCGTGTGCGGATACGGCCGGTTCGGCCGCGAGGTCACCGCCGACCTGCGGGCCGAGGGACTCGACGTGACGGTCGTCGAGCCGCGCGGCGAGACGCGGGCCGGTCCGGACGTCGAGACCGTCGAGGGCTCCGGCAACGATCCCGAGGCGCTCGACCGGGCCGGCGTGCCGGACGCCGTCGGGTTCGTCGCCGGGACGGACAACGACACCACGAACCTGTCGCTGGTCTCCGACGCCCGGCGGCTCAACCCGTCGCTCTTCGTCGCGGCCCGGCAGAACCGCCCCGCGAGCGCGCCGCTGTTCGAGGCGATGGGCGTCGACTCGCTGCTCGTGCCTGCGGAGGTGGTCGCGCACGAGGTGTTCGCCCAGCTCAGCACCCCGCTCTGTGGCGGTTCC
>Ga0207644_10002158_pt1 | contig 12755 bp, 9 predicted proteins | sample KBSS73metaG_FD_184326 | JGI IMG/M metagenome (GOLD analysis project Ga0207644, IMG submission 184326) | Switchgrass rhizosphere microbial communities from Kellogg Biological Station, Michigan, USA - KBS S7-3 metaG (SPAdes) (version 2) | ecosystem: Host-associated > Plants > Roots > Rhizosphere >... | reverse complement strand
TCGATCGTTGCAGCGGTAAAATGGATCACCCGAAATGCCAGCTTGAAACGAACATCGGCCTTTGCAAGCCTTTCCGCATGCTCCGCCTGCATTTGCGCGAGGACTGGCTCCAACCCCGCAACGTGCTCCTTGGCGATACCCGTGGCCCGTGCCAGGTTTTCCGATGCGGATTGCATCGTGGCCAGCCAGTGACGCGTTGGTGAACCGGTTTGAAATTCGTGCATACCCTCGGTGATTTTTGTGGCCAGATTCCCGAATACCCTGAATACGACATAAATGATGATGGTATTCACGATCAGGGTGACCGCCACACACGCAAGAAAAATGATCAATCGTCCTTCCATAGGTGGAATGAATATACACCTGTCCGGCGGAGACAGGTGGGGACATCCAGAGCGGGGGCTTCGCACCACCCTCTCACGTCATCATTCCCCAGGGCAAGGGCAGTCTGACACCCAAAAAACTTCAAGACGGAATATCGTGGGCGGTCATAGACCGCCCTAACACGGAAAGGCGCCAAAAGAGGAGGGGATGAAATGCCAACTTTGACTTCCGATGCGACGCCAATATAGTGAGTTCAACACATGAGGAAAAACCTTCTCATTCGCAATTTCATAGCCTCGATGACCCTGCTTGCCGCGTCTGTCTCCGGACAACGGGCTCCGACTCCAATCGTTCGCTTTCCCGCGGACAGGAGCGTTGGAGTCAACCCGGACACCCATTTGGTTCTGACTTTCCCGAGTGTCCCCACCCTTGGGAAGGCGGGCCAGATTCGCATCTACGACGCGGCGGATGACAAGCTGGTCGACACACTGGATCTGAGCATACCAGCGGGACCGGCGGCGCCAGGAGGACGCGGCGGCGCCGCCGCGCCGGCAGCGCCGATGACTCCGATTCCATACGAATATGCGCCGGGACGTCGAGCCACGAACGCGAATACCGTCCCGGGTACGCCGTCTGGAGTCGCGGTTCCGACGCCTGCGACTTCGCAGCTGACCATCATCGGCGGATTCACCGACGCCTTTCATTTCTATCCGGTGATCATTCACGACAACACCGCCACGATCTACCCGCACAACAATCTTCTGACCTATAACAAGACGTACTATGTTCAGATCGATTCCGGCGTTCTCGCCGTTGGCGATGGAACGTTCACTGGTATCGCGGGCCGCGGCTGGACCTTCACGACTAAAAGAACCGCACCTGCCGCCAATTCGGTAAGACTTGTCGTGTCCGGTGACGGCTCTGGAGACTTCAACACAGTCCAGGGCGCATTGGATTTCATTCCAGACAGCACCAGCATCGCCGCCCCTCGCGTGACGATTTTCATTCGGAATGGAACCTACGAAGAGATTGTCTATTTTCGAAACAAATCAAATGTGACGTTGCTTGGACAGGATCGCGAAAAAGTTGTCGTGACGTATCCCAACAATGAAGTTTTCAATCCTCATCCGGCGAATGTCGGTACCAACGAAGTGCCGGGCACGTTTCCGTCGCGTCGTGCTTCGTTCATGGGAGACAACTCCCGAGGAATTCAGCTGGTCAACTTCTCAATTCGGAATCCCACCAACGGTCAGGCGGAAGGTCTTCTTCTGATGGGGTCCCAGAATATTGTCAGTAACGTAAACATCACCGGATCCGGAGACGCTCTGCAGCTCAATGGTTCCACTTATCTCGACGACTGCCTGCTTGAAGGCGCCGGCGATTCGATTCTGGGCCGCGGTCCGGAATTCTTCGATCATTGTGAACTGCATTCCCGCGGCGTTTTCATGTGGATTCGCAATACGGACGCCAATCACGGGAACGTCTTCGTGAACAGCAGGTTTTTGACTTCAGGAAACAGCATGACGGAGATCGCCAGAGCGCCGACGAATAACGGCAAGAACTATCCGTATGCGGAAGCGGTGTTGATCAATTGCATCCTCCAGGGCATCAGCCCCGTCGGATGGGGCGCGATGGGAGGTGACACGACCCACATGCATTACTGGGAATACAACAGCATCAATGCAGACGGCAAGCTCGTGGACGTCAGCCAGAGGAAGCCGGAGTCCAAACAACTGACGATGCCGAAGGATGCAGAGATCATCGCCAATTACAGTAATCCCGCTTACGTTCTCGGCTGGACTCCCATGATGGCCCCGCTTGTCCTGACACCGCCCGCCAGCGTGTCCGCCGTCGCAGGCGAAAGCATAACTCTGAATGTGAGGGTGGCCGCCATTCCTGCAGCGACTTTCCAGTGGTCCCGGAACGGCGCCGCAATTCCGGGTGCGACAGGCGCGATTCTGAATCTAAACCGTGCCCGAACCAGCGAGGCGGGTAGTTATACCGTAACGGCGACGAACAGTTCCGGCCGCGTCACCAGTATCCCGGCCGCGATCACCATTCGGTAACAATTTGAATTACGTATTGCTCGAACGCGAAGACTTTGTCGACGAAAACCGTGTACGTCTTGCGGGGCGTAGGCTTCATCACGTTCGCGAAATCCTTGGTACCACCAACGGCGATGAACTGCGGGTTGGAATCGTCGGCGGAAGAACTGGCATCGGGAACGTCGATCGTGTCGATGACGATGCCCTCGAAATGGATGTACGACTGGAGACTGAACCTCTCGATCCTCTCCCATTGCGATTGATCCTCGCGCTTCCGCGCCCCAAAGTTCTCAATCGGACAATTGCCGCGGCAGCATCCATGGGTATTGGAGAAATCGATCTGATCAATTCCTGGCGCGTGGAGAAGTCTTACTGGAAGAGCCCGCGTCTATCTGCGGAGAGTATTCGAATGCAGTCCATTCTTGGATTGGAACAATCCGGGGGCACCATACTCCCGACGATACGATTGCACCGCCTGTTCGTACCTTTTGTCCGCAAGGAACTCTCTGGCGAAGTCCCCGATAAGCTGGCATTGCTCGCTCACCCGCGAGGCGCCGTAGAAGCCCCGCGAAAAGTGGAGCAAGCCGTCGTTCTCGCGATTGGCCCCGAAGGGGGATTCATCGAACGAGAATTGCAAACGTTTCAGGAACTCGGTTTCACGGCAGTGAGTTTGGGCCCGCGGATCCTTCGAGTGGAGACAGCGATTGCCTGTCTCATCGGCCGCCTGTTCTAAAACTGGTGTCAGGCACCTCGTTCCCCCATTTCGAAATGAGGGAACGAGGTGCCTGACACCAATTAGTTGGCTTTGTAGGGGATTACTTTGACACTCACGGTGGCTCGGCCTCGATCGTCGACGTGAACGGAAGTACCTCTGCCTTCAAAGTTGCGCATAAACTCCGGATCGGCCCATGCACCGTTCTCGATATCTTCCCATGCGAAAATCTTGTAGTCGCCGGGTATCACTCCATCCCAATGAACCTTACCGGTAGCGTCGCTGGTCGCATTGCGATACATATCCATTCGTTTCACCTGCGGCGTATCGGGGACCAGCGCAACGCTCACGCCGGCTTCCGGCATCTGCTTTTCATCCACGGTCATGGCGTCCAATGAACCGGGAGTGGCTCCCAAAACAATCTCGAGTTGTCCGCGAGGATCTCCTTCGATGCGAAGACCGTTGTTGTAAACATCCTCACCCGCAAAACGGGCAGTCTTGACATACATGTTGCGAGGCAGCCCTGTAATGGAAAGACGATATGTTCCGGGTGTCACGCCGGTGATGGAGAAAGTCCCGTCGGCTTCCGGGAATGCGGGAGCGATGGCGAGGGGAGGAATGACCGGGTCCGATTGAAGCAGGATGCGCATACCTGTCACAGAAGAGAGAGCATCGTTCGACGCAACTCCTTCGATCATCGTCCTGCCCGCAACGTTATATCCGTTTTCAAGCACCAGCGAAATTCCGTCGATATCGGAAGTATTGACATCGACCGGTACGCGAGCTCCCAGGACGGGTTGACCGGTGTTTCGAGCGCCTCGCCCTCCGGCAACGTTCACCGTGGTCAGTCCGGCGCGGGCACCGAGAGGAGTTCCAAGCAGGATCATGCCAGCATCGGGCCCGTTCACCGTGGCTGCTATCTCGTAGGATCCAGGAGCGACATTGCGAAATTCAAACGCTCCGGTATCGCTGGCCGTAGCTCCACGGACAGTAAGGTTGCCGTTCAAATTCGACCGTTGGAAAAACGACACCTGCGCCCCAGCGGCGGGACGTCCGCCACTGGTAACCTGTCCTCGGACACGAACTGGCTTTACATCCACCACAGTGAGGTTGACTCCGTCAATATTTCCTCCCGCGCGAAGATCGATGGGGGTGGCGGAAGTGACGTCCGTCGTTCCGGGAAAGTAAACCGGAAGGTAGGTCTCCGGATTATCGACTGGCACCGGCGGTGGAGGAGGAGGCGGTGGCGGAGCTCCACCCGGGCCTGCCGGTCCGAAAGCTCCAGGGCCTCCATCGACTGTGATTCGAGTAACGCCTCCAACGCCCAACTGCGGACCATTTGGGCCGAGCAGGCCTCCGGGACCACCTCCTCCGCGCGGCCCCTGGAAGAAGATCGTCCCACCCGCATCAACGGACAGCGGCTCGTTCGGCTGAGCACTGACGATGTACTGTCCGGGTGTCATCCAGAACAAACGATATTCTCCGCGATCGTTGGTTCGCACTGTTTGAACGGTATTCAGGACCCGCCGTCCGTCCTGATAGGTGTATCGAAGCGCCTGTACATTGGCATTGCCGACCGCTTCGCCATATCGATTGACGATGCGCCCGCCAATCGCTCCCGTGGAGGTCAATCCGACTCGGATATCCGTCATGTGCTGTTGCGCCGTGAGGTTAATCGGAACGCCGGATCCATTTGGTCCTCGTTGTCCATATTCCGACGATACGTAGCCATCCTTTGTCGCGCTGAGGCGATACTGACCTGAAGCAAGATTGCGAAACGCGAATTTCCCGTCCGCATCGACAATTACCGCCTGGCCCGCTACCGATGACTGTGATGGGGTCAGTGTAACCTTGGCTCTGGATATCCCATCGGTCGTCCCGGAACGGACGACGGCGCCTTCAATGGACGCCGTCGGCGTTGTCTGCTGGGACTGCTGTGCCTGTTGAGAAGACGCTGTCTGGGCCAACATGAAACCTAAGAGGACCAAAGTTGATCTCATCTGGGGATCTCCTGCGCTGAATTTTTATTTGTCGAACAGTGCCGTCTTCGGACTGCGTCACTTCAACCAGAGTCTGGTCGCCAAGCGCCTGCTGCATCCGGACAATTTCCTCCGGGGTTATTCTTTCTCCGGGACGAACGACACGAATGCCCTGTTTCTCCAGCACTCGAAGCGGCTGAAGAAACAGATCCGGCGGGAGCGGCAGTACCTTGAAATCCTTGAAATGTTGTTCAACGTTTGTTGAAGTTTCTCCGCCCGAGTAATACATGCGATCTCTGGATGGCTCCGGCGGAACCGGCACATGTACATTAAATGTTGACGGTGGTGCTTGCACGAAGACGCGAGGTTTCGGCCGCACTATGAGCGTTTGAGGAAGAATGGGGTTCCGCGCGATGGTCTCGACGGTCTGCGCTTCGCCGACCAACGGAAACCAAAGTGTGGCTGCTGACGTAAACACGATAAGCAGTCCGGCAACCAGCGCATAGGAAATCACCAGCCTGCATGTCGATCCCTTGCGCGTTGTCAGCAGCGAACGAACACGATGCGGTAAATGCCCATCGTTCAAAAACAAAGCCGCTGGAACGGGTTTTAGCTTTCTCGAAGCTCCCGCCATTACAAGAAGTGCCTGAACATAGGACGCGGGAGCTGCGGTCAACGCGACTACTTCGGAATCCACGAGTTGTTCACGGCTGAGTTTTGTTTGGGACTGCAGCATCCAGACTGCGGGGTTACACCAGAACAGAGTCGCGATGATTTCTTCAAAGAGCGTGACCAGCCAGTCGTATCGCCTCACATGGATCAGTTCATGGCAGACAATGCCGAGTTGCGCGTCATGGTCCAGGGAAAGGAATGTCTCCGGAAGTAATATGATCGGATCCACATGCCCGAGCGTGACCGGACCATCGACATTCCGTGAGAAGCCAAATTGCGCATCCGCACGTGTGAGAGCGCGGGCCTGCCGAATCGATTCGGGAATTGGAAATACTCGAGTTGCCGATGTGCGGTACCTGCGAATCTGCAGAAATCCGCCTGCCAGCCAGCTCAGTTTCAGGAGCATTCCGGCAGCGAAGACCCAACCCACGTAGGTAAGCCAGGAGATTTTCGGGAGGAGATTCACACCACTCTGTACGTCGCCATGTCTGATTAGCAGTGGATGATGCCATGGCTCAACCAATGGAAGAGCCACGCAGGCGAGCAGAATGAAATGGTAGAAGGCTACTTGCGTTTTGGGGTGACGAATCCGGAATAGCACCGGCAATGCCGTACCGAGTGCCGCGATAACAGTAACCTGGAGCCACCAGGAAATCAGATTGTCGGAGAGAATGGAGAATGAATTCACTTCCGGCCTCGCTGTGCTTTCAAGAGTTCGTTGATTTCATCCAGATGAGCCTGGCTGATGCGTTTGCTTTCGACGAGATGGACAAGCAAAGGTTTCGCGGAACCATTAAACACGCGCTTCACGAAATCCCCCACCATGCCGCCCACGACTTCGCTCTGGGGCTGGGCCGGACGGTAGACATATGCCTTATCCGCAGTCGCCTTCTTCAGCCGTCCCTTATTTTCGAGAACTCCCATCATCGTCTGAACCGTGGTATAGGCAATTTTTCGATTTTGAAGAAGATCTTCGTAGACCTCGCGCACCGTCGCAGTGCCGAGCTTCCACACGACCTTCATGATTTCGAGTTCCTGATCGGTGAGGCCTGCTTTTTTTGGTTTCATGTCCTAAGAACTTAGTAGACAGTAGAAGTAAAGGCAAGAAGAAAAAATTAAACTGTTTTGAAGATGACAAATGGCCATTTGTCATCTTCAAAAGGGGCCAACCCCCTTAGAACCCTTTTCACCGGGCGGCTTCGAATGCGGCGATTTGTTTTTCGTGGCGAAGGATGTATCCCAGTTCGTCGAGACCTTCGAGCAGACACGTTCGGCTGAAGCTGTTACCCGTGAAGGGAATGTTCAATCCGGAAAAAGAGATGACCTGCTTCTCCAGGTCCACGGTCATTTCGGAGTGCGGCGCTTCCTGCCAGGCCGCCACCAGCTGAGCATGTGACGCGGCATCCAACGTGATGATGAGCACACCGTTTTTCAGCGCGTTCTCACTGAAAATATCGGCAAACGAAGTGGAGATCAGCACGCGAAAGCCAAAATCCCGGAGCGCCCACACCGCGTGTTCGCGCGAACTGCCACATCCGAAGTTCGGACCGCAGAGCATGATCTGACGCTGACGAGCGCCGGATAAACCGAAAACCTCGGGCGGTTTCATGTCGGCAAAGAGGTCGTTACCAAAACCCGTCTTGTCGATACGTTTAAGAAAGCGCGCGGGAATGATCTGGTCGGTATTGACGTTTTCCGCGGTGAAACACACCACTCGTGAAGTAACGCGATCCAGTTTGGTCATGAGTTCAACATCCTTCGCAAATCCGTAACACGACCGGTTACCGCAGACGCTGCCGCGGTCAGCGGAGAAGCCAGCATCGTCCGGCCGCCAGGTCCCTGACGCCCCTCAAAATTGCGATTGCTCGTGCTGATGGAATATTGACCGGGCTCGAGTTTGTCCGCATTCATTGCAATGCACATGCTGCATCCCGCCTCGCGCCATTCGGCACCCGCATCCTTGAAAATCTTATCGAGGCCTTCGGCTTCAGCCATCTGCTTGATCTGGTACGAACCCGGCACGATGACCGCACGTACATTCGGTGCAACATGCCGTCCCTTGAGAATCGAAGCAGCCGCTCGCAAATCAGTCATCCGGGAGTTCGTACAGCTTCCGATAAAGACCACGTCGATCGGATGATCGAGCAGCGGCTCGCCCGGCTTCAGATTCATGTACTGAAGCGCACGCCGCATCTCTTCATTGTCGGAGAGCGGAACCTTAGCGCCGATCGGCATGCTCATACCCGGATTGGTGCCGAAGCTGATCATGGGCTCGATGGTCGCGGCATCGATCACGATCTGACGATCGAAAACTGCGCCTGCATCGGATTTCAGGTTGCGCCAGCAAGCCACGGCCTTATCCCACTCCGCACCCTGAGGCGCCTTGGGCCGGCCTTTCAGATATTCAAAAGTAGTCTCATCCGGTGCAACCAGTCCGGCACGTGCACCGGCTTCAATCGACATATTGCAGAGCGTCATCCGCGCGTCCATGTTCATGTCGCGCACGGCAGATCCTGAAAACTCGAGAACGGATCCGGTGCCTCCGGCCGTTCCAATCTGGGAGATCACATAGAGAATGACGTCTTTTGCAGTGATGCCTTCGCGCAGTTTGCCGTCGATTCGAATTTCGAAATTCTTCGCCTTCCGCTGAAGCAGGCATTGACTGGCAAGCACGTGGCCCACTTCTGTGGTTCCGATCCCGAACGCCAGCGCTCCGAATGCGCCGTGAGTGGACGTATGGCTGTCACCGCACACAATCGTTTTGCCAGGTTGCGTCGCGCCAATCTCCGGGCCGATAACGTGAACGATTCCCTGCCTGTCGCTGCCAATGCCAAACAGTTCGATTCCGAATTCCTCACAGTTTGTATCCAGCTTCTTGACCTGGTCATATGCCATCTGGTCGTCGGAAGCGACAAGGACTCTGGTCGTCGTGGGAATGGAATGATCCGCAGTGCCAAGTGTTAAATCCGGCCGGCGCACGCGCAGCTTGCGCGCTCGGAGCTCGTCGAATGCCTGCGGCGAGGTCACTTCGTGAATCAGATGCAGGTCGATGAAGATGATCGCCGGAGCATCGCTTTCGGGAACAACGATATGGGATTCCCAGATTTTGTCGTATAGCGTTTTAGGTTGCATGTCTTATTTCCATGTCGTCAATCGCCGGCTTCAATTGCCTTGCAGATGGTTTCTCCCATCTGAGTGGTGGTCAGTAACGATTTCCCCGGAGAAACGATATCTGCCGTGCGGTATCCCTTTTCAATCACGGCAGCAATGGCTCGATGCACTCGAGCCGCGAGCTCCGGCAGTTTAAAGGAGTACTCCAGCATCATTCCTGCGGATGCGATCGCACCAATCGGATTTGCTTTTCCTGTCCCGGCGATGTCGGGCGCCGAACCGTGAACGGGCTCGTAGAATCCTGCGGGCCCGCCGACACTTGCAGACGGCAGCATGCCAAGGCTTCCGGCAAGCACTCCGCCTTCGTCGCTCAGTATGTCTCCGAACAGATTATTTGTCACAATCACGTCGAACTGCTTCGGCCGAAGGATGAGCTGCATCGCGCAATTGTCGACATAGAGGTTGTCCAGGAGAACATCAGGAAATTCCTTCGCAACTTCGGCGACAGTCTGCCGCCAGTATCGATGTCTCGAGCACATTGGCCTTATCTACCGATGTCACATGTTTTTTTCGAGTGCGGGCAAGCTCGAATGCAACACGAGACACCCTCCGCACTTCCTCGACAGTGTAGACTTCGGTATCGACTGCTCGATCGCCTTCGCGGAATCTGGGCGTACCGAAATAGATTCCTCCCAGCAATTCCCTGACGAACAGGATATCCACGCCACGGACCACTTCGGGCCGCACGTTGGAGGAATCCGCCAGCGGGTCAAAAACAAATACCGGCCGCAGGTTCGCAAAATTCCCCAACAGTGTTCGCAGTTCGAGCAGGCCGCGCTCCGGTTTTTTCGCTGCCGGCAGCGAATCATACTTCTTATCGCCGACTGCACCGAGGAGAACGGCATCGGACTTACGGCAGAGGTCAATCGTCGGCTGGGGCAACGGAGCATCATGCTTTTCGATAGCGATGCCTCCGATATCGCCCTCAACGATCTCGAATGTGTGGTCGAACTTGCGGCCAATGGTTGCCAGCACCCGCCTGGCTTCGGCCAAAACCTCGGGACCAACACCATCGCCTGGAAGAAACGCGATTTGTGCCTTCATGCGGGAGATGCCGAGTGCAGCGGCGTAAGCGAGCCTTTGCCGGTCCGAGCCGTCTGGATAATTTCCTGAAGATCGGCATCTTCGATGGTCTTCTTCTTATCCGCGACGGCCGTCAGAAGACTGTATGCGTGTTCGAGTTCGTCGGTTGACAGCTGGAAACCGAGCGAACGGCATCGCGCAATCAGTGCATGCCGGCCAGAATGTTTTCCAAGGACGATCTTCCCTTTCGGCACGCCAACCGATTCGGGTGTCATGATTTCATAGGTGATGGCATTCTTGAGCATTCCATCCTGGTGGATACCCGCCTCGTGCGCAAATGCATTGTCGCCCACAATGGCCTTGTTGGCCTGCACCGGCATGCTCGTGACTTCGCAGAGCATCTGGCTCGAAGCATAGAGTTCCTTCGCGTTGATGTTTGTCGTCACCCCAAAAAACTGCTGACGGACCTGCAGCGCCATCACGATTTCTTCCAGCGCGGCATTACCGGCGCGTTCGCCGATACCATTGATCGTGCACTCGACCTGGCGAATTCCGTTCTGAATTCCGGCCAGAGAGTTTGCAACAGCCAGGCCGAGATCATTGTGGCAATGCGTGCTGATGATGGCGCGATCGACATTCTTTACACGGCTGCGAAGATTCCGAATCAGGGCGCCGTAGTCTTCCGGAAGACAGTAGCCAACGGTATCGGGAAGATTCACGGTGCGCGCTCCCGCATCAATAACGGCCTCGGTAACCTGAACAAGAAAATCCAAATCCGTGCGCCCGGCGTCTTCCGCCGAAAACTCGACGTCATCGCACATGGTGCGAGCATAACGGACGCCTTCCGCAGCGGCCGCCAGTGCTTCGTCACGGGACTTGTTCAGTTTGTATTTGAGATGGATGTCGCTGGTTGCGAGGAAAACATGAATGCGGGATTTGTTGGCGTGTTCGAGGGCTTTGGCGCAACGGTCGATGTCTTTTTTTACCGACCGCGCCAACCCCGCAATGGTCGGCGTGCGTACCTCCGCCGATACGCGGCGTACAGCTTCGAAATCGCCTTCGGACGCGATGGGGAAACCCGCTTCCAGAATATCGACATTGAGACGTTCCAGCTGGCGCGCCATCTTCAACTTGTCTTCGATGTTCATGCTGAACCCCGGAGCCTGTTCACCATCGCGCAATGTCGTATCGAAAATGATTACTTTGTTATCCATTATTCCTCCAGCGTTACAAACTCCCCTCCTGAGTCAGGAGGGGTGGCCCGAAGGGCCGGGGTGGTTCCCGCAGGAACCACCCGTCTCTTTAGCGATGTCGGATCCGCTTCGCGATCCCGCTGCCCTCCTCACTGAGGAGGGCAGTTGGGCAGTACCCCATGTTGCCCACTTCGCCTCAGAACAAATCCGGTTTACCGGTCTCGGCAATAACCTCGGAAGCCTGACGTTGTGCAATGAAACCGCCGGTTACCATTTCCTTGTATCCGGCTCCCGGTCCGATCATCGGGTAAACGCAGGCATTGGGATCGATGACGACCTCCAGGAATGCAGGGCCCTTGAACTCCACGAACTCGCGCAGTACCCGGGGCAATTCGGAGGCATCCGAAACGCGAACCGCATATTCGAAACCGTCCGCCTCGGCCGCCTTGATAAAATCCTTCTTGTGCAGCGATTTGTCGCTGCCGCAAAACCGTTCTGCGAAATACAGACGCTGCCATTGGCGCACCATACCATCGCCATTGTTGTTCATGACGAGAACCTTCACTGGCACGCCGTAGGTTGTCGCCGTTTCCAGTTCACCAAGATTCATGCGGATACTGCCGTCGCCATCGATATTGATCACGGTTCGAGTCGGATTGCCGAACTGAGCGCCGATTGCCGCCGGCAGTCCAAATCCCATCGTACCCATCGATCCAGATGTCAGCCAGGACCTGGGATTCCGGATCTCCAGATACTGTGCAGCCCACATCTGATGTTGTCCGACTCCAGTCGTGAAAATGGCATCGCCCTTCACAATACCGTTGAGAACTTCCATCACCTGCTGCGGCTGAATCAGTTCGCTCGTCCGATCGTAGTTGTACGCATGCTTCACGCGCAGGCGCTCCAGGTGCGCTCTCCATGCGGAGTAGTCTTTCTTGAATCCATTGGCTGCGCTCAGCAGATCTGACAACGCAGCCTTTGCATCGCCGACATGGCCCCAGTGCGCTGATTTCACCTTTCCAAGTTCGGCCACATCGATATCGATGTGCGCGATGGCTCGCGTACTCGGTGCAAACTGTTTTGGATTTCCGGCCACGCGATCATCGAACCGCGATGCGACGGCGATCAGAAAATCGCAATCTTCCACGGCGTAGTTCGCATAGGCGGCACCATGCATTCCCAGCATGTGGAGAGACAGCGGATCCGTGCTGTCCATGGCGCCAAGGCCCATGAGGGTATTCACCACTGGAATTCCAAATGCCGCGGCAAACCGTCGCAACTCGTCTGCGGCACCGGAATTGATCACGCCGCCGCCGGCATATATTAATGGCCGCTCGCTGGTGTTGAGTAAATCGAAAAACGTTCGGGCATGATCCGGCGCGATGCGCGAGCTTTGAATTTCGCGAATGCGGCGATCGTATCCACGCAACGTGAGCAAACCACTGCCCATGTACGGCCCAATCCAGTTCTGGACGTCTTTAGGAATATCGACAACAACGGGTCCGGGGCGCCCACTTCGCGCGATCTCGAATGCGGTGCGCATGGTGGCTTCGAGTTCCTCCGGATCCGTCACCAGAAAGGCGTGCTTCGCGCACGTGCTCATGAGATTGAAGACCGGAGCTTCCTGAAACGCATC
>Ga0207644_10002145_pt1 | contig 12798 bp, 6 predicted proteins | sample KBSS73metaG_FD_184326 | JGI IMG/M metagenome (GOLD analysis project Ga0207644, IMG submission 184326) | Switchgrass rhizosphere microbial communities from Kellogg Biological Station, Michigan, USA - KBS S7-3 metaG (SPAdes) (version 2) | ecosystem: Host-associated > Plants > Roots > Rhizosphere >... | reverse complement strand
CCAACACCAGGTTTTCGATGCGGATGCCGTATTCGCCTGTCTTGTAATAGCCGGGCTCGTTCGAAAGGATCATCCCTGCCTGGAGGGGTTCGTCGCCTCCGCTCTGTGAGCTTCCGACCGGCGAAATCCGCTGCGGCCCTTCATGCACGGAGAGGAAGCTTCCGACGCCATGGCCGGTGCCGTGCGCATAATCGAGGCCGGCTTCCCACAGCGGACGACGGGCGAAGCTGTCGAGCTGGCTTCCGCGCGTGCCCTTCGGAAAGACGGCGGTCGCGATGGCGATGTGACCCTTGAGCACACGAGTGAAGCGGTCCCGCATTTCGTCGGTGGGCTGGCCGATCGGAATCGTGCGCGTGATGTCGGTCGTGCCGTCGACATATTGGCCGCCTGAATCGATCAGGTAGAGCGTGCCCTGTTCGAGCTTGCGGTTGGTCTTCTCGCTTGACCGATAATGGACGATGGCACCGTTCGGACCCGCCCCGGATATGCTATCGAACGAAAGGTCGCGGAGCTCCGGATTCTCCCGGCGCAGCGATTCGAGATGGTCTGAAGCCTTCAGCTCGTCGACCTCACCTTTGAGCGCTTCCTCATCGATCCAGTGAAGGAATTTGGTGATGGCCGCGCCATCGCGTTCTTGGGCGGCCTTCTGCCCGGCGATCTCGGCGTCGTTCTTGATCGCCTTGGGAAGAATGGTCGGATCGCGGAGCGGCAGGATCTTGGCGCCGGCCTTTTCGAGAGCTTCGAAGATGGCGGCTACGGCCCGCTCGGGATCCACGACGACCGTCTTGTCCTTGTATTCGGACAATGCGCTTTCGAAGGCGGCGCGCTCATGGAGGCGAACTCCGTTGCCGAGGTGCTGTCGGACTTCAGGCCCGATCTTCTCCGACGCAACGAAGAGGTCCGCAGTGCCGTCCTGATTGACCAGCGCGTAGGCCAGGGCCACTGGCGTATGAGTGACGTCCTGGCCGCGGATGTTGAACGCCCAGGCGATCGAATCGAGCGCCGAGAGAACGGCCGCGTCGGCATGATGCCTGGCCAGCCAGTCGCCGATCTCGGTTCGCTTCTCGGCGGCCGATTTTCCGGCATGCTGGTCGGACTGGACGACGAGATGCGCCTTCGACGCTTCTGGACGGTCCTTCCAGATCTCGTCGATCGGATTGCGGTCCACCGGGACAAGCTCGGCGCCCCGGGTCGCGAGCGCTTCCTTCGCCTTCTTCACCCAGTCGCGCGTGTGAAGCCAGGGATCGTAACCGATCCGCGCACCTTCCGGCGCATGTTCCTCGAGCCATTGCGTGGTGCTCGTCTCCGGCACCGACTGGTAGCTCCATTGATCGGCACTGACCTGCTGGCGGACTTGGAGCGTATAACGACCGTCGACGAAGATCGCGGCTTGCTCGGGAAGGACGACGGCCGAGCCGGCCGAGCCCTCGAAGCCGGTGAGCCAGGCGAGCCGCTGCGCATAGCTCCCGACATATTCGCTCATGTGCTCATCGGTGAGCGGAACGACGAATCCGTCGAGCTTTTCGGCCTTGAGCTGCTCGCGAAGGACCTTCAGGCGGTCGGCATAACTGGACATGGGCTAACTCCCTCACCCTTCAGCTAGTCTCAGACGCGCCATTGTTAAAGAGCCGTCCCGAGCCGGCGGTTCGCCCGCAATCATGCCAATCTTCACCAATCTTCGCAGAGTGTCTGCTTTCGACCCATTGCGGACACAAGCAGTTCACGGCTCCGGGTTTGGCTCGTCGATTAGACAGCCGCGACCATTAAGGCCGACATAGCTTGAGGCTGCGCTTCCAGTTCCTGCCTGCGCGCCGGGTCCACGTCGAAGCGGGAGGCAAAGTCGGTCGGAAATCGGGCTGGATCGGGTAAAGATCGGGCAAGAAAATCGCCGAACCAGACTAAGCCTGTGCGTCCACCAAAGAGGCGGCGCGATCAATGGCACGCGCTCGACCAGGCAATTCGGATTTCTGGAGGGTCTCATGATGCTAAGTTCTGCCGCTCGGCCAACCACTGGCGCCGGGGCCAAGTCGTTCGTGACCCGTTTTTGTTTGCTTACGCTATTGGCAATGCCCGTTTCTTCGGCAAATGCTGTCGAACTCCAGCCGGTCTATAACGCTGTCCTCTCGAACGGCTCACTTGCTCCGTCGCTGGATTCGCTGGGGGTGGGTGATCTCCAGCCTGGGTTCACGCTCGCAAGCGCCGATCCCACCTTTACCTTCTCCGGCGACGGTACAACGGTCAGCCTTACGCGTCCCACCGATCCAACCCTGGTCGGGCCAGTCGGCGCGGGCCTATTCGCAACGCCGGTCAGCTTCGGTAAGGAATCGGTCTTTGCATTGCAGGCGACCTTTCTCGCCCCAAACGGGCCGCATGACATTGGAAACGTCTGGGCGGCAGCAGTCGGCGCACGAACCGGCGATCAAGACGATTTGGCGCAGGAAACTCGAGTCGCGGCAACGTTTCAGGTGCGCGCGGGCGGAGCAAGGCTCAACGTGGTTGGCGCAACGGCGCCCGCGAACCAACTCAATCTCGCGCAGCCCATCTATGACAGCATCTTCGACCCAAATAATCCCGAGCCCTTCACTCTCTACCTACTAGTCAACAGGGCGACTGGAAATGGAACGGCCAAGCTGACCGTCGGTAGCTATACAACTTCAGTCGATTTCCTACTGGCCGATTTCCAGCCAAACGCGGGCCCGCCAATCACCGCTGTCGGACCATCAATCGCGGTTTCTAACGGTCCCGGTCGCACCGCTTCGATCACGGTTCGTGACTTCTGGGTTTTCTCTGCCGTTCCTGAACCTGGCAGCTGGGCCACGATGCTGCTCGGATTCGGAGCAATTGGGCTTGCCACTCGGGCCAGTCGCCACGTTGTTTCAGGTACTAATCTTCGCCGGATTAGAAGTAATGTACGATTCCCGACTCATCTTGTTCAGGCTTCTTCGGGAGGTCGGTCCAGTATCGCGTGTGGGGGATAGCGATTGGTTGCAGCCGGTTTCTGGCACCTGACTTTGCGCGCAGTTGTACTTGCGACTGCCTGGGGATCGTCATCAGCCTTTGCAGACGTAGTGCCTCCGCCCGGTGCTCCGAATGATCGGGCCGGGACAGACTTGCCCCAGCCGGTTGCTGGCCAGATCGTGGTCACAGGTTCGCGCATTCCGCGTACCAACCTCACGGCCGTTAGCCCGGTTACGACGATCAAAGGCGATGAATTCAAGCTAGTGGGCGCTACGAACGTCGAAGAGCTTCTAAATCAGCTTCCGCAGGTCAATCCTTCGGAAGGCGAATTCGTTTCAGCGGGTGCGACAGGCCTGGCGGCCGTCGATCTCCGCGGGCTCGGCGCGGTCAGAACCCTGGTTCTGGTGAATGGACGGCGCCTTATGCCGGGCGATCCCCGCTTCCCCGTACCCGACCTCAACAGCATCCCGACGTCGCTCATTCAACGGGTTGAAGTGCTGACCGGCGGCTCAGCGGCGGTCTATGGCTCTGATGCCGTCGCTGGCGTCGTCAACTTCATCCTGGACAACCAAGTCGACGGCATCCGGGTGGAAGGCCAGATCAGCCGCTATCAGCACGACAACCGCAATCGGTTCGTTCAAGGCCTGCTCGACCAACGGCAAATCTCGTACACGAAGGGCAGCGTCTTCGACGGCCAGCGGGACAATCTGTCGGTCGCGTTCGGGCACGGCTTCCTGGACAATCGAGCGCACGTTACGCTGTATGGCGGCTACCGCCGAATTCACGGACTTACACAGGACCGCCGCGATTACAGCGCCTGTTCTATCACGGCCAGGATCGTCCGTCAGAGGCCGACCTCCACCATCGAATGCGGCGGGGCGACTCTCGCGTATCCGGGAAACTTCTTCGACAATCTGGGCAATACCTACCAGGTCACGCCCAACAGGACGTTCGTGCCGGGCCTGGGCCGCTTCAACATCACTCCGTGGAATTTTTACCAGCGGCCGGACAAGAGATACACGGCCGGCGGCTTTGCAGGCTTCGATATTTCGAGCGCGGTCCAGGCCTATGCCGAGGTTATGGCGATGAATGATCGCTCGCTCGCCCAGACTAGCCCCTCAGGCGATGCGACGAACACCGAGACGATAAACTGCGACAATCCGCTGCTTTCGGATCAGCAGCGATCGCTGATTTGCCGGACCGGAAATTTCTTCGGCGAAGTCCCTGTCCTAGATAACGCGGGCAATCTCGTCCAGATCCTGGGCACGCCGACGCCTTTTGTCGATCCCGTGACCGGCGGGGCCTATTCACGCGGTTGGCTTTTGGTCGCTCGCCGAAGTGTGGAGAGCGGCGCGATACAGGACGATTTGCGGCACAGGAGTATCCGGCTTGTTTCAGGCCTCAAAGGCGATCTGGGACGGGGCATAACCTACGACGCAAGCTACCTGTTCGGCCGCGTCAAATTCGACGAGCGCTTGCTGAACATCCTGTCCATCTCACGTCTCAACAAAGCACTCGACGTCATCGCGGACCCATTGACGGGCCGGCCCGTTTGTCGCTCGGTACTGATTGCACGCCAGCTGGGTCCGTCCGCAGCCGGGGCTGATTCTCGCTGCGTACCCTGGGACATTTTCGCGCCGGGTCAGGTCTCGCCTCAGTCGGTCGCCTATCTCACGGTTCCTTTGTCTTCGAGGGGTTCGTCCGACCAGCGCATCGCGAACGTGAGTTCCACGATCGGACTCGACCGCTGGGGAATTCAGAGCCCGTGGTCAAACGAAGGTCCTGCAATCAACGTCGGCGCCGAGCATCGGAAAGACTTCGTGGACTTCAAGCCTGACGCAGCTTCGCAAAGCGGCGACATAGCGGGCTTCACTCCGCAAGTTTTTCCAATCCAGGGCTCCGTTAGAACGAACGAGATTTTTGGTGAGGCCAGGATCCCGATCGTCAGCGACAGGTTGGTTCGCAGGCTGGCTTTTGAAGGCGGATTCCGCAGGTCGTGGTATCGGAATGCAGTAACCAAATTCACGACCGACGCTTCTAAGCTCGCTTTCGACCTGACGGTGGTCACTGGATTGCGGTTTCGTGCGAGCCGGCAACGCGCCAATCGCGCGCCAAACGTCCAGGAGCTTTTTTCCCCTGTTCGGACAAGCTCCTTCGATCGTGATCCGTGCGCCGGCGCCACTCCTGTCGCTTCCGAAGCGCAATGCGCTCTGACCGGTGTCGGTCCCGGGGAATATGGCCACATCCTCGCCTCGCCGGGAGACATACTGAGTTACAATTCGATCATCGGAGGCAGCACAGACCTACAACCGGAGATGTCGATCACCCGGACCGTCGGCATCGTGCTCCAGCCACAATTCTTGCGAGGGCTCAGCGCGACCCTGGACTGGTGGGACATCGGGCTCGACGGCGCCATCGCGCAAATTGGCGCCCAGACGATCGTCAATGATTGCATTGCGACTGCCGATCCTGATTTTTGTAGCCGAATCCACCGCGACCTGAACGGCTCGCTCTGGCTCGGAAACGGACATGTCGACGATCGCCAAGCCAATATCGGCGCAATGCGCGTGCGCGGTATCGATGTCGGAGCGGATTATTCGGCGCACCTGGGCGACTTGGGCTCCGCAAGCATCGACTTCCGCGGCAGCTACGTCCTGAAATGGATCGTCGACAAGGGCGGCCTTTCGACGCCGTACGATTGCGTAGGTCTGTTCGGCGATCCGTGCGGCATTCAACCGAGGTGGCGGCACACGGCGCGAGTGACGTGGAACACGCCACGGATTTCTCCGTCGATCCGTTGGCGGCACATCGCCGGTTTGAAGCTCGCCGCGCTCGATCCGAAGTTCAACCTGAGCAATAACGTAAGCCCGGCGGGCACCCGGCTGCCGGCTCAGAATTACTTCGACCTAGCGGCACGGCTCAAAATCAGCGAGTTGCTCGAGCTTCATGTCGGCGTGAACAATGTCTTCGACCGCGAGCCGCCACTGATCGTTCGAAACACGGCCGCTGGGGGCGGCCCGGTCAACGGCAACACTTATCCCGAATGGTATGATTCACTCGGCCGCTATGTTTTCGCCAGCATCGACCTGAGATTTAAGCCCTAGAACTTCAGCGCGGCAAACAGTTCGGAACTGCATTCGCCTCTGCTGGCTGGATTGGTGCAGAAGTCGGGCTTCTTATCCGTTTCTCGCCAATATGCGATCAGCCCCATTCGATCGGCAAGTCGGACGAAGCCTGGGTCCTGCCGCATATTGCGAGTGACCGGCGCGAACATAAACCGCGGGTCCAACTCTCGATGATCGAGTGCTGAATTCGTTGCCTCCATGGCCAACCGGGTCTCCCCAAGCCCCGCCAGCATCATGATTTCATTTTCGCGCGAAATCTTACCTTGATCGGCTGCCCCGCGAATGCCGCGTACAGCTGCCGCTCTTTCCTGTCCGGAAGTAGTCGACCTGGCGTGGATGTACATCCGCCAGACGGCGTTCTCGCCCTGGTCAGTAGGTGCCCCTGCGTCCAGCTGTTCGATCGTCGAGAGGGCATCCGACGGCTGCCCATAAAAGCCTGCGATCGACCTGCGTGCGTTCCGCACGAATGTGTGATTGGGCCAACGTTGAACCGCTTTTTGGAGGGCTTCCTCCGCTGCGGGCATGTTTCCCAAATTCGCATAGACCAAGGCAAGCCTGGACATCTTCGCTGGAGACCATTGGTCTTTGGCCTGCGCGATCAATTGGAATGACAAGCCCTCGCGCAGCCGCCCGACGCTTCCCAGCAAATTACCCTCATATTGGTACAGCGCGCCGAGCGGCTCTTTCGGGTGCTTCGCGAACTTCATGCCCCGCAGCAAAATCGCTTCGCCCGCGCGATAATTATACGGCCGCCGCCCCAACTCGAGCCCGGCAAGGACGGCATAGGCACCGGCGTCCTGCGGATCCAATTTGAGGGTCAGGTTTGCCTCCCGCCGCGCCGCATCGGCCATTGCCTTTTTCCTGTCGGGTACGTCCGCTTCCGTCGCGCCCTCGATGTAGGCGGCCGCGAGGACCGAATGGCCAAAGGCGAAGTCGGGATTGCGAGCGACAACTCCTTGCGCATGGTCGATCAATTGCGCCCAATCACCGCCGCGGCTGTCACGGATCATGTCGGTCGTCTGGAGCAAAGCTGAAAGCGCGGAATCGTCGGCCAGCGGCGGATTTGCGTTACGCGCAAAGTTGATCATGTTGACCATATCCGCCACGCGTGCAGCCACTTCCATTGGGAGATCCGACGTTTCCCGGCTGTCGCGCTTGAATTCCGTCGACCACAATGCTGCTTGGGTCGTACCATCCTCGATCCGGAGGTCGACGACGGTATTGCGATTGTCTGCGCGCACAAGGCCGGTGACGATCAGGCCCGGCGATGTTCTCGATGCCTTGCGCGCCTCCTCACCCGCCAGCGCGCTCTCGACCTGGCTGTCCCCGAGCGCGTCGACCACTTCGTTCGGGATTCTTTGCGCTAAAGCACGAACGTCGCCGGAACTGCTCAATATCTCGAACGGCTGAACCGCTACCCAATTGCGAGAGTCGACTGAGGCCCGGCCGTGTAGATTCCAGAGCGTGCCACCAATCAGCACCAAGGCCAGAAGCATCGCCGGCACGAACCACGAGCGAAAGCGCTTGCTGCCAGGAGCCGATTCCCGTTCGGTTGCAGGACCATGCTCGACGAAGCTCGATGACGTAAGGCGATATCCGACGCCGGGAATGGTCTCAATCGAGAAAGGGTCATCCGGATAGCTGGCAGCGAGTTTGCGGAGCTTGCTGACGCAACGGATGATGGCATCGTCGCTGACCGAAAGTCCGCGCCAGCACCGCGCGATGAGATCGTTTTGCGAGACGACCGAACCGCGCGCGTCCGCCAGCGCAACGAGGACCTGCATTACACGCCGCTGGACGACCTGCGTCTCGCCGGTTACCTCGACCTCGCACGTAGCGGGTCGAACCCGCAGGGATCCCAAATCGAAATCAGCCTGCTGCGCCAAATCGATGCCGTGCACCCACGTGGCGTCCTGAGTAGATTCGTACATGCGGCTCCCCGCCGGTCTTCCCTGGCGGTCAGGACATAACATGGCGAGGATTTCGGAAGAACATCGAAGTTGAAGCGAGGTCGGCCGGAAATCGGGTCAGATCGGCAAGAGATCGGGCCATGAATTCCCAAAGATTGCGTAAGTTTGCGATCGGCAAATGAGCTTTGCCTGCGCCGACAAGAGGAGACTGACGATGAAACGCTGTCTGAGATTAGACCGTGTGTCGCCCCTTAGCGGCCGCTTCAGTTGCGCATCTGTCCTGGCGCTGTGCATGCTGCTGTCGGCTTGCGGGGGAGGCGGGTCGGTAGCCGTCGCGAACATTCCGCCGCCGCCGCCTATTCCCACACCGACGCCGACGCCGACGCCGACACCGACCCCGACGGCCACGGTCGACGTCAAAACCAGCTTGCTGGAATCACCGGTGACACGCGCCGGAACCTATGAGCTTTTGGGTCGCCTTACGCGTACCGCGTTGAACGGAGATCCGATTTCGTACCGAACGATCTCAGCGGGCGGTTTCACGATCACCGCGACAGGCCCGTCGAATTTGGGCTTCCAATATTCGTTGGGTACTCCCGCGGGCGTCCTCCCGGATCCGGCGGGGGTCGCGAACAATAGCCCTTACATCTCCTGGGATATCAGTGTTCCTCCCGGGGGGTCATCTGCATATGCCAACCCCTATGGGGATTATTTGCAGTATCTCGGTCAGCGGCTCACCGCGTTCAGTAAAGCGCCGGATGGAACCGAGACGCAATTCCTGACGCACGACATGACGAGGGGATCGAGTCTTTCGAGCCAGCAGATCGAACCAAATCAGTATCGTCGGTCCACGCTCGATTATGACATAGGCTATTCGTACGTCGCGATGGGCGAATGGTCGTGGAGGGCGGTCGACCCCAACGGCACGCCGACCGGCGATGCCGGCGATTTGCTCTTCGTTAACGGTGACCGCACGCCTGCATCCGGTATCCCGGTGTCGGGCACCGCAACCTACGACGCCCGCTCGCTCGTGCTGTCGTCGAGCGGAGGTAAAGGGATCGACTTCTCGCTGACCGCTGACTTCGGTCAGCGGACGATGTCCACGCAAATTGATCAGGACTATCTCTTCAGCCAGGTCGACGGACCGATCTATGGGATACATGTCGGCGGAAGCTCGACTTTCGCCAGCACCGGCACCTTCGACATTCCACTGACCGGAACCGCCAATTACTCACGCAACATCTCGCCGGTGATACCCCCTGCGGAGCCGGTCACCGGCATGATGAATGGCGCCTTCTTCGGGCCGAATGCACAACAAGTGGGCGGGACATTTTTCCTGGGAAGACCTGCAGGCGACGTGTTGATGCAGGACGCCTTCGTGGGGCAGCAAAAGAGGCCATGAGGGCTTCGCGATGGTGCACCGGGCCTGTTGCGGCTTGCTGCTTGCGCTGTTCCTCGCCGGGCATCCCGGCGCGCTAAGCGCCCAGACGGAGCAGCCGGCGATAGCTTTCGACGCCGATGTCCAGAGGGATTTCGTCGGCGGGCTGACCAGCTACGCGGCTCGCGACTATCGCCAGGCCGAGGCTGCGTTCCAGCAGATCCTCGATCGCAATCCGGCCCTGTTGCGCGTCCGACTGGAATTGGCCCGAACCTTGTTCATGGAGAACAAGGATGAGCAAGCGGACTATCATTTCCGCCTCGCTGCCGGCGAGCATCCAACGCTTCCGGTACTCCGCAACATCAGCCGTTTCCGCGAGGCGATCCGAGCCCGTCGAGCCTGGCGGTTCAATGTCGATTTCGGCTTCGCGCCCGACAGCAACATCAATTCCGCCACCGACAAGGAGTCGGTGGACATTTACGGCCTTCCGTTTCGTCTCGATCCGAGCGCACGTTCTCACTCCGGCACAGGCATTTTCACGGGCGGCGATGTTTCGGTCAGGCTGAATCGCTTCGGAAAGGTGCCGGTCTACCTGGGCGCCTACGGCCGCTGGACCCGCTACGGCGATACACGCTTCAACGATGCCTATGTGGGAGCGGAGGCGGGCCCTGAATTCGAGCTAGCCGGCGGGCGACTGCGTACCACGGCGACCGGCCTCGGGCGCTGGTATGGCAAGCGGCCGCTGGTGGGGAGCTTTGGCGCCCATGTGGATTACGAGAAGGTTCTCGCTCGCCAATGGACCGTCGGCGGCACCTTCCTGGTCCGTCACAACGACTACGCGGGCCGGACGGATATCGACGGTTGGGATGTCGAGGCGCGAGCCTCCGTCAACCGGCCGCTGGGTCCGACAACCCTCGGCTTTGCCTATGCGTCACTGGAGCGCAGCCGCGCCAACGATCCAGGTCAGGCCTTCTGGCGAGAGTGGGTCGGGATTGGAGTCCTCAAGGAGATCGGATGGGGCCTCCGTCCGCAGCTTGGCATCGATCTGGCCCGGCAGGTCGGAGATGGCCCGCTTTCACCATTCGCCAAGCAGCGCCGCGACTGGCTGCTGCAGGGCACCTTCAGCATCTACAAGCGAGACTGGAATTTACGTGGGTTCGCGCCTTCGATCGGCGTGACGGTCACGCGAAATCGTTCGACCGTCCAGCTTTACGAACAACATCGCCTGCGCGGCGAGTTCCGCCTGACGAAAGCCTTCTGATTGTCTGTCGAGGCCTTCCCGAACAGCCAGATGGGGGCCGGCGAGCTCTTCAAGATCGCGGCCGTTGCAGCTGCGAAGGGTGACCAAGCAGCCGCCGAGCGAGCTTACGAGGCGCTCATCGGCAGTCCGTCGCAGGAAGTACGTCTGGAAGCTCGCTTTCGGCTGGCAATGCTCGAAGGCGATCGCGGGAACCTGACCAAGGCGGTAAGTCTGCTTCGGGTGATTCTGGATCACCGACCGGATTCTGAGCGAGTGCGCGTGGAGCTGGCCTTCCTATCGGGCCGAATGGGCATCACCACCGAACGCTTGCGATGATTCAAATGGCGGAGATGGTGACTATCTAGCATACGGACCTGCGGGAGGGCTTCAACTCGGGCGCCTTCGAGCTCGATTTTAGCCAGCCGATCGGGCTGCACAAATGCACGACTACCCTCAACGCCGTAGCCGATGTCGCTGGCAATAAGGACAGGGCGTTTGGTCCAACGGTCTACTCGAGAATGCGGTTCCTGCGGCTCTCTTCGGCAATTCTAATGTCCGCTTCCCACCCAAATGCGACATTAGCGAAGTGTCCGCTGTCGACCCAAAACGGACTCTAGGCGATCGTCTGTTTTCGACCCATTCCTGGCATTAGCCAGCTTGTGTTAGCCTTCCCATATGGACGAAGGCCAACCCGCCGTATGTGAGCGCTTCGGCGTCGAGTTCCGTCCAGGTGCGGCAGACGCGAAGCTCGGATTGGCTTTGGCGACCTTGGGCCAGCAACCAATCAACGGGCTTCGCCACCCACCGAAAGGGGACACGTCAGGCTGGTATGTATGGGCAGGCAATACCCTTTCGTCCGCAGCCGACTTTTTTCAGCCGGTTCACACCGATCATCTCAGCGAGCTCCTGCCCGCCATAATCCCATACCTCGGGCTACCGCCTGGCTGGCGGTTCCAAGTCGCGCCTGGTCACGAAGACATCTGGTTTGATGCGGCGTTGTTGAACGAAAGCTAATGTCTGCTTTCTACCCAAAGCAGACATTCACATCATCGACTTCCCCTTTCCGTATCCGGTCGCCGCGCTAAGAGCGCAGGCATGGACAAGCCCGCCGACACTCGCCCCCCGCCCCAGGCCGAACAGCGCCCCTACAGCTACGAACGCCACGGAGAGACGATCGAGGACCCGTGGCACTGGCTCCGCGACCCCAAATATCCCGAAGTCACTGACCCGGACGTGCTCGCCTACCTCCGGCAGGAGAATGACTATTTCGAGGGGTGGAAGGCCCAGCATCAGGGCCTGATCGACCAGCTTTTCGAGGAGATGAAGGGGCGGATCAAGGAGGACGAGAGCTCGGTTCCGATCCTCGACGGCGATTATCTGTACTGGTGGGCGTTCAAGCCGGGGGCCCAGTACCGGACATGGTATCGCAAGGCTGCCAAAGGCGGAGCGGACGAGATTCTGCTCGATGAGCCGGCGGAAGCCGAGGGGCGCGAATATTTCCGGCTCGGAGCGCTCGAGGTCAGCCCTGACGAAAGGCTGCTTGCCACCCTCGCCGACTATGACGGATCGGAGCGATTCGAGCTCAGAATCCGCGATCTTGCCACCGGCAAGGACATCGAAACCGTAACCAAGGTCGGGATCGGTCAGCCCGTATGGAGCAGCGACAGCAGCGGAATCGTCTTCACCGAGGTGAACGACAATTGGCGGAGCTACCGCGCGCGCTATCACCGTCTAGGCCAGCCCACGGATGACGACCTCACGCTCTACGAAGAGACGGAGGAGCTCGGCTTCAGCGTCGGGGTCGGCAAGTCGCACGACCGAAGCATCATCTTCGTCTCAACCGGCGATAATGCGACGACCGAAGTCCGGTTCGTCGGAGCGGACGATCCGTCCAAGCCGCCGACCCTCATTTCTCCGCGCAAGGCCAACCGCGAATATCACGTGGACTCGGCGCACGGAAAATTTTGGATCCACACCAACGACGATCATGTGAACTTTCGGCTTGCGGTCGCCGAGCTCAACAAGCCGGCCGATTGGACGACGGTCATCGCCGGATCGGACCGCGTCTATCTTACCGGACTCACGGCCTATCGCGACCATCTGGCAATCAGCAGCCGGGTCGACGGGCTCGATCAGCTGATCCTCAGGACGTACGGAGGAGATGAAACGCGCATTCCCTTCGAGGAA
>Ga0207644_10002141_pt1 | contig 12807 bp, 12 predicted proteins | sample KBSS73metaG_FD_184326 | JGI IMG/M metagenome (GOLD analysis project Ga0207644, IMG submission 184326) | Switchgrass rhizosphere microbial communities from Kellogg Biological Station, Michigan, USA - KBS S7-3 metaG (SPAdes) (version 2) | ecosystem: Host-associated > Plants > Roots > Rhizosphere... | reverse complement strand
CGCTGTTGGTCAGCCAGGCGATCGAGCATTTATCGGGCCATGGCAGCGAGGCGGATTTGCTTCGTGCAATTGCCCGCTTTGCAATAGAGCGAGACCATTAGGGGGCGTCGCGCATGAAGGTTGCAGTATATCCCGGGACGTTCGATCCCATTACGCTCGGCCACCTCGATATCATTCGCCGCGGCGCGCATCTGGTCGACAAGCTAGTCATCGGAGTGACGACAAACCCATCCAAGGAACCGATGTTCACAGTCGATGAGCGGCTGGCGATGGTTCGCCGCGAGATCGCCGACATCGGCGGTAACATCGAGGTGGTCGACTTCGATTCGCTTCTGATGGATTTCGCCGAAAGCCAGGGCGCGACGGCGATCCTGCGCGGCCTGCGAGCTGTTGCCGATTTCGAGTATGAATTTCAGATGGCCGGCATGAACCAGAAACTGAACGACAATATTGAAACCGTCTTCCTGATGGCCGACGCATCCCTTCAGCCGATTGCCTCAAAGCTGGTGAAGGAAATTGCCCGCTTCGGGGGCTCGATCGACAAGTTCGTAACGCCGGCCGTCGCCAAGGACGTTCGAGTTCACTTGAACGGCGGTTCACGCTGAAGTCAGAAGGGGCCGCGCATCAGCGCGCCAAAATTCGTTGGGGAGGTTTATGAAGTCGTTGTTGCTGCTGCCGTTTGCGGCATTGCTGATTGCAGCCAAGCCGGCGCCAGTCGCGCCCACTCCGAGCATCATCGCGCCGGCGGAGATCGTCGCCAACAAGGCGGACCATCTGTTCTTGCAGCTGTCGACCGGTGGAACGGTCGAGATCGTGCTTCGGCCCGACCTCGCCCCGCATCATGTCGAGCGCATCCAGACATTGGTTCGGCGCGGTTTCTACAATGGGCTCAAGTTCCACCGCGTGATTCCGGATTTCATGGCCCAGGGCGGCGATCCCAAGGGTACGGGCGAGGGCGGTTCCGACCTGCCTGACCTCAAGGCCGAGTTCACCAACATTCCGTTCATGCGCGGAACGCTCGGCGCGGCGCGGTCCAACAGCCCGGATTCGGCCAACAGCCAGTTCTTCATCATGTACTCGCGCAAGCAGGACCTGGACAACAATTACACGGTGTTCGGCCGGGTCGTTGCTGGCATGGATGCGGCCGATGCGATTGCGGCCGGTGAGCCGCCGGCGCAGCCGACGACGATCGTCAGAGCCTATCTCGGCGACTCTGCCCCGGCTTCCGTCGCGTCGAACTAAGGCTATGGACGCGCGATGCGCGTCGATATGTTCGATTTCGAGCTTCCTCAGGACCGGATCGCACTGCGGCCGGCGCGGCCGCGCGACAGCGCTCGTCTGCTGCTGGTCGAGGGCGACGAGATCTCAGACCGCCAGGTGCTGGAGCTGCCCAACCTCCTTCGGCCCGGCGACGTCCTTGTCTTCAACGACACCAAGGTGATTCCGGCACAGCTCGAGGGACATCGCGGCGAGGCCAGTATCGGCGCGACGCTGCACAAGCGTGAGGGGCCGCGCGAATGGCAGGCGTTCCTGCGCAACGCCAAGCGGGCGCGTATCGGAGATTTGATCGATTTCAGCGCGGGCGTCCACGCATCGGTCGTCGACAAAGCCGAGGACGGCTCGGCGCTGTTGCACTTCCACGGCGACGAGCCTGTCGAGTTGCTGCTCGAACGGGCCGGCAGAATGCCCTTGCCGCCGTACATCGCCTCGAAGCGCTCCGCCGATGCTGCGGACCGGGAAGATTATCAGACGATGTTTGCGCGCGAGGAGGGAGCAGTCGCGGCGCCAACCGCGGCGCTCCATTTCACGCCGCGGCTCCTGGAAGCGCTTGATGCTTGTGGAGTCGGGCGCGAGACGCTGACGCTCCACGTCGGCGCGGGGACCTTCCTGCCGGTCAAGGCCGATGACACCAGCGGGCACCGGATGCACGCCGAATGGGGGCGCATCGACGAGGCGACCGCCGCACGGCTCAATGCGGCTCGCGCATCCGGTGGGCGGCTGATCGCCGTCGGCACAACAAGCCTCCGCCTGCTGGAAAGCGCGGCGGGCGAGGACGGCACAATCCAGCCGTTCGAGGGCGATACGGCGATTTTCATCACGCCAGGCTATCGCTTCAAGGCGATCGACGGGCTGATCACCAACTTCCACCTGCCGCGTTCGACCCTGTTCATGCTGGTGAGTGCGCTGATGGGGCTCGATGTCATGAACGCGGCTTATGCTCACGCGATCGAGGTTGGATATCGCTTCTATTCCTATGGCGACGCGAGCCTGCTGTTGCCAAGGCGCGTTCAGTGACCCGCTTCGCCTTCTCTATCAACGCCACTGATAGCGCTGCACGCACGGGCGTTATCGCGATGCAGCGCGGCGAGATCCGTACGCCGGCATTCATGCCGGTCGGGACGGCGGCGACGGTCAAAGCGATGCGGCCGGAAGAGGTGCGCGCAACCGGCGCCGACATCATCCTCGGCAATACCTATCACCTGATGCTGCGGCCCGGGGCAGAGCGCGTCTCAAAACTTGGCGGACTGCACAAGTTCATGGGCTGGGACCGGCCGATCCTGACCGACAGCGGCGGCTACCAGGTCATGAGCCTGAGCGAGCTGACCAAAGTCACCGAAGAGGGCGTTGCGTTCGCCAGCCACTTGGACGGGAAGCGGCACATGCTATCGCCGGAGCGCTCGATCGAGGTGCAGCGGTTGCTCGACAGCGACATTGTGATGCAATTCGACCAGTTGGTGCCGACGACGTCGACCGAGGCCGCGCAACGAGAGGCAATGGAGCGGTCGATCCGTTGGGCCAGGCGGAGCCGCGAGGAGTTCGACCGGGGTGGTGAGCATGCAGGACGCGCAGCTATCTTTGGCATCCAGCAGGGCGCGCTCGACGAGGGGCTGCGCAAGGCGTCCGCGGACGCGCTGATCGACATCGGCTTCGACGGCTGTGCGGTCGGCGGGCTGGCGGTGGGCGAGGGGCAAGAAGCGATGCTCGGCTGTCTCGACTTCGCGGTCGAGATGCTGCCGCCGGACAAGCCGCGCTATTTGATGGGTGTCGGTAAGCCCGACGACATCGTCGAAGCCGTGGTGCGCGGCATCGACATGTTCGATTGCGTGCTCCCGACGCGCTCGGGGCGGACGGGGCAAGCTTTCACTGCGGATGGGCCGATCAACATGCGGAACGCGCGCTTCGCCGAGGACCCGGAGCCGATCGAACCGGGCTGCGGCTGCCCGGCCTGCACGACGTTCAGCCGGGCCTACGTGCATCATTTGGTCAAGGCCGGAGAAATCCTGGGCGCCATGCTGATGACCCAGCACAACCTCTGGTTCTACCAGCGGCTTATGCAATCGCTGCGTGACGCGATTGCCGGGCAGCGGCTGCAGGCCTTCGCGAGCGAATTCCTACAGCGCTACCGGCACTAGAAGCTGCTAGTCGAAGAAGAGATAGACGGCAGCGATCTTGCCGTCGCGGGCTATGATCACATCGGTACCCGCATAAGCTGGGGCTTCGCCGGGCACGCCCGACACCCACCGGACCCGCCCGCCATCACCCGTTTCGTCGGGCGGAGCGAGGGGCTGATAGCGGTAGTCGGGATGTTGAGCCTTGATCACCCCGGCAATGCGGTCAATCTCGTCGTGACCGCGGTAAATGCCGCCGCCGGGTTCGTAGAAGACCGCGTCGTCGTGAAAAATCTCTTCGACCGCCAAGCGTCGACGAACGGGGTCGATCTCGCCGAACACCTCGTCGAGATTGCGGAGAAGCAGGCTCGAGATGCCGTTGTCCATGACTAGATCGCGTCGTCTTTGATCGCTTCGGCCTGGTCGGGCGCGAGACCTTTGATCTTGTCCTCGGTCCGAAGATCGAAATCGGACGAGTCGTGGCGCTCGTGGAGCTGCTCGCTCTCATCGCCACTGAGCTTGTTGACGATCCGGCCGCGCTTGACCGCGGGACGTTCCGCGATCTGCTTCGCCCAGCGCATGAGATGCTCATATTCCTGAGCGTTCAGGAACACGTCGGCGCCTTCGTAGCTGCGGCCGAGCGCAATCCCGCCGTACCAGGGCCAGATCGCGATGTCGGCGATCGAATAGTCGGGACCGGCAATATACTCGCTTTCCGCCAGGCGGCGGTTGAGGACGTCGAGCTGGCGCTTGGCCTCCATCGCATAGCGGTTGATCGGATATTCGAACTTCTCGGGCGCGTAGGCGAAGAAATGGCCGAAGCCGCCGCCAAGAAAAGGGGCCGCGCCGACCTGCCACATCAGCCAGGAGAGGGTCTCGGCGCGTGCTGGACCTGACGCCGGCAGGAACTCACCGAACTTCTCGGCAAGGTAGAGGAGGATCGCTCCGGATTCGAAGATCCGGACCGGCTGGGGACCGCTGCGGTCGACGAGGGCGGGTATCTTCGAGTTCGGGTTGATGTCGACGAAGCCGCTGCCGAACTGGTGGCCATCGCCGATGCGGATCGGCCAAGCGTCATATTCGGCGTCCTTGTGACCTTTGGCGAGCAGCTCCTCGAACAGGATCGAAACCTTCTGGCCGTTCGGCGTGGCAAGCGAATAGAGCTGGAAGGGATGTTTGGCGACGGGAAGCTCGGCGTCGTGGGTCGCGCCGGCGATGGGCCGGTTGATGCTGGCGAACTGGCCGCCGCTGGGCTGGTCCCACGTCCATATCTTCGGGAGAACGTATTCGGTCATCGCGTTTCCTTTTTTTCCAGCCCGAAGGCCAGCTAGGAAGCAGCAGCGATGCTTTCCAGTGTCAGGCGTGTACCCTGTCAGCCGGCGCTTTTGGACAGGAAACTGGGCAGCGGTCCGTTCCAATCACTGCTGATGTCCTCGACGACGGTGGAGCGAGTGGCGGGCTCCAGCTGGCCTTCCTCTTGGGGTCTCGCTTCGTGCTTGGGCTTGCGCTTCGCGTCCGCTTTCTCCGGCCTTGGCTCGCGCTTCATTAAAGGTTTCTCGGGCCCCGGCTCGGCCTTCCGCGGCTCCGCTCCCCGGTCCTCCACGGCCGCCTTACCAACGCGAGCGATCTTCAGGCCGGTAAGCTTCTCGATGCCGGCTACCGCCTCGCGGTCCGCCTTCGTCGCGAGCGTGATCGCGATGCCCTTGGCGCCGGCTCGGCCGGTACGGCCGATGCGATGGATGTAATCGTCTGGCTGCCACGGAACGTCGAAGTTGATTACGTGACTGACGCCTTTGACGTCGAGCCCGCGGGCGGCGACATCGGACGCCACGAGAATGTTGATCTCGTCGCTTTTGAACCGATCGAACTCGGCGATGCGCTGTGCCTGGTCCATGTCCCCCTGAATCTGCCCAACGCGGAACCCTGAGCGTTTCAGGCTGGACGTCAGCTCGCGAACAGTCGTCTTGCGGTTGCAGAAGATGATCGCATTCTTGAATTCTTCATGCCGCAAGATGTCGCGGAGCGCGTCTTTCTTCTTATCCGGGCTGACCTCGACCAGCCGCTGCTCAATATTCACGTTTGCGGTGGCCGGGCGCGCAACCTCGACGCGCTTGGGGTCGTTGAGAAACTTCGCCGCGAGCTTCTGGATCGGCGGCGGCATAGTCGCCGAGAAGAGCAGCGTCTGGCGGTCGCGCGGCAGCTTCGAACAGATCTCCTCGATGTCGGGAATGAAGCCCATGTCGAGCATCCGGTCGGCTTCGTCGATGACCAGCAGCTTGCAGTCGGTGAGCATGATCTTGCCGCGGGCGAACAGGTCCATCAGGCGGCCCGGCGTCGCTATGAGCACGTCGACGCCCTTTTCGAGCGCCTTGACCTGGTCGCCCATCTGAACCCCGCCCATCAGCAACGCCATCGAGAGCGGATGGTATTTTCCGTATTTTTCGAAATTCTCGGCGACCTGCATGGCGAGCTCGCGCGTCGGCTCCAAAATCAGTGAACGCGGCATGCGCGCGCGGCTTCGGCCTTCGTGGAGGATGTCGATCATGGGCAGCACGAAGCCGGCCGTCTTGCCCGTGCCGGTCTGGGCGATGCCAATCAGGTCCTTACCCATCAGCACCGACGGAATGGCGGCGCGCTGGATCGGCGTCGGTTCATTATAGCCGCTGTCGTTGACTGAGCGGAGCAGTTCGTCGGAAAGGCCGAGATCGGCAAAAGTCATTCAAAATCCGGATGATGGAGTAAACCGCGGCTTCTCATGGCCGGTGCGGCAACTAGCGGCCCAGCGGCTATGCCGGGCCCCGAGCACTTGTCAAGGAAACGCCGGAGGTGGCCGGCGGTGCCAAATCACTGCCGCACCTTGGGAACCAACTGCTTGAAGCGCTCTATCATGCAGCTGCCGCCGATCCGCGACTGCACTGCATCGCGCCGGACGCACAACCGGTCATCCGCGGTCTGAAGATAAACGCCGGCATAGAAATCAAGGGCGGGGCAATCCTCGTCGAACTGGGCGCGGATTCGGGCCCGGTCGGCAAGGACGAAGTCGACCTGGGTCGGCCCGGACAGGAGCACTCGCCGGATCGAGCCGGCCGGGATGCACTTCGGCCCCTTGTGCTCGACCCATTCGATGGAGGGAAACAGCGGTCGGGGCTGCACCGGCACGCGGAGGACGACTTCGTCCTGGACCATCAGGCGCGTGACGGTTTGGCCGACAATCGCCGGCTCGCCGCCAAACATGCCGAGCAGCAGCGGCAATAGCTTCCAGATTGTTCCAGTGATCACCAGGCACCCGACCCCATGACCCGCGGCTTTGCAGCAAAGCGTTGAATGTTCAATGAACTATCAGTCTCTCAACCGCAGGGGAGAGGGCCCGCTTGCCTTACGCGCGCGAGGCCAATAGAGGCGCTTCGAACCATAACCGGCGGGCGAGCGCATCAAGTCGCGCAGCCGCAAGCCCGGACCCCAGGAGAAGATCTTAAGATGGCGACTGCCGCTCCGACCGAAGGATTGCCGATTTTCTACAACACGGTTGAGCCGATCAACCTTGAACAGCACGGCAAAATGAAAGTGCGCGGCATGACCAGCATCCCGCAGATGGGCCAGGCTCACGCGGTGCCGGTCACGGTTGACGAATTTTCGCTCGCCCAGCGCCATTTCCCGATCGTCTTTTCAGTCGGTGGGACGCCTGTGCCGATCGCACTGATGGGCTTGAACGAGGGCGTCAACGTGTTCCTCGACGAGACCGGACGGCCGGTCGACAACACCGTCTATATCCCGGCGTACCTCCGCCGTTACCCGTTCCTCCTCGCGCGACTCCGGCCGGACACCGACGAACTGTCGCTCTGCTTCGATCCTTCGTCAGGCGCGATCGGGGACTTCGAAGAGGGCGAGGCGCTGTTCGACGGCGACCAGCCGAGCGCTGCGACCAAGGCGATCCTGGAATTCTGCGAACAGTTCGAGGCGGCCGGCCTTCGCACCAGCGCGTTCATAGACGACCTCGTCAAATCTGACCTTCTGATGGATGGCGAAGTGGCGATCCAGCCCGAGGGCTTCGAGCAGCCGTTCATCTACCGCGGCTTCCGCATGGTCGATGAGGAGAAGCTCCGCAACCTGCGCGGCGACGAGCTTCGCAAGATGAACCAGAACGGCATGCTGCCGCTGCTGTTCGCCCACCTCTTCTCGCTGGCGCAGATGCGCGACGTGTTCGCTCGCCAGATGCAGCAGGGCAAGGCGCCGGCGCAGGTCCAGCAGCCGGACCCGGCGACCGTTTAAGGACTACTCCGCCGCCGTCGCGTATTGGCGGCCGATCAGAGCTTCCCCCAGCTCGACGGCAAGCGCCTCGAGCAACCCGGCAACTCGGTCGAACCCGGTGCCGGGCTTGGTTAGCTTTGCGTCAAGATAGCAGCGGCGATCGATTTCGATCTGAAGCGCGTGGACGCCCTCGGCCGGCCGTGCATGCCGTTCAATCACATGGCCGCCGGCGAACGGGTCGTTGAGCCCCGCCTCGAAGCCCAGCCGCTTCGCAACCGACAGAGCCTCCGCGCTGATCGACGCGTCGGCGGACTTTCCCCGGCAGTCTCCGAACACAATCGGCGGCACGCCCTTCGGCGGTGGCGGCATCGAATGGCAGTCAAGCAAGAGCGCGCAGCCGAAGCGGTCGAGCAGCAGTCCGAGCTGTGCCTCGACCGCCTCATGATAGGGTCGGTGCGCCTGGTTGAGCCGTTCGTCGAGCTGCTTGGGCGTGATAGCGCGGCGCCAGAGATAGCCGTGCTGCGCGGTCCGGCCCGGGACGATGCCCAAGCCGCCTCGCGCCCGCGCGCTGACCCGGTTTCGACGCGCTCCTTCAATCACCGAGGGGTCGACTTCATCTTCGCCCCGATTGCAGTCGACGGCCGCGCGGGGGGTCCGCGCAATGACTGCGCCACAACCGCGCTGGAGAGCCCGCCAGGCGAGGCGATCGACGAATGGGTCCTCAAGGGTCGTGAGCGACGGCTTGCCGGCTGCTGCAAGCCCTACCAGCCAATCGGGATAATCCCGGCCGGAATGCGGCACCGACAGCAATACCGGCAGCTGACCGCGTGGCGGATGGATGGTTGGCGGGGGGAGCTTGTTCACGGTTGCGGTTAATTTTCGTGCCAGTTTAGGACTGGGTGAGGGAGCCTGCAACGCGCGAGAGCATTATTCGCTTCTGGAAAAACGCCTGCGGGCAGCGCATAGAGATGGTGATGGCAAGAATTCTCCTGGCCGAAGACGATACGTCGATGCGCGAATATCTGCAGCGCGCGTTGCAGCGCGTCGGCTATGAAGTCGAGGCGGTCGGCTGTGGGACCGAAGCGATGCCTCTGCTCGAAACGACCCACTTCGACCTTCTGCTCACCGACATCGTCATGCCCGAGATGGACGGGATCGAGCTTGCCCAGAAGGCGAGCGCGATCGACCCGTCGATCCGCGTCATGTTCATCACCGGCTTTGCGGCGGTCGCGCTGCAGGGCGGACGAACGGCGCCTGAGGCCAAGCTCCTCTCCAAGCCCTTCCACCTGAAGGACCTGGTGATGGAGGTTGATCGCATTTTCCAGACCGAGGACCAGCACGGCCGATTATAGCGCCGCGACGGGTTGCGCCTTCGTAAACTGCCCCCTAAATGCCGCTTCTCCCAGCCAATGGCTGACCCGGGTGGGCGTGTAGCTCAGTGGTAGAGCACTGTGTTGACATCGCAGGGGTCGCAAGTTCAATCCTTGCCACGCCCACCATTTTTCTCACTTGAAATCAACTACTTGAATTCCCGCGTAACTGCGCGGCCGATGCCAATGGAAACGGGCCACGCCTAGGTTCGGCATGGCCCGTCTTACGCTCACAAATCCGTGGAGTGATGCTTAGCTGCCGCGCTCCGGGGCCGGCGGCGGCGGCGGCGGAGCGACCGGCGGGCACACACCCGGGGCCGTGATCACCGTACCGCTTTCGCAGGTCACCGTGGCCGGCGGAGGCGGAGGCGGAGGCGGTGGAACATAGGCCGGCGCAATGTGCGGCGCGCCGATCTTGAACGCGATCTCCGCGCCCCAGGTCCGCGGTGAGTTGAAGTTGGCATAGTCGCCGAGGATGCCGCCGTAGTTGGTCGATACCAGCTGGCCCGCCGAGTTGTAGTTGAGCACTGGGGACGAGTTCGCGTTCGAGCGGCGATAGATGTGCTGCTCGTTGAACAGGTTCCGCGACCAAAGCGCGAACGTCAGAAGCGTGCTGCCGTGATTCACCTCGACGTCCGCGAGGGCCAGTCGGCCGTTCACGATGAAGCTGGGGTCGGTCAGCACCGGCTCGAGCTGGAAGCTGTACTGGCCGCTGGCGGCAGTCGCATCGAGGTGGGCGCGGATTTTGCCCCCCGAAATGTTCGTCGGGATTTCATAATCGATGAATCCCGAACCCGCATGCTTCGGCGTGTACACGATGTACAACTGCTGCGGCGGACCGCCGAGGATCGGGTTCACTGCCGAAGGCGCTCTCCACCAAGTATAGGCATAGGACGCGCCGAGCGTCAGATGCGTGATCGGGCGCACGGTGAAGTCCGCTTCGAGGCCCCTGATCTTGGTGGTGCCGGCGTTAGAGGTTTGCTCGATGTGGGCGCCGTTGGTCGGGCTGTTCGAATTGGTATCGAAAATGTCGAAGTCGAACTGGGTATCGGTACGGTTCATGATGTAACCGGCGAGATTCAACCGCGCCTTGTGATCGAAGAAGTCCATCTTCGCGCCAGCTTCGTACGATTTCACCGACTCCGGACCGAAGGCGTTGAAGGCCTGCGAGCGGTCGTTGGCGCCGCCGGCGCGGAAGCCGGTGGCATATTTTGCATAAAGGTGGATCGTCGAGGAAGCGTCGACTGCGACCGTCACCAGCGGGTCCACGCGGCTTGCGCGATTGGCGAAGGTGAACGGCTGCAAGGCGTTGTTGATGACGTACAGGCGGCCATGTCGTTTATCGATCGTGTAACGCGCTCCGCCCGTGATGTGCAGGATCGGGATGCCGGCAGGCGTGAAGGTCGCCTGGCCGAACAGCGAGGAATTGTGATCCCAGGCTTCGCTGGCGCGGGTGATGAACTGGCAGCTGTGGAAGAACTGCGGGACCAACGTGCCGAGCGTGTTATTGCACGACGGCGCGAACTGCTGATAGCCCGAGTTGGCCGACGAGATGTTGCCGGTTACGGAGCTGTCGATGACGGGGCTGCGGATAATGTAGCCGCTGCCCGTCGCGTTCCACTGGTTGGTCTGCGGCGTGGCCGCATATTCGGTCGCGTGCTCGGTGTAATAGTAAGCGCCAAGCACGTAATCGAGTTGCGGCAAGCTTCCGACGACCTGGAATTCCTGGCTGAACTGATGCTGGCGCAGGTAGGACAGGCTGTAGCGGCTGAACAGACCGGTGGTCGCGGCAGTGATGGTCGTCGACGGGTTGGGCGGCGCAAAGGTGGTGCGCTCCGGCCCGCCGGAGTTGTCCCACTGGTCGGTGCTGACACCGCGCCAGCCGGTGATCGACCGCAGTTCAAGATGCGGCGTGACCTTGTACTTCAGTGTGCCGGTGACGCCGTGAGTGATGTCCACGCTAGGCTGTTGGGGGACGCCGACGTCGGCGACTGACTGCCGGTTGGAATGGATGCCGACGATCGGCGCCAGCGGCGCGACGCAGATCGGCGTCGTCGCGCCGGCGGCGATCGTGCCGCCGCAAGGCGTGCCGGTGCCCGGTACGGTGTAAGTGCCGGCGACGAACAGCCGAGGGGCGGCGTTGGTTGCACTGGTCGCGCCATAGACCCCAACCGGATAATTGTTCGGGTTATAGTTGATCAGCTGGCTATACTGCGGGGTGTTTTCGTCTTTCGCATAGTCAAACGCGACGTCGGCGGTGAACCCATCGACCGGCGTCCAGCGGGCCGCCACGCGGCCGCCCTTGCGGTCGTAATAGTTCCAGCCCGTCGAGCCGCTAAGCGGATCGCGGACCGTCGGGTTCTGGTGCTGGTAAACACCGTCCAGCTTGATCGCGATGTTCGCGAAGGCCGGCAGGTCGACGTGAAGCTCCGCGTTGCGCGAGCCGTAATTGCCGATCCCGGCAGCGCCGCGCATGTCGAACACGCCGCTAGGTGCGCGCGTGATGAGTGACACGGCGCCGCCCTCGGTATTGCGGCCGAACAGGGTTCCCTGTGGGCCCTTGAGAACCTCAATGCGCTCTATGTCGAAGAGAGCGGCGTTAAGACCCTGGGTCTTACCGAGCGCGATGCCGTCGATGTAGACGCTGACGCCGTTGTCGCGGGCGGTCTGGTTCTGATCGTAGGGGACAATGCCGCGGATGCCGACTGTCAGTGCCGACTGGCGAGCCTCGAAGGTCGCTACGCGAAGGCTTGGGATGGTGCCGTCCGCGAGGTTGAACAGGCTGAGGACGTGGCGATCTTGCAGCGACTGCGTGTTCATCACGTTGATCGCGATCGGCGTCTGTTGGAGGTTGGTCTCGCGCTTGGTGGCGGTGACGATGATTGCGCCCAGGCCCGGATCCTGCGCGTTGGCCGCGACGGGCGTTGCAGACTCCTTGGAGGGCGTTGGCTGAGGAGTTTCCTGCGCGATTGCCGCCGTGGCGACCGAGCTCAGCAGCATGCCGAACACCAGCTTGCCAGCGGGTTGAATTGAGTGACGAGCCGCGCGGAGCGCGCTCACGGTACCGAATGTCATGAAATCTAGCCTTTCCCCCTAGCCTCAGCGGGCTGGACAGGCCGGATTTAGGAGGGCGTCACGACAGAGAAATGACAGCTCGGCTGTCACAACTGTGAATCTAACGTTGCAGTTTTTTGAATCGTGGCGGCACCGCAACAGGTGGCTAAAGCGGTCGCTCCCTGAACCATTTGGTCAGCACATATTTGGAGCCGCGTCGGACCTTCATTCCCTGGTGCAGCGTGGCCGGGTTTGGCGAACCGTTGGGCAGCAGGTTGTTCCAGGTCAAGAGCTTACCGGTCTCGGGCTGAACGGTCTTGCCGATCGTCTTGAAGCGCGTTGCTCCGCCTTCCTCCGGCTCATTGAGATAGATCATTGCCGTCCAACTGCGCTGGCCGCCGCGCTCGGTGTGGAGAAGGAAGTCGTAGCCGCCGGGGTTGAACGTGTCGGTGTGGGGGCGGAACTCCTGCCCCGGGGCATAGCGCTGGCCCTGCAAGGGCTCGCCCTGGCCGAGAGGGAGGCGAAGCAGGTCCGAAATCTTCCGCTCGACCTCAGCAACCAGCGGATCGCTGGAGTTCAGATCGCAGGTTTCGCTGGTACGGAAATTCGCGATGCCGGTGTCGTCGGCGATGGTCGACGCCCGGCGGTTGACATCAATTCTCTCGATCAGCGCCACGCACATCGCCGGATCGAGGAATCCGCGGACAATGAAAAGCTCGAGCTCGCGCGTGGGCACGCGCTGGACG
>Ga0207644_10002139_pt1 | contig 12811 bp, 8 predicted proteins | sample KBSS73metaG_FD_184326 | JGI IMG/M metagenome (GOLD analysis project Ga0207644, IMG submission 184326) | Switchgrass rhizosphere microbial communities from Kellogg Biological Station, Michigan, USA - KBS S7-3 metaG (SPAdes) (version 2) | ecosystem: Host-associated > Plants > Roots > Rhizosphere >... | reverse complement strand
GCGGCTGGCGCAGGCCGGCCTCACCGCTTCGCTCGACGCGCTCGAACATCCGCTCGGGCTGCTCGTTGCGTTGTCGCCGGAGGGCAAGGCCGAGCGCGAACGTCCCTTCGTCGCCGCCGAGAAGAAATGGCACATCGTCGCTCAAGGCCTCAACATCAAGCGCTATCCGATCTGCTACGCGACCCACCGTTCGATCGACGCCGCCCTCGGCCTGGTCGAGCGTCACGACCTTTCGCCCGATCGGGTCGCGCGCATCCGCGTGTCGACCGGCTCGACGCAGCTCGCCATGCTCCGCAACAACAAGCCGGAGAACGGCCTCGAGGCGAAATTCAGCATGCAGTTCGCGATGGCCGCGGCGCTCGTCGCGCGCAGGGTCGGACTCTCCGAACTGACCGACGAATTCGTGCGGCGAAGCGACGTGCAGGCGCTGTTCCCCCGCGTGTCTTTTGCGGCCATAGAAGGCATCGACGGCTCCGCATTCGCGCTGGCCGACGGCGTCCAAATCACTACCCATGACGGCGCGACCCTCGACAGCGGGCCGGTTAAATACGCCAAAGGCAGCCATCAGCGTCCGCTGTCGCGTGACGAGCTCTGGGCCAAGTTTGCCGATTGCCTTGGTGCGCAATTTGCGGACGCGGCGAAATCGCGCGCCTTCGAGAAGCTGATGATGCTCGACCGGCTCAACGGCGCCGGCGATCTCGCTCTCAACGCTTAGCTTGGCGCGCTACGCTGGCCGCAGAGGTGTGGCGCTACGGATCAGAAAGCTTCCGGCACCATCTCACCCAGCGTAGCCCGGCGGCGGCACGAAGCCGCCGAACTCCCGCTCCATCAGCTCGGCAAAGGCGATCGTCGTGCGGTCCTCGAGATAGGGGCCGACGATCTGCACTCCGATCGGTAGGCCGGTGTCGGAGCGGTCGATCGGCGCCGCCGTCGCCGGCAGGCCCGGCGTGGTGGCGACGCCCGCCCAGACGAGCTGGTCCTGATACGGATATTCCTTGCCGTCGATGTCGATCTTGCGCGCGTAGTCGGGCATCGAGTGGTCGTGCGGATAAGGCGGCGTCGGCATCGTCGGGCAGATGACGACGTCCCATTCGAGAAACAATTTGCGCCAGCGCTCGCGCAGTCCGGCGCGTGCGCCGTCGGCCGCCACCCAGTCGCGATGGCTCAGCACCGCGCCGCGCAGACGCTCGGCGCTGAGGCTGTTGTCGTCGGGCGGGAGCGCAGCGGCTGCTGCCTTGACCTGATTGTATTGCTCGAGCGGCCACGGCGCGGCGAAGACCGGCAGCAGGAGGCGCATGTAGAGCCGCGCCGCGTCGGCGAAGTCGGGAAGGAGCGGGCTTTCGCGCGCGACCGTGACCCCCGCTTTGCCGAGCCGCTCCGACAATCTTTCGAGCGCTGCGCGCACCGACGCCGATGTCGGCAATAGCGGGTGCGTGTCGACGACCAGCACCCGGAAATCCTTGAGCGCCTCATGCCGCGGCGGCGGCAGCGCCAGGCGATAGCCAACCGCGTCGCGTAGCTCGTCGGGGCCGGCCAGAATGTCGAGCTCCAGCGCGAGATCGGAAGCGCTGCGCGCCATCGGCCCGACGACCGCGAGGTCGATGTCGCGCGGGATCGCCTTGGCGCCGGGCGGCGCATGGCCGCGCGTCGGGATGATGCCTTGGGTGGGTTTGTGGCCGTAGACGCCGCAAAAGTTCGGCGGCACGCGCAGCGAGCCGCCGATATCGGAACCGAGCGAAAGCGATCCGAAGCCGGCGGCGAGGGCTGCCGCCGAACCGCCCGAGGAGCCGCCGGGCGTACGGCCGAGATCCCACGGATTGTTCGTGGTGCCGTAGATGTCGTTGTAGCTCTGCCAGTCGGCGAGCATCAGCGGCACGTTGGTCTTGCCAAGGACGATGGCGCCGGCGGCCTTGAGCCGGGCGACCGTGAGCGCGTCCTCCTGCGCCACAGAGCCCTTGGCGGCCACTACGCCCCAGGTCGTCGGCAGGCCGGCGACATTGAAGGATTCCTTGATCGTGATCGGCAGGCCGAGCAGCGGGCGGCGCTCGCCGCGGCCGAACGCGGCGTCAGCCGCCTTCGCCGCGTCACGGGCGCGGTCGAAATCGCGCACCACGACCGCATTGATTTTTGGATCGAGCGCCTCGATGCGAGCGATGACGTGATCGGAAAGCTCAACCGCTGAAATTTTACGCGCTTGCAGCGCCGCGCCAGTTTCCTTGGCGCTGCGGTAGTCCCATTCGGACGGCGCGATGGAGCCGGCGGTCTGCCCGAAGGCCGGACCAGGCCACGCGCTCGCTGACAGGGTGCCAGCCAGCGCCGCCGCGCCCGTTGCCAGCAGAAAGTCGCGCCGGTTTCGCCGTTGCATGACTACGCCGCGACCAGCCCGCCCGTCTCGGCGAGAATGCCGAGGTGGTAGTCGGCGTCGCCAAACGTCGTGTCGATCGTGGTGACGCGCTTGAAGTAGTGACCGACCTTGGCCTCCATGGTCATGCCGATGCCGCCGTGGATCTGGATGGCGCCGTGACCGACGATGCGCGCGGAGCGGCCGATCTGCACCTTCGCGGCCGAGATCGCCTGACGGCGCTCGCGCACATTCTCCTCCGCCGCCATCATTGTCGCCAGCATCGCCATGCTGCGCGCCTGTTCGAGCGCGACCAGCATTTCGGCGGCCCGGTGCTGCAGCGCCTGGAAGCTGCCGATCGTGACGCCAAACTGCTTGCGCGTCTTCATGTAGTCGACGGTCTGCTCGTGCATTGCCGCCATGGCGCCGACCGCCTCGGCGGCGAGTGCCGCAATCGCCGTATCGACCACGCGCTCGATCAGCGGGAAGGCCTTGCCGGGCTCGCCGATGACGGCGCCGGCATCGACGCGCACGCCGGAGAGCGTCACCTCGGCGGCGCGCAGCCCATCGACGGTGGCGTAACCGCGCGTCGACACGCCCTTGGCACCGGCGTCGACCAGGAAAAGGGCCAATCCGTCCTTGTCGCTGCGCCCGCCGGACAGCCGCGCCGACACGATGAACTTTCCGGCGCTGTCGCCATGCAGCACCAAGCTCTTGGCGCCGTCCAGCACATAGCCCGCGCCTTCGTGCCGCGCAGTCGCCGCAACGTCCGCGATGTCGTAGCGCGACTGGCGCTCGGCGTGGGCGAAAGCAAGTGTGAGGTGGCCGCCGGCAATCTGCGGCACGAGATCGGCGCACAGTGCCTTGCTGCCGCCGAGCCGAAGCAGGCCGCCGGCAAGGACGACGGTCGGGAGATATGGCTCGAGCGCGAGCGCGCGGCCGATCTCTTCCATGACGATCATGGTTTCGACCGGCCCGCCCGCCGAGCCTCCGTGCTCTTCCGCGAACGGGAGCCCGAGCAGGCCGAGTTCGGCATAGCGGGCCCATTGCGCGCGGCCATAGCCGCCGGGCTCTTGTCCGTATCGTTTGCGCGCTTCGAAGGCGTAGTGATCGACGAACAGGCGCTGGACGCTGTGCCGCAGCAATTCCTGTTCTTCGGTCAGGGCGAAGTCCATGTCACGACCTCAGTTGTCATGGCCTGAATGTCATTGCGAGGAGCAAAGCGACGAAGCAATCCATGACCGGATGGATTGCTTCCCGCAGCCTGTCGTCGGGCCGGCCACTTCGGGCCAGACCCGTTGGCTCGCAATGACGCAGGAGATTTCACAACCCCAGAATGGCCTTGGCAATGATGTTCTTCTGGATCTCGTTCGAGCCGCCGTAGATCGACGTCTTGCGGTAGTTGAAGTATTGCGGCGCCAGCGGGCCGGCCCACTCGGGGCCGATCGGCGGCTCGTTCCAGCGCTCGCTCTCGTCGTGCGCTACCTGGTCGGGCAGCGCGTAGGGGCCGACCACTTCGAGCAGCAGCTCGGTAATGGTCTGCTGGATCTCCGAGCCCTTGATCTTGAGCACGGAGGAAGCCGGATTGGGCTTGTTGCCGTGGCGATTGCGGTCGGCAACGACGCGCAGCTCGGTCATTTCCAACGCCTTGAGCTCGACCTCGACGGCGGCAATCTTGGCGCGGAAGCGTTCGTCGGCGATGAGCGGCTTGCCGCTGGACTGCTCGATCGCGGCAAGCTCCTTGAGGCGGCGGATGCGCGCCTTGGAAGCGCCGATGCGGGCGATGCCGGTGCGCTCGTTGCCGAGCAGGAACTTGGCGTAGTTCCAGCCCTTGTTCTCCTCGCCGACCAAATTCTCGGCCGGCACCTTCACGTCGTCGAAGAACACCTCGTTGACCTCATGGCCGCCGTCGATGGTCTGGATCGGCCGAACGGTAATGCCGGGCGTCTTCATGTCGATCAGAATGAAGGAAATGCCTTCTTGCTTCTTCGCCGCCGGATCGGTGCGCACCAGGCAGAAAATCCAGTCGGCGTGCTGCGCGCTCGTCGTCCAGATCTTCTGGCCGTTGACGACATAGTGCCCGTTGGCGCGCTTCGCCGAAGTTTTGAGCGAAGCGAGATCGGAGCCGGCGCCCGGTTCTGAAAATCCCTGGCACCACCAGTCGTCGAGATTAGCGATGCGCGGCAGAAAATGCTTCTTCTGTTTCTCGTTGCCAAAGGCGATGAGCACCGGTCCGAGCATGTTGACGCCGAAGGGCAACGGCTCGGGCGCCGGCGTCTGCTGGATTTCCTCGCGGAACAGATAGGTCTTGACCGGTCCCCACTCGGTGCCGCCCCATTCCTTCGGCCAGTGCGGCACCGCCCAGCCCTGGGCGTTGAGGGTGCGCTGCCAGTCGACCATCTCCTGCTTCGACAGACCCCGTCCCTCGACCATCTTGTCGCGCACCGGAGCCGGCAACGCCTTCCCGATGAAGTCGCGCACCTCGGTGCGGAAGGCGTTTTCTTCCGGCGTGAAGCGAAGGTCCATGACGCGCTCCTGTGACCTGTTATGTCGTCTGCCTAACGTCTCTTATGTCTAGTGTATCTCGAACAGGCCGGCGGCGCCCATGCCACCGCCGACGCACATGGTGACGACGGCGTATTTGGCGCCGCGGCGGTGGCCCTCGATCAGCACGTGGCCGGTCATGCGCGAACCGCTCATGCCATACGGGTGCCCGATCGAAATCGCCCCGCCGTCGACGTTGAGCCGCTCCTGCGGAATGCCGAGGCGGTCGCGGCAATAGAGCACCTGGCTGGCGAACGCTTCGTTCAGCTCCCAGAGGTCGATGTCGCCGACCTTCAGGCCTTGGCGGGCCAACAGCTTGGGCACGGCGAACACCGGGCCGATGCCCATCTCGTCAGGCTCGCAGCCGGCGACCGCGAAGCCGCGGAAAGTGCCCAGCGGCTTGAGCCCGCGCCGCTCGGCGAGCTTCGCCTCCATGAGGACGCAGGCCGAAGCCCCGTCGGAAAGCTGGCTGGCGTTGCCGGCGGTGATGAAGCGGCCCTCGCGCACCGGCTTGAGCGTCGCGAGTCCCTCGAGCGTCGTGTCGGGGCGGTTGCCCTCATCGCTCTTGAGCGTCACCTTCTCGAAGCTTTCGGCCTTGGTGTCCTTGTCCACGATCTTCTTGGTCGTCGGCAGCGGCACGATCTCGCTGTCGAAGCGCTTGGCCTGCTGGGCCGTCGCGGTGCGGCGCTGGCTTTCGAGCGCGTAGGCGTCCTGCGCTTCGCGGCTCACCTTGTAACGTTCCGCAACATTGTCGGCGGTATCGATCATCGGCATGTAGAGGTCGGGCTTGTGCTCCACCACCCATTCGCTCGGCGCCGGCGGCGTTTTGCCGTCCTGCACCAGGCTGATGCATTCGAGCCCGCCGGCGGCGATCACCGACGCCTCGCCGGCGATGATGCGCTGTGCGGCGAGCGCGATCGTCTGTAGGCCCGAACTGCAGAAGCGGTTCACGGTCATGCCGCCGACCGTGACCGGCAAACCGGCACGCAGCGCCGCCTGGCGCGCGATGTTGCCGCCGGTCGCCCGCTCCGGCATGGCGCAGCCGAGAATGACGTCCTCGACCTCGGCCGGGTCGACGCCCGAGCGTTCAACGGCGTTGCGGACGACGTGGCCGCCAAGGTCGGCGCCATGGGTCATGTTGAAGGCGCCGCGATAGGCCTTACCGATCGGGGTGCGGGCGGTGGAAACAATAACGGCTTCGGGCATTTAGACCTCCCATAGCGCCGGTTGCACGCCGGCGAGGCCGGCGCCGGCCTTTCTTCTTTCTTTCTTGCAGCGGGAGGGATTGCCCGGTCAAGGCCGGCGGACGTCGTTACGACGCGGCGACGCAATCCGGCGACGAGCTATTCCGGCAGCCGCGACCCGCCCAGCATCATCCCGCCGCCCGACTCATTGAACGTTTTGCAGCGGCTTAAACGGGCCCGTTGTCTCGGTCGTGACCGGCAACCCTTCGATATCCGCCGGCAATTTCGAAAGGTCAGCCCCGGCGTCAACCAGGACGACCAGGCTCTGATTGCCGGCCTCGTCCTCGTGCAGGCCGACGCCATGCACCCCAGGAAGGCTCAGCAAAGTGCCGCTGTGCCGCCTTTTGATCGCGTTCGCCTCGCTAGCCGTGATCTTGGCCATCTGCACACTAGTAGCACCCCCCTCTTAGGTCTCCAAGGTTACCCCGAGCGCCTGCAGCACGTCGTCAATATGGTTGGCGAGCGTGTGCGACGGCGACCCGGCGAACAACAATCCGACCGCCATTTGGCTTTCGCGCTCGAGAATCAGGGAACCGGAATCACCAGCATCACTGAACGCGGCGCCATTGGCGCCGACGATGACGATCTGATCTTCGAACACGAAACTGCCGGTCTCGTATGAGACCGTCACATCGGTCGAGACCATCCTGATCGTACCGGGCCGGTATGCGGTGGTTCGCCCGAACTTGTGGACGGCCATGTTCGTCTTCGCGGGCGCGGTTCCTTTCGGAGCCCCGATGTAGAGAATTTGATTGGATAGAATGTTGGGCGTAACCTCCTCGGCGATCGCACAGTCGATCTTGAGGGCCTGCTGATTGAACGGAATGAATTTTGACAGTCTTGCGATCTGCCGCTGAACCGCTCCGGCCGGCAAATCAAGAAGCCCGGTCTGAAAGATCGGCGCGCCGGCGGGCAACCGGCTTTCGTCGGCCAAGACGTGATTGTTACTCAGGATATAGCGCTTCCCGGCCGCGTCGCGCACCACTGCGCCGAGCGTTCCCGCCATGCGCAGGCCCGGATCGGGAAACTCAAAGCCGATCGAACACCCGGGCTGCGCCGGCGTAATCGCAACGCGCGGATCCGGAAAGCCGGCGAACGCCCGAAAAGTACCTGTTTCCTGCACGTCGACCGGAAGCCCGCCGATGGTTGGCGGCAGCATGCTTCCGGACGCGATCATGTTCTTTGGGTACTTTACCCTGACGAGCAAGCGTACCGACATGAGGCCGGTCAGCAATCCCTCGGATTCCTTTTCACCGATACCGACGCCGACCACGTTTATCGCGGGATCGGGGCTGGTCGTTGCGGCCTGTGCGCGAAACGCCTTCGCGTCGCCGGGGCGCAGATAGCGGTTGCTCAGTTCGGCCTTCGCCGCCTGCAGGTCGCCCACGACGACCTGCGATTGAGCGGCCAGCAACTGGATGCCTGGTTTCGGCGTGACCGTCTGCGCGCGCTCGGAGAGCACAGTGACGCGCCGCGGCGCGGCGGGAACATCGATGCTTCCCAAGGCATTCTGAAGGTCAGCCTGGTACTCTCCAAAATAACTGTCCCAGGGAATGCGGAACGAGCCTTCCGGAGGCTCTTCGCCGGACAGCGCAAGTCTCGGCATTGCGCTTTCGGCCGAGGCTTTCTGGCGTGCGAGGTTGTCCCAGTCATAGAGAAAGATGGTTTGAAAATACTGGGCCACGTCGCGATTGTGGAAGATCAGGCTGGCATCGCGATTATAGACCGTCCCGTCACCGGACCAGTTGTGACTGCCGAGCAGCACCACTTCGCCGTCTACAATGATTCCCTTGTTGTGGCACGACTTCTGCAGCCTCACGTGCGACATGTCGAATCCATTGGTCTTCAACGCTTCGAGCATGGGCCGCGTGTCGCCGATGTCGCGCAATATGATCCGCACATCGACGCCGCCGTCGATCTTCTCGCGCAGCGCGTCAACAAGGGCGGCGAACTTCGGCGGGTTCTTCGTCTCGTCGTCGCTGATCTTGATGTATTGGTTCTGGAAGTAGAGCGTGCGCTTGGCGCTCGTGATCAGCGGCAGAACGTTGTCGGCGTAGTTGTCCGGGGTCAGGAGGGGCTGCACCACTTCGCCGGCACCGATATTGATGTCACGCGGGGCGAAGTATTTGTCGGCGGCGGCTTGGGCGAGGAGCTCTTCGGGCACAAACAGGTCCGGCCGGATCGCCGTCTGCGGGCCGACGTTGTGCGGCTTAGCCTGCTTTTCGTCATACTTGATGAAGTCTTCGTAGGTCTGGGCGAGAGTCTGCTCCTGCACGATTACGTGCCACTCGCGATTGTACATCGTGTGCACGTTCGACAGCCCGCGATCGGGGCCGAGTGGGTCAATGTCCGGCTGGTTTGACGATTGCCAGTTGCCGCTCGACAGCCAGAAGTCCTTCCCGTCGCGGACCGCGACCTTGATGTGATATGCCGATGGAAAAATTCCAGCGTCGACTTTGCCCTTTCGCGTCACCGCCGCCCACACGAAGGCGAAGTGCGATTGCAGCTTCTTCTCCAAATCCTTGCGCACGACGTCTTCGCTGAAATCGCCGGACTTTGGGTTGTTGGGTTCATCGCCGTTGGTGAGCGATTGACCAGGATCGAGAATAAGGGACACGTTGGCGTTGGCGTCGGCGGCAGCCGATTCCAGGGTCCGCATGATGTGCGGAGCCGTGAAGTCGTACATCGCGATAGTCACGCGCTGTTTGATGCCGTCGAGAAATTTCGACAGCACCGGCCAACCCGCATCTGGACTGGCGTGACAAGTGACCGTGAACGGCCCATGCGCAGGCTGCAGCTTGAGGTCAGGGGGCGGAACGTAGCGGCTCTTGCGAATGAGCTGCGCGGTGAACACCTCAGCGGCGGCCGCCTGGACGCGTTGCGCTCCCGACGGCAGTGCAAAACCTTCGGGATTGATGGGGTCGAGGTCAACCGCGGTCCCCTGAAGCGCCACCTGGGCAATGAACTGCTGCATGGGCGAAGCAATGGCAACGTCGACGTCAACGCCTCCGACGTTGTCGGGGATGCGAGCGAGGGAAGGAAGGTCCGTGCCGACAGTCTTCTGGTTGACGACGGCTACGATGCACGGTTCGTCGGTGATCCAGCCGTCTCTGAAGCGATACCCTGGCCTGACGCCGATGACACCGGGAATGGCGAGCAGACTTTGCCGATTCGCTGCAAGGACCTGTTCGACTCTCGCGAATCGGCTCCGGTCGCTCTCTTTTGCCGGTGTTGATCCCAGATTAGGAACGATCTTGGCCGAGTACAGAAACCCAGCCGATTGAATACCCCTGACATGAACGGTCTTGTCCATCGCTTCGGCGAGCGCCGACGCGGTTTCCTGTCTGGCGCGCTGGAGGCCCGCGTTATCCTGCGGAAGTACCGACGTGCTCAAGACCTCGACGGACAATCCGCCAATCGACAGCAGCGTCCGCCCGCCCTCGCGCGTCAGCAGTCCGGTGACGATCGTCGAGAATGCGGGGACTTCTGCGCTACGCGGTCGCGCCGAAAGGCGGCGCCGCGGCTGCTTTGGTGACTGACTCGGTGCTGAAGCCCGCTTGCGTGCTTGCTTACTCATGAGCGTTCCCCTTTGCTGGCGCGCATGCGCACTCGACCTTGGTTGCGCATGGTGGCATCAGTTTTACTACAGCTTGTTTCGCCTTACGATAGGGGTTTTTTCGTTGATACGACCAGGACGCGCACGAGGAAACGTGAATGCGTTTTCAGCGGCAGGAGTGTGCGGTCAAGGCCAGGCGGCCCGTCCGTGCGTCCTCCGACCAATCCGGAACGCCTGCTGAAAGCCCCTAGACGGGCTTCATCGCGCGGAACATGCGCCAGCGATGAAAGAATACGACCTTGCCGTCTTTGACCGACAGGCCGATGCCCGCCGATCGTCCTGCCTCGGCGACGACGTGAACGATGGTGCGGATCGGTTCGACCCGGTACGGATCGCTGACAATCGCCAGCCATTCCTCCAGTTCGCGGTCCATGTCCCAAGTCGCGGTTTCGATGTCACGGAATCCCGCGTTGGTCAGAAAGGCCGCGAGCACGGAGGCAGGCAGCATGCGCACGTGAGACGGATCGCGCAGCCGCTCGATGGCATTGTGCAGGTTCGACTCGGCGGCATCCTCCGAGGAGATGATATCGACCACGACCGCGCTGCCGCCGCGCCGGAGCACGCGAAACATTTCGCCGAGCGCACGTTGCGGCTCGGCGAAATGACGAATCGCCAGACGCGTCACGACGCCATCGAACTCTTCGTCCGCGAACGGCAGGCGTTCGGCATCGCCGTGCCTGAACACGACATTGGTCAGGCCGGCTTTGGCGCAGCGCTGCCGCGCTTTTTCCAGCATCGGCTCGGTCGCATCGAAAGCGACAACCGATGCCGCGCCCGGCGCCAGCCCGGCGGTCACGACGCCCGGCCCGCAGGCTACGTCCAGCAATTTCCCCTGCGCGGCGGCGCCGAGCGCGGCACGGAAACGCTCGGCCGGCCGGTCATCGGTCTGGTCCGCCCATTTTTCGAATGTCGGTGCTTGCCGCGCGAACTCGCTCGCGACCCGCTGCAAGTGGACGCCGCTGTCTTGCTGCATCGTCTCAATATCCCTGCCTCCGGTTGATCTGCGCTACTTCTTTTCCACCAACGAAATGTCCGACGGGTTCGAGTATGCCGGATGGCGCCAGCCATCCTCGTCGTAGTCGGCCATGCATTGCTCGGCGAGCGCTTCCATCGCGCGCAGCGCGCCGGAGCCTTGCGCCTGCTGCAGCTGGAACACGCGGATCAGCTCGTGGCTGCCGGAATAGTTCATCTCGTAGAGCTCGTGGCGGGCGCCGAACTCGGTGCCGACGGCATCCCAGAGAAGCTTCATGGTCTTGATGCGCTCCTTGTAGTCGATGTTGTTGGAGCCGCGCACATACTTGGCCAGATATTTGTCGATCTCCGGATTCTTGAAGTCGCGCGCGTGCGAGGGAAGGTAGATGAGGCCGGAGGCGATCACCTTCTCGACGATCGAGCGCACCGCCGGATAGGCCTCGGTCATGAACAGACGGTAGGCGCTCGAGGCGCGCGGGTTCGGCAGCACCGCGCCGTCGACCCAGGGCACCGGGTTGCAGGCCATGGCGTCGGTCAGCGACCAGAACAAATTGCGCCAGCCGATCACCTCGCCGATCTGCGCCTGCACGCCGCGGAATGCCTCTACCCCGGTCGCGCGCGCCGCCTTGTAGAGCAGGCCGATGATGAAATCGAGCTTGACCGCGAGCCGCGTGCAGCCCTGCAGGGTGAAGCCGTGGAAGAAGCCCGACTGCGGATAGAAGGTCTTCAGCCGCTCGATGTCGCGGTGGATGATGACGTTCTCCCAGGGGATGAAAGCATTGTCGAAAACGAAGATCGCGTCGTTCTCGTCGAAGCGCGAGCTCAACGGATAGTCCCAGGGCGAGCCGGTGGCCGCGGCGGCGAATTCGTAGGACGGTCGGCAGATCAGCTTGATGCCGGGCGTGTCCATCGGCGCGATGAACATCACCACCATGCTGGGGTCGGTGATCTCTTGGCCCATGTTCTGGCCGAGGAAATTGTAGTGCGTGAGCGCCGAATTGGTGGCGACGACCTTGGCGCCGGAGACGTAGATGCCGGCGTCGGTCTCCTTCTGGATGGTGATGTAGACGTCCTTGACCTGCTCGACCGGCTTGTTGCGGTCGATCGGCGGATTGACCAGCGCGTGATTGAGGAAGAGCACCGCCTCCTGACCGCGCTTGTACCAGGCGCGCGCGTTGCCGGCGAACTTGCCATAAAACTCGGCGTTGGCGCCGAGCGTGTTGAGGAACGCGGCCTTGTAATCGGGGCTGCGGCCGAGCCAGCCGTAGGTGATGCGCGCCCACGCGGCGATCGCGTCGCGCTGCGCGACCACCTCCTCGGGCGAACGCGCCGCCCGGAAGAATTTGTGGGTGTAGCCGCCGGAGCCGGTGTCGGTCGACCAGGTGAGCACGTCCTTGTGCGCCTTGTCGTGCAGCGCCTCGTAGAGCAGCGCCACCGACGCCGCGGAATTGCGGAACGCCGGATGCGTGGTCACGTCGTTGACGCGCTCGCCGTAGATGTAGACCTCGCGCCCGTCGCGGAGCGATTCCAGAAACTCGGCGCCGTTGAACGGACGCTTCTTGCCTGCGACGATGTCTTCAGGACGCTGCGGCATGGCGGGGCTCCATCACTTTCCTATCGACTTTCTTTGGTTCGGCGCTGGGCGCGGCGCGCCGGCCGGCAAAGAATATTCACTCCCGCCGCTCGCGAACAAGCGCCCAGACCGCAAGCGAGGCGACAATCAGCACGGCGAGCGGAATGCCGGCAAGCCCGGCTTTCGCATAGCCGACTGCGCCGGCCACAGCGCCGAGGAGGAAGCCTGTGGCGATGGAGAGAACGACCAGCAGGCGCGAGCGCACGGCGAGAAATTCGCGCTCGCTGCTCAAATCGTCGCGGTCGCGCACATGGCGCCGCCAGGCGATGATGAGTTCGGTCGTCTCGATGCCGAGCTGGGTCATGTTCCCGGTCATGACGTTGGTCTGCGGAATGCCGCGCATGAGCAGGCGGACGAGAGCGCTCTGCGCGCCCATGGCCATGGCGCCGAGCGCTCCGGCGAGGATGGCACCCCAGTCGTCGGCGTGCGCCGCCGGGGCGGTGACGAAGAGTGTGACGGTG
>Ga0207644_10002138_pt1 | contig 12812 bp, 11 predicted proteins | sample KBSS73metaG_FD_184326 | JGI IMG/M metagenome (GOLD analysis project Ga0207644, IMG submission 184326) | Switchgrass rhizosphere microbial communities from Kellogg Biological Station, Michigan, USA - KBS S7-3 metaG (SPAdes) (version 2) | ecosystem: Host-associated > Plants > Roots > Rhizosphere... | reverse complement strand
AATTCGAGAATGACGCTCGTCTCGCCGTGGCGCTTCACGCCGAGCACGATGCCATCGTCGATCCATTCCATAGCGGATATATAGCCCGACTGTCGAAGATTCGGCCCCGGGCCTTCACGCGTCATTCCGGGGCCGAGCCAGCGGGTCCGGCCAGAAGTAGCCGGCCCGGTGACAAGCTCCGCGAGGAGCCCGAAACCCATAACCACCATTCGTGAATATAGATTCCGGGCTCGCGACCTTCAGCGGGCGCCCCGGAATGACAATTACTCCCGCGGAAACTCGAGGCCCATCTCGCGGTAGCGCTCGGGATCGTCGCCCCAACCTTCCCGCACCTTGACGAAGAGGAAGAGATGCGCCGGCTGCTCGATCGCGGCAACAATGTCGGCGCGCGCTGCCGCCCCGATCGCCTTGATGGTCTGGCCGCCCTTGCCGAGCACGATCTTGCGTTGGCTTTCGCGCTCCACATAGATCGTCTGCTCGATACGCACCGAGCCGTCCTTGAGCTCCTTCCAGACCTCGGTCTCCACCGTCGACTGGTAAGGCAATTCCTGGTGGAGACGCAGATAGAGCTTTTCCCGGGTGATCTCGGCCGCGAGCTGGCGCAGCGGCGCGTCGGCAATCTGGTCCTCGGGATAAAGCCACGGCCCAGCCGGCACGTTCGCGCCGAGCCAACGCTTGAGGTCGACGACACCGTTGCCGGTCAACGCGGAGATCATGAAAGTCGCGGCGAAGGTCGCGCGCTCGTTGAGCGCTTGCGTCAACGCCAGCAGCGCAGGTTTGGCGACGACGTCGACCTTGTTGAGCACCAGAAGCTTCGGCGCGCGCACTTCGGCAAGCCCGCGGATGACTGCGTCGTCCTCGTCCTCGATGCCCTTGCGGCTGTCGACCACAAGGGCGGCGATGTCCGCATCCTTCGCACCGCCCCAAGCGCTCCCGACCATGGCGCGGTCGAGCCGGCGCCGGGGCGCGAAAATCCCCGGCGTGTCGACCAGGATGATCTGGGCTGAGCCCTCGATGGCGATGCCGCGGATCAGTGTGCGGGTCGTCTGCGCCTTCGGCGTGACGATCGAGACCTTGGTGCCGACAAGGGCGTTGATCAGCGTCGATTTTCCCACATTGGGCGCCCCGATCAGCGCCACGAAGCCGCAGCGGGAGTCGCTTGGGGCCGGCTCAGCCATCGAGCCGTTCGGGCTTGACGCCTTCGCGCTTCATCATCGCGGCGGCGGCCGCCTGCTCGGCAGCGCGTTTCGAACGGCCGGAGCCTTCCGCGGGCGCGAGGTGCGGCAGCTGCACGGCGACACGGAATTGCGGGTCGTGATCCGGGCCGGAGCGCGCAATTTCGCGATAGGCCGGCGTCGGCAGGCCGCGGCCTTGCGCCCATTCCTGCAGCACCGTTTTCGGGTCGCGCAGCGGCTCGGCCTTGGTCTTCATGCGTGCCTGCCAGAGGCGTGCGATTAGCGCCTCGGCGGCGACAAAGCCGCCGTCGAGATAGACCGCGCCGATCAGCGCCTCGCACACATCGGCGAGGATCGCCGGCCGGTTACGCGCGCCGGCATTCGCTTCCGAGGCGCCGAGCCGGACAGCAGCGCCGAGGTCGATCGCGCGCGCGATCTCGGCACAGGTTTCCTTGCGCACGAGATCAGCCAAGCGGCGGGACAGCTCACCCTCGTCGGCACGTGGAAAAGCGCGGAACAGCATGTCGGAAATGACGAGGCCGAGCACATGGTCGCCGAGAAACTCGAGCCGCTGGTAACTGCCGCCGCGATTGCGCACTCCCTTAAGCGCGGAAATGTGCGAGAGCGCGCTGTCGAGCAGCGCCAAGTCGGCGAACCGGTAGCTGATGCGATCCTCGAGCGACCCGTCGCCGCGCCGGCGGCGCGGGCGCGCATCCTTTTGGCCGTCGCTCGCCGCGGCGGTCGGGGTCGATCGAGCGGGCGGGCTGGCGGCTTCCTCGGCAGACGAGCCTTGCGGCGGCGCTGCGGCCGAAACGGCTTTTCGCCGGCGCTTCATCTCACGAGGGTGAACAGGCGGTTCCAGCGCACGGTCCATGGCCAGCGCCACACCTCCCAGGCGTGAGCGCCGTCCTTGATCGAGAAGAAGATGATCTGCGCCTTGCCGATGATGTTCTCGTAGGGCACGTAGCCGACTTGACTGAGCACCCGGCTGTCAGTCGAGTTGTCGCGATTGTCACCCATCATGAAGTAGTGACCCGGCGGCACGGTATAGACCGGCGTGTTGTCGTAGAAGCCGTTGTCGGTGAGATCGAGCGTGGTGTAGGTGACGCCGTTCGGCAGCGTTTCGCGGAAGCGCTTGACCCGCTGCACCACACCTTCGTCGCTGGTCGTAAAATCGTCGATGCGCTGGCGCTTTACCGGCTCGCCGTTGATGTTGAGCACGCCGTCGACCATCTGGATGCGGTCGCCGGGGAGGCCGATGACGCGCTTGATGTAGTCGATAGAGTCGTCCTTGGGCAGGCGGAACACCACCACGTCGCCGCGGTCGACCGGCTGGCCGACAATGCGGCCGGAGAACACCGGCGGCGAGAACGGCAGCGAATAATGCGTGTAGCCGTACGAATACTTGGAGACGAACAGATAATCGCCGACGAGCAGTGTCGGGATCATCGAGCCGGAAGGGATGTTGAACGGCTGAAACAGGAACGTGCGAATGACAAGGGCAATGATCAGAGCATGGAAGACAACGCGTACCGTCTCGGCGAATCCGCCTTCTTTCCGCTTGGCATCGGTCTGCACGCTCATCGGCCTGTCGTCCCGTTTTGGCACTTATCGCCCCGCCGCGACCTTGTAGCCCCTGGCACCCACGCACGCAATTGCACGCGAGACTTGGTCGCAGGACCGGCCGTCGCGTTTACGTAAGAGCGTCATGAGCTTAGCGCCAGAGCGCACGCGCATGACGAATTTTCGTTGCCGCCACGCGCAGCGATGCGCGCACAACCTCCCGGCGTTGCGGCCGGTCCACGCCTTACGGGGCGGGAACGGCGTTCGCCGAAATGACCACGAAGGCGTGGGCCATGGGACCTTCGTCAGTGATCGTCAGGTCGATGCGCGCCTCATAGCCCGCGGGCGTGATCGCATCGAGGCGGCGCCTGGCGCCGCCGGTGAGTTCGAGCGTCGGCCGCCCCGATGGCAGGTTGACGACGCCCATGTCGCGCCACCAGACGCCGGCGCGGAGACCGGTGCCGAGCGCTTTGGCACATGCCTCCTTGGCGGCAAAGCGCTTGGCATAGGTCTCGACCCGGTTCCGCCGCTTTTCCGCCTTCGCCCGCTCGATCGGGGTGAAGATGCGGTCGATGAAGCGCTCGCCGTGGCGGTCGAGCACCTTGGCGATGCGGCGCACGTCGGTGATATCGGAACCGATGCCGATGATCATGCTCGGCCATCATCGGCTCTGGCCCGGCCGCGGTCCATCGCAGCGCGCATTCGCCGCACGGCTTCGGCGAGACCTTCGAACACGGCCTCGCCGATGAGGAAATGGCCGATGTTGAGTTCGACGATCCCGGCGAGCGCGGCGATCCGCTCCGCGGTGATGAAATCGAGGCCATGGCCGGCATGAACTTCGAGGCCGGCGCTGCCCGCGAGAATTGTCCCGCGCACGATACGCTCGAATTCGGCGGCGGCTGTTGCAGCGTCGCCGGCCATAACAGCGTCGCACCACGCTCCAGTATGGATCTCGATGACCGGAGCGCCGATTGCGGCCGCCGCTTCGATCTGGGCCGGCTCCGCGGCAATGAACAGCGACACGCGAATGCCGGCGTCGGTAAGCCTGGCGACAGCACCGCGCAGAGCGTCGCGCTGGCCGGCGGCATCGAGCCCGCCTTCGGTCGTGCGCTCCTGCCGCCGCTCGGGGACGATGCAGGCCGCGTGCGGACGCACCCGGCATGCGATCTCGACCATCTCCGACGTCGCCGCCATCTCGAAGTTAAGCGGCTTGCTGATGCGCGCCTTGAGCCGCTCGATGTCGTCATCGATGATGTGGCGGCGATCCTCGCGCAGATGCGCCGTAATGCCGTCGGCGCCGGCGGCGATGGCGATCTCTGCGGCCTTCAGCGGATCGGGGTGCCGGCCGCCGCGCGCGTTGCGCACGGTCGCGACGTGATCGATGTTAACGCCGAGGCGGATGGGCAGACGGGCGGGCATGGCGGGGGCTGCTGTGCTACCTGCTCCAGTTCGCAATCTTCAAAGGCAGGAATCCGGCGAAAGTGAAGTTCGTTGTTCGTTACCAGCACTAGATCGGCGCTGACCGCGTGGGCAGCGATCCACAAATCATTGTCCGCCCATGATCGACCGTGTGCACTAAAAGGCGAAGCCCCGCGGAGCCCAATGCCACGCACGTGGCCAACGGACCTACCCGTTCACCCGCTCGGCGTTGGCCACCACCTTCTTCGCCCGCAGTTGTGAGATGATCGAGGTGAGGTGCTTGAGATTGTAGACTTCGAGGTCGATGGTGATCTCGGTGAAGTCCGGCGATCGCCGCATCATGCGGATATTGTCGATGTTGCCGTCGTGCTCGGCGATGACTTGTGCGATCTGCGCCAACGAGCCGGGCTCGTTCACCGATTGCACCGCAAGCCTCGCCGGGAAACGCTGCGGCTGGCCGTCGTCAACGTCCCAGCGCACATCGAGCCAGCGGTCGGGCTCGTCCTCGAAAGCGGTCAGCGCCGGCGAGTGGATGGGGTAGATGGTGATCCCCTCGCCCGGCGTCATGATGCCGACGATGCGGTCGCCAGGCACGGCACCGCCGTTGGGCGCGAAGCGCACCGGCAGGTCGGTGTTGATGCCGCGGATCGGGATAGCCGCGCCGTTCTCGCCCTTCTCCGGGAGCCTGAACTTGACCGCCTTGGCGCGCTTGAGACCGAACCAGCCGCTTTCCGGCTTCGGCGCAAGCGGCGTCACCCGCTCGTCCTTGTAGTCCGGATACATCGCGCGCACGACGTCGGACGCCTTCATCTCGCCGCGACCGACCGCGGACATCACGTCATCGATCGAAGCGCGCGCGAGGCGGTGCAACGCGCCTTGGAGCTTCTCGTCGGCATAGGCGATCTTGGCACGCTGGCAGAGCCGTTCGAGAATGCGCCGGCCGAGACCGGAATATTGGTCGCGCACCGCCGCCCGTGTCGCCCGCCGGATGGCGGCACGCGCCTTGCCGGTGGCGACAATCGACTCCCAGACCGCAGGCGGCGCGGCCTGCGCCTTCGAGGTCAGTATCTGGACCTCGTCGCCGTTCTGCAGCGCGGAAACGAGCGGCGCGATCTGGCCGTTGATCTTGGCGCCGATCGCCATGTTGCCGACGTCGGTGTGCACCGCATAGGCGAAATCGATCGGCGTCGCCCCGCGCGGCAGCGCGATCAGCTTGCCCTTCGGGGTGAAGCAGAACACCTGATCGTGAAACAGTTCGAGCTTGGTGTGCTCCAGAAACTCCTCGGGATTGGAGCCCTCGGCAAGGAGTTCGATGGTGCGGCGCAGCCACGCATAGGCGTTCGATTCACGAGACAGGAGCTCGGTCGGCGAGCCGACGCCGTCCTTATAGAGCGCGTGTGCGGCGATGCCGTATTCGGCGATCTGCTGCATCTCGCGGGTGCGGATCTGCAGTTCGACGCGCTGCTTGCCCGGCCCGATCACGGTCGAGTGGATCGAGCGATAGTCGTTCTGCTTGGGGGTCGAGATGTAGTCCTTGAAGCGGCCGGGGACGACCGGCCAGGTGGTGTGCACGATGCCGAGCGCCCGGTAGCATTCGGTGACGCCCGCCACCACGACGCGGAAGCCGAATATATCCGAGAGCTGCTCGAAGCCGACCGCCTTGCGTTCCATCTTGCGCCAGATCGAGTAGGCGCGCTTGCGCCGGCCTGAGACCTCGGCGGCGATGCCGCTGTCGGCGAGCTTCCTCGCCAGCTGCTGCTCGATCTCGGTGATCCAGCCGCTTGATTTCGTGGCGAGCGCATCGAGCCGCTCGGTGATCACGTTGTAGGCGTCGGGGTTGAGTTCGCGGAAGGAGAGGTCCTCGAGCTCCTCGCGCATCTCATGCATGCCCATGCGGCCGGCGAGCGGCGCGTAGATGTCGAGCGTCTCCTGCGCGGTGCGGCGGCGCGCCTCCGGCGGGCGATGCGCAATGGTGCGCATGTTGTGCAGGCGGTCGGCGAGCTTGATCAGCAGCACCCGCACGTCGTCGGCGATGGCAAGCAGCAGCTTGCGCAGATTCTCGGCCTGCTTCGCCTCCTTGGAGACGAGGTCGAGCTTCATCAGCTTGGTCAAGCCTTCGACCAGCACGCCGATATCACGGCCGAACAGGCGGTCGATTTCGGCGCGAGTCGCGTCGGTGTCCTCGATGGTGTCGTGAAGCAGCGCCGCGGCGATGGTCGCATCGTCGAGCTTAAGCTCGGTGAGGATGGCGGCGACCTGTAGCGGATGGGAGAAATAAGGGTCGCCCGACGCCCGCATCTGCTCACCATGCGCCTTCATGGCGTAGACGTAGGCGCGGTTGAGCAGGTCCTCGTTGGTACCCGGATTGTACTGCTTGACCCGGTCGATCAGGTCGTACTGCCGCATCAGCAGCGGCTTGCGGGGCTTCGGCGCTACTTCCGGCTCGAGCGGCACCAGGGTTGGGCCGCGCGCCACCGCGACCCGCGGCCGGGCCTGGTTCTGCATCCGCGGCAGGTCGACGGGCGAGCGCGCCATCAAATCCTCGGCTCCGCCGCGAAATTCGGCGAGAGCTGACCATAAAGATATCATGATGGACGGTCCGCGCCACAAGCCGTGTCGAAACGGCTCCCCGGCAACCAAGATCGCCGGGCTTGGCAAACGCTTCGTTAACGCCTGGGGCCTTTGCGCGCCTCGGCCTCGCGGATGAGAGCGCGCAGCCGCGCCGGCGTGATCGGCACGGTATCGATACGCACGCCAAGCGGACGCAGTGCGTCCTCGATGGCGGCGACCACGGCCGGCGGCGCCACCATGCGGCCGCCCTCCCCGGCGCCCTTGACGCCGTATTCGGTGTAGGGCGAGGGCGTCACCAGATGGCCGATGCGAATCGTCGGCGGCAGCTCCGCCACCCGCGGCATCAGATAATCCTGAAACGACGTGGTCAGGAGCTGGCCGTTGCGGTCGTATTGGAAGTGCTCGAGAAGCGCCGTGCCGATCCCCTGCGCAGTGCCGCCGCGCACGTGGCCGTCGACCGTCATCGGGTTGATCATGGTGCCGCAATCGTGGACGGCGACGTAGTCGAGGAAGCTCACCTGCCCGGTCTTCGTGTCGACCTCGACCACCGGCATGTGACACATGTGACCCATGATCGGATAGAAAATGCCGAAGTCCGAGTTGTTCTTGGGCAGCGTCGCCAGCGGGTGATCGTAGGTGTAGCTCGCTTCGAGCCCGCTGGTCAGTTCGGGGTCGTCGGGCAGCGACAGGCGGAAGAAGTGCGCCTGCATTGCCACCTCGGCGATCGCCACTTCGAGCCCGGGCGCGCCCGCCACGCCGATCTTGCCGCTGCGGAATTCCAGATCGCGGCTGTCGGCTTCGAGCATGTGGCCGGCCACCCGTTTGAGTTTCTCCTTGATGATCGCGGCAGCGCCGGTGACCGCGCCGGTGACCATGACCGTGTAGCGGCTGCCGCCCGGACCCGTTCCCGGCAGGCCGTGGTCGGTGTCCGAATAGGCGACGCTGATGTCGGCCGGATCCATGGCGAGTTGCTCGGCGAGAACCATGGTGGCGACGGTCTCGGGACTGTTGCCCCAGCACGGCGCATGCAGCGAGATCACTGCCTTGCCGGTAGGATCGATCTTGACCGAGGCGCTCTCCGGGGAACTCGTCAGCGCGAAGCCGGGATCGCGGTTGAGCATCCAGAATTCGGTGGCGCTGAACACGCCCTTCTCCTGGCAGCTGGCGACGCCGATGCCGACATAGCGGCCCTGGGTGCGCGCCAGCTGCTGCTTCTCGCGCCAGTTTTTGTAGTCGAGCATCTCCAGTGCCATGTCGAGGGCGCCCGGATAGTTGCCGCTGTCGTAGAGGTTGCCGGTCGGGATCTGATAGGGAAATTCTTCGGGCCGGATGAAGTTGTCGCGGCGGAACGCGACCGGGTCCAGGCCGAGCTCATCGACCGCAGCGTCGACAATCCGCTCGATCATGAAATTGGTCACCTCGGAGCCGAAGCCGCGGCAGGCGCCCTGCTGACACTTGTTGGTGAAGACGGCATAGATCTCGGCGCCGACCGCGCGGATCTTGTAGGGGCCGACGGTCTGCGAGAAGCCGTTGCCGTGCGTTCCCAGCCCGTATTGGAAATAGGCGCCGTAGTCGTCGACCACCTTGTAGCGCAGCGCCGTCATCTGGTGATTGGCGTCGAGCGCGAGTTCGACATCGTAGATGCGGTCCGAACCGTGATTGTCGCTGGCGGTGATGTTGTCGATGCGGTCCTCGATGTATTTGACCGGGCGCCCGCTTGCGCGCGAACCGAGCGCGGCGAGCACCGAGACCTTGTGCAGAAAGAGCTTGCTGCCGAAGCTGCCGCCGGCATCGACCGGCACGATGTTGAGCTGATGGCTCGGGACTTTGAGCGCAGTCGCGATGGTAAAGCCGATGTAATTGTACATCGAACCGTTGACGTAGATGGTGAACTTGCCCGATCCCTCGTCGAAAGAGGCGACCGCGCCGGCGGTTTCGATCGGCTGCCCGCCGGAGCGCGACCAGCGCAAGCGGCGTTTGATCACGTGAGCGGCGCCGGCGAACTCCTCCTCGACCGGGCCGAACACGTAGTCGCGGTGCTCGGCGACATTGTTCGGGCCGCGCTCGGGATGCAGCACCGCGTCGCCGTGCGAATTGATCGCCTCCATCATGTCGGACACGGCCGGCAGCGGCTCGTAGACGACATTGATGAGACCGATGGCGTCCTCGGCGAGGTATCTGGAATCCGCGACGACCAGCACCACCGGCTCGCCGACGTGGCGCACCTTGCCGAACGCGATGCAGCGCTGCTCGACCGGCGGATTGGCGAAGCACGGCAGCAGTCCGGTCTCGCGCGCCGCCTCCTCGCCGGTGATCACAGCGACCACGCCGGGAAGCGCCTCGGCCGCGCTCTTGTCGATCGAGCGGATGCGCGCGTGGGCGCGCGGGCTGCGTAGCACGGCCGCGTGCGCCATGTTCGGCAAGGTGATGTCGTCGATGAAGCGCCCGCGTCCGGCGAGGAAGCGCGGGTCTTCCTTGCGCAGCATGCGCGTGCCGATAACGCTCAGCCGCTGATCTGGCCGCTCCTTCTGGCGGCCGGGTGGCGGCGAATGGATCTTGCCGGCCTCCGCCATCACCGCACCGCCGTTTCGCCGCGCATCAGCTCGATGGCGCGTTGGACCGAGTTGACGATGTCCTCATAGCCGGTGCAGCGGCAGATGTTGTCGTTGAGGCGAAGCCTGATCGTTTCCCGGTCGGGATTGGGGTTTTCACGTAAGAGCTCGGTCATCAGCATCAGCATTCCGGGCGTGCAATAGCCGCATTGCAGGCCGTGCATCTCCCAGAAGGCGCGCTGTAGCGGGTTGAGATTGTTGGCGCGACCGAGCGACTCGACGGTCTCGATGCGGCGGCCGTCGGCCTGCACCGCAAGCATGCAGCAGGCGCGGGTCGCGAGCCCATCGAGCAGGACGGTGCAGGCGCCGCACACGCCGTTTTCGCAGCCGATATGCGTGCCGGTCAGGCCGATCTCGTGGCGGATGAAGTCCGAGAGCAGCAGCCGTGGCTCGATTCGCCGCTGGTACGCTCTGCCGTTGACCGTCACGTTGATCTGCAGCGTGTCCATCTTCGCCGGCTGCCCTATCCGCCGAGTTCAGCCGTCGACGGCATGGCCGGCGCGTTCGCAGGCGATGCGGAGCATGCGGCGGGTCAAGGTCGCGGCCACGTCGCGGCGGTACGCATCATCGGCATGAAGGTCGCTGAGCGGCGTGATGGCGCGGGCGGCCGCCTCCGCCGCCGCTTCGATCATCGCGGCGGACGCCGGCTTGCCCTCGATCGCAGCTTCGGCCGCAGCGACGCGGTAAATGTTGTCGCCGGCGTTGCGAAAGCCGATGCGCACGTCGCGGCAAGCGCCGTAGCGGATGGTCAACAGGCAGCCGGCGGCGACGAGCGCACGGTCGCCCAGCCGCTGGCTCACCTCGAGAAAGCAGTAGCCGTGGCCGCTCGGCATCCGCGGCAAGCGCACCTCGATGAGCATCTCGTCGGCGGCAAGATCGGTCGCGAACGGCGCCTTGAAGAACCTTTGCGCGTTGATCGTGCGCGAGCCGCGAGCGCTGCGCGCCACCATCGTGCCGCCGAGGAGGCTGATGACCAGCGGCATCTCGAAGGTCGGATCATTGTGGCACAGATTGCCACCGAGCGTGCCGCGGTTGCGGATCGAATGATTGGCGACGTGGCGGTAGGTCTCGACCATGATCGGGCAGTTCGCGGCGATGACGCTCGACCGCAAGATCGTATTGTGGGTCGTCAGTGCGCCGATGCGCAGCTGGCTGAACTCTTCGACGATGTATTGCAGCTCTGTGAGCCGGCTCACATCGATGAGGCGGCCTGGGTTGATGGCCCGCAGGTTGAGCATGGGGACGAGGCTGTAGCCTCCGGCCAAAAGTTTGGCTTTGCCGCCGTGCTTCGCGAGAGAATCAAGCGCGGCGCGCAGACTGTCCGGTCTCTCATATTCGAATACGGGAGGCTTCATCGGCCTTCCCCTCCCCGCAGCGGACCTCGATGCGCGATCGCTCGAAATCCGCATTGTTCTCGTTGTTTGCGGCCGGGACTGTGCGCGATGCACCACCTCCTGGCAAGACTGGGCAGTGCAGTTGGTGAAGCGGAGCGGCGTGCCACGCAGCACAAGGCCAAGCGGGCGCATAGCCGCAGCTGACGGCCGACGCATTCGCGGTTGAGCGCGTGCGTCCCTTATGGTCGAGTCGCGCTATGCGGCGACTGGCCGCTGCGCATTTCCACGTTTCGCCCGCGACGCAGGAGACAACCGATGCCGTTCTCGTTGCCCGAGCTTCCGTATTCCTACGACGCGCTCGCCCCGTACATGTCGCGGGAGACGCTCGAATTTCACCACGACAAGCATCACCTCGCCTACGTGAACAACGGCAACAACCTGATGAAGGGCACCGAGTTCGAAGGAAAGCCGCTCGAGGACGCGGTCAAAAGCTCGTTCTACGCGAATCCCGCTCTCTTCAACAACGCAGGGCAGCACTACAACCATGTCCACTTCTGGAAATGGATGAAGCCCGGAGGCGGCGGCGACCGGATGCCTGGCAACTTGGAGAAGCAGATCGTCGCCGACCTCGGATCAGTGGCGAAGATGAAGGAAGCGTTCATTCAGGCCGGCGTCACCCAGTTCGGCTCGGGGTGGTGTTGGCTCGCCGTCCGCTACGGGCGAATCGAGGTGATGAAGACCGCGAACGGCGAGAGCCCGCTCGTCCATGGCGCCCGGCCGATCCTGGGCTGCGACGTGTGGGAGCACTCCTACTATATCGACTACCGCAACCGGCGCGCCGACTACCTCAAGGCGTTCGTCGACCATCTGGTCGATTGGGACTATGTCGCAGAGATGTTTTCGGCCGCGAGCAAATAGCGGGACGGATCTCCAAGGCCAAGCTCGCGCTGACGCGGCCGAGCGCGGCGAAATCACTTGACGATGATTCGAACCGCGCGCGCGGACTGCGTGGCCAGAATCGGATCAGAGGTAACGGCTAAATCCTGCTAACGCCGTCGCCAGTCGAGGAGCCCTACTCCTCCTCGTCGCCGACATCGACGTCGGGCTCGGGCTGGTTCTCCGGCGGGGTGAGGCCCTCGAGGCCCTTGAGGAGCTCTTCCTCGCTCATCCGGTCGGTCGTGACCTCGGTATCGTCGGCATCGACGCCGGTCCCGGGAGAACCGATCAATGGGATCCCCTCGGGCTCGGGCTCGTCGACCTCGACATACTTCTGCAGCGAATGGACCAGCTCTTCCTTGAGATCCTCGGGCGAAATCGCCTTCTCGGCAATCTCGCGCAAAGCCACGACCGGGTTCTTGTCGTTGTCGCGCTCGACGGTGATCTGGGTCCCGGAGGAGATCATGCGCGCGCGATGGCTCGCGAGCAGAACGAGATCGAAGCGGTTTTCAACCTTGTCGATGCAGTCTTCGACGGTCACGCGGGCCATTGGCGAGCTCCTGGCAGGGTTCCGGCAATAAGAGTACGGTCCCCGGCCGCGGGTTAAGTATCCCCCGCGGAGACCAAGTGCAAGGGCATCGTCGGCTTAACCGCCCACCGTTTTCCACGTTTTGATTTTTGACTTGGCGTCCGAGCGCGGCTCTGTTACCCCCGCCTCGGGAACCAAGCCGCGGCGTTCCGAATCAATATTTTTGGAAACGCCGCGACGGCGTGCCGCAGCGATTTCGCCGGCCGGCGCTTGCACAGCCCGCTTTGGCGAGAGTACTTCGGCCGCTGAACGTTCCCGCGGCAATAAGCCTGTTTTAGCTGAACGCCGGAACCGTCGAATCAATTGCGGTTGATCCGGGTTTCATCACGAGAGTCACATCGCGAGAGTTACCATGTCGGCACAGATAGAGAAGATTGCGCTCTTTATAGACGGCGCCAACCTTTACGCCACCGCCAAATCCCTCGGCTTCGACATCGACTACAAGCGCCTGCTGCGCGAGTTCCAGTCGCGCGGCTATCTCGTGCGCGCGTTCTACTACACCGCCGTGATCGAGGATCAGGAATATTCGTCGATCCGGCCGCTGATCGATTGGCTCGACTACAACGGCTACACCGTCGTCACCAAGGCGACCAAGGAGTTCGTCGACCAGACC
>Ga0207644_10002135_pt1 | contig 12824 bp, 11 predicted proteins | sample KBSS73metaG_FD_184326 | JGI IMG/M metagenome (GOLD analysis project Ga0207644, IMG submission 184326) | Switchgrass rhizosphere microbial communities from Kellogg Biological Station, Michigan, USA - KBS S7-3 metaG (SPAdes) (version 2) | ecosystem: Host-associated > Plants > Roots > Rhizosphere... | reverse complement strand
GACCGCGTGCGCTTCCACGCCTGGCTCCAGTGGCTGCTCGACGAGCAGCTCGCCACCACGGCCGGCTTCCCCGTGATCCACGACCTCGCCGTCGGGTTCGATCCCGGTGGTGCGGATGCGTGGGCGTGGCAGGACCTGCTCGCGCTCGACGCCCGGGTCGGCGCACCGCCCGACGAGTTCAACCAGGACGGTCAGGACTGGGGCCTGCCGCCGTTCGTACCGTGGAAGCTGCGCGAAGCGTCGTACCAACCGGTGATCGACACCTTGCGGGCCTGCTTCCGCCATGCGAGCGGGCTGCGCATCGACCACGTGATGGGGCTGTTCCGCCTGTTCTGGCTGCCGCCCGGCGGCGGCGAGGGCGCGTACGTCCGCTACGCCGCCCACGAGCTGCTCGACATCGTCGCCCTCGAGAGCCATCGGGCGCACGCCTTCGTCGTCGGCGAGGACCTCGGCACCGTCGAGGACAACGTGCGCGCCGAGCTCCACGAGCGGGCCGTGCTGTCCTACCGGTTGCGGTGGTTCGAGCCCGGCGACCCGTCCACGTATCCCGAGCAGGCCGTGGCCGCGGTCACCACCCACGACCTGCCGACGATCGCGGGCGTGTTCACCGGGAAGGACGCGCAGGCCGCGGAGCTGCAGTCCCGCATCGCCGATGGCGCGACGGTGGAGGGCGCCATCGTCGGGACCTACCGCTCGCTCGCCCGCGCCCCGTCCCAGGTGCTCCTGGCCACGCTGGAGGACGCGTTCGCCGTCACCGAGCGGCCGAACCAGCCGGGCACGGTGCAGCCCTCGAACTGGTCGCTCGCCCTGCCGGAGCCCATCGAAGCGCTCGAGGACGCGCCCGTCGCCACCGACATCGCGCAGGCGCTTTCCCGTTAGGTTCGAGGGCATGCCGCTGCACATCGAGGCGTTGCCGCTGTGGATCGCGCAGACGAACGCGTGGCTCGTGGCGCCGAACGGTCCGGGTGGCGAGTGCGTGCTCATCGACGCGCCCCCGGAGCCCGAGATCATCCTCGGTCGGTTGCGCGAGCTCGAGCTGCGCCTCGTCGCGCTGCTCAACACCCACGGGCACATCGACCACGTCGGTGGCGTCGGTGCCGTGGTGCGGGGTGTCGTGCACGACCACGGCGGCACCGTGCCGGTGCACATCCACGACGACGACAAGCACATGCTGCTCGACCCCGCCGGCACGAGCGGTGGGGTTGGCGCAGTACCTCGAGGCATCGACGTGCGGCCGCCCGAGCTCGTCGAGTCGCTCGACGACGGCCAGGTCGTGCGCGGCGCCGGCATGGCGTTCCGGGCGGTGCACACGCCGGGGCACACGCCGGGTTCGACGTGCCTGCGCCTCGACGTCGACGGCGCGCCCCCGATCCTGTTCAGCGGCGACCATCTCTTCGCCGGCTCGATCGGCCGCACCGACTTCCCCGGTGGCTCCTTCGAGCAGCTCATGGAGTCGATGGCCGAGAAGGTGCTCCCGATGGCCGACGACGTGGCGGTGCTGCCCGGCCACGGCCCGGTGACCTCCGTCGGCCAGGAGCGCCGGACGAACCCGTTCCTCCTCCAGCTGCAGGGTGGCGCCGGCGGCACCCCCACCGACCTCCGCTGGGGCTGACCCGCCGCCGAGCGCTTCGGTACGGTGCGTGCCCGGGGTGGGATTCGAACCCACACGCCCTCTCGGACAAGGGATTTTGAGTCCCCCGTGTCTGCCATTCCACCACCCGGGCGGGCGGCGACAGCGTAGGCGACCGCTGGTACGGCTACCGCCCGGTAGTGGCCTAGCCTGGCCGCGATGCGCCGCCTCCTCCCTCTGTTGCTGGTGGTGGTCGCGTTTGCCTATCGGCAGTGGCGCCTCGCCCAGGCCGATCGCGCGTTCCCGCCGCCGCCCGTCGCCTCGTGAAACCTTTCCGCCGCACCGCCGGTCGTAGGGCCTGATCAGGAGGAGAGGGCCTGCATGATCGCGTTCACGTTTCCCGGCCAAGGTTCGCAGAAGCCGGGAATGGGCGCGCCGTGGGTCGATCACGAGTCATGGGAGCTGGTGGCCGAGGCATCGGCCGTCGCCGGTCGTGACATCGGTCGCCTGCTGCTCGACGCCGATGCCGAGGAGCTGCGCCAGACGCGCAACGCCCAGCTGACCACGTTCGTGCTCAGCCTCGTCGTGCTCGACGCCGTCGAGCGCATCGGCGTCGGCCCGGCCGCGGCCGCCGGTCACAGCCTCGGCGAGTACTCGGCGCTGACGGCCACCGGCGCGCTTTCCTTCGAGGAGGGCGTGCGCACGGTCGTGGCCCGCGGCGACGCCATGCAGGACGCCGCCGAGGACAACCCCGGCACGATGGCGGCGGTCCTCGGCCTCGACGACGACGACTGCGACGTCGCCTGCCGCCGCGCCGACGGCGACGTCTGGGTCGCCAACTTCAACGCACCTGGTCAGGTGGTGATCGCCGGATCCGTCGACGGCGTGGCCCGCGCCAGCGCGGCGGCCAAGGAGCTCGGCGCCAAGAAGGTCATGCCGCTGCCCGTGGGTGGCGCCTTCCACACGCCGTTCATGGCGCCGGCGCGCGACGAGCTGCGCAAGGCCATCGACGCGGTCACGTTCCGGTCGCCCGACGTGCCGGTCGTCGCCAACATCGACGCCCGGCCCCACGACGATCCCGCGGAGTGGACGACGCTGCTGTCCGCCCAGCTCGTCAGCCCCGTCCGCTGGCGCCAGAGCGTGCAGCGACTCGCCGACGACGGCATCACCAAATACGTCGAGCTCGGGCCCGGCAACGTGCTCACCGGCACGATCAAGCGGATCGCCCCGACGGCCAAGGGCATCGCCGTCAACACCCCGGCCGACCTCGACGCCCTGCTCGAAGCGCTGTCGGGCGAGCAACCCCACCCCGTCAACGTGCCCGACGGCGAGCACCTCTACATGAGCGAGCGGATGATCGTGAGCCCGGCCGCCGGCGTCTTCACACCAGCCGAACCGTGGGCCGCCACCCCCGAAGGTCGCATCGAGGTGGGCGACCTGCTCGGCACGATCGGCGCCGTCGAGATCCGGTCGCTGTTCGCCGGGCACCTCATGGGCCTCATCGCCGTCGACGGCGAGCGGGTCACCGTCAGTCAGCCGATCGCCTGGCTGCGGACCATCTGATGGGCATCGCGCTGCGCGGCTGGGGGGCCGCTCTCCCGGAGAAGATCGTCACCAACGCCGACTTCGCGTCGCGCCTCGACACGACCGACGAGTGGATCGTCGAACGCACCGGCATCCGCGAGCGTCGCTTCGGCGGCTCGACCGGCACGCTCGCCGTCGAAGCCGGCCAGCAGGCCATCGACCGCGCCGGCGTCGACCCCTCGACCATCGACATGGTCGTGCTCGCCACCACCACCCCCGACCAGACGATGCCCGCGACCTCCGCCTACGTGCAGGACACGCTCAACTGCGGCGGCGGTGCGATGGACGTGAACGCCGCGTGCTCGGGCTTCGTCTACGGGCTCGTCACCGGCGCCGGGCTGTGCGCGGTGGGGGCGCAGCGCGTCCTCGTCATCGGCTCCGACGTCATGAGTCGCATCACCGACCAGGACGACCGCGGCACCGCGATCCTGTTCGGCGACGGGGCCGGCGCCGTCGTCCTCGACCGGGTCGAGGGCCGCGGCAACCTGCTCGGGTGGGACCTCGGCGCCGACGGATCGCTGCGCCACATCCTCCAGTGCGACACCGGCGCCTACACGCAGATGAACGGCAAGGAGGTCTTCCGCCAGGCCGTTCGCATCGTCGTCGAGTCCTGCATGCTGGCCCTCGGCCGGGCCGGGCTCACGCCGGCCGACGTCTCGCTCTTCGTGCCCCACCAGGCCAACACCCGCATCGTCACCTCCGTGTGCGACCGCATGGGCATCCCCGTCGACCGCACAGCCCTCGTGCTCGACCGCACCGGCAACACGTCGGCGGGCTCCGTGCCGCTGGCGCTGGCCGACGCCGCCGACGCCGGTCGTATCGCCGACGGCGACATCGTGCTCATGTGCGGCTTCGGCGCCGGCATGACCTGGGCGACGGCCGTCCTACAGTGGGGACCTTCATGACGGAAAGCGGTCGAATCGTCCTCGTCACGGGAGGCAACCGAGGCATCGGCCTCGCCATCGCCCGCCGCTTCGCCGCGCTCGGCGACCGGGTCGCCGTCACCTCGCGGTCGGGCGACGTCGAGGGCTTCCTCACCCTCAAGTGCGACGTCACGTCGAGCGACGCCGTCAACGCCGCGTTCGACCAGCTCGAAGCCGAGTGGGGTCCCGCCGAGGTGGTCGTCGCCAACGCCGGCCTCACCCGGGACGGCCTCGCCCTGCGCATGAAGGACGAGGACTTCACCGAGGTGCTCGACGCCAACCTCGCCGGCGCGTTCCGTGTGGCCCGTCGGGCCGTGAAGCCGATGACGCGCGCTCGTCACGGACGGCTCATCTTCCTGTCCTCGGTGGTCGGGCTCTCCGGCTCAGCCGGGCAGGTCAACTACGCGGCCGCCAAGGCCGGACTCGTCGGCCTCGCCCGCTCGTTGGCGCGCGAGTTCGCCAGCCGCAACATCACCGCCAACGTGGTCGCCCCCGGTCCCATCGAGACCGACATGACCGCCGTCCTGGGTGACGACCGCCAGGGCGAGCTCACCTCGGCCGTGCCGCTCGGCCGCTTCGGTACTGCCGAAGAGGTCGCCGCGGCCGTCACGTTCCTGGCCTCACCCGAGGCCGCATACATCACCGGCGCCGTGCTCCCCGTCGATGGCGGGCTCGGCATGGGCCACTGACAAGGAGAACAACGACCGATGGCCGACGACACCTTCGAGACGTTCAAGAAGTGCGCCGTGGAGGTGCTGCAGGTCAGCCCCGAACAGGTCACGCTCGAGGCCAAGTTCGGTGACGACCTCGACGCCGACAGCCTCGACCTGGTCGAGCTCGTCATGGCGCTCGAGGAGGCGTTCGACATCGAGGTGCCCGAAGAGGAGCTCGAAGGCATCACGACCATCGGTCAGGCCTACGAGCTGGTGACCTCGAAGCTGCCGTGATAGGGCCTCGACGCGTCGCGATCACCGGGATGGGCGTCGTCGCCGCGTGCGGCACGGGCCCGGACGCGTTCTGGGAGGGTCTCCTCCGGGAGCCCGCCCCGGGCGCCCGCGAGATCCCGGACTGGGATGCGTCCTACCTGTTCGGGCCGAAGGAGATCCGCCGCGCCGACCGCTACACGCAGTTCGCGGTCGGCGCCGCCGAGCAGGCCTTGGCCGACGCCGGCGACATCGGCGCCGACCCCGACCGCTCCGGTGTGCTCATCGGCACCGGCGTCGGGGGCCTGCACACGCTCGAGGAGCAGATCGTCCTGCGCCACGAGAAGGGCGAGCGGCGCGTCTCGCCGTTCCTCGTGCCGATGATGATGAGCAACGCGGCGGCGGCCACGGTGTCGATGCGCTTCGGTTGGCGCGGTCCCTGTGAGGCGACCGTCACCGCGTGTGCGGCGTCGACCCACGCCATCGGTAACGCGGCGCGGCTCATCTCGCTGGGCATCTGCGACGCGGTGCTCACCGGTGGTTCGGAAGCCGCCATCACGCCCACTGGCGTGGCCGGCTTCGCCAACATGACCGCGCTGTCGACGAGCGGGATCTCGCGTCCGTTCGACACCGAGCGCGACGGCTTCGTCATCGCCGAAGGAGCCGGGGTGCTCGTGCTCGAGGAGTGGGAGCACGCCGTCGCGCGCGGCGCCCACATCTGGGGCGAGGTGCTCGGCTCGGCGTCCACCGCCGACGCCCACCACATCACCGCGCCGGCACCCGGAGGCGCCGGCGCCGTGCGCTGCATGGAGCTCGCCCTCGCCGACGCGAAGGTGGCGACGAGCGAGATCGGCCACATCAACGGCCACGGCACCTCGACCCCGGTGAACGACGTCGCCGAGGCCGAGGCGATCGCCAAGGTCTTCGGCGCCGACGCGCCCCCCGTCACCTCGACGAAGGGCGTCACCGGTCACGCCCTCGGTGCCGCCGGCGCCATCGAGGCGGTGGCGGTGCTGCTGTCGATGAAGCACGAGCTGATCCCGCCCACCATGGGGCTGAAGAACCTCGACCCCGAGATCACCCTCGACATCGTCCGCGACGCGCCCCGCCCGTGGACGCCGTCACCGGCCCTGTCGAACAGCTTCGGCTTCGGCGGCCACAACGGCTGCCTGGTGCTCGGCCCGCCCGCCCCCTGACCCGTTCCGACGACGAATTCGACACACGACGGTGTCGAATTCGTCGCCAGAACCGAACGATCAGCGCGCCAGGCGGACCGGGAGGTGCTTGATCCCGGCGATGAAGTTGGAGCGGAGGCGGTCGGGCTTGTCGAGGCCTTCGACCTTGGGCGCCCGCTGGACGAGCTCCTCGAACAGCACGTGGATCTCCATGCGGGCGAGGCTGGCGCCGAGGCAGAAGTGCGGACCGCCGCCGCCGAAGGCGATGTGCTCGTTCGGCGTGCGCCGGATGTCGAAGCGGAACGGGTCGTCGAAGTGCGCGTCGTCGCGGTTGGCCGACGCGTACCAGATCGACACCTTGTCGCCCTCGTGGATCTGCTGGCCGTGCAGGTCGATGTCCTCGGTGGCGTTGCGCCGGAAGTACATCACCGGGCTCGCCCACCGCAGGACCTCCTCGGTGGCGTTGCCGACGAGCTCGGGGTGATCGACCAGTGCGCGGTACTCGTCGGGATGCTCGAGGAACGCGTTCATCCCGTGTGACAGCGCGTTGCGCGTCGTCTCGTTGCCCGCCACCGCGAGCAGCAGGAAGAACATGTTGAAGTCGAGCTCGCTGAGGCGATCGCCGTCGACCTCGGCGTTGATGAGCGTGGTGACGATGTCGTCCTGCGGATTGGCCCGGCGCTGCTCGGCCAGCTGGTGGGCGAAGCCGAACATGCCGATGTATGCGCCGCCGAGCTCGTCGTCGGCGACCTGGTACTCGGGATCGTCGCCCCCGGCGATCATCTGGTTGCTCCAGTGGAACAGCTGGTGGCGATCCTCCTGCGGGACGCCGAGCAGGTCGGCGATCACCTGGAGCGGCAGCTCGGCGGCGACGTCGATCACGAAGTCGACGTCGCCCTTGGCCACCGCCTCGTCGATGATCCGCTGCGTCGTGGCCCGGATCTGCGCCTCGAGCGCGTTGATCATGCGCGGCGTGAAGCCCTTGTTGACGAGCTTGCGGTACCGGGTGTGCTCGGGCGGGTCCATCGTCAGCATCAGGGCCGGCGCGTTCTCGGTGTCGGCGAACGGGTTGCCCTTGGCGTTGGGCGGCACCTGCTCGAGGCCGACGACACCACCGCGCCGCTGGTCGGAGCTGTAGGCCTTGGCGTTGCGGTTGATGGCGACCACGTCGTCGTAGCGCGTGACGACCCAGAAGCCAGGGCCGTCGGGCTCCGGATGCCGGAACACCGGCTCGTTCTCCCGTAGCCACGTGAACCACTCGTGCGGCGGGCCGTCAAGGAACGCATCCCGGTTCAGCAGGTCGATGTCGCGCAACTGCATGTGCCACCCCCGTCGACGAACGTCGAGAACGAACGTTAGCGCCGGACTAGAACGCGTTCCACCACTCTCTCGGCGTTGCATACTGCACCGGTGGTGCGACCCTCACCCCAGGCCGAGCGAGTCGTCGCCCTCATGCGCCTCCTCGCCGCCCACGCCGACGAGGGCTTCACGATCACCGAGATCGGCCGCCGGCTCCGGCTGAACAAGGCGACCTTCTACCCCATGGTCGTCGCCCTCACCGAAGCGGGCTGGCTACTGCGCGACCCGGCCACCAAGACCTACCGCCTCGGCCCCGAGCTCATCACCCTCGGCGAGGCGGCCAGCCGCAGCCTGCCGGCGGTGCCGCTCGCCCGTCCGGCGATGGTCGAGCTCGCCACCGAGCTCGGCGTCACCTGCGCGGCCTTCACGGCGTCCGACGGCGTCGTCACGCTGGCCGACCAGGTGTGGGACGTGCGCTCGACCGTGCAACCGCTCCACGTCGGCCTGTGGGCACCGGTGCGGGCGCCCTACAGCGCCGTGTTCGTGGCGTGGGACGACGACGCCCTGCACGACTGGCTCGGTGTCGTCACCCCCGAAGCCGAGCGCCGCTACCTCGCCGCCATCAGGGCGACGCGCGAGCGCGGCTACGTCGTCGAGCTGCGCATGCCGCCGCGCGAGCCGGTGACCGGCACGGCCAGCGTCGCCGCGCTCATGCCGATGGACCCGGCCGACGAACCGAGCTTCCTGCTCGCCGCCCTCGACAAGGCGCGCACCTACGCCGTCGGCACCATCGAGGCACCGGTGTTCGACGCGTTGCGCCGCGTCGTCATCAGCCTCGTGCTCGTCGGCCTGCCCGGTTCGATGACCGGCAGCGAGATCGACGCCTACGGGCAGCGGCTCGTGGCCGCCGCCCGCGGCGTCAGCGAAGCACTGCGCTACTGACCGACTGGCCTACTGTCCGACCGGCTTCTTCGCCAGCAGCGCGTCGCGACCGATGGCCGGCTCGATGAACGACGTGAAGTCGGGCCCCCGGCGCAGCGTGTGCCCACCGTCGACCCCGATCTCCTGACCGGTGATCCACTTCGACTCGTCGGAGATGAGGAACTTGGCCAGGTTGGCCACGTCCTCGGGCTCACCGACGCCGGCCGGCAGGGGCGTCTGCTCGATGTAGCTGTTCCACACCTCGCCGCCGCGCGGGATGCCCTCCATGATCTCGGTGGTGATGAAGCCGGGGCGGATGGTGTTGAAGCGCACGTTCACCGGCCCGTACTCGTCGGCGGCGTTGCGCATCATCGCCTCGATGCCCGCCTTCGACACCGTGTAGGCGCCGAACCACAGGTGCGTGACGTGACCGGCGAGCGACGACATCCCGATGAACGAGCCACCGCCGGCGGCCACCATGTGCGGCACCGAGTGCTTCACCGACAGCATCGTGCCGAGGACGTTCAGGTGCAGGACGCGGAGGAACTCGTTGGTGTCCTGCAGGTGGTACGGACCCATGCCGCCGCCCCCACCGGCGTTGGCGACGAACCCCGTGAGGCCGCCACCGAAGTCGACGGCGGCGGCGACGAGGCGCGCCACGTCGTCCTCGACGGTGACGTCGGCCACCACGTGCTGAACCTTTCCACCGTCGGCTCGGATCTGGTCGGCGACCTTCACCAGCCGGTCCTCGGTGCGCCCGCAGATCGTGACGGCCGCGCCATCGGCGGCCAGCCGCTTGGCGCACGCGGCACCGATGCCGGTGCCGCCACCCGTGACGACCACCGACTTGCCGGAGAGATCGCCCATCACGCGATGCCCGAGAAGTCGACCTGACCGGTCGTCATCGCCGCGTTGAAGCCACCGTCGGCGACGAGGTCGTGGCCGTTGACGTAGGACGCCGCCTCACTGCCGAGGAACGCGAGCGGCATGGCGACCTCGCGCGGCGTCATCAGCGCGCCGGTGGCCTGCTCGGCGGTCCAGTCGATGATCTTCTCGCCCATGGTCGCCCGGAAGTCGACGAGCAGCGGCGTGTCGATCGGTGCCGGGCAGACGCTGTTGGTGCGCACGCCCTTGGCGATGGTGGCGTGCGAGTGGCGCATGCCCCAGACGCGAACGACCTCCTTCGAGAACGAGTACGAGTCGGCCACGACGTCGGCCGTGTGCGCCTCGACCCACTCGAGCGACTTCTCCCAGTCACCGATGTCGAGGAGCTCGTTGATCTCGCCCAGGTGCTCCGGCCAGCGACCACCGGCGATCGACGCGGTGTTCACGATGGCGCCGCCCGACGGGATCTGGTCGAGCAGGCCTTCCGACAGCCGGCGCAGCGCGAGGTAGTTCACGGCCAGCACGACGCGCGGCGCTTGGGTCGCCGCGACGCCTGCGTTGTTGAACAGCACGTCGACCGGTCCCGAGATCTGACCGAGGGCCGCGTCGACCGCCGCCTCGTCACCCAGGTTCGTCTCGAGGAACGTCGCGTGCGGGCCCGACGGCGGCTTGATGTCGAGCACCGTGACGTCGGGTGCGCCGATCTCGGCGAGGAGGTCGAGCAGGGCAGCACCGACGCCGGTGGCCGCACCGGTGACGACCACGCGCTTGCCGGCGTAGCTGAACGGGTTGGACATGGTCGTAGCTCCTTGGTGTTACGCGAACTGGAGGTCGAGGTGAGCGGAACGGAGGCCGTACACGAACGCGTTCGGCATCTCCTCGGGCGTCGTGCCCGGGGTCAGGCGGAAGCTCGCCACCCGGCGCACGAACTCCTCGAAGAACGTCTTGATCTCGAGGCGCGCCAACGCGGTGCCGAGGCAGAAGTGGGTGCCGAAGCCGAACGCGATGTGCGGGTTCGGCTGGCGCGTGACGTCGAAGCGCTCGGGATCGGTGAAGTGCTTCGGGTCGCGGTTGGCCGAGCCGTACATCAGCACGACCTGGTTGCCCTTGGGCACCGTCACGCCGCCGATCTCGTGGTCGGTGACGGCGACGCGGCACATGTTGTGGATCGGCGTGACGAAGCGGATCAGCTCCTCGGTGGCGACGTCGACGTCGGCGCCGCCGCGGAGCTTCTCCCACTCCCCCGGGTGAGCGAGCAGGTTGAGCAGCGAGCGGGCGATCACCGTGCGCGTCGTCTCGGCCCCGCCGTCGAGCAGCAACAGGCAGTCGGCGATCACGTCATCCTTGGCGAGCGGCACGCCCTCGATGGACGCCTCGGTCCACACGCCCATCACGTCGTGGACCGGGCAGCCCTTCTTGGTGTCGTACAGGTCGGCCGCCGCCTGCGCGAACTCCATCGCGGCGATCATGCCGTCCTCGTTGAAGTAGCGCGGCCCGCCGCCCATGGCGATCGTGCGCTCGGACCACGACTGCAGCTGCGGCCACGCGTCCTCCTCGAACCCGAGGAGCTTGCCGATCATCATTGCCGGCAAGGGCGCCGCCAGATCGTCGATCACCTCGGCGTGCCCGCCCTTGGCCTCGACGGCGTCGAGCAGGCGCGTGACCTTGACGCGGATGTCGTCCTGCCACTGGCTGACCGCCTTGGGCGTGAACCGCCGCGAGACGAGGTTGCGACGCTTGTGGTGGATCGGGTCGTCGAGCCCGATGATCGCCTTGTCGGCCGGGATGTTGGGCCGGTACCCGCCCTTGGTCTGGTCGGAGTTGACGAAGACGTCGCTGCGCTTCTCGATCTCGACGATGTCGTCGTAGCGCGAGACACCCCACAGCTCGTTGATCGAGTCCCAGTAGACGGGCGCGTGCTCCCGCATCCACGCGTAGGTCTCGTAGGGCCCGCCGGCGTAGAGGTCGCCGTCGAGCAGGTCGATGGTGCGTTCGGCGATCGCCATGCGGGGAAGTTAGCGAGCCCCGCGCACCAGGCGCCCGGGACGGGCCCCGGTGTCGATGCCTCGGCGCCGCGTGACCACCCCGTTGACGAGCGTGGCGTCGTAGCCCGACGCGTCCTGCAGCAGCCGGCGGCCGCCCGCGGGCAGGTCGGTGGCGACCCGGGGGTGGTGCAGGCGCAGCGCGGCGAGGTCGATCACGTTGACGTCGGCCTTCTTGCCCTCGGCGATGACGCCGCGATCGGTGAGTCCGTAGAGCTGCGCGGTGTCGTACGACTGCTTCTTCACCACGAACTCGAGCGGGAGGCGCTCACCGCGCTTGCGGTCGCGGGCCCAGTGCGTGAGCAGGTAGGTCGGGTACGACGCGTCGCAGATCATCCCGCAGTGGGCGCCGCCGTCGGACAGGCCCGACACCCCGGCCGGATGCAACATCATCTCGCGGATCGCATCGTGGTTCTCGTGGGCGTAGTTGAAGAACGGCGCCAGGAAGAACGACTGGCCGCCGCGCTCGAGCATGACGTCGTACATGTAGGCGAGCGGGTCGTCGCCGCCGAGCACCTCGACCGTGCGGTCGTGCGTGGGCTCGTAGTCAGGTGAGTCGCCGAGCTGGTACAGCATCCCGGTCATGTGGCGCAGGTTCGTCGCCAGCGAGTCGAACAGCTGGCTCGGGTCGGGCGGCAGGTCGTCCTCGGCGAGGATGGCGGCCCGGACGTCGGGCTTGGCCAGCTCGGCGAACAGCTCGTCGAGCGGCAGGCGCGCCGCCAGCGCCTTGAACGTGGGTCGCTTGGCGAACGGGTGGTTGCTGCCGAAGCCGATCAGCATCCCGAACGGCCGGATGGCCACCTGCGGCACCAGGCGGGCGCCGGCGTCGACGGCCTGGATCGACGCGTCCATGAGCTCACGCCACAGATCGGGGTTGGAGCGCAGCTCCAGCAGCGCGAACGACAGCGGCACGTCGAGGTCGATGCTCAACCGTCGCATCCACTCGACCTCGACGGGGCCGCGCACGGCGTCGAGCCCGTCGGCTCCGGCGGGCGCCAGCTCGAAGACCGCGCCGCCGCCGTCGACGATCGCTCGACCCAGCCCGTACAGCTCGTCCTCGGCCGCGAACGTGCCGGGCACCGGCTCGCCGTCCATGGCGCGATGGCTGAGCACGCGCGACGTGGAGAAGCCGAGGGCGCCCGCCTCGATCGCCTCGCGCACGAGCCGCGCCATCTCGGAGATGTCGTCGGTGTCGGCCGGGTCGTTCTTGGCGCCGCGGTCGCCCATGACGTAGGCGCGCACCGCGCCGTGCGCGACCTGGGTGCCGACGTCGATCGACCACGACCGAGCGTCGAGCGTGTCGAGGAACTCGGGGAACGACTCCCACCCCCAGGTCATGCCCTCGTGCAACGCGGTGCCGGGGATGTCCTCGACGCCTTCCATGAGGCGGATGAGCCAGTCCTCGGAGCCCGGGCGCACGGGCGCGAAGCCCACGCCGCAGTTGCCGGTGACGACGGTGGTGACGCCGTGCTGGCTCGACGGCTCGAGCAGGTCGTCCCACG
>Ga0207644_10002131_pt1 | contig 12840 bp, 11 predicted proteins | sample KBSS73metaG_FD_184326 | JGI IMG/M metagenome (GOLD analysis project Ga0207644, IMG submission 184326) | Switchgrass rhizosphere microbial communities from Kellogg Biological Station, Michigan, USA - KBS S7-3 metaG (SPAdes) (version 2) | ecosystem: Host-associated > Plants > Roots > Rhizosphere... | reverse complement strand
CGCCCGCTGGTCGCCTCCGACCCCGACGCACGCTTCACCAACGAGCCCGACACCGACTTCACCGTCGCCGCCAACCGCGAGCTGGTCGCCTCCGCCGTTGGCGGGCGCCGGACCGACGAGAAGTCGCCGATCCAGGGCCCGAGGATCACCGTCGCGGACGTCGAGCGCGCCGTGGCGGTCGCCGGGGCGTCGACGTGGGGCGAGGTGTCGTTCGCCGAGCGCCGGGCGATCCTGTGTCGGGTCGGCGACGTGATGGCGCGCCATCGCGCCGACACCCTTGCCACCATGGCCCACGAGGCCGCCAAGACGGTGCTCGAGGGCGACCCCGAGGTCTCCGAGGCGATCGACTTCGCCCGCTACTACGCCGCGTCGACCCGCACGATCGAGGCGCTCGTGGCCGAAGGGTTGACGTTCCGGCCGCTCGGGACCGTCGTGGTGGTGCCGCCGTGGAACTTCCCGTACTCGATCCCCGCCGGTGGCGTGCTCGCCGCGCTGGCCGCCGGCAACACCGTCATCCTCAAGCCGGCACCCGAGACGGAAGGGACCGGGGCGCTCGTCGCCGAGCACTGCTGGGAGGCGGGCGTGCCGCGGGACGCGCTCCTGCTCCTGCCGGCGCCCGAGGACGACGCGGGGCGGCGGCTGATCACCCATCCCGACGTGGGTGGCGTGATCCTCACCGGTTCCTACGACACCGCGCGACTGTTCCGCTCCTGGCGCCCCGACATCCGCCTGCACGCGGAGACCAGCGGCAAGAACGCCATCGTCATCACCGCGGCAGCCGACCTCGACCTCGCCGTGAAGGACCTCGCGCAATCGGCGTTCGGGCACGCCGGCCAGAAGTGTTCGGCGGCCAGCCTGGCGATCGTCGAGGCATCCGTCTACGACGACCCGGCGTTCCGCCGCCAGCTGGCCGACGCGGTCGAGAGCCTGCGCGTCGGCGACGCGGCCGACCCCGCGACCGTCATGGGACCGCTCATCCGGCCGGCGTCGGGCCCGCTCGCCGAGGCGTTCACCCGGCTCGACCCCGGCGAGTCGTGGTTGGTCGCACCGCGCCCGCTCGGCGAGCTGTTGTGGTCGCCCGGCGTGAAGCTCGGCGTGCGCCCCGGGTCGTGGTTCCACCAGACGGAGTGCTTCGGGCCGGTGCTCGGCGTCATGCGCGCCCGCGATCTCGACGAAGCGATCGCCTGGCAGAACGGCACGCCGTTCGGGCTCACGGGTGGCATCCACTCGCTCGACGACGACGAGATCGCGCGCTGGAAGGCCGCGGTCGACGTCGGCAACGCGTACGTGAACCGCGGCATCACCGGAGCCATCGTGCAGCGTCAGCCCTTCGGCGGCCGGAAGCGGTCGGTCGTGGGCCCCACCGCCAAGGCCGGCGGACCCAACTACGTGCTCACCCTCGGCCATTGGTCAGGCGGCGACGAGCCGGCGTTCGCGCGCTGGTGGCGCGACGAGTTCGCCGTCGAGCGCGACGTCACCGGCCTGCGCGCCGAGCGCAACGTCTTGCGCTACCAACCCCGGACCGAACGCATCGCGCTGGTGGGCGGCACCGCCGAGGACCGCACCGTCGCCCGAACGGCGGCGGCGGTCGCGGGCGTCGAGGTGGTCGACGAGGTCGTCCCCGGCGTCGACCGGATCCGGCTGCTCGAGCCCACCAGCGACGACCTGCTCGACGCCTGGTTCGAAGCCGGGATCGACGTCGACCCCAGCCCGGTGGTGCGACACGGCCGCGTCGAGCTGCTGCGCTGGGTCCACGAGCAGGCGATCAGCGAGACGCGCCACCGCCTCGGCGCGCTGCTCGATGACTAGCGGCTAACGCTTGCGGCGGGCGTTGCGCATCGGGCCGCCGACCCAGAACCCGACGACGAAGCCGGCCGCGAGGCACCCGAGGATCACCCAGATCAGCCGCGGGTGGCGGGTGGCCACGAGCAGGTCGACCTCGACCGGCTGCGAGTTCTTGAACACCAGCGCCAAGGCGATCAGCACGATCACCAGGACGGCGCCGGCCTCGATCGCCAGCCGCCGGCGAGCAGCCGCTTCGGGATCGTTGCCCGACTCGTGCGAGGCGCGCACCATCAGCGTTGGCTCAGTCGGAACGGACCGTCGTCGCCGCGCTTGCGGCGCTGCCACCAGCGGCGGGGGCGCTTCTGCTCGTCGAGCTCGGCGAGCGCGTCGGCTTGCACTGCGTTCACGATGTCCTCCGCGTCGTCGAGCAGGTCAGCGATCGCTTGCGGGTCCTCGTCGGGCTCGGGCTCGACCTCGGAGCGCTCGAGCGCGCCGGGCTCGAACGTCTTGTCGATGAGCGACCGCTCGTACTTCGGGCAGTTCTCCGGGCACCGCCACGGCGCTTCGGGCGCCAGGTCGAGCGTGCAGAACCGGGCGACCTCGCCGTCGTCGCCGTAGGTCCGCGACTCGAAGTGACGACAGTCCTCACGCATCGGCATCGCTGCCAGTCTCGCATCGTCGCCCGGTCATCGGCTACGAGGTCCTGGCGGGTGAGGCGATGACGTCGCACCCCTTTCCCGCAAGGGATACTGCATATAATATGCGCCAGAGCGACCGACCTCGGCCGCCGGACAGATGAGGGGGGCCTCAGTGCGTTTTCGCACCAAGTGGACCGGCCGCGCCGCCATTCCTGTGGTGGCGGTCGTCGCGGTCGCATTGATCGCGGCCGGATGCGGCAGCAGCAGCAAGAAATCATCGTCTTCCAACACGACGGCGACCACGGCCGCTCCGAAGACCTCGCGTGGCTTCGACGGCCACACGGTCACGGTGGCCGGCCTCGGCATCAAGGGCCAGCTACCGGGCGCCGAGTTCGGCGCCGAGGGCCGCATCAAGCGGTTCAACGACACCAACGAGCTGCCCGGTGTGAAGATCAACTACGCCGAGTTCGCCGACGACAAGCTCGACCCCGCCACGGCGCTGTCCGAGTCTCGCCGGCTCGTGACGGAGGACAAGGTGTTCGCCATCGTCGGTGACATCTCGGCGAACAACCCCGGCGACTACTTCAAGCAGCAGCACGTGCCCTACTTCGGTTGGGCGTTCGACAACACCTACTGCACGGACGCGCCCAGCAAGGACGTCTGGGGCTTCGGCTACAACGGCTGCCTCGTGCCGGCGGCGCCGAAGGTGATGCCCGACACGTACGCCAACTTCTACGGGTTCGTGTCGAAGCAGCTCAACAAGAAGAACCCCACCGTGGCGGAGTTCTCCAACGACAACACGTCGGGGCACAACTCGACCAAGTACGCGAGCTTCCAACTCAAGGGCGTCGGCTTCAACGTCGTGTACGCCAAGGGCAGCGTCCCGCTGCCGCCGGTGTCGGACTACACGCCGTACGTGCAGCAGTTCATGACGAGTGACGGCGGCCATCCGCCCGATGCGATCGTGTGCCTGCTCGCGGTCGACTGCATCCCGATCTACAAGGGCCTCGTCGCCGCCGGCTACAAGGGCTACTACTTCCACAACCTCTACGCCGACACGCTCGCGGCGCCGATGAAGGGCAGCTACGCCAGCGTCACCTTCACGGCGTTCGACATCCCGAGTGACGGCTACACCCAGATGAAGACCGACGTGGCCGCCATCAAGCCTGACTACGCCATCGACACAGGGGTGTTCGCCGGGTACACGTCGACCGACATGTTCATCCAGGCCCTCAAGGCGGCCGCCAAGTCGGGAGGCATCTCACCCGAGAACGTCCAGGCCCACGCCGCCAACCAGACGTGGGAGATCAAGGGCTTCGCCGGGCCGACGAAGTACCCGGACTCGAGCGTCAAGCCGACCCCGGCATGCAACAGCCTCACCTACTCGGACGGCACCTCCTGGAAGACGGTTGTCCCGTACACCTGCTCCGACAAGGTCTGGCCGACCACCGGCTGATCACGTGCCGCCGGGCGCGTGCATACGTATATTTGATCCGAGCGGCCGATATCGGTGGCCGAACAGATGAGGGGGGCCTCAGTGCGTTTTCGCACCAAGTGGACCGGCCGCGCCGCCATTCCTGTGGTGGCGGTCGTCGCAGTCGCATTGATCGCTGCCGGATGTGGCAGCAGCAGCAAGAAGTCGTCGACGGGCACGACGGCGACCACCGCCGCGTCCAAGACGTCGCGCGGCTTCGACGGCTCGACCGTCACCGTCGCCGGGTTGGGTCTCAAGGCGCAGTTCCCGGGCGCCGAGCTCGGTGCGCGTGCGCGCATCGCCAAGTTCAACGAGACCAACGAGCTCCCCGGCATCAAGCTGAACTTCGCCGAGTACGCCGACGACAAGCAGGATCCGGCGACGGCCCTCTCCGAGGCTCGCCGTCTGGTCACCGAGACCAAGGCGTTCGCCATCGTCGGTGACACGTCGCAGTTCAACCCGGGCGACTACCTGAAGCAGCAGCACGTGCCGTACTTCGGGTGGGCGTTCGACAACACCTACTGCGCGAACGACATCGACACCTCCATCTACGGCTTCGGCTACAACGGCTGCCTGGTGCCGTCGGCGCCGAAGGACATGCCCGACACGTACCGCGAGCTGTACGCGTTCGTCACCAAGCAGATCGGCAAGACCAGCCCGACGGTCGCGTCGTTCTCCAGTGACACGACCTCCGGCCACAACAGCACGAAGTTCTCGACGTTCCAGCTCAAGGGCGCCGGCTTCAACGTGGTGTACGCCAAGGGCAGCGTGCCGCCACCCCCGGTCTCCGACTACACGCCGTACGTCCAGCAGCTGATGACCGCCGATGGCGGCAAGGCGCCTGACGTGGCGGTGTGCCTGTTGGCGGTCGACTGCATCCCGATCTACAAGGGGATGGTCGCGGCCGGCTTCAAGGGCATCTACTACCACAACCTCTATGCCGACGCCCTCGCCGCCCCGATGAAGGGCAGCTACGCCAACGTCACCTTCACGCCGTTCGACACGCCGACGGCCGGCCTCGCCGACCTGAAGAAGTACATGGCGGAGATCAAGCCGGACTACTCGGTGGACACCGGCGCCTTCTCGGCGTGGACGTCCACGGACATGTTCATCCAGGCGCTGAAGGCGGCCGCCAAGTCCGGGGGCATCTCGCCCGAGAACGTGCAGGCGAAGGCGATGCACCAGACGTGGGAGATCAAGGGCTTCGCCGGACCGACGAAGTACCCCGATGCGGTGAAGCACCCGTCGCCGACGTGCGGCGCGCTCACCGTCTCCGACGGCACGACGTGGAAGACCGTCGCGCCGTACTCCTGCTCCGACAAGACCTGGCCGGTCAGCTAACCGGAGTCCTCCCCGGCGTGATCCGCTCGGCACCGGGCCGAGCGGATCACGTCCGTGGAAGGATCACCACGTGACGAACGTGCTCGTGGTGGTCGACATGCAGGAGTACTTCTGCCGCCCCCAGCTCCCGCTCGGGCGGTTCATCCCCACCTTCGCGGGCGTCGCCGACACCGATGACGTGCTCACGGGGGCGGCGGCCGTCAGGGGCTGATCGGCGTCGCACGGTTGCGTGGGCGAGGGGGGACTTGAACCCCCACGTCCTTACGGACACTGGCACCTGAAGCCAGCGCGTCTGCCATTCCGCCACTCGCCCGAGAAGCAGCGGGCAAGCGTAGCGCGCCGGCCGGGCGTCCCGACGCAGGTTGCTGGGTAGTGTCTCGCCGCATGGGCCTCAAGGGGTTCGAACGGCGCCTTGAGCGTCTGGTGGAAGGCGCGTTCGCGCGCGCCTTCAAGTCGTCGCTGCGTCCGGTCGAGCTCGGACGCCGCCTGATCCGCGAGATGGACGACCAGCGCACGGTGAACGTCCGCGGGAACGTCGCGGCTCCGAACCACTTCACGATCACCCTCGGTCCCGACGACCACGCCCAGTTCGCCGAGATCGAGGAGAGCCTCACCCGCGCCCTGGCCGACGAAGCCCGCACCCACGCCCGGGAGGAGAACTACGTCTTCATGGGCCCCGTCGAGGTGCACCTGAACAAGGACCCCGACCTCGGCGTCGGCTCGTTCACCCTCTCCGCCCGCTTCAAGGAAGGCGCCGGTGGCACCACAGGCGGCACCCTCGTGCTCCCCGATGGCGGGCGCGTCCCGCTCACCGGCGGACCCGTCCTGATCGGGCGCGCCACGGACGCCACCGTGCGCGTGAGCGACAGCAGCGTGAGCCGGCGCCACGCCGAGGTGCGCCCCGCGGGCGACGGCTGGACGTTGGTCGACCTGGGCTCGACGAACGGCACCCGCATCAACGGCGCGCCGATCACGGAGCGCCGGCTCGAGGACGGGGACACGATCGCGGTGGGCGACGCGACGCTCCGCTACGAGGCGGGGTAGCCGGGCACGTGCCCGAGTCACTCCTCGCCATCCTGAAGATCTGCGCGCTCGCGCTGCTCTACCTGTTCTTCCTCCGGGTGATACGGGCAGTGTGGGCCGAGGTGGCCCCGGCGCGGACGGCGACGCCCGGGACGACACCGACGAAGCCTCGTCCAGCCCGGCGCCGCACCCGGAGCGGCAAGGCGGTGGTGATCGTCGAGCCCCGCGACCACAAGGGCGAACGCTTCGACATCACCGACGAGCTCACGATGGGGCGCGCCGCCGGCTGCAACGTCACCGTCGACGACACCTATGCGTCGCAGCTCCACGCCCGGCTGTTCCATCGCGACGGCGCCTTGCACGTCGAGGACCTCGGGTCGACGAACGGCACCTACGTGAACGGGCGCAAGGTCGACGCGCCGACTGCCGTCAAGCGCGGCGACCGCATCAAGGTCGGCGCCACCGTCTTCGAGGTGGACGCGTGACGAGCGGGCTCCGCCTCGACTGGGCCGCGGCCAGCGATCCCGGGCAGGTGCGCGCCAACAACCAGGACGCGGCCGTCGCCGAGGAGCAGCTGTTCGCGGTGGCCGACGGCATGGGCGGGCACGCCGCCGGCGAGGTGGCGAGCCGCATCGCCGTCGAGTCGATGCGCGCCAACATCGGCGAGGGAACCCTCGTCGACGCCGTGCACCTCGCCAACCAAGCCGTGTGGGACCGCGCCGCGGACGACCCCTCGCTGCGGGGCATGGGGACGACGCTGTCGGCCGTCGCGCTCGTCGATGATCCGGACGGCGCGACGCGCGTGCACGTCGTGAACGTCGGCGACTCGCGCGTCTACCTCCTGCGCGACAGCGAGCTCGAGCAGATCACCGAGGACCACAGCCTGGTGGCCGAGCTCGAGCGCGAGGGCCGCCTCACGCCCGAGGAAGCTCGGGTGCACCCACAGCGCAACATCGTGACGCGGGTGCTGGGCAACTCCCCCGAGGTCGATGTCGACGAGTTCCCCATCGACCCGTTCCGCGGCGACCGCTTCCTGCTGTGCAGCGACGGGCTCTTCAACGAGATCGCCGACGATGAGATCGCCGCCGTGCTGCGCGCCGAGCACGAGCCCCAGCGGGCCGTCGACGAGCTCGTCCGCCGCGCCAATGCCGCCGGGGGTCGCGACAACATCACGGTCGTCGTCGTCGATGTGATCGACGACGGTGACAAGGCGCGCCGGGCGTCGGCTGCCCTCGCCGGCTCGGCGGTGGCGACGTCGACGGCGCAGCCCTTCACCACCGCCGAGCCGGCCGACCCGCCGAAGGGTCGCGGGGCGCCGCGCCACCTTGCCGACGAGCCGCGCCGTCGCCGGGTCACGTGGCGCTCCCTCCTCTTCTCACTGGCGCTGCTCGTGGTCGTCGGCGCCATCGTCGGCTCCGTGTGGTGGTTCGCGCGAGGCACGTTCTACGTGGGATTCGATCACGACCGAGTGGCCATCTTCCGCGGCCGTCCGGGCGGCGTGCTGTGGCTCGACCCCACCGTCGAGGAGCGCACCGACATCCGGCGCGCCGACGTGGAGCCGGCCCGCCTCGAGGACCTGAAGGCCGGCAAGGCCGAGCCGAGCCTCGGCGCGGCGCGGGCCTACGTGCACAACGTGACGACGACCACCACGACCACGACCACCACCACGACGACCTCGACCTCGACCACCGTCATCCCACCGAGCACATCGACGCCATGACGGGCTGGGTCCGTCGCAACACCGAGCTCGGGCTCATCGTCCTCGGCGCCGTGATCACGGCCGGCCTCTACACGCTGGCCAGCCTCGGACGCACGGCCAGCATCCCGGCCGACATCGTGCCGTTCCTGCTCGTCGTCCTGGGCCTCATGGTCGTGTGCCACCTCGCCGTGCGGCGGTTCGCGCCGGGCGCCGACGGCGTGCTGCTCCCGATCGCCGGTCTCCTCAACGGGATCGGGTACGTGGTCATCGCCCGCCTCGACCAGCGGCTCGCCGGCCTGCAGGCGACATGGACCTTCATCGCCGTCGCCGCGTTCGTCGGCACGCTCGTCGTCGTGCGCCGGGTCCGCGACCTGGAGCGCTACCGCTACACGTTCATGCTCGTCGGCGTCGCGCTCCTCGTGCTGCCCCTCGCACCCGTGATCGGCCGCAACATCAACGGCAGCCGCATCTGGGTGGCGATCGGACCGCTGAACTTCCAGCCCGGCGAGTTCGCCAAGATCGCGCTGGCCATCTTCTTCGCGTCCTACCTCGTCGAGAAGCGGGAGGTGCTCGGGATCGCGGCGCGGCGCGTCGGCCCCCTGGCGATGCCCGAGCTCCGCCACTTCGGGCCGGTGCTGCTGGCGTGGGCGATCTCGCTGCTCGTCATGGTGAGCGAGAAGGACCTCGGTTCCTCGCTGCTGTTCTTCGCACTGTTCATCTCGGTGCTGTGGGTGGCCACCGAGCGCGCCACCTACCTCGTCGTCGGCGGCGCGCTGTTCAGCGCCGGCTCGCTGATGGCATGGAAGGCCTTCGCCCACGTCAAGGAGCGCGTCGACATCTGGCTCCACGCGTTCGCCGACCCGAACGGCAAGGGCTACCAGATCGTCCAGGCCACGTTCGCACTGGCGTGGGGCGGCATCGTCGGCACCGGACTCGGGCTCGGCAACCCCGGGCGCATCCCGGCCGCGAAGACGGACTTCATCTTCGCCGCCATCGGCGAGGAGCTCGGCCTGTTCGGCACGGTCGCCATCCTCGCGGCCTTCTTGTTGATGGTGGGCGTCGGCCTGCGCATCGCCATGCGCGCCCACTCACCGTTCGAGACGCTGCTCGCCACCGGGCTCACCACGATCATCGGGTTCCAGGCGTTCATCATCATGGGCGGCGTCACCCGGCTCGTCCCGTTGACCGGCATCACGCTGCCGTTCGTCTCCTACGGCGGTTCGTCGCTCGTGTCGAACTACGTGTTGCTCGCGCTCCTGCTGCGCATCTCGGCCGGTGACAAGACTCAGCCACTCGAAGGCGCCGACGACGCGACGACGTTCGGGACGATCACCCCGTGAACCGCCAGATCCGTCGACTCGGCGTGACGATGCTCGTCCTCTACGGCGCGCTGTTCGTGCAGCTCAACGTGGTGCAGGTATTTCGCGCTCACGGCTACAACCACAACCCGTCGAACATCCGCGCCGTCACGCGCGACTACGGCAAGCCGCGCGGCCAGATCCTCTCCGCCGACGGCGCCGTGCTGGCCCGCTCCCTCAAGGACTCGAGTCACTTCGGGCGTCGCCGCGAGTACCCCGAGCACGAGCTGTTCGGCCAGACCACCGGCTACTTCTCGTTCACCTACGGCAGCGACGGCGTCGAGAAGACCTACAACGCCGATCTCGCCGGGCGCTCGTCGAAGGGCTCGCTGAGCAACCTCGTCGACATGCTCGTCAACCAGGAGCACACCGACGACGTCGTGCTCACCCTCGACAAGCGGGTGCAGACGGTCGCCCGCGACGCCCTCGGCAACCGCAACGGCTCGGTCGTCGCCATCGACACGCGCACGGGCGCACTGCTCGCGCTCTGGTCGTTCCCCAGCTACGACCCGCAGCCGGTGTCCTCGACCGACCAGACCGCCGCCACCGCCGCGCGCGGCCTGCTGCTCCTCGACAAGAACAAGCCGCTCCTGCCACGGTTCTACCGCGAGTCGTTCTTCCCCGGTTCGACGTTCAAGGTGGTCACGTCGTCGGCCGGGTTGACCTCCGGGAAGATCACTGTCGATCATCCCGTCTATCCGAACGAGCAGCGGTTCACCCCGCCGCACACCACGTCGTCGATCAACAACTTCGGCGGCGAGGTCTGCGGCGGAAGCCTCTTCGACGTCCTGCGCGTGTCGTGCAACACCGCGTTCGCGCGGATGGGTCTCGACATCGGTGCCGGCGCGCTGATCAAGACGGCGAACGACTTCGGCTTCGGGTCGGCGCCACCGGTCGACCTCCCGAACGCCGCCGTGTCCGAGATCAAGCCGGCGAGCTTCTTCGAGCACAACGAGCCGTTGCTCTCCCAGACGGCCATCGGCCAGAACACCGTGCGGGCCACCCCGCTGGAGATGGCGCTCGTCGCCGCCGCCATCGCCAACCAGGGAACGATCATGACGCCGCACGTGCTCGAGGAGGTGCGCGACGACCAGGGACGCATCGTGCGCCGTTACAAGCCCAGCGCCTGGAAGACGGCGGTGACGCCGCAGGTGGCGGCCACCATGCGCGACGCGATGGTGGGCGTCGTGAGGAGCGGCACGGCGACGGCCCTCCAGGTCCCGAACGTGCCGACCGCCGGCAAGACGGGCACGGCCCAGATCGGCAACGGCATGTCGCACGCGTGGATCATCGGCTTCGCCCCCGCCGACGCCCCTCGCATCGCGGTGGCGGTCATCATCGAGTCCCAGTCGGGTGCGCTCGAATCGACCGGTGGCCGCATCGCGGCGCCGATCGGTGAGAAGGTGCTCGAGGCTGCACTCAAGGTCGTCGCTCCTTGACCGTAAGGTTCACCGCGCATGCCCGATGATGAGGAAGCCCGCGTCTACGGGGGCCGCTACGAGCTCCACCGTCGCATCGCGCGTGGCGGCATGGCCGACGTCTACCTGGCGCGCGACTCCCTCCTCGACCGCCCCGTCGCGCTGAAGGTCCTCTTCCCCGAGTTCGCCACCGACCGGGCGTTCGTCGAGCGCTTCCGCCGCGAGGCACAGGCCGCCGCGAACCTCAGCCACCCGAACATCGTGTCCGTCTACGACTGGGGCGAGGAGGCCGGCACGTACTTCATCGTCATGGAGTACGTCGAAGGGCGCAGTCTCGCCCAGATCGTGCGCGACGAGGGCCCGCTGCACCCCGACCGCGCCGCCGACATCGCCATCGACATCGCCGCCGCCCTCGGCTTCGCCCATCGCCATGGCGTCGTGCACCGCGACGTGAAGCCGGGCAACGTGCTCATCTCGCCGCTCGGCCAGGTGAAGGTCACCGACTTCGGCATCGCCCGCGCCGTCACCACCGAGGACAACCTCACCCGCACCGGCACGGTCATGGGCACGGCCACCTACTTCTCTCCCGAGCAGGCGCGCGGCGAGCCCGTCGATCCTCGCAGCGACGTCTACTCGCTCGGCGTCGTGCTCTACGAGCTCATCACCGGCCAGCCGCCGTTCAGCGGCGACAACCCCGTGTCGGTCGCCTACAAGCACGTGCAGGAGACGCCGGCGCGACCGTCTCGGCGGAACCCGCAGGTGCCCGCGCCCCTCGAAGCGGTGACGCTCAAGGCGCTGGCCAAGAACGTGGCCAACCGCTATGCGTCCGCCGACGAGATGGCCGCCGACCTCCGGCGGTTCCGCGACGGCCGGCCGGTCCTCGCCGAGGCGCTCCTTCCCGAGGACGACGTCACCCGCGCCGTCGCCGCCACGCCGGCGGCCGACGCCACCCAGGCCGTGCCCCGCACCGTCGTGCACGAGGTGGCTGACGACCAGGTTCCCCGGCGGTCACCGACGTTCCTGATCGTGCTCGCCGTCCTCGTCCTCCTCCTCATCGGGCTGCTGGCCGTGCTCGCCCACAACCTCGGCGTGGGCACGTCGAAGAAGCAGGTCGCGGTGCCCACGGTCACCGGCCTGCAGCAGGCCGACGCCACCTCGAAGCTCGAAGGGCTCGGCTTCAAGGTGTCGACCACCAACGACACCGACGGCACCAAGGCCGAGGGCATCGTGCTGAAGCAGGACCCCGATCCGGGCACGAAGCTCAACAAGGGCGCCGAGGTGAAGATCGTCGTGAACAGCGGCCAGCCGCTCGTCGACGTGCCCGACGTGGTCGGCAACGACCGCGACACCGCGGCGTCGAAGCTCCAGGCTGCCGGGTTGGTCGCCAGCTTCCAGCCGCAGGCGAGCGAGAAGCCCTCGGGCGAGGTGCTCGCCCAGGATCCCGACGGCGGCCAGCAGCTGGCCAAGGGCAGCACCGTCAAGCTCACGGTGTCGGGCGGGCCCGAGCAGGTGCAGGTGCCGGACGTGAGCGGCCAGACGGCGGACGCCGCCGCCAACGCGCTCGGGCGCGCCGGGTTCCAGACCACCGTGCAGAACGAGCCGAGCACCACGGTGCCGAAGGGACAGGTGACGCGCACCGATCCCACCGCCGGCACCACCGCACCCAAGGGCTCGTCGGTGACGATCTACGTGTCGAGCGGGGCATCGCAGGTGCCGAGCGTCATCGGCCTCAGCGTCGATCAGGCGATCTCGAAGCTGCAGGCCGCGGGGTTCACCGTGCAGCGCCGCAACCAGACGACGGTCGACCCGTCCGAGAACAACATCGTCATCGACCAGTCACCGCAGCCGGGGAGCGCGGCACCCGCCGGGTCGACGGTGGTGATCACCGTCGGGCGGTTCATCGGAGGGTCGACGAGCTCGTCCACCACCCCGACGTCGACTACGACGACGACGACCGCGCCGTAGCCGTCGCTCGATCGAGGAAGTTGCGCAGGAGGTCGTGGCCGGCGACGGTCAGGATCGACTCGGGGTGGAACTGGACACCTTCGACATCGAGCTCGCGGTGGCGCAGGCCCATCACGATCCCGTCGTCGGTCCGGGCCGT
>Ga0207644_10002130_pt1 | contig 12841 bp, 13 predicted proteins | sample KBSS73metaG_FD_184326 | JGI IMG/M metagenome (GOLD analysis project Ga0207644, IMG submission 184326) | Switchgrass rhizosphere microbial communities from Kellogg Biological Station, Michigan, USA - KBS S7-3 metaG (SPAdes) (version 2) | ecosystem: Host-associated > Plants > Roots > Rhizosphere... | reverse complement strand
TTCGGACGGCCTGCTGCTCGACGCCAAGCGAATGGCCGACGCAAGCCGTTGCGGCATTCACATCGAGCTCGACGCATTGCCACTCTCGAGCGCCTTCGTCGCTGAGCGCGGCCAGGACAGAGCGGCGCGTTTGTTCGCCGCAACCGGCGGAGACGACTACGCGTTGCTCACCGCCCTTCGGCCCGACCTCGACCCGGAAACGCTTTCTTTACCAAACCGGACGAGGATCAGCCGCATCGGCGAGCTGGTCGCCGGTCAGCGAGGCATCTCGCTCACCCATGCCGGCGAGCCGGTCGAACTGCCGGAGACACTCGGTTTTGAGCACCAGGGTCCAGAGAATAGCGGGCTTCCCGTTCCGCCAATGGATGATCGGCCTTAGCGGCCTGATCTCCGGCATGGCGCTCGCATTGTTTCTTCGCTGACCCATTAACCTAGCGCGGTTGCCAGCCGCGAAATCGCTCCTTAAAGCTTCGCCGATTTTTCAAGGGCGCCGCCGGTCTGTCGGCCCCATCAGCCTGCTTCAAGATACGGGGAAGCTTGAACTCATGAACCTGCTTTATATCGCCTTTGGTTGCGGCCTGTTGGCCGTGCTCTACGGGATCATCACCAGCCGCCAGGTGCTCGCCATGTCGGCCGGCAACCAGCGCATGATCGAAGTCTCGGCCGCGATCCAGGAAGGCGCCGCCGCCTACCTCAAGCGCCAGTACACGACGATCGCCATCGTCGGCGTCATCGTCGCCGCGATCATCTTCTTCTTCCTCGGCGGCCTGAGCGCAGCGGCCTTCGTGCTCGGCGCCGTCCTGTCGGGCGCCACCGGCTTTATAGGCATGAATATCTCGGTGCGCGCCAACGTCCGCACTGCCGAAGCGGCGCGCAACAGCCTGCAGAGCGGCCTCACGACGGCCTTCCGCGCTGGCGCCATCACCGGCCTGCTCGTAGCCGGCCTCGCCCTCCTCGCGATCAGCGGCCTGTTCTGGTACCTCACCGGCCCCGCCGGTTATGCGCCGAACGACCGGCCAGTCGTGACCGCGCTCACCGCCCTCGCGCTCGGTGCCAGCCTCGTTTCGATCTTCGCGCGTCTCGGCGGCGGCATCTTCACCAAGGCCGCAGACGTCGGTGCCGACCTGGTCGGCAAGGTCGAGGCCGGGATCCCCGAGGACGATCCACGCAACCCGGCGGTGATCGCCGACAACGTCGGCGACAATGTAGGCGACTGCGCTGGTATGGCCGCCGACCTGTTCGAGACCTATGTGGTCACCGTCGGAATCACGATGGTGTCGGTGGCGCTCGCGGTCGGCTCGTCGCCGATCCTGCTCCAGCTGATGAGCCTGCCGCTACTGATCGGCGGCGTTTGCATCATCACCTCGATCATCGGCACCTACATGGTCCGCCTTGGCGCTAAGGGGTCGATCATGGGCGCGCTCTACAAGGGCTTCTGGACAGCGACCCTGCTCGGCGTCCCGGCCATTTACGGGGCGTTCTGGTATGCGCTTGGCGGCGACGTCAACCAGACCGTCACCACGACGTCTGGTCTCAGCTTCCCGGCGACCAACCTGATCTGGGCAAGCTACATCGGCCTCGCGGTGACGGCGTTGATCGTCTGGATCACGGAATACTATACCGGGACCAACTACCGCCCGGTGCAGTCGATCGCGCGCGCAAGCCAAACCGGCCACGGCACCAACATCATCCAGGGCCTGGCAATTAGCCTTGAATCGACCGCGGCTCCGACCATCGTGATCATCATCGGCCTCATCTCCAGCTTCCAGCTTGCCGGCTTCCTCGGCGTCGCCTTCGCGGCCTCTGCAATGCTCGCGCTCGCCGGCATGGTCGTCGCGCTCGACGCTTATGGCCCGGTTACCGACAATGCCGGCGGCATCGCTGAAATGGCGGGCCTCGAGGAGGACGTTCGAACGCGCACCGACGCCCTCGACGCGGTCGGCAACACAACCAAGGCAGTCACCAAGGGCTATGCGATCGGCTCGGCCGGCCTCGCCGCGCTGGTGCTCTTCGGCGCTTATACCGCCGACCTTCACGAGTTCGGCGGCTCGATCGGAATCACGACCGACCTCGACAAGCTGTTCAGCCTGTCGAACCCATACGTCATCGTCGGCCTGCTACTTGGCGCGCTCCTCCCGTACCTGTTCGGTGCGATGGGCATGACGGCAGTCGGCCGAGCGGGCGGCGCCGTCGTCGAGGAGGTCCGCCAACAGTTCCGCGACAACCCCGGAATCATGGATGGGTCGGTCCGCCCGAATTATGCGCGCACCGTCGACCTCGTCACCAAGGCGGCGATCCGCGAGATGATCATCCCGTCACTGCTTCCGGTGCTTGCTCCGATCGTCGTCTACTTCGTGATCGGCGCGGTGGCGGGCAAGGAAAACGGCCTCGCCGCAGTCGGCGCGCTGCTCCTCGGCGTCATCGTCTCCGGCCTGTTCGTCGCCATCTCGATGACCAGCGGCGGCGGCGCCTGGGACAATGCCAAGAAGTATATCGAGGACGGCAATTACGGCGGCAAAGGCTCCGAGGCCCACAAGGCCGCGGTAACCGGCGACACTGTCGGCGATCCCTACAAGGACACCGCCGGCCCGGCCGTCAATCCGATGATCAAGATCACCAACATCGTCGCCCTCCTCCTGCTAGCGGCGCTGGCGGCGCACGCCGCGGTCTGATCTCCCGCCAGCTTTAAACTCCGGCCCCGTCTCACCAAGTGTGAGGCGGGGCTTTTCTTTTGGAGAAGGCGATGCCGAACGCGATCCGGGTCCATCAGGTCGGAGGGCCGGAAGTCCTCAAATGGGAAGCGGTCGAGGTTGGCGATCCTGGCCCGGGGCAGGTCCGTCTTCGCCAGGAAGCGTCGGGCCTCAACTTCATCGACGTTTATCATCGCACCGGGCTTTATCCGCAGCCAATACCCTTCACGCCGGGTGTCGAAGGCGCCGGAATCGTCGAAGCCGTCGGCCCTGATGTCACCAGCGTCAAAGCTGGCGATCGCGTGGCCTATGCCGGCCCCATCGGCAGCTATTCAGAGTTCCGCCTGATTGACGCCAACCGGCTAGTGAAGCTGCCCGACGGCATTTCGTCCGAGCAGGCGGCGGCTGCGATGCTGCAAGGCCTCACCGTCAATATGCTTCTCCGCAGCGTCTATCCGGTCAAGGCTGGCGACACCATTCTAATCCATGCCGCGGCCGGCGGGGTCGGCCTGATCGCCTGCCAGTGGGCGAAGGCGCTGGGAGCCACGGTCATCGGCACGGTCGGTAGCGACGAAAAGGCCGAGCTCGCACGCGCCCACGGCTGCGACCATCCGATTGTTTACACACGACAGGATTTCGTCGCCGAGGTCGAGCGCATCACGGACGGCAAGAAGCTCCCGGTCGTCTATGATGGGGTCGGCAAGGACACTTTCATGAAATCGCTGGACTGCCTCCACCGCCGCGGTGTCATGGCGAGCTTCGGCAATGCCTCGGGCCCGGTCGATCCGTTCCCGCCCGCCATCCTTGCCCAGAAGGGATCGCTCTTCCTCACCCGGCCGACGATGTACGACTACATGATAACGCGGGGTGAGCTTGAGCGCGCTTCCGCGGAGCTGTTCGACATGATCGTCAGCGGCAAGGTAAGGATCGAGGTCAAGCAGCGTTTTTCCCTCAAGGACGCTCCAGAGGCCCATCGCGCGCTCGAAGCCCGCAACACGACCGGCTCGACGGTGCTGACGATCTAGGCGCACGCCTTCACATTTGGGCAGTCGCCCGCTAAGGCTCCGCGACTTTTCGCCGAACAGAAGGATATCGCTTGGCCAAGGAAGAATTGCTCGAGATGCGGGGGCAGGTGGTGGAGCTGCTGCCCAATGCGATGTTCCGCGTCCGCCTCGAGAACGGCCATGAGGTCCTCGGCCACACCGCCGGCAAGATGCGCAAGAACCGCATCCGCGTGCTGACCGGTGACGAAGTGCTGGTCGAAATGACGCCTTACGATCTCACCAAGGGCCGCATCACCTATCGCTTCATGCCCGGCCGCGGAGGCCCGCCCGGCTACAACGGCTGAGTCGCTACGATGCGGCTCATCCTCGCTTCGGCGAGCCCGCGTCGCCTCGACTTGCTCGCGCGCATTGGCGTCAAACCTGACGCCGTTCTCCCCGCCGACATCGACGAAAGCGTTCCCCGCGGCGAGCTGCCGCGCGTCCACGCGCTGAGGCTTGCACGCGAAAAGGCGCAAGCGGTCGCGGCGGCCGAGCCAGATGCGCTGGTGCTTGCTGCCGACACGGTCGTCGCGGTCGGCCGTCGCATTCTGCCAAAGGTCGAGGACGAAGCGACACTGCGCGCCTGCATGAAGTTGCTCTCGGGCCGCCGCCATCGTGTGCTGACCGGCGTCGCGTTGGCGATCCCGAAAAAGGGAGTCCGCGAGCGGCTAGTGGAGACGATGATCGCGATGAAGCCGCTCTCGCCAGAGGAAATCGATCATTACGCCGGTCACGGGGAGTGGCACGGCAAGGCGGGCGGCTATGCACTCCAGGGCTATGGCGAGGTCTATGTCCGCCACATCGCCGGTAGTTACTCAAACGTCGTTGGCCTGCCGCTTGCCGAGACCCGCGTGCTGCTGAAGTCGGCTGGGTACGACATTGCCTGAATGGCTGATCGAGCGCGGCATCGGCGAGATCCGCGCGGCGCTGGTCGAGGACGGCGAGATCATCGAGGCGCGAGTTCGCCGGGATGGCGCCATCCCGGCGGGGACCATCCTCGAAGCCAAGCTCGTCGCGGTCGCGCCGCGGGTGACCGTCGAAGCGGCCGGCGAGACCTTTCTCCTGCCGCGCGGCGTATCTGGGGTCAGCGAAGGCCGGTCGCTCTTTATCGAGGTCACTCGCGAAGCGCTCGGCGGCGTGGAACAGTGGAAACGCGGGCTCGCCCGCATCACCACCGAGGAGCCTCGTGCCGCACCGCCCCTGGCCGAGGGGCGTGAAGCCCCCATCCCGGATTGGGATGACCTGCTCGAAGAGGCCCGCAGCGGAATCAGCTCTTTTAACGGCGGCGAGCTTCGCATTGAGCCGACCGCCGCGATGACCATGATCGACGTCGATGGCTGGCTCGCCCCGCCTCAACTTGCCCAGGTCGCGGCATGGGCGGCTGCACGCGCGATCCGTCGCCTCGACATCGGCGGCTCGGTCGGCATCGACTTCCCGACGTTGGGCGCCAAGGAGGCGCGTCGCGATGTCGATCAAGTACTCGATGAATTCCTACCGAAGCCCTCGGAGCGGACCGCGATCAATGGCTTCGGATTTGTGCAGGTCGTTCGGCCGAGGCTCAGGGCATCGCTTGTCGAACTGGCCCGCGACCGCGCACCCTTCGAGGCGCGAGCGCTGCTCCGGCGGGCGGGGTCCGAACCAGCAGGTAGCAAGCGACTCGTCGCTCACCCCGCCGTGTTCACCGTCCTTGAGAAGAATTCCGCATGGACGGACGCGCTCGGACGCCAGCTCGGGGGCAACATCGGCTTGCGGGCCGACGCCAGTCTCACCATTTCGGGCGGGTATGCCGAAAACGCCTAACCAACCCAAAGCCTGCCCCGTGTGCGGCAAGCCCGAGGCCCCCCAGCACGCACCCTTCTGCGGGCCCCGCTGCAAGGACCGCGACCTTTTGAAATGGCTTGGCGATGGCTATCGCATTCCCGGCCCAACAGTGGACCCTTTGGCCGACCCCGAAAGGGTGGACAGCGGCGAGGGCGGCGACTAGGGGAGCCGTTCGCCGCGAAGGCACCCCCTTCGCTGATGCGCGCCCAGGTAGCTCAGTTGGTAGAGCACGTGACTGAAAATCACGGTGTCGGTGGTTCGATTCCGCCCCTGGGCACCATCGTCCTATTGAGCGATTCTGAAGATCACATTGGTGACATAGTAGCTCGGCACCTTGGTGCCATCGGCGAGCTCGGCCGGTTCGAAATGCGCGCGACTAGTGAACCTGTCACACGTGATTTTGTTGAACTCCGGCTCGTTGAAATGACTGAGGCTGGTGCACTTGGTCACATGGCCGGTCGCATCAACGAGCACGCGCACTTTTACGACGGACTCCTCCAAATTCCTGATCATTTTCTGAGGATAATCAGCGGGACTGAACCAGGCTGCTGGCTTGGGAGCCCAGACGGGGCGAACGATCGTGTCTTCGACGTCAGGGTCGACGCCCCAGTCGCGCAGCGAATCGCGGCTGCACTTGTCGAAGGCTTTGATCGGTTCGCCGACAGACCCGGTCTCTAGGATCACGGAATGATTCCTGCCGGTATAAAACGCGATCGCGGTCGTCGACGTTGCGAGCGACTGCCTCGCCGCTCTCCGTGTCGCTTGCTCACTAAGGCTGACTGGCGGCGGCCGGATACTCGGATGCGCCTCCCGCTCTTTTTGTCTTTTTTCTGCGCAGCGATCTCGTCGTCGGCGAGCAGATCCACGTCCGGAAAGAGCAAAACGGGCACCAAGCTCTTGTCAGTTGCGCGTCCGGCTATGCCTTCGATCAACTTGGTTTGCGTCGGCACAAATCTCGCCCAGGCTTGCTCATCCATGGTCACGGCGCGCTTGCTGACGATCATCATGTCGAGAGCGCCAGGCGCTTGACTCTCGAGCGCCAGGATCGTCGCATCGCCCCCTTGGGCAAAATGACGAACGAGCCGGCAGCTGTTCGCTGCATAGTCGACGGCCCACGGGCTCGAAGGCGCAAGGTGGACCGGCTCTGCCGCACTCGCCGGCGACGGCACGACCGCGACAGCCGCAAGAAACGCACGAACACGCACTACAAACCCCCTTCTTCGGCAGCCTCAGGCTAATCGAAGGGCCAAGGGCGGTCCAGCTACAGCTTTTCGGTCAGCTCCGGCACGATCTTGAACAGGTCGCCGACCAGGCCGATGTCCGCCACCTGGAAGATCGGCGCTTCCTCGTCCTTGTTGATGGCGATGATCGTCTTGGAATCCTTCATGCCGGCAAGGTGCTGGATGGCGCCCGAAATACCGATCGCGATATAGACGTTCGGCGCAACGATCTTGCCCGTCTGGCCGACCTGGTAGTCGTTGGGCGCGTAGCCCGCATCGACCGCCGCGCGGCTGGCGCCAACCGCTGCACCGAGCTTGTCGGCGAGCGGATCAAGCAGCGAATGAAATTGCTCGGATGAACCGAATGCGCGGCCCCCGGAGACGATGACTCCAGCGCTGGTCAGCTCCGGCCGCTCGCTCTTCGAGGCTTCGAGCCCGACGAAGCTGCTGCTGCCCGAATCGCCGCCGGCGTCGACCGTTTCGACCGATGCCGATCCGCCTTCTGCCGCGGCTTTCTCAAATGCGGTGGTGCGGACGGTAATGACCTTCTTTGCATCCTTCGACTTGACCGTCGCAATCGCGTTGCCGGCGTAGATCGGCCGCGTGAACGTGTCCGGCCCTTCGACCGACAGGATGTCGCTGATCTGCATCACGTCGAGCAAGGCCGCGACGCGCGGCGCGATATTCTTGCCGGTGGTGGTCGCCGGCGCAACGAAGGCGTCGTGACCTTCCATCAGCCGCGCAACCACCGGCGCGACCGCCTCGGCGAGCTGGTGTTCCAGCGCCGCCGAGGTCGCGACATGGACCTTGCCAACGCCCGCGATCTTCGCCGCCGCCTGCGCGGCGCCGTCGGCGTTGTTACCGACCACCAGCGCATGCACTTCGCCGAGCTTCGCGGCCGCGGTCACCGTAGCGAGAGTCGCGTCCTTGATGTGGCTGCCGTCATGTTCGACCAGGACCAGAACGCTCATTTCGCAATCCCCAGAGACTTCAGCTTGCCGACCAGCTCGTCGACGCTGCCAACCTTGATGCCCGCCTGACGCTTGGCCGGCTCGACGACCTTCAGCGTCTCCAGCCGCCGCGCGACATCGACGCCGTAATCGCCGGGCGACTTGGTCGCCAACGGCTTCGACTTGGCCTTCATGATGTTGGGCAGCGAGGCATAGCGCGGCTCATTCAGGCGCAGGTCGGTAGTGACCACCGCCGGCAGGTTGAGTTTGACCGTTTCGAGGCCGCCGTCGACTTCGCGCGTTACCGTCGCGCTGTCGCTGAGCTCGACCTTCGACGCGAAGGTGCCCTGCGGCCAGCCGAGCAGCGCCGCGAGCATCTGCCCGGTCGCATTATTGTCGTCGTCAATCGCCTGCTTGCCGAGAATGACCAGCTGAGGCTGCTCCTCTTCAGCGATCTTGGCGAGAATCTTGGCGACCGCAAGCGGCTCCACTTCCTCATCGGTCTGGACCAGGATCGCGCGGTCGGCACCCATCGCCAGCGCGGTGCGCAGCGTCTCCTGCGCCTTGGCCGGCCCGATCGACACGGCAATGATCTCCGTCACGACGCCCTTTTCCTTGAGCCGGATCGCTTCCTCGACCGCGATTTCGTCGAACGGATTCATGCTCATCTTGACGTTGGCGAGATCGACGCCCGTGCCGTCCATCTTGACCCGCGGCTTGACGTTGTAATCGATCACCCGCTTGACGGCGACCAGCACTTTCATTGCTTCGCATCCTCCAGCGCCGCCGTTCCCCGGGCGGCAAATTCCTGAATGAGATTTGGCCAGTCTTCCATGGCCGGAAACTTGTCATAGCCCTGCGCCGAGCCGATGCGCGCCCAGGGCAGCCCTTCGCTCAAATAGCACTCAACGAACGGCGGTTCGCGCCGTGGCTCGTCGAACGCGGTCGAGCGTATGTTGACATATCCGTCCACGCCCTCCGGTTCAGAATAGAGCCAGCTCTTGCAATAGTCGCAGTGGTGATGGCGAGTCCCACCGTGCAGCCCGCCAATGGCGGTCGTGCCCGAGGTGAGCCGAAAGTCGTCGGACGAATAGCCGTCGGAAAGCGAGTAGGCGCTCGCCGTCATGCGCTGGCAGCCGGTGCAGTGGCAGGCGATGGTCAGCAGAGGCTTGCCGCTCGCTTCGAACCGCACCTTGCCGCAGCGGCAGCCGCCCTGACGCGCAGCCTCGCTCACGCGGCGACCGGCGCCTTCACCTCGGCGACGATCTTCCTCGCCGCGTCGCCAAGGTCGTTGGCAGCGATGATCGGCAGGCCGCTATTCGCCAGGATGTCCTTGCCCTGCTGGACGTTGGTCCCCTCGAGGCGGACGACTAGCGGCACGCTGAGCGACACTTCTTTCGCCGCGGCGACAATGCCTTCGGCGATGATGTCGCAGCGCATGATTCCGCCGAAGATGTTGACCAGGATGCCCTTAACTGCGGGATCGCTGAGGATGATCTTGAACGCCGCCGTCACCTTCTCTTTCGAGGCGCCGCCGCCGACGTCGAGGAAGTTGGCCGGCTCGGCGCCCTCGAGCTTGATGATGTCCATCGTCGCCATGGCGAGGCCGGCGCCGTTCACCATGCAGCCGATCGAACCGTCGAGCTTGATGTACGAAAGGTCGTACTTGGACGCCTCGATCTCCATCGGGTCTTCCTCGGAGAGATCGCGCAGCTGCTCGAGGTCCGGGTGGCGGAAGCCGGCGTTGCTGTCGAAGCCGACCTTGGCGTCCAGCACCAGCAGCCGCCCTTTGTCGTCGACCGCCAGTGGGTTGATCTCGATCTGCGAGGCGTCGGTGCCGACGAACGCCTGATAGAGGCTCGCGAGAACTTTGCTTGCCTGCTTGGCAAGATCGCCAGACAGGCCGAGCGCCGCCGCGACTGCGCGGCCATGATGCGGCATCAGGCCCGTCGCCGGGTCGATGGTGATCGTCGCGATCTTCTCCGGCGTGTCGTGCGCGACCTTTTCGATCTCCATCCCGCCCTCGGTCGAGGCGACGACGGCGATGCGGCCGGTTTCACGGTCGACCAGCAGCGCGAGGTAGAATTCCTTGGTGATGTCGACGCCGTCGGTGATGTAGAGCCGCTGCACCTGCTTGCCGGCCGGGCCCGTCTGGATCGTCACCAACGTCTTTCCGAGCATCTCGACAGTGTGCTCGCGAACTTCGTCGATCGAGTGGGCGAGGCGGACGCCGCCCTTGGCGTCCGGGCCGAGCTCCTTGAACTTGCCCTTGCCGCGGCCGCCGGCGTGGATCTGCGCCTTCACGACCCATAGGGGCCCGGGCAGCTTGCCCGCCGCCTCGACCGCCTCGTCGACGCTCATCGCCGCATAGCCCGCAGGCACTGGCACGCCATATTTCGCAAGCAGCTCTTTGGCTTGATATTCGTGGATGTTCATGGCCGCGCGCCTTAATCAGAACATCGCCGCGATGCAAAGCGAGGACCGCCCCTTACGCAAGATCATCCATGTCGACATGGACGCCTTCTATGCATCCGTGGAGCAGCGCGACGACCCGTCGCTGAAGGGCAAGCCCGTCGCCGTCGGCGGCGGCCATCGCGGGGTGGTTGCGGCGGCCAGTTACGAAGCCCGCAAGTTCGGCATCCGCTCGGCCATGCCATCGGTGACCGCCAGGCGCCGCTGCCCCGACCTCATCTTCGTCAAGCCGCGCTTCGATGTCTATCGCGCCGTCTCGCACCAGATACGAGCGATCTTTGCCGATTACACCGACCTGGTTGAGCCGCTCTCGCTGGATGAAGCCTATCTCGACGTAACCGAAGACCGCCGCAGCCTCGGCAGCGCGCGGGCGATCGCCGAGGACATCCTCCGCCGGATCCGCGAGGAGTGCCAGCTCACCGCCTCCGCCGGCGTTTCCTATTGCAAGTTCATCGCCAAGCTCGCCTCCGACCACCGCAAGCCCGACGGCCTCTGCGTCATCACGCCCGACAAGGGCCCGGATTTCGTCGCCTCGCTTCCTGTGGCGCGCTTTCATGGGGTCGGCCCGGTGACCGCGAAAAAGATGGAGCGGCTCGGCATCCTGACCGGCGCTGACCTGCGCGACTGGAGCCTTCCCGCGCTGCAGGCCAAGTTCGGCAGCTCGGCGGATTGGTACTGGCGCATTGCCAGGGGCATCGATGAGCGTGAAGTGAAGCCCGACCGGCCCTACAAGTCGGTTAGCGCCGAGAGGACCTTCGATGAAGACCTGCGAGATCCAGACCGCCTCGCTGCCGAGCTGACGCGGATTGCCGGCTTCGCGTGGGACCGGGTGAGTCGCGCCCAGGTCGCCGGCCGAACTGTCACGCTCAAGGTCAAGTTCGGCGATTTTACGCTGATCACCCGCTCGAAGAGCTTCGCCGTGACCGTGCCGGACATCGAGGCTTTCAGCGCCGCCGGACAAGCGTTGCTGGCCGGACTGTACCCCTTATCGAAAGGTATCAGGCTGCTTGGTCTCGGCCTTCATAATTTGACCGAGATTAACAATGAGGTGCCGGCTCAACTCGGACTCGCAATCTAGGGCCGGTTGTGATATAAAATTGTCACATCGGGGCCGCGGGCGATTCAGCTGCGGCCTTAAATTTAAGGGACGCCACGAAATAGGCAGCAGAGCCGCGACCGCCGGGTCGTTTTGGGGGACGATGCGAGACGCACCGGCTCTCTCTGCCACAATTGGAAAGGTTAGTAATGGCTACAAAGGCGCTTAGCTTCGACGTCGGTGATTATGTCGTTTACCCCAAGCATGGCGTTGGCCGTGTCGTCGAGCTCCAAAGCACCGAAATCGCCGGTACTCGCCTCGAGCTTTACGTGCTGCGCTTCGAGAAAGAGAAGATGACCCTTCGCGTGCCCGTCAACAAGGCGGACTCGGTTGGAATGCGCAAGCTTTCGTCGGACAAGACGATGAAGGACGCGCTCGAGACGCTGAAGGGCAAGCCGAAGGTCAAGCGCACCATGTGGTCGCGCCGCGCTCAGGAATATGAAGCGAAGATCAACTCTGGCGACCTGACCTCGATCGCCGAAGTGACCCGCGACCTGTTCCGCCCGGACGACGCTCCGGAGCAGAGCTATTCCGAGCGGCAGATCTTCGAAGCGGCTTCGTCGCGCCTGGCGCGCGAGCTGGCGGCGATGGAGCAGACCGACGAGAAGTCGGCGCTGGCCAAGATCCACGAGATTTTGAACAAGGCCGCGGTCATCCATCACAAGACCAAAGAGCCGGCCTAACCCGCTTCGCGAGTTCGACCGATCTTAAAGGGCGCCCCTCACCGGGCGCCCTTTTTCGTTTGCACTCGCTTGCCTCGTTGAGTATTGCCGTACTAATACAGTAATGGAGTCGGCGCATGTCTCGATCGCTCGCTATGGACATCATCTCGGCAATCGCGTCCGCCGCCCGAACCCACCGCCACGCTGAGCATGAAGGTCCGGGCGTCGAGCAGGATTTCGAAGTCGGTGCCTTCGACCGGCTGGAGATCGCGGCTTCATTCGACGTCGACATCGAAACCGGCGCGAAGTGCAACGTCCACGCCGTCGGGCCCGAGTCGGCCCTTCAGTTGGTCCGAGTACAACTCGAAGGCGACCGGCTGTTCATCGGCTGCGATGGCGACTGCGGCGCCGACATCAACATGTCGGTCACTTTGCCGGCATTGCGCGAACTGCGGATGGTTGGCTCGGGAGACGTCTCGGTCAATCAGGTCAGCGGCGACAATTTCGACTTCACAAGCACGGGTTCGGGCGACCTTTCGATCGACTCGATCGAGGTGCAATCGGTCGAACTATCATCGGCAGGCTCGGGGGACGTTGCCATCGACAGGATACGCAGCGACAAAATCGAGGCGACGATCATGGGTTCCGGCGACCTTTCGATCGATGCCATCGAAGGTGCGGAGTTCGCGCTGACGATGAACGGCTCGGGCGATGCGCAAGTCGGCGAATTTTCCGGCGACAAGCTGCATGCTGCATTGAGCGGCTCAGGCGATGTCGCGTTCGAGTCTGTGGAAGCCGAAACCGTCAAAGTCGTGACGTTCGGATCGGGGGATATCTTGATCGAGCAAGGCCAGGCGCAGACGGCGCGGATCGAGACTTCGGGCTCC
>Ga0207644_10002124_pt1 | contig 12863 bp, 7 predicted proteins | sample KBSS73metaG_FD_184326 | JGI IMG/M metagenome (GOLD analysis project Ga0207644, IMG submission 184326) | Switchgrass rhizosphere microbial communities from Kellogg Biological Station, Michigan, USA - KBS S7-3 metaG (SPAdes) (version 2) | ecosystem: Host-associated > Plants > Roots > Rhizosphere >... | reverse complement strand
GCGGGACTTACGATCGTGTCCGGCCTTGCGCTCGGTGTCGATGCCGCTGCGCACGAGGGCGCGCTCCCCACGGAAGCTTCGACGCTCGCGTTCATCGGCACGGGTCCCGATCGCATCTATCCGGCAAGAAACCGCGAACTCGCGCGACGGATCGCGGAAACGGGTGGCATCGTCTCCGAGTTCGTTCCGGGACGCCCGCGCGACCCGAAAATTTTCCTCGGCGCAATCGATTGATCAGCGGCGTGTCGCGCGGCGTGCTCGTCGTCGAGGCCACGCTCTCGTCCGGATCGCTGATCACTGCGCGGTGGGCGGGGGAGCAGGGCCGCGACGTGTTCGCAATCCCGGGCTCCATCCACTCGCCGTTTGCCCGGGGTTGCCACAAGCTGATCCGCGAAGGCGCCAAGCTCGTCGAGACCGCGGATGACATACTCGCGGAGCTCGGTCTTGGCGCAACCGAAACGCGTGTGCCTGCGCACGCGCCGCCCGCGGCCGGCGAGTGCGCGTGGTTGCTCGACACGCTGGGCTATGACCCGGTGACGGTCGATGCCATCGTTGAACGCACGGGTCACAGCGCGGACATCGTCGCCGCGGGCCTCGTGCGGCTCGAGCTCGAGGATCTCGTCGATGCGCTGCCGGGCGGGTACTGGCAACGCCGCGCGACTCGATCGACGTAGTGTGCGCTGACTTGCGATGAGCTCGGGGCCCATCCTCGCCGGGCCGAAGCGCGATCGCCGACGCAGCGGGCAAAAAGGTCCGCGCAAACGGCATAGGCCGATCGAACGGTTGCTCCCGCCGACGAACCTTCTGTAGTATCGGCCCCCCAAACGGAACTCGCCGCTCTCTCGCTTGCCAAGCGGGGGAACGGGCCGCATGTTGCGGTACTCATGGCGCCGCCCCGCGCCGATTCCCCGGATCAGAACTTGCCCAAGCAGCTCATCATCGCCGAGAAGCCTTCCGTGGCCGCGGACATCGCGCGCGTGCTGGGCGGCTTCGTCAAGCACGCCGATTACTACGAGAGCGACCGGTATGTGCTGTCTTCGGCCGTCGGTCACCTGCTCGAGATCGGCATGCCCGAAGAGGAAGAGGTGAAGCGGGGCAAATGGACGTTCGCGCATCTGCCGGCGATCCCCTCGCATTTCGAGCTGCATCCGATCGAAAAAAACGAAGCGCGCCTGAAGACGCTTTTGAAGCTCATTCGGCGAAAGGACGTCGATCGCCTCATCAACGCCTGTGACGCGGGTCGCGAGGGTGAGCTGATCTTTCGCTACATCGTGCAGTACGCGAAGACGAACAAGCCCGTCGAGCGCCTGTGGCTGCAATCGATGACGCCCGCCTCCATACGCGAAGGATTCGAGCGACTGCGCCCGGACAAGGCGTTGCGACCGCTCGCGGACGCCGCGGTGTGCCGGTCGGAATCCGACTGGCTCGTCGGCATCAACGGCACGCGCGCGATGACGGCGTTCAACTCGAAGTCCGGCGGCTTTCAGCTCACTACCGTTGGCCGCGTGCAAACGCCCACGCTCGCGATTCTGGTCGAGCGGGAGGAGAAGATCCGCGCCTTCAAACCGCGGGACTACTGGGAGCTCCTCGCCACGTTTCGCGCGGAGGCCGGCGAGTACACGGGCCGCTGGTTCGACGAGCATTTCAAGAAGGCCGACAAATCCGCGGACGCCGATGACGTGGATCGCCGTCCCGAACGGCTCTGGGATGAAGCAAGCGCACGCGTCATCGCCGATGCCTGCATCGGCAAGCCCGGCATCGTTACCGAAGAATCGCGGCCGACGACGCAGATCGCGCCGCTGCTCTACGACCTCACGAGTCTCCAGCGCGATGCGAACGGCCGCTTCGGCTTCTCCGCGCGCACGACGCTGTCGCTCGCGCAGGCGTTGTACGAGAAGCACAAGGCGCTGACCTATCCTCGCACCGACTCGCGTGCGCTTCCCGAGGACTACATCGACACGGTCAAGGCGACGCTGCAGGAACTGTCCGACACGCCCGCTTACGGAACGCATGCGCGCAACATCCTGCGCCACAAGTGGGTGAAACCGAACAAGCGGATCTTCGACAACACGAAGATTTCGGACCACTTCGCGATCATCCCGACGCTCGTGCGTCCGAGACATCTGAACGAGGTCGAGGCCAGGCTCTACGATCTCGTCGTCAAGCGTTTCCTCGCCGTATTCCATCCGGTGGCCGAGTTCCTGATCACGACGCGAATCACGCGCGTGGGCGATGCGCCCTTCAAGTCGGAAGGCAAGGTGATGGTGCAGCCGGGTTGGCTCGCCGTGTACGGAAGGGACGCGACGGGCGACGAGCCGACGCTCACCCCGGTGCGCGTGCGTGAGATCGTCACCGCAGGCGCCGCGCGTGGGGATGAATCGACCGGCGACGTCAAGGACGGCCGCGGCTCGAACGTGCGGCGGTTCGAAGGCGAGGAGAAGGTCGCCACCGAGAACGTCGAAGTGGTCCCGTTGACGACGCGCCCGCCGCCGCGATTCACCGAGGCGACGCTGCTCTCGGCAATGGAAGGCGCGGGCAAGTCGATCGAGGACGACGAACTGCGCGAGGCAATGCGCGAGAAGGGGCTCGGAACGCCGGCGACGCGCGCGCAGATCATCGAGGGCCTCATCGCCGAACGCTACATCCTGCGCGAGGGCAAGGAGCTCATTGCCACCCCGAAAGCCGCATCGCTGATGACGCTCCTGCACGGGCTCGGCATACCGGAGCTCTTTTCGCCTGAGCTCACGGCGGAATGGGAATTCAAGCTCGCGCAGATGGAGCACGGGTCGCTTGCGCGCAACGAGTTCATGCGCGAGATCGTCGACATGACCAAGCACATCGTCGCGCAGGCCAAGAACTACGAGAGCGACACGATCCCCGGCGATTTCGCCACGCTCACCGCGCGCTGTCCCAAATGCGGCGGCGAAGTGCATGAGAAGTACAAGCGCTTCCAGTGCGTCGATTGCGATTTCGGCTTCTGGAAGATCATGGGCGGACGCCAGCTCGCGCCACCGGAAGCCGACACGCTGCTTTCGACGCGCGAGATCGGGCCGCTCGACGGCTTTCGCAGCAAGATGGGACGCCCGTTCTCGGCGAAACTTCGACTGACCGATGCGAACGAGGTCGAGTTCGACTTCGGCCCGCGCCTCGACGACGATGACGCCGACGTCGACTTCTCGGGTCAGGCACCGCTCGGCCCATGTCCGAAATGCGGCAATCGCGTGTTCGAGACGCCCAACGCGTACGTATGCGAGCGCGCCGTGGGCGAAGGCCGCACGTGCGACTTCCGTTCCGGCCGGATGATCCTGCAGCGACCCATCGATCGCGCGCAGATGTCGAAGCTCCTCGAGACGGGCAAATCCGACCTGCTGCAATTCGTGTCGGCCCGCACGCGCCGGCCCTTCTCCGCGTACCTCGTCAAGCAACCGGACGGCAAAGTCGGTTTCGAGTTCGAGGCCAGGGAACCGGGTCGCAAGGGTGCGCGCGGGGCACGCAGCGCGCCACTACGCGTTCTCGGCAAGCATCCGCGCGATCGGCAACCGGTCGAATTGCACGCGGGGCGTTATGGACCCTACGTGAAGCACGGCTCGACGAACGCAACCTTGCCCGACCGCAATGCCGTCGAATCGCTGTCGCTCGATGAGGCGGTCGCGCTGGTCGATGAAAAGGCGGGTCGCACGACGCCGGGCACGACGAGGCGAAGCGTCAGTACACGCACACCCCGTAAACTGGCGGCGCCCGCACGAGAATCTGCACCCGAGGCGCCGGCCACATCGTCGAGAAGCAATGGCCCGGCAGCACCTTCCGTGCGCGGCAAGCCGCGGACAGCCAACGGCGGCGGGACGACGTCGACGCGTGCCGCGAACAAGCCGGTGACGAAGAAGGCGTCGACCGCGCAGGCGAGGACCGGCAAGGCCGGCGCGAAGTCGCCCGCGCCGAAGACGTCGCGCAAGAGCACGGCGCGTGCGCCGGCGGCGACCACACCGGCCGTGAAGCATCGGGCACCGGCAACGACGAAGCCCGCGCCTCGCGTCGTCACCAAATCGGCGAAACGGCCCGCGGCCCGCACCCGCAAGTAGCGCACATGCGCCATGCGTTCGACGCGGTCACCGACGACCGACTGCTCGTCAAGCGCAACCCGGTTTCTTCGGTGCTCGTTTGCACCTTGCGTCAAACCGACGCACCATCTCATACGCTCTTTCTGAAAAGCGTCCGCGCAGCGCGGCAGTCATTTCAACGCTAGACCACGAACATGGCGCGCGATGTCCGTCAAAGGCGGTCAACGCGCTTCAAGATCCTGGGCATCGCGCTGGCGATGGCCACCGTACCGAGAATGATCGACGACCGAAGTCTCAGCGTGGGGTCGCAACCATGACAGCTCGTTTGTACGTCGTGGACGTGTTCGCCGAGCAGCGTTACTCGGGCAATCAGTTGGCGGTCGTCATCAGCGATCGCGCCATTGCCGACGAAACGATGCAACTGATCGCCGCCGAGATGAACTACTCGGAGACGACTTTCGTCACGCCCCTTCCGGAGCGCGATGGCGGCTACCGCGTACGCATGTTCACGCCCGCGCGGGAGGTCGCGTTCGCCGGCCATCCGATCCTCGGCACGGCCGCCGTGGTGCGCACTCATGTCACGCACGGTTCCGTGGCAGCAATCCGCCTGAACCTTTCGGTAGGATCGGTCAGCGTCACGTTCGAAGCTTCGCAGGGCGATTCGGAGGTCGTCTGGTTCACCGCGCCATCCGCCACGCCGGGGCCCACGTGCAATCGCGAAGACATGGCCGCTGCGCTGCGCATTTCCGCTGAAGACATCGCGTCGGCGACTCCGATCCAGCAAGTCACGGCCGGCACTGCGGCCATGATCGTGCCGTTGCGGAACCTCGATGCGCTTCGGCGGAGCCGACTCGACCTCGATGCTTATGCGAAGCTGGCCGCCCGAGGTCATCCCCCGCTCGTTTATCTCTTCTGCGCCGAGACACGAAACCCGAATGACGACTACTCGGCCAGATTCTTCTTCGACGCGCACGGCGTGCGTGAGGATCCCGCGACGGGCAATGGCGCAGCGTTCCTGGGAACGTACCTGCTTTACCACGACCTTCAGCCAGAGGCGGGGTTCTCGGTGCGAATCGAACAGGGCCACGAAGTGAGGCGCCCCTCATTGGTCCTGCTGCGCGGACGCAAAGTGGACGGTGCGTGTGAGGTGCGCGTAGGTGGCTCAGTGATCCCGACGCTACGTGGCGAACTCACACAGGAGTCCCTGTGAAAGCGTCGACAGCGCTCACCCAGCGCGTGAACGCCCTCCTTCATGTCCGCTTCGGTGCAGCAAGCAAGCTCGGCCATCTCGCCGGCCGAAGTGCCCATCTCTATCGTTGCCTGCATGCCTAGCCTCATGGGACGGAACTCGAATGGCTGACCCGGACGCGCCCTTTCATGCTCACATCTACTACGAGGCAGCCGATCGCTCTGCGGCTCACAAGCTCCACTCGGAACTGCAAGCCGCGAAGGGTTTGGGTGACTTGGCCCTCGTCATCTTCATTGGTGAAATGAGAGACCATCCGGTTGGACCTCATCCGATGCCTCAGTTCGAGGTCCATTTCTACGGGAAGGCGCTTCCGACAGTCCTTGCGCGAATCAAGGCCAACAGGCTGAGAGCGCTTGTCCATCGCCTGACCAACGATGATCTGGCAGACCACACGTCCGAGGCTCTTTGGATAGGAGAGCCCTTGCCACTGGACCTCACGGTCCTCGATCCACCTGGCAGCAATCAGGGCGTCGCCCGATTCGGAAAGTCCGACTTCTGAACCCCGATGTGCGGTGACACCTGACCCCTCGCTCAAGGCGGACACTGACCTGCGAGCGGACTTTTCGATCTCCGCGGCGGTTTCGAATCGAGCCTGCGGTTCATCACGCGGGCACCGGCACACGCCCTGCGCCCAGACGCTACACCTGCCGATCGCTGCCGCGATGCGCGACGCTGCTTGCAATGTCCGCTAGCCATATGACACGGCGGGAAGCTCTGCATGGCCTGCTCGCGTCAGGTCTGTATGTCGCTGCATCACCCATACTGAGCCAGGTCGTAAGCAGGGACACGTCTGTGCGCGTTGCGATCCTCGATGACGCCGACGAAGGGACCCGTTCCCAGTTATGGGCAAGCTTCCGAAAGCGGCTCAACGAACTGGGATACGCCGAGCGCCGCAACCTTCAGATTGAAGCGCGCTTCGCGCGCGGCGAACTTCAGTCGCTGGACGGCCTCGCCGTGGAGTTGGTGGCGTTGAAACCGAATGTCATTGTGGCGGTGACCACGACTGCCGCACTTGCGGCCAAGAAGGCGACTGCAGACATTCCAATCATCGCGTTGGGGGCAGCGGACCCCGTACAGTCCGGGCTCGTCGCGAGCCTTGCGCGACCGGGAGGAAATCTTACGGGGGCCTCGCCGAACCAGGCGGAGCTCGCCAGCAAATGGCTACAGCTGGTACGCGATCTCGTGCCGGATGCGAAATCGCTCGCCTATGTCACGGACCGAGGCAATCCGGGCGAGATGCTGGTATTTCGCGACCTGCAAAGAGCGGCGATGGCGCTTGGAATGTCTGCGATCGCGTTGGATGGTGTGAGTTCGCGCGCCGTTGACCAGGCATACGCCGAAATCGTCGCCAACCGAGCGGACGCGCTCATCGTCGCTACGACCACGCGGCTCCTCGCCCAACGTGCGCAACTCGTGGATGGCGCGGCACGTGTGCGAGTACCGGCAATCTACGCACGAAAGGAATATGCGGAAGCCGGCGGCCTGCTTTCCTACGGATCCGACACCGAGGCGGTATTCACTCGAGGCGCGGATTATGTGGATCGAGTATTGCGCGGCGCCAAACCTGCCGACTTGCCCTTCGAGATGGCTTCGACGTTCAGGATGGTATTGAACTTGAAGACTGCGGAGGCGCTCGGCCTTCGCATCCCCGCCGCAATTCGGATCCGCGCCGACGAAGTCATCCAGTGACCACAAAACGTGCATCGATGCGCAGCCCTGGTGTGGCGTAAGCCGATCGAAGCCAGGCGCATGTGCTCGGCGTGATCGGCCATCGCCGGGCTCAGCCGAACTTGATCCCCTGCGCGAGCGGCAAGTCGCGGCTCCAGTTGATCGTATTGGTCTGTCGGCGCATGTAGGCCTGCCAAGCGTCGGAGCCCGATTCGCGTCCGCCGCCGGTTTCCTTCTCGCCTCCGAATGCGCCGCCGATCTCGGCGCCCGACGTGCCGATGTTGATATTGGCAATGCCGCAGTCGCTTCCCGACGCGGCGAGGAATGCCTCCGCGGTCGCGACGCTCCGTGTGAACAGCGCCGAGGAAAGACCCTGGGGAACGCCGTTGTTCATCGCGATCGCCTCGTCGATCGTGTCGTACGGCATCACGTAGAGCAGGGGCGCGAACGTCTCGCGTTGCACGAGCGGGTGCGCGTTGTCGAGACCCGCGATCAGCGTCGGCTCGACGAAGCGGCCTTTTCCGTCGAGTTCGCCCCCGCCATGCACGATCGTCGCGCCCGCGGCCCGCGCCTCACGAACCGCTTGCGTGAACGCCTGGACGGCCGCCGCGTCGATCAGCGGTCCCATCAGCGCATAGGGCTCCAGGGGATCGCCGATGCGCACCTGACGATACGCCGCTGCGAGCCGCGCAAGAACTTCGTCGAAGCGGGAGCGGTGAACGATCAGGCGACGAGTCGTCGTGCAGCGTTGCCCCGCCGTGCCGACGGCGCCAAACACCACGGCGGGAACGACGAGATCGATATCGGCGTCTTCGGCGACGATCACGGCGTTGTTGCCGCCGCATTCGAGCAACACCTTCCCGAAGCGTCCGCTTACCGCGCCGGCGACTTGCTTGCCCACGACGGACGACCCCGTGAACGACACGAGCGCCACGCGCGGGTCGGCCGCGATCCATTGCGCCGGCTCATGCGCGCCGATGGCCAAGCCGAAGATCGGCGGCAAGTCGAGCTCGGCGACGACACGGTGGGCGAGATGCGATGCCGCAACCGCGCACAGCGACGTCTTGTGCGACGGCTTCCACACGACGGCGTTTCCGCAGACGCACGCGAGCATCGCGTTCCATGCCCAAACGGCCACCGGGAAATTGAATGCCGTGACGACGCCCACGACGCCCAGCGGATGCCATTGCTCATACATTCGGTGGGCGGGCCGCTCGGAGTGCAACGTCTTGCCGTAAAGCATCCGCGACTGGCCCACGGCGAAGTCGGCGATGTCGATCATCTCCTGAACCTCGCCATCGCCCTCCGCCTTGATCTTGCCGTTCTCGAGCGTGACAAGCGTGCCGAGATCATCCTTGTGCAGGCGGAGCAGCTCCGCATAGCGGCGCACCGCGTTGCCGCGCTTGGGCGCAGGCACGTCGCGCCAGGCGCGCGCAGCCTCGGCTGTGCGGTCGAGGAGCGCGTCGAACTCCCCACGGGTGATGCCTGCGACTTTGCCGAGCGCCCGTCCATTCGCCGGGTTGCTCGAGACGATCGGAGTGCCACTGCCGGTTTCCGCGAGGGGATCGCGGACGCGTCGGTCCCTGTCCACCAGCAGTCCGAGCCGCGCAAGCACTGGATCCGCGCGAGCATCGGCCTCACGCGTCATTGCGGTAGCTGTCGTCATCGCGAAAGGACAGGCGTGCTTGCCAAGGGGGCCGAAAACGGTTCGCCATTCTGCACCGTATTCGCACGGAGCGGCCGCGAGCCGTCGTCGGCAACGGCCGCGCACCCTCCCGTCCACACGACCCAGCGCGGCGATGCTCACGAGGTCGACCTTCCGGCCGTATGATGCAATGACAGGACGCCCGGATACGATCGGAACGCTTTGCCGGTTGGCCGCCCTCGCCTGCTGGTCAGCGGCACACGGTGCCGGGCGTACGGAACACTTGCCGCGTGATGGATTTCGACTGCGACACGCCGTTGACTGTATAGGCAAACGTGCCGGCGTTGCCGCTTGCGAATGTCAGCGTTGCCGACCCCACCGGCGTCGCGGTCACGTGGCTGGGATCGAACGGCAGCGTGTTGAACGCCGGGCCGGTGGTGCGGTAGAGCACACCCGTGTAGATACCGGCCGCTGCCTTGTTCGCGGTCACGGAAAGCCACAACGGGGCGCCGTCTGAATCGTAGGTGAACCACGTGGCGAAAATGACGTCGCCTTGCTGCGTGAAGTTGACGCCCCACCCCGCTTCGGCGCCTGCGGGGGCCGCCCACCACAAGTCCTGATAGTTCGTGGCCTGGCTGAGGTCGGCCTGCCCGCCGAACGTGCACGCGGGCAGCGGACCGAAGATCTCGCGGGTGATGGCCTTGATCTGCTGGACGCCGTTGACCGTATACGCGAAGGTCCCGTTGGCGTCGTCGCTGAACGTGAGCGAGCCGGATCCGACGGGTGTCGCGGTTACCGCAGCCGAAGTGAAGGGCATCGTGCTGAACGCGGGGCCGCGCGTCTCGTATAGCGTTCCGCTGTAGACGTTGGTCGCCGTGGCGTTCGCGGTCATCGACAGCCACCATGCCCTGCCCGAGGTGTCGTAGGTGAACCACGTCGCGAATATCACATCGCCCTGGTGGGCGAGGTTGATCCCCCAGCCCGCTTCGCTCCCCGCTGGAGATTTCCACCACAGTCCTTCGTAGTTCGGCGTCGGCGCACCCGAAATTGCCGCCGCTGCGCGCACTGCCCCATCGGCATTGACGATACCGGCGCCGCAACGCGCCGTCGTGCAGTCGCTGGTGGCAGGAAATGGCTTCGCGGTCGTCTTCAGGATGCTGAAGACCTGGTCGCGGGTGAGCGATGGCGCGACGGCGAGCATCAGCGAAACCGTCGCCGACACCATGGGCGCGGCGAGGCTCGTGCCGCCGAGATGCGCAATGGCGTCGTTCTCTGGACCCTGTCGCCCGCTGTTCGACAGCGCAACAATACTGCCGATTCCAAACTGTGGCGCGAAGGTTCCACCCGGCGCGACGATCGTGATCCCCGCGCCGAAATTGCTGTAGCTCGCGAGACTGCCGTTCAGTTCTGTCGAAGCCACGGCGATCACCCCGTGGCAGTTTGCCGGCGATACCGCAGCGACGTCTTCGGCTTCGTTGCCGGCCGCAACGACGACCGCGCGCGTGATCCCGCGCGCGTAGGCCGCATTGATGACGATCGGATAGATGGGCGGACACGCATCCTGACCCCCGAGGCTCAGGTTGATCACGTGCGCGGGCGTCGGATTCGCCGGCGCACCCGGGACGGCGAGTCCTGCCGCCCACGCAATGGCGTCCGCGATGTCGGAGTCGTAGCCGCCGCATTTGCCGAGCGCGCGCACGGGAAGTATCTTCGCGGCCCAGTCGATGCCGGCGGTCCAGATGCCGTCGTTCGTATTCGCCGCGATGACGCCGGACACGCTCGTGCCGTGCCAAGAACTGAAGTGCTCGTGGCAATCGCCGGTCGCCTCGCTCGCAAGCACAAAGTCACCGGGATCGAGCGCGTCGGCGTCGCGGCCGTTGCCGTCGTTCGCCGTCTCGAGGTCGGTGATCATGTCGAAACCAGGCAGGAGCCGTCCCGCCATTCCGGCGTGCGGGCGAACGCCGGTGTCGACCACCGCGACGATCACGCTGCTCGAACCGTGGGTCACGTTCCAGGCGGCGGTCGCACTGATGGCGCCCGCCGCATTCGACAGGTACTGCTGCGAAATCGAATATTGATCGTTGATCGCCAGCGGTTGGCGCCTGCGATCGACCTGCACGAACTCGACTTCGGCATTGGACGAGAGCAACTGCAGTGCGCGGTGCAACTCGGTTGTGTCACCGGCAACCGAGACGACATCGGCACCCACCGCCATCGATCGGACGTGCGTCAGCACGCTTCCGGACACAGCGCCGAGCTTCTCGAAGCGAGCCTGCTTCGTCAATGCGGCCTTCGTGCCATCTTCCTTCAACCGCACGATGAGCCGGGACGTCGACTGCGCGAGCGCGGGCGACATCGCCAGGCAAACGGCCAGGACGACCGCCGCCGCCAGACGCAACCGTGGAATCACGCGAGGGCCGTCGCTCGCCTATACGTCCAGATTCCGCACGCCGAGCGCGTTCGATTCGATGAACGCGCGCCGGGGCTCGACCTGCTCGCCCATTAGCGTGGAGAAGATCTCCTCGGAACCGATCGCATCCTCGATCTGCACCTTGAGCAGTCGGCGGACCGACGGATCCATCGTCGTCTCCCAGAGCTGCCCGGGGTTCATTTCGCCCAGTCCCTTGTAGCGCTGGATGGCTACGCTGTTGCGCGCCTCGCGAAGCAGCCAGTCGAGGGCCTCCTTGAACGACTTGACCGCCTGCTGTTTCTCGGCACGCTTCACAACCGCGCCCGGATGGATGAGTCCCTGAAGCACGTCCGCCGCGTGACGGATCTGCTCGGCGTCCCCGCTGGCGAGAAAGTCCGCGTCGATGGACGTCGCATGCGGCGTGCCGTGGTGCGTGCGAATGACGATGATCCGATAGACCTCGTTTGCCGTGTCGTAGCGTGCCTCCACGGCGACTTCGGGATCGTCGACCGCCGCCTGCAGCGAGATCGCACTTCTGCGCGCCGTGGCTTCGCTCGACAGGTCGAGGCGCACGCCGGCGAGAATCGCGCGCAGTGCGCCGGAATCGACAACGCGCGCGAGACGTTCGATGACGGCCTCGGCGAGCAGGTATTCGCGCGCCACGTCGCCGAGCGATTCAGCGGAGAGCGGCGGCCGTCCTTCTCCGGGCACGAGCTCGGCATTCTTCAGCGCGACGCGCAACAGATGCTGCTTGAGCTCATGATCGTCCTTGAGATAGACGTCTTCCTTGCCCTGCTTTGCCTTGTAGAGCGGCGGCTGGGCGATGTAGATGTGACCGCGCTCCACGAGCTCGGGCATCTGCCGATAGAAGAACGTCAGCAGCAGCGTGCGGATGTGCGAGCCGTCGACGTCGGCGTCGGTCATGATGATGATGCGGTGATAGCGCAGCTTGTCGGGGTTGTATTCGTCCTTGCCGAAGCCGGTGCCGAGCGCCGTGATGAGCGTGACGATTTCCTGCGAGCTCACGAGCTTGTCGAACCGCGCGCGCTCGACGTTCAGGATCTTGCCGCGCAGCGGGAGGATCGCCTGGAACTTGCGGTCTCTCCCCTGCTTGGCGGAGCCGCCGGCGGAATCGCCCTCGACCAGGTAGATCTCGCACAGCGCAGGATCGCGCTCCTGGCAGTCCGCGAGCTTGCCGGGCAGCCCCATGCCGTCCAGCACACCCTTGCGGCGCGTCAGCTCGCGAGCCTTGCGCGCGGCCTCGCGCGCCCGCGCGGCATCGACGATCTTCGTGCAGATGATCTTGGCGTCCGCCGGATGCTCGAGCAGGAAGTCGGCGAGCTTCGCGCTGACGACCTCCTGCACGATCGGCTGCACTTCGGAGCTCACGAGCTTGTCCTTGGTCTGCGACGAGAACTTCGGCTCCGGCACCTTCACGGACAACACGCACGTCAGCCCCTCGCGCATGTCGTCGCCGGTCGTCTCGACCTTGGCCTTCTTCGCGATCTCTTCCTTTTCGATGTAGTTGTTGAGCGTGCGCGTCATCGCCTGGCGCAGTCCGGTCAGATGCGTGCCGCCGTCGCGCTGGGGAATGTTGTTCGTGAAGCATTGCACCGACTCGGCATAGGAGTCGTTCCACTGCATCGCGACCTCCACGGTGATGCCGTCCTTCTCGCCCACCGAATGAAAGATCTTCGGATGCAGCACCGTCTTGCTGCGGTTCATGTACTCGACGAAGCCCTTGATGCCGCCCGAATACGCGAAGTTCTCGCTCTTGCCGTCGCGCTGGTCGACGAGCTCGATCTTCACACCGTTGTTCAGGAACGACAGCTC